>Ga0209342_10004283_pt1 | contig 14873 bp, 12 predicted proteins | sample RifCSP16_2_FD_184023 | JGI IMG/M metagenome (GOLD analysis project Ga0209342, IMG submission 184023) | Soil microbial communities from Rifle, Colorado - Rifle CSP2_sed 16_2 (SPAdes) (version 2) | ecosystem: Environmental > Terrestrial > Deep subsurface > Rock core/Sediment | place: Rifle... | reverse complement strand
CATCGAGCGCGTGCGCACGGCAGACGGCCGCCCGGTGGTTTACTCGCTGGATACCCTTGCACCGTCCCTGCTCAAGCGCGTCGTTTTCGACCATCAGCGCCTGCTCACGGAATCTATCTACAGCCTCCTTCAGGTCGAACTTGGGCAGGTGATTGAATACGGGGTCGCACGCGTTCTCCCCGCGGCCGCGCCCGATCATGTCGCCGAGAAACTCGGTCTGCCGCGCGGGGCCGTAGTGCTCTATCTGGTGCAGACCGACTACTCTCCCGCCGACGAACCGCTGCTGTACTCGCGCGAATATCACTTGCCGGACGCCTTCGACTTTATCGTCTGGCGACGCGGGCCGACGAAACTCCGCAGCGCCCCGCCCGGCTCGGCCGCCGGCTGAGGGCGCACAGGCAATGCCCAACCCGATTACCTTTAGCACCCTGGCCTGCCCGGAGTGGCCCATCGAAACCGTGATCGCGAAAGCAGCAGAATTCGGGTATAACGGCCTTGAGTGGCGGGGAGGGGCGCAGGGCCATGTTCAGCCTTCTATGCCCTCGTCGCACAAAGCGGCGCTGCGCCGCCTGTCCGCCGATGCAGGCCTGTTTGCGCTGGCCGTGACGGCCTATACGAGTTTCGTCTCCGAGGACCCAAACGAACGGCAGGCCAACGTGGACGAACTGCGCCGCTACGCCGACCTGGCTGCCGAACTCGGCGCGCGCTACGTGCGCGCGTTCGTCGGCGAGTTGCCGCCGAGTGTTGACCCGGCCAGGATGCACGGCCGCATAGCGGAGTGCCTCCAAGCCGCCGCCGAGCACGCCCGACGACTCGACGTGATGATCGCCCTAGAGCCGCACGACCACTTTGTTCGCTCGGCGGCGGTCGAGCCGATCCTTCAGCGGGCCACGCACCCGGCCCTCGGCGTGATCTGGGACATCGGCAACACGTATAGCGCCGGAGAAGACCCGGCCGAAGGTTTTGCCGTATTGAGCCAACGGCTGTGTTACGTGCAGGTCAAAGACGGGCAGGGTCGAGGCGCCGATTGGCGGCTCACGCCGCTGGGGGGCGGCGAGGTCCCATTGAAGCGCGCCTTCGAGATGCTGCTGGCAAGCGGCTATGCCGGCGCGTTCAGCGTCGAGTGGGAACGCGCCTGGCATCCCGAACTTGACCCGCCGGAGGCGGCCTTGCCGGCCGCGCTGCGCGTGGTACAGCGCCTGCTGGCCGAGGCTCAACCCATGCATGGGGGGACATCGGCGTGACCGCGGGCGCTGTCTATCCGCCTGAGTGGCGCGCTTACCGCGACCTATTGACGGGCCGGGACGAGCAACATTTATCTGACCGATTGGAATTGAGATGCCGATGAGATTCGGATTCATCCCCAGCGAGGGCGGGCTGTTCTTCAAAGAAGCGCTGGAAGAAGCCCTCTACGGCGAAGAGCTTGGCTTCGACTCCGTCTGGCTGGAGGAGCATCACAGCATCCGCAATCACTACTGGCCCTCGCCGCTCATGGCGCTGGCCGGGATCGCCGCGCGGACGGCGCGCGTTCTGCTCGGCACCGACATCGTGGTTTTGCCTTTCTACCATCCGGTGCGCGCCGCCGAAGATGCGGCCATGCTGGATATCATCTCCGGCGGGCGCGCGATCCTCGGCGCGGCGATCGGCTATCGCCCGCCGGAGTTTGAGTTGTACGACGTCTCACTCGACGACCGAGGGGCGCGGTACGTCGAGATGCTCAAGATCATCCGCGCGCTGTGGACGCAGGATCGTGTGGAATACAACGGGCGCTTCTTCAAAATCAAAGGCAGCATTGAGCCACGGCCGGCGCGGCCCATCCCCCTCTGGCTGGGCGGCTGGGGTGAACTGTCGCTCAAGCGCGCGGCCCAGCTCGGCGACGCCTGGGTCCCGGGGCCAACGGCCAACCTCGAAAAGCTGCTCGCCGCGCAGAAGCAATACCGCGCGTACCTGGCCGAAGCCGGGAAGGCCTCGGCCGGCGTTCCTGTCCCGCTCACGCGCGAGGTCGTCATCGCCGAGACGCGCGAGCGGGCATGGGAGTTGGCCGAAAAGTTTTTGATGGTGAATTACCGGGACGAGTACGGCGGCGGGTGGAAGCATCCTCTCATCGGATCGCAGGATCAGACCCCGGTCAATCAACTGGAGGCCCTGAGCCAGGATCGTTTCATCATTGGCAGCCCGGAAGATTGCGTGGGCAGGCTGCGGCGGTTCGTGGAGACCTTCGGCGTGGATCACCTGATCTGCCGGTTGTACTTCCCCGGCATACCGCACGACCACATCATGCAGGAACTCAAACTGCTGGCGACGGAGGTGTTTCCAGCGTTTCGATGAGCGCCTCTGTGAGTGAGGTTTTCCCGCCGCCGAACTACGCCCTCTCGCCCTTCACCGGGTGGACGCGCGAGCATTGGGAGGCCGTGCTGGCCCGCATGACGTTTGGCTATGTGCGGGCCGCGGACATCTCCGGCTCCCCGGCGCGCGTGCTGTACCCGGCTGACCGGCGCGGCCTGCCGGACGCGGTAGATGCAATTGAGTCGTTCGCCCGTATCGCCTCCGCCTGGGGGGCGTGGCTGCGCAACCCGGCCAACCCGGCCAGCCTGCGTTTTCAGGGCCGCGAGATGAACCTCGAAACCCTGCTGCGTCAAGCCCTGCTGGAGGGCACCAGCCCATCCAGCGAGCGCACCTACTGGGGCGAGGTCGGCCACATGGATCAGCGCATCGTCGAGAGCGCCGACATCGCGATGACGGTGTGGATGAGCCGAGAGCGCGTGTTCGCCAAGATGAGCCCCTCCGAGCAGGCGCAGGTGATGGCCTGGCTGGCGCAGGTGGACGGCAAAGGCACATACCCGGACAACTGGATTTTGTTCACGGCCCTGGCGCAGGCGGTGCGCCTCCATCTGGGCTACCCGGCCCCGGAGTCCGATCTGGACAGCCGGTTAGCGCAAATCGCCGAATTCTATCGCGGGGATGGCTGGTACGTGGACGGCCCCTCGAATGAATTCGAGCTGTACAACGCCTGGATGTTCAACTGGCATTATTTGCTATGGGCGTGGGTGGACGGCGACCGCCGCCCCGCGCATCGCCGCCTGGTGCTGGAGCGGGCGCGGTCATTCATCGCAGGGTTCTCCCACTTCTTCGGCGCAAACGGTTCCTATCCGGCGTGGGGGCGCTCGCTCGTCTATCGCTTCGCGGCGCTGGCGGCGTTTGCGACCGGGCACTTCCTCAAAATCGCCCCGCCCGCCCCCGGCCTGTTGCGCCGTGTCTCCAGCGGTTGCCTGCGTTACTTCTACGAGCGCGGCCTCTTCGATCCCGAAGGGCATTTTGTCCGGCAGGGATTTCACGGCGACTTCCCTCCGGCGGGCGAGGCGTACATCTCGCCCGGCTCGCCCTACTGGTGCTGCCACGGCCTTTTTGCCCTCACCTTCGACCGCGACGATCCGTTCTGGACGGCCATCGAAAGCCCCCTGCCCGTCGAGCGCGGCGACTTTGAACTGGTGCTGCCCGCGCCGGGGTTTGTGCTCTCCGGACGGCGCGCCACCGGGCAGGTGCTGCTGCTCAACAGCCGCAGCGGGCAGGAATACGACGTGGCCCGCTACAACTACACGGCGAAGTACGGCAAGTTCGTCTACAGCACCCATTTTCCGTTCAACGTCGTCCCCGCCCGTGAGTCGCACGCCCCGGACGCGATGATTGCGCTGACGCGGGATGGCCAGTCCTTCGGCCATCGCACCCGGACGCGCGCCGGGGAAGCTGCCCCCGGCTTCATCTGGTGCAAATTCGAGGAAATGGTTGACGGCGAGCCGCAGCCGATGTGGGTCGCCGTGCTCCTGTGGCGCGATTTGCAGATCCGCCTCGCCCACATCCGCCCGACGTTTCCGGTCCAGGTCTTTGAAGCGCCGGGGGCCTTGGGCTGCGAGCGCCCGGCCGATATTGTGCGTCGCTCCGATCCAGCGGCCGGCTGGGAATATGCGGAGGCCGAGGGGCGCGCGCTGGGCATCCGGCGCTTGTTGGGCTACGACAGCCAGCGCGCCAGCGCGCCGTTCCTGGGCCAGTCCAATATCAATCTGGCATACACCTACGCCGAACAGCCGCTGGCCTGTGAATCCGGGCCGCGCGTGGACCCCCGTTGTCTGGCTGCCGTCAGCCTGGTCCGGCCTGCCCCGTTTGACCCGGCGCGTGAATTCGACGGGCTGGAAGTGAGGACAGAAACCTCTGACACATTTCGCGTGACGCTGCCTGATGGCGAGATGGCTTTCGTCGCTGCGGGTGAGACCGTGCCCACAACCGTCACATTGGGCAGGATCAAGTTCGGGGGCGCGGGTGTGCGTTACGCGCGCTTGAAGCCTGATCTGAGCGAGGCCTGCGGCCTGGGCCTGACGCGCGTGGCTGGCATGGCCTCATTCTCCGGGCCGGCGACCTTCCGATTGACGCGCGAAGCCGGCCACACGGCGCGGGTGACGACCGACGCCGGCCTCTGGCTCGAGGCAGAGTGGTTGGGCGGCGCGGCGCGGCGCATCGAGGTGAGGACACTGGAGGACGATTGGATTGACGTGACCGGCCGTTGCGAGCCAAATGCCATCCCGGTTGAACTGGTGCGGGAGTGGTCGGGGCGCAACGAGCGGACGCTGGTGGATTTTCGCGTGAGCGCAGGATGAGCACGTCTGCCAGACCATTGAAACTCACCGTCGTCATGTACCACTACGTCCGCGATCCGGGCGACGCGGCGGAGGCGGGTTCGGGCATCCCCGGACTGCCGTTTGCACACTTCGCGGTGCAATTGGACTATTTGACGCGACATCATGTCATGATCACGTGGCCCCATTTGCGAGACGGCCTGCAAGGGCACAGAACCTTGCCGCCCTCGGCCTGCCTGTTGACGTTTGACGACGGCGTGCGGGATCACTATCTCAACGTCTTTCCGGCGTTGCGCGCCCGGAGCCTGTCGGGCCTCTTCTTCGCGCTAGCCCGCCGCGAGGCGGCGGGCCTGGCCCTCGCCCACAAGATTCATTTTTTGCTGGCCGCCCTCGGCCTCGAGGGGTTACGCCAGGCGGTGTGGGCGCGGCTCACCCCGGCCCAAGGCGAACTCTTCCGGCAGGCCGAGCGACATTACCAGTTGCAGTTTGACCCGCTGTCACTTGACGGGCAGATCAATGTATTTAAGTCCATCTTGCAGAGAGACTTGTCCGCCGAGGCCGAGACGATCCTGGGCGAGCTGTTCGCGCAACACATTGGCTCGGAGACTGACACGGCGCGCGAGCACTATCTCAAACCGGATCAAATCCGCGAAATGGGGGCGGGCGGGATGCACTTCGGGGGTCACAGCCACAGCCACCCCTGGTTCGACTGGATCGGCGCGGAGGCTCGGGCCGACGAGGTGGCGGCCTCGGCGGCCTGGTTGCAGGAGATTGAACCCGGCCCCTGGGCATTTGCCTACCCGTATGGAGGCCTCAGCCCTGCCGTCCCCCGGCTTCTCAAAGCGCACGGCTTTGCGGCGGCTTTTACCACGGTGGAGCAGACAATGCATACCAGTCCATATCTCATCGGACGGCTGGACGGCGAAGCGCTGACGGTAAACGATGTGACGGTAGAAACACGCGAAGGCCAACGCTATGCCTGAAGGACGCGCAATCCGCTTTGGCATCATCGGATGCGGCGGCGCGGCGGAACCGGTGTGTCAGGCCATCGCCGCCTCGCCGCTGGCCGAGCTGGTCATGCTGCACGACCTGAACCTGGATTTGGCCCGCGACCTGGCTGAACGATTTCACGCCCCGTTCACCGGGGCGCTGGATCAACTGCTTGCTCATCCAACGCTGGATGCGGTTTACGTCGCCGTGCCACACCACCAGCTTGCGCCGCTCGCCCGCAAAGCGCTCGAAGCGGGCAAGCATGCGCTGGTCGAGAAGCCGCTGGCTCTCACCCTGGTCGAGGCGGATGCGCTCATCGCGCTGGCCGAGGCGCAGCGGCTGGCGCTTGGCGTCTTCTATGAGCTCCGTCACACCACCGCCCACAGGCAGGCGCGCGAGCTCGTTCAAGCGGGCGCCATCGGCGAGGTCATCGGCGTGCGCCTTCAGACGCTGATTGACAAGCCGCAGAGTTACTGGCAATCCGGCTGGAGTGGACGCTGGACGAATCCGTGGCGCGGAAGGAAGGACGAAGCGGGGGGCGGGGTCGTGTTGATGAACACCAGTCATTTTCTGGATGCTGTCCGGTACATTACCGGCCTGGAAGTAGTGGACGTCTCCGCCGAAGTTGGAACCCTGGCGGCGAATGTGGAGGTGGAGGACACGGCCGCCGCCACGCTGCGCTTCAACAACGGCGCGCTGGGGAGCCTGTTCGCCGGGGCGCACATCCCCGGGGCGCGCCGAGGCGATGAACACTTCGATATCTACGGCGCCCAGGGACAATTACGCTTACCCGATCCATATGGCGACGATCCCCTGCAAGTTTTCTTGAGGCGGGATTGGGGCGGCCTTCCAGCCGGCCGCTGGCAGGCGCTCCCCGGCGCGTCGGCCCCGGTTTACGTGGAAGCTATCGAGGCCTTCGCGCGAGCCGTGCAGCAAGGCCAGGCCCCGCCCACCGGCGGGCGTGATGCGCGGCAGGTGTTAGCGATCGTCCTGGCTATTTATCAGGCGGCCGCCGAAAAGCGGACCATGATCCTTTCTCGAAGCGAGGCGACCTATGCGTGAAATTGACTTACGAGGCATCATCCCGGCCATTGTGACTCCGATGACGCGCGAGGGCGGGCCTGACTTGCCCGCCATGCGGCGCTACGTGAAGTGGCTGGTGGACCAGGGGCCGATGGCGCTGGCCGTGAACGTGGACACCGGCGAAGGTCCGCACCTGACCGCCGACGAAAAAAGGCGGACCCTCGAGACGGTGGCCGAGGCCGCCGCCGGGCGCTGCAAAGTCGTGGCGGGCGTCGCCGGGCCGTCCACCGCGCAGGGAGTCGCCAACGCCCGCGCCGCGCGGGCCGCCGGGGCCGAGGCCCTGCTCGTCTTCCCCATCTCGGCCTTCCTCGGCCAGCCCTTAAACCCGGAAGTCCCCTATCGCTATCATGCTGCGATGGCGGAAGCCGTGGATTTGCCGCTGATCCTGTTTCAACTGCAACCCGCGCTCGGCGGCGTTTTGTACACCACCGAAATCCTGCATCGCCTGATCAGCATCGCCTCCGTCGTCGCCATCAAAGAAGCCAGCTTTGATGCGGTGCGCTTTTTGCAGGTGAAGGCGGCGCTGGAATCCGCCAGCCGCCGGATCACCCTGCTGACTGGCAACGACAACTTCGTCTGCGAGAGTTTCATCTTGGGCGCGGAGGGTGCGCTGCTGGGGTTCAGCACTCTCGGCACGCGTGAACAGGTGATGATGTTGGAGGCCGTGCAGCGCGGGGATATAGCCGCGGCTCGCGCGCTGGGCGACCGCCTCCAGCCGCTGGCCAACGTGATCTTCGCGCCGCCGGTCACCGATTACCGCGCGCGGACAAAGGAAGCGCTGGTCATGCTGGGTGTGCTCGAAAACGCCGTGGTGCGCCCACCGCTCTTGCCAATCTCGGAGGCGGAACGGGAAACGGTTCGGCGCGCGCTGGAACGCGCCGGGTTGTTGGCGGAGTAGGGGCAGGGCCTGCCCCTGCCGCTCGTGGAGGCATACAGAGAGAGACTCAACGCCCTCGGTCAAAGCGCAGTTGAGCCCCTCTGTACGGAAAGCCGGAAGGGTGTCGCACACAATGGGCAAGGTTGGCCCACCTTGCGCATCGCGCCAGACACCGCTTGTCCTGGCTCGGCCCAATAGTAGCAGACGGGGCAGAGGGAACAAGTTACATCGGCCTTCCCATGACATTTTACGGAGGTCTGGGCTGCAAAAAGACGATTCAAATCCCATAGTCGCTGTTGAACCTTCTCATCCTTATAAGGAGGAGTACCGATGAAAGCGCAGTTGCGAACCCTGTTATACACCGGAGTGCTGGCGACGCTCTTCTTGACCCAATGCGCCACCCCCACTCCGGAACGCATCGTCGAGACGCAGGTCGTCGAAGTGGTCAAGACCCAGGTGGTCGTCGAGACCCAGCAAGTCGAAGTGGTCATCACCGCGACGCCTGCCCCCGCATCGGGCGAAGTGAAAGTGCTGTTGATTGGCAAGCCGGACGAAGACGGGATTGACCCGCTGACGGGCAACCCGATCCCCGGCGTCAAGAAAGTGGAGGAGATGTTTGAGGCCGCCTACCCGACGATTGACATCCAGATCATCAATATCCCCTGGGGCTCCGGCGCTACCGGCTATGGGCCGAAGACCGAGTCCATGATTCAGGCGCAAGAGGCCTGCGTGTACCTGATGCCCGGCGCGTTCCAGTATGGTCTTCGAGGCTATCTGGAGAATCTGGACCCGTGGATTGCCAACGATCCGGCCTTCAAGGACGTGTGGCCGGGTGACTATCTCGAACAGTGGCGCGGCTGGGGGCCAGGCAACCCCGACAACCAGTGGGCGCTGCCCTACAGCGGCGGCAACCGCGTCATCCACTATGACGCCGTTCTCTTTGAGCAGTGGGGAGTCGAGCCGTTGAGTCAGCAACCCACCCTCGAGGAAATCGCGGAGAAGGCCAAGGCGATGACGGGCAAGAACCCGGTAACCGGCGAGCAGAACTACGGCTACTGGTACCAGGGCAAATACATCAACTGGCAGTTCCAGGCTATCGCCCACGCGTTTGGCGCGACGTGGGGGCAGGTCAATGCCGATGGCACCTGGACCATCAACTGGGACACACCCGAGTACCTCCAGGCGCTTGAATGGCTGGTTGAGATTTCCCAATACTCGCCGCCGGGCGCGCTCGCCGCCGACGCGATGCCCCAGGGCTTCCTCACGGATGAAAACGTGGTCGCCATCATCCCGGAGGGCGAGACCGGCTACTATCTGTCGCCTTTTGTCGCCGATCCGAAACTGGCCGAGCGATACCGCACGACCTACAACCTGCAAGGCCCGGATGGCAAAGGCGGCCTGTTCATCGCCGACCCGGTGGCCATGGCCGCCAGTTGCCCTAACAAAACGGCAGCCTGGGAGGTCATGAAATGGCTGACGATGAGCCCGGAGTCGCAAAAGTACAACTTTGATTCGGGCGGCAACCTGCCCGTGATCGAAGGCGCGGCTGAGGCCATCCCGGCCCTCGGTGCGCTGATTGACGCCGATGCGATCTTGAATCAGAACGCCTTCGCCGAGCGCCGGTATCCGTGGGCCTCTGCCCAGCCGCGCTGGTCCTTGCAGGCCGCCATCGAAGCGGCGCTGGCCGGGACTCTGACACCCAAGCAAGCGTTAGAACAGGCCCAGAAGGAAACGGCAGACTGGTTGGCGCAACAGACCGCGACCCCATAAGTCATTCCAGCGGAGGGGCGAGGCATATCGCTTCGCCCCTCCGCCCTCGGAGGGCCGATGATCCGCCAAATTCGCAAAAGCCTCGTGTGGTATATTTTCGTGACCCCCACGTTCGTCCTGTTCGGGTTGTTCGTGGTTTATCCCACGCTGGAGACCTTCCGGTTGAGCTTCTTCCGGGAGGTGGCAACGCGGCAGGAGTTTGTCGGCGCTCTGCACTACCTGCGGCTGCTCACAAACCAGATTTTTCTCGCCGCGTTGATCAACACCGCCGTTTTGGGAGCAGCCTTCCTGACGCTGATTATTCCGCTCTCACTGATCCTCGCTTCGCTCCTCAACAACCTGCGGGTCTGGCCGAACCTGTTCAAGATCATCTATTTCCTCCCACAAATCACTTCCACAGTGGCTGTCGCGCTGATCTTCAGTTACGCCTTCCAGCCTAACTGGGGGTTGATTAACGGCGCGCTGCACGCCCTTGGCGTAGAGACCCTCCCGCTCTGGCTCGCCGATCCCCGCCCGGGGCTGACCGGCTCGCGCGCCGCCGTGACGCTGCTGGCGGTTTGGGTCGGACTGGGCTATTACATGCTGCTTTTTATCTCCGGCCTGCAGGCCATCCCGGCCGAGCTTTACGATGCCGCCGTCGTAGATGGGGCCGGGCCATTGCAAACCTGGTGGTATATCACTCTCCCCAGCCTGCGGCCTACGTTCATCTTTCTGATTTTGACCGGGACGATTGACGCGATGTCTCGCTTCAGCGACCTGTGGATGTTAGGCGGCCCTGGCGGCACCCCGGCCCGGTCGCTGCAAACCATCGTCATGTTCATTTACCAGGCGGCTTTCGAGAACAACGATTTCAACCTTGCCTCGGCCGCGGCGGTCGCCTTCTTTGTCATCGTGCTGGCGCTGACCTTGATTAATTTCCGCGCGTTCCTCCAACAAGAATTTGCGGGGCGCTGAACCGGGAAGGAGAACAGACATGGACACAGTCTCGACGGCCCAACCTCAACCGGCTGCGCGCGCCTCGACGCCGCATGGCTTCCTCGCCTCATACCGGGCGGCCCAGCGCGCCCGCCAGATCGGCATCGTCGTGATCGTGGCGGTGGGCGCGCTGGCGATGATCATCCCGTTCGAGTGGATGCTGGCCACCTCGCTCTCGCGCTCGGCGAACACCGCCATGCCGCGCATCCCGCGCCTGTGGCCGGCTGACCCCAGCCTGTTCAACTACCGCGTGGCGATCACTAACTTGCCGCTATGGCGCTTTTATCTGAACAGCCTGGTCGTCACCACGACGACGACCCTCGGTTACCTGTTTTTCAGCTCCCTTACAGGCTATGCTTTTGCCAAGGGCCGCTTTCCGGGCAAGACCCTCCTCTTCATCACGCTGCTGACGACGCTGATGATCCCGTTTGAAATCCGGATGATCCCGCTCTATCTGTTCATGCGGACCCTGCACCTCAACGACACGATGGCGGCGTTGATCCTGCCCTTCCTCACAGGCGGCTTTGGCACGTTCCTCATGCGGCAGTATATGACGACTATCCCGGACGAGCTGGTGGACGCCGCCCGGGTGGATGGCGCGAGCGAGTTCACGATCTACACGCGGGTGGTCCTGCCGCTGTGCGGCCCGGCGCTCGCCGCGCTCGCCGTGCTCAGCGCGCTCTGGCGCTGGAATGACGTCCTCTGGCCCTTGCTCGTGATCTCAAACCGTAACCTGTATACCGTGACGTTTGGGCTGGCTATCGCGGGCCGGTCGCAAGGCATCTTCACGGGCGTCGCGCTGGCGAACGCTGCGCTGGCGATCCTGCCCATCATCGTTCTATACCTATTTTTGCAGCGGTTCATCATCCGCGGCATCATGCTCACCGGGCTCAAGGGCTGAGACGTGGTCAGCCCCATGATTTACATCGCCCGTCGCCGCGCGCTTATTGCTGGGCTATGACCCTTCGTTTTGACCCCGGCTCAATTGACCGCTTCAAGGCCGACCTGCGCCAGATTCCCGGCTATCCGATAGGCGAAGACCTGCCGATCCGCGAGATGGCCTTCGAGTCTGGCGCGCTCTTTAGACTGCCGCAGTTTTTGGCGGTCGCCGGGGCGCCAGCCAACGGCCCGCTCGTCGTCGTGATGGACCCCACGCCGATGAAGCGCGCGGGCGATGACCTCAAGCCCTTGGTCCTGGCCCAACTGCGCCAGGCGGGCTGGCAACCCGAACCCCTGTGGCTGACGCCGGACGCCACGGGGCAGGTGCACACCGATTTCATGCACATTGGCCGGGTGCAGGCGCGCCTGAGGCCGAAGAGCGCCGTGCTCGCGGTTGGCTCAGGGACCGTCACCGATATCGCCAAACATGCCTGCTACGTTTTCCAGCGGGAGCACGCTTCCGCGCCTCTGCCCTTCGTGGTGTATCAGACGGCCAACAGCGTGAGCGCCTACACCTCCAACATGGCCCCGGTCTTCATGGACGGCGTCAAGCGCACCCTGCCCTCGCGTTACCCCGACGTGCTGGTGTGCGACCTGGAAACGCTGCGCGATGCGCCGCGCGAGATGACGGTCGCGGGCGTGGGCGACCTGCTCGCGGCGTTCGGGAGTTACGCGGACTGGTGGCTGGCCTACCGGCTGGGGATTGACCCCACGTACACCGAGTTCGCGCAGACTCTCATGGGGCCGCTCGACGAAATTTTTCTGGCGCACGCAGGCGCCATCCGGGCCGGCACGCTGGAGGGGATGAGCGTCCTGGCGAAACTCATCGCGCTCGGCGGGTTGGCGATGGCGCTCTCGCACGCCACGACTCCGCTCTCGGGCTTTGAGCACGTGATTTCACACGTGCTTGATCTCATCGCTGAGCAATCCGGCCGGTCACTCGCCCAACATGGCACGCAGGTCGCGCTCGCCACCCTGCTCGCCGCCGAAGCTCACCGCATTTTCCTCGGCGAATTTGAGCCAGCGGAGGTCAATCTGGATCATTGTTATCCAACCGAGGCGCCAATGCGGGCGCGCATCGAGGCGACCTTCAGGGGGCTCGATCCTTCCGGGCGCGTCGCGGCCGAATGTTGGTCGGACTACCGCTACAAGCTCGAAGCGTGGCATGCGCACCGAACCGACTTCGCCGACCTCCTGCATGATTGGCCCAACGTGCGGACTAAACTCGCGTCGCTCGTCAAGCCGCCGGAACTCGCCGCCCGGATCCTGCGCGAAGTCGCCTCGCCCCTGAGTTTTGCCGAACTCACGCCGCCCCCGGCGGCGGCCGAGGTCAAGTTTGCCTTTCTCAACGCGCCGCTCATTCGCCGCCGCTTGACACTGGGCGATCTATTTGTCCTCGGGGGATGGGATCAAGAAGCTCTCTGGGCGCAGGTGAAGGAAAATCTGCCCGGTCTGATCTGACATGGAGACATGCCATGCAAACCCCAAATAACAAACTCGAATTGATCGTCATGCTCACGCATCACGATCAGACCGTGCCAGACGCGCTGGAGCTGTTCGGTCACCTGAAGGATAGACCGGTCATACATTGGGGCTTCAAGGATGTCGGTCTCCCGCCGGAAGCGATGAAACGGGTCGTCGAGGCCATGAAAGCGGCGGGCAAGACGACCTTTCTGGAAGTCGTCAGCCTTTCGGAAGAAGAGGGCCTGCGCGGCGCGCGGCTGGCGGTGGAGCTTGGCTTTGACATATTGATGGGGACGGTGTTCTTTCCTTCCATCACCGATTATTTGAAGGACAAGCCGGTTCGTTATTATCCATTCCCCGGTCATGTCCACAGCCATCCCAGCATCCTCGACGGGACGATTGACGAGATCGTCGCGCACGCCTGCCAATTGGAGGCGCACGGCGCCCACGGCCTGGACTTGCTCACGTATCGCTACACGGGCGACGCGACGCGCCTGCTGCGCGCGGTGGTGAAGGCCGCCACCGTGCCCATCGTCTCCGCCGGCAGCATCGCCTCCTACGCGCGCCTCGCCGAGGTGCGGGACGCGGGCGCGTGGGGATTCACCATCGGCTCGGCCTTTTTCGAGAGCCGCTTCGCGCCGGGCGGCTCGTTTGAAGACAATATGATGGCCGTGGTGGACTGGCTTCGCAGGCAGTAAACAGGTGTCTCACAATCAAGGGATTGCCAGCGTGCGCTGTTTTCTGCTGGATATGGACGGGACTTTTTATCTGGGGGATCGGCTGATCGAGGGCGCGCTGCGCTTTGTCGAAGTGTTGCGCGAGCAGGGGCGCGATTTTCTCTTCCTGACCAACAACTCCTCCAAAGACAGCCGCCAATATGCGGAGAAGATCACACGCCTGGGCCTGCCCATCTCCGCCGAAAAAGTGCTGACCTCCGGCGAGGCCGCCGCCATGCACCTGCACCGCCTGAACCCCGGGGCGCGCGTATTCGTGGTCGGCACACCGGCGCTCGAAAGGGAATTTGAGGCGCGCGGCTTTCGCCTCACACCCGAAGCCCCGGATTTCGCGGTGTTGGGCTTCGATACCACGCTCACCTACGCCAAACTATGGCGGCTCTGTGACCTTGTGCGCGCGGGCACGCCCTACATCGCCACCCATCCCGACACTAACTGCCCGACCGAGTCCGGCTTCATGCCCGATATTGGCGCGATCATCGCGTTTGTCAAAGCCTCGACGGGCCGCGAGCCGGACGTGATCGTGGGCAAACCGAACCGGCTGATCGTGGAAAAGGCCGCCGAGCGCGCGGGCGTCCCGGTTTCGGCGTTGTGCATGATCGGCGACCGGTTGTACACCGACATCGCGTTGGGAGCGACGGCTGGCATTCCCACTATCCTCGTGCTGAGCGGCGAAACGCACGAGGCCGAAGTCGGTGATTCGCCGCATCAGCCGGACTATGTTTTTTCTGACCTGGGCGCCGTGGCTGAGTATCTGAGCGCCCATGGTGCTCCGTGACCCTCATCCCGAGCTCATCGGCCCCGTCCGCCGCCCTCGACGAATTCGCCGCCGCGCGCACGTCCTGGCGCCCCGTCGGGGTCGCGGCCACCAGCCTGGTGGGCCTAGCCCTCATCGTCTGGCAGCGGGCACGCTTCGCGTGAGCAGAGCGGAGTCGAAGGACGCCCGCCGCCCCGCTCAGGGTGCGACTTGGCGTGCACACGGCGATACTGAATCGCCTCTGCGAAGTGCGTGGGCTGGATGGACTCTGAACTCGCGAGGTCGGCAATCGTGCGCGCCAGATTCCCTTAGTGTCATAAAGTGCGAGTACTTACCAGGCCTTCATTTTCCCTTCACAGAGGTGTAAGATTGAGTATGGTATATTGGCTCCAGTCGTGGTATGGTTGGGACTCACTTATTGTTGAGAAGTTGTCGCTATGGCACCCCGTTCCAATAAAGACTGGCTCTGGGCGCTCACCCAGCCGGCCGGTGAGGCGTACGACGAGGCGCTGCATGACCTGCAAGACTTCCTCCTGCGCGCCGCGTTAGTCTATTTGTTCGCCCAGCGGAGCGAGCTCAGCGGTTGGGGCCGCGAGGAAGTCCGCACCCTGGCCGAGGACCTGGTCCAGGAAGCCTTGCTGGAAATCCGTGAAAGC
>Ga0209342_10004281_pt1 | contig 14875 bp, 7 predicted proteins | sample RifCSP16_2_FD_184023 | JGI IMG/M metagenome (GOLD analysis project Ga0209342, IMG submission 184023) | Soil microbial communities from Rifle, Colorado - Rifle CSP2_sed 16_2 (SPAdes) (version 2) | ecosystem: Environmental > Terrestrial > Deep subsurface > Rock core/Sediment | place: Rifle... | reverse complement strand
ACGCTGGTAATGGCCCGGACCAATGTGAAGACCCCCCGGATCAGGATCAGCGATCCAACGACCCCGCCCACGGTGCGGGCCGCCCGGCGGATCTTGGTGGGATCGGGCGGCTGCTCGGCCAGGCGCAGCTCGCCGCGCCGCCCGGCCAAAAAGATGGTCAGCGCCAGCCCCACCGCCATGAGGGCAAAGGGGATAGCCAGCAGGTGGGGGTGGTTGTCCGCCAGCAGGAAGGAGAAGAAGGGGAACTCGTCGATGACCTCCAGATCGACCCCGGCCAGGTTGACATCCCGCACCACCCGGGAGGCCCGCCACCACCACAGGAATCGGGCCGGCATCCAACTGGGGTCCCCCAGCGGCGGCTCGACCAACTGTTTGATGTCCAGCCAGCGCCAGAAGGCGGAGGTCAGCTCGCCGCTCGCCGCGTAGCGCCAAAACGCGTAGCGGCTGTGCAGCACATCCAGGAAGGCTTCCAGATTGCCGGTGACCAGCACGAACATCGGGCCCAGCAGCGGACCGGCGAGTTGCACCCGGCCCCTGCGGATGGCCACCAGATTCACCAGCAGTGCGTAGCTCCCGGCCGCCACCATGCCGAACCACAGCGAGTTGGCCAAGTTGAAAGCCACTCCGGCGGTCACGCCGGTGAGCCGGGTGAGCAGGGCAATCATCACGTATCCGAAGTAGTAGTAGGAGATGGCGTGCCCCGACAGCCAGGGATCGAGCGGCGGGTAGGAGGGCGAGCGCAAGATCCCGTTGATGAAGGCCAGCTCCATCGGTTTCTCAGTGTGCTGGATCTCTGGATTGTTGGCCCGCACGAAGGCCCACAGGGCGAAGCCCGCCAACAGCACGGCTTCCTCCGCCAGGACCAGCCGGCGATGGGCGCTCAGCCAGCTGCGCAATTCTTGCCAGTGGCCGCGCCCCGCGACCCACCCGACCACCGCCAGCACCAGCACGCCCCCCAGAGCTCCCCCCAGCGAGTTGCGCAATCCACCCAGGGAGGCCCCCAGCCACAGCGTGTAACTGGCGACCAGCAGGCCCAGAGGCCGGGAGAAGGCCAGCCCTCGATCGGGGAGCCGCTGGAACAGGCGGAAGCTCAAGGGAAGAGCCAGAACCCCCAGCAGTGCGCTGGCCAGCCACCATGCCATCCAACTTCCGATCACGAGGCGACCTCGTAGATGGTGGTGTTGCCGTTGCGATACACCGCCCGCATCAGCCCCTGATCGACCATGCGTTCAAACTTGTCCAGCCCGCCGGTGGGGCAGTTCAGCATTCCATTGGAGCCATTCGGAGTGCAGCGGTCGGCGGGGACCTCCAGCGTGGCGAACCCTTCCAGCCGGCCGGCCAGGTTGCAGGAGACCCCTGCTCCAGCGCCCAGGTCGGTGCATTGATCCAACTCGGCGTAGTACAGGCGCTCCAGACCGCCCACGATGATGTAGCGCACATCATAACGATCCAGAAAGCGCTGGGCCGCCTCGGTGGAGGTGGTCAGGTAGAAATCGGTGATCTCCTGGGATCGCTGGGTGACGTCCAGATCCGCCACCGCGGCCCGCTGCTGTCGTTGGTGCCAGTTCCACCCGAGCACTGCCGGCAGCCCGGTATAGATCGCGAAGCGCGATCCCCAGCGGTATTCCGGGATCTGGGCTTCCACGATCACGGGCGAGCCCTGAATGTTCTCCTGGACCCACTGGATGGCCTGGTAGTCCCCCTCGAGCGGAATCGTCTTGCCCAGATCGTCATACGTAGCGGCCGCCATGAAGGCCATACCGTCCAGGGTGGCCCGCGTGGCCGGGGTCATCCGATCCTCAATCTTGGCTCTGGTAGCCGTCAGCGGATACAACGCGGCTCCGAACAACACGGCGCCAAAGGCGACAGTCCAGGCCAGCCGGACCCGCAGCCCCCAGGCTGGCGGATCGGCCACCAACCAGACCAGAGCCGCGCTACCCGCCAAGCTGAACAGGGTCCAAACCTGAAAGTAGAACTTGAACACGGTGTTCATCCTGCCGATGTCGCCGACCAGTACGACCACCTCGACTAGGAAGGTCAATGCTGCCGCGGTTCCGACCATCGCCAGCGCGACCCGCTTTTCGATCGGGGTATTCTTGCGCAGCAGCAGTAAGCCGGACCAGACCACAATCGGCCCGACCAGCGGTGCAATCTGAACTCCACTAACGGCCAGGTACGCCAGCCCGAGCAAGAACGCGAAACAGGCAAAGAGCACAGCCGGAAAATAGGGACGCAGTCGGCTGAGTGCCGACAGCGGGGTGGATGCCAGCCACTGGCGCGTCTCCCAGGCCATCCACGGAATCAAGATCACCAGGAACAGGCCGTGGACGGTGAGATACCCGTCCAGCGATGTGCGGGCGCCCTGCCAGAAGTCCGCCTCCGTATAGCCCGCGCCGTACCAGAGGTAGTATGGGCGGTAGAGCAGGTTGGCGAGCAGCAGCAGACCGGCCACACTAAGGCCACCTTCCACGACGCTGCGCAGGTCGATCCTTCGGGATCGGAGGAAGGGGGCCGCAAGTGCAGCCGCCGCGCCGAGCGTCCAATACGCCGGGAAGTCCCAGGTGTTGGTCGGTGCTAGGACGCCCAGGGTCAATGCACCCACCCCGATGCCGAGCGCTCGGGCCTTCCATGTCAACTCCAGTTTCTTTTCTGCTGCCAGTACCCAGGACAGTCCCCAGGCCAAGGTCAACACGGTGAGTGGGAGATTGATCAGGTGGGCGTGCAGGTCGGCATACAGGAAGGTGAAGAACGGGAATTCGGTGATGGGACCCACATCGCCCGGAGGGGTCGGGATTGCCCGGCTGGGGTCCCAGTACCAGTGGTGGCCTCCGACCGGCAATGTCTCCTGCAGGGTAAGCACCCTCTCCAGCCCGGCCGCTGCAGCCAGCAGCCCCGGTTTGGGGCCCTCTGACCCTCGCAGCCCAACCTCTCGCAAACCATCGTAAATCAATCTCACCGTTCCCAGGTTGCCGATCACCAACAGAGAGATCGCGGCGGCCAACCCAGCGACCCGCGGACTGACGACTCGAGCCCTCGAATAGGCGGTGCCGCGCCGGGCAACCAGATTGCTGCCGACCGCGTAAGCCGCCAGCGCGGCCAACGCAAATAGGGTGGGCAGCGCCAGGTTGTAGCCGACCGACGGCACCACTTGGAGCATTTTGATCGGTGTGGCAACGAACACGAAACCGAAATAGTAGTAGTTGATGTAGCCCCCGGCGTACCAGGGGTCGAACGGTGGGAACGTCGTGCTCTTGAGCACCGCATTCAGGTAGGAGAAGTCCATCGGCTTCTCCCCACCGAGATAGCGGTGCCAAAGGTCGGGGTTGCCGAGCCGAATCGCAAGATCAAAAAGGAAGAAACCGAGGGCGAAAAGCTCGACCCACGCGATTTCACGCCGCCGCTCGCGCAGCCAGCTCAGCAGCCCTTCGCGATCTCGCCAGGCCAACACCGCCGAGAGGGAGGCCATTGCCAGCGCGGTGGTCAGTATCGTGCCGCGGGTGTAGGGCGCGATGCCCGTACTGGCCAGCAGCCAACTCGCCCAGGCCACAAGCAGCAGGCCAATCAGACGAGCGAGCGGATACCCTCCGTCGACAAGTCCCGGAAACGCCGCCCGCACGATCGGGAACGCGAACAAACCAAGCACGCCCACCATCAGCCACCAAGCCACGACCGCCAAGGGCTCCCAGCGGTTGATCAGGCTGTTGCGCGAGAAGAGGTCGGACCAGGTTCCCCCGCTGCGCTGGGCCTCCAGCCGATCTTCCGGGATCAGCAGGTCGGTAGGCGTTTCTGGCGCGCCAAGCTCCCCAGGAGGCAGATTCACGATATGGGTGAGATCGACTCTAGAAAGCTCGGCCAAGACCGCGGCTGAGTCGTAGCTTGGGGATTTGTAGAAAACCATCACCTTGGGGTGGTCGTAGACGGTGAAGGCCTCCTCCGCGGCCTGGTCTCGAAAGGTAAACGGGCCCAGGCTGGGGTTGCGCTCGAAGACCACCACCAGTTCGTACCCAAGCCGGCCCTCGATCTCGCCAGGCCGAGCGTTGGCCATGCAAACTTCGACCTCGGTGTTACTCGGGCAACCGACTAAGGCTCGATAATAAGCGACTGTGAGTGGGAATTTCTGGGGAATCCGACCGACGGACCCATACTGGCGGTTGGAAGTGATGACGAGATAGTCCCCCTCATTCAGAGTGCTGAGGATCCGCTCCATCTTGTCGGACTGGCCGGTTCCGTCGGTATCTTCTCCATCCGACCAGTACAATTCCTGATTGACGCTGCCGTACAATCCCCCATAGCCGTTCCTCCCCTCGATCGGAAGTGGGAGAAAATCGTCCCAGGAGCTCTCCGAAATGATCACTGATCCACGGAGACTGACAGACCCCGCACTCAGGACTTCGAGCCGGAGCCGATAGGACCGGTCGCCTTCGAGATTCACTGGGTCATCCAGCGAGATCTCCAGGCGAGAGCCGGTGAGCACTGCCGCTTCGTTGGTGGCTTGGCCCAGGGATCCGGTCTCGTCAAGTAATGTGAGTCGCAGAGTTGCCTGAGTCTGACCAGACAGACCTTCAGGGTGAGGTAACAGAACCGACACCGCCGAGGCGTTCACCCGCGCAGTGAACGGGAGTTCCACTGGTTCGCCCGGATTCAGTACCGTCCCTTCCGGAAAAGCCATCGGCTCTAGTACTTTGACCCCATCGATCTCCATCACGATATTCGCAGGTCCGGGCACGTTGCGGTAGATCCATTGAGAGGCTTCGTAGCGCGTGAACGGGAGGGTGTAATTGCGGGCGAAGGCGAGCGCATAAGTCGCAGTAGCTGCCAGGACTACCATGCCGAGGCAAGCGACGAGCCAACTAGCCCGCAGGCGTCCCTTGATTCGGATGCCGCGCAGCCGCTCCCAGGCGTCCCACAACCCCCAGGCCGCCAGGAGCGCCAGGGTCGGATATACCGGGATCTCGTAGCGCATGCTCGTCACGGTCCCGATGGAGCGCAAAAGGAAAAAGCCGGCAGTCCAGGCGACCAGGATCAAGTGGCGCTGCCAATCGCCGCGCATTGACCTGACCAACGCCCAGGCCCACCCGAACCATGCCAGCAAGCCGAGTGGCCATCCCAGGCCATACACGACCAGGTTTTCAAGCGAAAACAACACCGGAGTTCTGTTGGCCCACTGTTGGGCCGGAGGGAAGTCGCTCCTGGCGCTGACCAAGCTCGTGAGCTCTGCGAGGTTATCCAGCCAGGCTGGGTTCAACGACATACTGAAGGGCTTGAAGGCATAGGGTTGCAAGAGCCGGAACGTCATGAGCGATACGATCGCCGCCAGCAGCAACCTCGTGGCTTGCGTGACCGCCTGCCTCTGGGACAAACCATCCTGAGAGCCCCACAGCCGGACGACGCTCGTCAGCACAATCACGCCCGCGAGCGGCGCGGCGCTGATTTTCGAGGCAGAAGCCATCCCCAGCGCCAGGCCAAAGAGCGAGAAATTGAGCCATCCATCATCGTCCAGCGCCCGCACGGCGAAATAGATCCCCGCTAGGCTGAAGGTATTTGCGAACGAATCGACGACGAAAAAATGGGCGTGTTGGATCAACAGGACCGAGAAGGCACTGAATGCCGCCGCCAGCAGCCCGACCCGCCGACTGTAGAGACGACTCCCAATCAGGAAGACCAAAACCAGCGAGAGGAGATCGAAGCTGGCCGAGGCCGCCCGCCCTATCAAGTGAATTTGGTCGTATCCGGTCTCGCCGGCCCACTCACCCAGAATCCGCACCAGGAAGATCGGCAGCGTGCCGTAAACGAAAAACGTGTGCCCTTTGTTGTGAGGATTTAGGGGGGAACTCTGCGTGTCGAAGTACTGGGTCAGGTTTTCTGGCAGCTGGATGCCGGTTTCCACCATCGTAAGGAATCGCTCATCCGGATGCATATGGGTCTGGCTGTCCCAATTCTGCCCGGCAAAGCGAAGAATCGCACCCACGGCCAGGATACAAATCAGCAGCAGGACGGAACGTTGCGTGGCCGGCGTTGGCTCAGGACTGGGTCGGGACTCAGCCATCCGGCCCCTCAACTTCCCTTCGGTAGAGCGGAGACAACCCGCCCGACCCGCTACTCCAAGTCAGTTGCTCTGCTAGGCTTTCCGCCACCTGGCTTCGATCTCCGTAATGCTTGGCGGCCCCGCAACCGGGGTTGGCGCTTCGCATCGGGTTGCCGAGTTCATGCTCGATGGTGTTCGAGCTCGGCGAGTTCGGACTGAGGTTAACGAGGCGACTATCGGCACTCAATCGCTCTCTTCGGTCCGGTCGTTGCTGCACTTTGTCAGCCCCGGGGATCCTTAAAGATCAGGGTCTCGAGGATATCCTCGATCGTTCCAAATCTGAGTGGCTCGTCAAGGCGTTCGGCCACGAGGATTGGCGGATCGCCCGCACGACGGTTGTGGAAAATCAGCGGCACCTTCCGCCCTGTCAGCCTACCAACAGCTTGAGTGACCTCGAGAACGCTAGTGCCGTCTCCGGTCCCTAGGTTGCGGATCTCAGCCAATGTGCCTGATCGCAGACGCTCCAGAGCTCTGACGTTGGCCGCTGCCAGGTCTGAGACGTGGATGTAGTCCCGAACACACGTGCCGTCAGGGGTTGGATAATCCGTCCCGAAAACTTCAATAGGGCCTCTTCGCCCGAAAGCTGAATCCATTGCAAGTGGGATCAGATGATATTCAGGATCGTGTGCTTCCGAGAGCTCCCCCTCCGGATCTGCTCCAGCCGCATTGAAGTAGCGCAGTATGCTGTAACGAATCCCGTAAGCTTTTCCAAACTCCTTGATAATCTGTTCAGCCATTAACTTGGAAAGCCCATAAGGGCTGATCGGATTCTGCGGATGGCTTGAAGTGATAGGAACGGTATTCGGGACGCCATACGTCGAGCAGGAACTCGAGAATATGATCTTGTCAACACCGATTATCCGCATGGATCTAAGTAGGTTCGCGGTGGCTACCACATTGTTCTGAAAGTACTTATCCGGGTCTCGCAACGATTCACCGACATATCCGCTCCCTGCCAAATGTAGGACAGCCTCTGGCCTGAATTCCTTGAGCGTCGAAAGCAGGAGGCCAGCATCAACGAGGTCTCCGTTGATTACCCTCCCCCATTTGACATCCTTCTCATGGCCCACGCTCAGATTATCGTAAGCTATGGGCCCATAACCAGACTCTGCCAGGGCTTTGCAGGTATGCGAACCGATGTATCCCGCGCCTCCGGTTACAAGAACCTCCGTTTTCAAACTCTCCCTCCTGTAGACGCCAACATTCCTCAGGGTCCAGGTCTCTGGTAAATCGATTAGCGGTCTCGAGCCCCCTGCTCAGAGCCAAAACCCTGGCACGCCGATTGCTGCGCAGCCTTCGCCCTTCGCAAATGTGTTGCCACGGCCGTGGGCGAATTGACGCACTATCGCCCGAGCAAATAGTGCTCCCCCCTTCTCTGGCCCTCTCCGGCATCCGCTTCTGTGGAGAGACGGCCGCTGGCCATGAGTCGCGTTGCAGGCTCCGGGTGCTCGGAATTCGATCGTTGCGTGGTGCGGTGTACTGTTTTGGCCGTCGCGATTGACCGCCGGATCTCGCTAGGTTTCGGCGGCTTGAGGTTCCGCGGGAGCGGCAGATCCCGTGCCTGGTGAAGGTCCTGTACCACCCTGTGTTTGATTCGGTTGCCATAGCCCTGCCTGAGGTCCACGGTCGTCCGGTGATAGCCATATTGGGAGTGCTCCCCGGCGACCCGCTCCAGTGGCTCAAGCAGGAGGCCGTAGCTCTCTTCGTGGCATATCTCAAAACCTGCCCGCGTCAATTTCACTTCATCCAAGTGGCCAGTTTCCCGGGGTCGTGAACGTGACGAGCGGAACAGGATACAGCATCCGCGTCCCCGCAGTGATCTTGGATGGAATTCTTGAGTAGGTCGAAATCTCAAGCGGCGATCATCTCAGGATTGACTGCGAACGCTGCCAGTTCGAGCACCTGCTCGGCGCCTCAATTGAGACCCTCAGCCGCATTCGCGCGACTTGCTTCGAATTCCACTACGATCCTGCAATACACCCCCACGAGGAGCTGGCTTCACACCCACCAGGGCGTGGGTTTGCCGTGTCACGGAACGGGCCTGCTTCCGGCGATTCGGGGTAGATCCGCCGGTCGATAACCTCAACCCAAACGCGGATTGGGGCTGCTTGGCCGAATTCACTGTCAACTTGGAGATGGCGCTTGCCAACTAGCCGTCATCCCCGGTCGCATCTACCCCCACGGGTGGGATCCAGAACACGTCGAACTCCCTGCCCTTCACTTCGGTTCCATGGTGTGACAAGATCCCATTCGGATACAGTTCGATCAGCCGGCTGCGGTCCGGCTCATCCTGAGGGTGCAAGAAGAAGAGCCGGGCCTGGGTGACCGGCTCGAGCTCGGAAATCTGCTCCGGCCAGATTATGAAGTCATCGCCGGGGTGCCCGGCTTCGATGGCCACGAGCCGAGAATCGACCCAGTGTGGATACGCCACCACGTAGATTTGGTCATAGCTGCCCACGAACTCGCCAAACCCCCGAGCAATCGCTCCCAATTCGGAAGCGTTCCACACCGATTGGCGCGTCTGTTCGGCATAACGGCCCACCACGAGGGTGTAGTTGTTGATGGCGGTGATGGCGAATAGTGCGCCGGCGAATCCGTACCCGATCCTCTGGCCGGTTCTGCCTTTAAACGTCCCGACTCCCCACTCCGCGACCGCGACCAGGGTCACGGCAGCAATAGTAAAGACAGGAACCACCGCGCCGCCTGCCCGGCTGGGGTGCGGATTCTCACGAGGGAAAGCCAGCGACAGAGCCGACGGCAAGACTAGCAGACCGATCGAAAGCGGGAGGAACAGGTCCAGCCAATGGCGTCGCTTGACGTAGCGAACTACCAACATGACCACTCCTAAGTGAAACAGCCCGCCAGTCAGCCAGTCCAGGGCCGGATAGGAGGCGATGGACCACATCCAGTGTTCTCCAGCGTCCCAGCTGAACATGCTTAAGGCCTTAGGCATGTTAGCTGAGAGAATCTCGAGAGGCGGGCCGGCCAGCGGTTGCTCCGCATCGGTGACCCGCGTCAGAGTCCGATAGAACACCTCGTCCGGCACTTGGTAGGTCACTCGCAGGAATGGGACCGCGACCACGATTGCCGCGAAGGCGGCCACACCTAGACTGCGCAGCGTCACCCAGCGATGGCCGCTGGCATGCCGATGCAGCAGGAATAGCAACACCCCAAGTCCGATCACTAGCGGCGCCAACCGAGCGGAGGTATAGCTGTACACTCCCAGCCCGAGAGCCAGCCCACATAACAAAAAGTCGTTCTGCCGCTGGGATCTCAGACCCCTCACCAGGTAATACGTTGCCGCGGCCAGAAAGGGCGGGTAGAACGTCGCCCGCATGCCTACCCTGCCCAGCACGTTGGGCCAGTAGCCAATTCCGATGAGCGCCATGGCGGCCAGGCCGACTTTACGGCCCCCGACCTCTCGCCCGAGCAAATAGATGAACGGGAGTGTGAGGACTCCCGCAGCTGCGGTGACCTGCTTAAGCGTCAGGAAGGAGATCTCCGCGTTGAGCCACTTGACCACAGCGGCGGTCGCATAGAACTGCATCGCTTCACGCCCAGCGTTGCGGGGAAAGAAGATCGAGGTCTTACCGTTCAGCACGTCGACGATGTCGAGGACCTTCTCGGCATGGTCACTAATCATCTCGGACGGGATCTCGGCAATCCTTGAAAAGCGGAAGCCAGCCGCGAGGGCAAAAGCGGACAGTACGAGCAGTGTCCACAATCCGATAGCAAGGTTTAGCCGTGGCGCGCGAAGAAAGCCATTGATCTTGGAAATGAACCCGGCCGGTAGCATCTCGCCTTGCCAGAAAGCTCGGACCGTCGCCAGGACTGCCGAGACCCAGAAAACCACAGTTGAAAGTCGAAAGGTATTGTCACCCGCGGCCAGGTAGGCTAGAGTCGCCATTCCGATTGCGCCCAGCAAATACGGCGGATGTACCCAGCGGGTTCGAGCGCGCTCGACATTCGCCTCCGAGATCTCCGAGTCGAGTTCACCTGCCCGCACCGACCAGCCGATCAGACCGCCCGCGATCAGGTACAACACGATATTCGGCCGCACGCTCTCGTGCTCCGCCAGCCCACTCTGAGCGATAAACGCAAGGAGTAAGGCCAATGGCAGCCTAAGCCGCCGCGCCCACAACCACAGATCTAGCCTCTCGGACCGCGCCGCGGCCGGGACCGTCGGGCTGGCTTTCCGAGGCGCGATAACGACTGGATTGGCGGAGGGCCGCTCAGGTATCGCGATAGGCTTGAGCCTGAAGAGCGACTTGAGCCAGTCTAGGACGGACGGCTCAGGAGTAGGGGGGGAAAGGTGTTCCACGACTACCTAGCCGGAGGCTCTTTCCGGTTTGCGTGCCTTGACGAGCACGTTGACGAACGTGGTCTGCTCCATCACATGCTCCGCTTCGTTAGCTTGGTCGAACGCTCGAAATGTTGCCACGCCCAGGTTAATCGGGTTCAAGTAGCTGCCGCGATTCAGTTCGGAACTGAAGCGGTCCGCCGAGATGGCGAGCGGCTTCGGCAACAACTCGTGCTCAAGCAGCGGTTTCCCGATCCCATACACCAGGAAGTGGATAAACGGGAAGCAATAGTGGGTGGACTGCTCCAGAGCCTCGACCACAAAACCGGCTTGCCGCAGGCGGTCGGACAGTTCCTCCGGTCTATACAGTCGCTCATGGTTGGTCCAAATCCCAACAAGCGGGCCACGCCGGATTGGCTTGCCGCCGATGGCGGTCCAGACCCGGTTGATCGGATCCCACCAGAACGGGTAATTGGCATGCGGCACCGAGATGGCCAGAATCCCTCCCGGCTTGAGCAGGCGGAAGATCGTTTGGAGCGCGTCCGCATCGTCCACCAGATGCTCAAGCACTTCGCTTAACAAGATCTTGTCGAATGCCTCCGGTGCAAACGGCAGCGCTTCGAGATCGGCCTCAACCAACCGGGCCGCGGACACCTCGGCCTGTGCGCGACGCAGCCGGGTGCGCTCTCGGTCGAGGCCATACGGCGCTACTGCTCGGGTCCGACCCATCAACATCAAGTAGAAGCCCATGCCGCAACCAAGGTCGATCACCCGCTCTCCATCCCGAAGTTCCAGGTAGTCCATCAGAATCCGCGCTCGCCGACGGAAGGCCATGTCGGCCTCGTTGAACAGCAATCGATCGAGCAATTGTTGGTCTTGAGCATCTAGCGAGAACCATGGCCGTGAGCCGTTCTCTGTGAAGGGCCCCCGGGCGCTTCGCTCAGCGGGTTGGGGGGCCGGCTCGCCGCGCATCCGCAGCAGCAGCATTTCGTAGGCATCGAAAGACTTCACTGGATCGAAGATCCTGCGAACTTCATCGGCGTGAGGCTTGAAGCCGTCCCGCCGGCGGAGACCAGCAATCAGCGCCTCCGCCAGGCCCTGCGGATCGCCGGTCGGCGAAAGCAGACCATAGCCGGTTTTCTGAACGACAACCCGGGCCCCAGGGATGTCGCTGGCGATCACGGGCGTCCCAGCCAGCATCGCCTCAATTTCGACCAGCGGCATGTTGTCCGTCCGGCTCGGAAGCGCGAACACGTCGCACATTCCATAGAAGTTGGCCAGTTGCTGCCGGTCGTTGAGCAAGCCGAGGAAGGTGATGTGATCTCGGATTTGCTCTATCAGCGGCCGGCACTGTTCAAAGAAGCGCTCATAGACGACATCCCGCTCGCCAGCGAAGACCAATTGCGCCTGCGGCAACTGGTTGCGGACTATCGGTAGGGCTCGCAGCAGGTCGTCAAAGCCCTTTTCCGACACCCAGCGGCCGGCAAACCCGATGATCGACCGTCCCGCCAAACCCAATTGAGTTTTCCAGGCCTCCGCCGCCCTCATGTCTGGGTCGGGAATCTCGACGGGAGGCAAGACTGGCGTAAGCTTCTCAGCGAAATGGCGGAGCAGCCTCGAGTGATCGGCATAATCTTGACTGTAGGATGTCACCCCGCTAGCGAGCCGGCCTGCGAGGTACGTTAGCCAATAGCCCATCCATTGCAGGGCCTGGTTGAAAAGCCCGGGCGGCATCACCACGTCGCCGTGATGGGTCATCAGCATCGGACGACCGAGCAATGAGCAAAGCACGGCGACGATCGGAGCTTCCGGCAGGGGGGTGTGAATCTGAACAACGTCACTTGCGCGGATCAGCAAAGCCGCAGCCCAGGGGAAGGCCGGCGTGACCACACCGCGGCTCAAGCGGGCAATTGGCTGGAGGCGGATTACCCTGACCCCATTGACGACCTCTTCGCGGGGCAGTTCTGGGCGGTAGCGGCTCGTGAGAACGGTGACCTGGTGGCCCCTGGCCGCCAAACCTTCGGCCACACGGACCGCGTGCATTGTCAGACCCGTCCAATGGGGCGAGTAGTAGGTAAGAACGGTGAGGATTCTCATCTGGCGAGAGGCGTGGCCTCGTTTGGCTAGGGCGGTTCGCAGTCGCCGATTATAGCGATCGGCCCAGGTTTTGACAATCCGGAAGGATTTCCCACTCGATGTGGCGCTAGTACTTGAGCTGCTTCCCGCCCCAGTTGAGCTCCCGACGTCCCCGGTCGATCGTGCTAGAAAAGCGCCTTGAGCAGGCGCTCGGAGGCAACCGGCACTCCACCCCTCCGCATCCAGCTCAGGAATTCGACGTTCCCCTTCGGGCCGAGCAGCGGGGATCGGACGAGGCCCTGGGGAGCCAGGCCCGTCGCTCTCGCGGCGGTCAGGATCGCTTCGAGGACCGATTCATGGGTGTGAGGGTCTCTGACCACGCCTCCTTTGCCGACCTGGCCTTTGCCGGCTTCGAATTGCGGCTTGACCAGCGCGACGACCTCCCCGTCCGGCGCCAGCCAGCCGACCACCCGGGGCAGGATGAGGCCCAGGGAGATGAACGATACGTCCACGGTGGCCAGGGAGATCGGTTCGGGAAGCCGCTCCAGCGTGCGGGCGTTGGTTTTCTCCATGGAAATCACGCGGGGGTCCTGGCGCAGACTCCAGTGCAACTGCCCACGCCCGACGTCAACGGCGTACACCCGCGCCGCCCCGCGCTGCAGCAAACAGTCGGTGAAGCCGCCGGTCGAGGCTCCCACGTCGGCGCACACGGCCTCCTGCACCCGGACGTCGAAAACTTCCAGGGCCGCCTCCAGCTTGTCCCCGCCCCGCGAGACGAAACGCGGGCGGGTCTCTACGGACAGTCCGGCGGAGGGATCGACCGCCTGCGAGGCCTTGTGGGCGATCTCTCCGTTGAGCCTGACCTGGCCGGCCATCACCAGACGTTGGGCCTGGGATCGGCTGGGCGCCAGCCCGCGCTCCACCAGCAGGAGATCCAGGCGGGTCTTCTTCACGCGGCTGGCCTCAGCCCTGCCTCAGGTGCCACGGCCGCGCCCGCCCCGAGCGGGTTCGCTCTCCACGGTACTGCTTGCTCCTCCCTCTCCTTCCTGCTATGATGCGCGTCGTGTTGAGAGCCTTCCTTAAAGAGATGCGGCCGCGTCAGTGGGCGAAGAACGTATTCGTCTTCGGGGCGCTGGTCTTCGATGGCAAAGTCTTTCACCCGGGGCCGCTCTCTCGCACCGCGGCGGGGTTCGTGCTGATGTGCATGATCTCCAGCACGGTCTACATCCTGAACGACATCGCCGACCTGGAGGGCGACCGGAGCCATCCCACCAAGCGCAACCGCCCAATCGCCTCGGGCGCCCTGCCGGTGCGGGTAGCCTGGCCGGCCGGGATGGTGCTGGGGCTGGTCACCCTGCTGCTCAGCTTCCTGTTGGAGCCGCGCTTCGGCGCCATCGTGGCCGGCTATTTCGCCCTCAATCTGCTGTATTCGTTCTGGCTCAAGCATGCGGCCATCATCGACGTGCTGATGGTGTCGGCCGGCTTCGTGCTGCGGGTGGCGGCCGGGGTCAGCCTGATCAGTGTCACCCGCTTCTCGCCCTGGCTGTACGTGTGCACCACGCTGCTGTCCTTGATCATCGGCTTCGGCAAGCGACGGGCGGAGCTGCTGCTGCTGGCCGAAGACGCCAATTCGCACCGCCGGGTGCTGGACGGATACACCATCCCTCTGCTGGATCAGTTGATCGTGATCGCTTCGGCGAGCACCATTATGGCATACTCACTGTATACGTTCACGGCCGAGGGACTGCCGGACAACCACTTGATGATGCTGACCATCCCCTTCGTGATGTACGGCATCTTCCGCTACTTGCACCTGGTCCACGTTGAGCACGCCGGCGGCGCGCCCGAAGAACTGATCCTGACCGACCGGCCCATGCTCATCAACCTCATTCTCTGGGGCTTACTCGCTCTCCTGATCTTGTACTTGGGCTAATGACGTTCGGCTCCGCACCGGGCAAGGTAATCCTGTTTGGCGAGCACGCCGTGGTCTATGGGCGGCCGGCCTTGGCCGCGCCCGTCAACGGCGTCCAGGCCCGGGCCGAGGTGGTGGACCTCCCCAAGCACCCGGCGGGTAAGGTGCGGTTGGAAGCCCCCCAGATGCGGCTGGGCGGATGGCTACACGCATTGGAGCGCAACGAGCGGCTGGTCCAGGCCGTCGGCCGAGCACTGGAACTGCTGGAAGCCCGCCCCGCGTGCGCCCTCCTGGTGCGGCTCGACTCCAGCCTGCCTGTGGCCGCCGGCCTGGGCTCCAGCGCGGCCGTCAGCGTGGCCCTGCTGCGCGGCCTATCGGCGCACCTGGACGTCCCCCTGACCACCGAGCGGCTGTCTGAGCTCTCCCTGGAGTTGGAGAAATTCTTCCACGGCACCCCCTCCGGAATCGATACCAGCGTGATTGCCTTCGGCAAGCCGGTCTA
>Ga0209342_10004276_pt1 | contig 14882 bp, 9 predicted proteins | sample RifCSP16_2_FD_184023 | JGI IMG/M metagenome (GOLD analysis project Ga0209342, IMG submission 184023) | Soil microbial communities from Rifle, Colorado - Rifle CSP2_sed 16_2 (SPAdes) (version 2) | ecosystem: Environmental > Terrestrial > Deep subsurface > Rock core/Sediment | place: Rifle... | reverse complement strand
CTTCAGGGCCAGGTACTTCGTGATCGCCGCGGTGAGCGACGTCTTGCCGTGATCGATGTGGCCGATCGTGCCGACGTTGACGTGCGGCTTGGTGCGCTCGAACTTCTTCTTGGCCATCGGTTGCTGCTCCTCGTGCCGACCGACCGGGTCAGGAAACGCGTGACTTGGCGACGAGCTCCTGGGCTAGACCGCCAGGAACCTCGGCGTAATGGGACAGTTCCATCGAGTAGCTCGCCCGGCCCTGGGTCATCGACCGCAGGTCCGTGGCGTAGCCGAACATCTCGGCGAGGGGCACGGCGGCCCGCACGACCACGGTCGTGCCGCGGACCTCCGTCGCCTCGACGAGCCCGCGCCGGCTGTTCAGGTCACCGATGACGTCGCCCATGAACTGCTCGGGCAGCGTCACCTCGACCCGCATCATCGGCTCGAGGATCGTGGGGCTCGCCTTCTCGACGCCGTCCTTCACGGCCATCGAGGCGGCGATCTTGAAGGCCATCTCGGACGAGTCGACCTCGTGGTACGAGCCGTCGTGGACGATGGCCCGGACGTCGACCATCGGGTAGCCGGCATAGACGCCGGTCTCGAGCGTCTCGCGGATGCCGTGCTCCACGGCCCGCATGTACTCGCGCGGGATCGTCCCGCCGACGATCTTGTCAACGAACTCGAAGCCGGCCCCGGTGTCGTTCGGCTCGAGGGTCAGGATGACGTGGCCGTACTGGCCCTTGCCGCCGGTCTGGCGGACGAACCGGCCGTTGCCCTCGGCCTTGCGCCGGATCGTCTCGCGATAGGAGACCTGGGGCCGGCCGACGTTGGCCGCGACCTTGAACTCGCGGACCATCCGGTCGACAAGGACGTCGAGGTGGAGCTCGCCCATCCCGGCGATGAGGGTCTCACCGCTCTCGGGGTCGGTCTTGACCCGGAAGGTCGGGTCCTCCTCGGCCAGGCGCTGGAGGGCGATGCCCATCTTGTCCTGGTCGGCCTTCGTCTTGGGCTCGATCTTGACCTCGATGACCGGCTCCGGGAACGAGATGGTCTCGAGGAGGATCGGATGGTCGGGATCGGCCAGCGTGTCGCCGGTGAAGGTGTCCTTGAGGCCGACGATCGCGGCGATGTCGCCGGCGTAGGCCTCGTCGATCTCCTCTCGGTGGTTGGCATGCATCTGGAGAATCCGCCCGACCCGCTCCTTCTTGCCCTTCGCGGTGTTGAGCACGTACGAGCCGGCCTTGAGCGTGCCCGAGTAGACGCGGAAGAAGGCGAGCTTGCCGACGAACGGGTCGGCGGCGATCTTGAAGGCGAGGGCCGAGAAGGGCTCCCTGTCGTCGACGGTCCGGACGATCTCGTCGTCCGTGCCCGGTCGAAGGCCGATCGTCGGCGGCACGTCGAGCGGCGAGGGCAGGTACGCGGTGACCGCGTCGAGCATCGGCTGGATGCCCTTGTTCTTGAGGGCCGAGCCGGTCAGGACCGGCACGAACTTCGACTGGAGGGTTCCCAGGCGGAGGCCGTGGCGGATCTCGTCGGTCGTCAGCTCTTCGCCCTCGAGGTACTTGTGGGTCAGCGCGTCGTCGGCCTCGGCGACCGCCTCGACCATCGCCTCACGGTGCTTCGCCGCCTCGGGCCGGAGGGCCTCCGGGATCTCGACGATGTCGATCTGGCTGCCGAGGTCGTCGCGGTACAGGATCGCCTTCATCTCGACGAGGTCGACGACGCCCTCGAAGGTGTCCTCTGTGCCGATCGGGATCTGGATGGGCACCGGCCGGGCGCCGAGGCGGTCGACGATCATGTCGACGCAGCGCCAGAAGTCGGCCCCCGTCCGGTCGAGCTTGTTGATGAAGCAGATCCGGGGCACCGAGTAGCGGTCGGCCTGTCGCCAGACCGTCTCGGACTGGGGCTCGACACCGGCGACGCCGTCGAAGACGACGACCGCGCCGTCGAGCACGCGGAGGCTCCGCTCGACCTCGACGGTGAAGTCCACGTGCCCGGGCGTATCGATGATGTTGATGCGATGGTCGTTCCAGTAGCAGGTCGTGGCCGCGGCGGTGATGGTGATGCCGCGCTCCTGCTCCTGGGGCATCCAGTCCATCGTGGCCGCGCCCTCATGGACCTCGCCGAGCTTGTAGATCTTCTTGGTATAGAAAAGGATCCGCTCGGTGACGGTGGTCTTCCCGGCGTCGATATGGGCGATGATCCCGATGTTCCGCGTGCGCGCGAGCGGAACCTGGCGTGTCACGGTCCGTACCTTTCCCGGGTTACCACTTGAAATGGCTGAAGGCCTTGTTGGCCTCGGCCATCTTGTGCGTGTCCTCGCGCCGCTTGACCGCGGCGCCGAGGCCGTTCATCGCGTCGACGAACTCGGCCGCGAGCTTCTCGCTCATGCTCTTGCCGCTCCGCTTGCGGGCGGACTGGACGAGCCACCGAACGCCGAGCGAGAGGCGGCGATCGCCGCGGATCTCGACCGGCACCTGGTAGGTCGCCCCGCCGACGCGGCGGGGCTTGACCTCGATGATCGGCGTGGCGTTGCGGAGGGCCGCCTCGAGGACCTCGAGGCCCGGCCGCTTGGCCTGGAACTCGGCCCGGGCAAGGGCCTGGCGGAGGATTCGCTCGGCCAGGTTCTTCTTGCCTTCCTTCATCAGCTTGGCATGGAAGCGGGCCGTCGTCCGGTTGGCCGGGATCTGCTCGTACTTTGCCTTGCGGGGGGTGCTCGTGCGGCGGGGCATCAGCGGTTGCCTCCGACGCCCGGCGTCGCCTTCGCGCCGTACTTGCTGCGGCCCTGCTTCCGGTCCCGGACGCCGGCGGCGTCGAGGGCGCCGCGGATGATGTGGTACTTGACCGACGGGAGGTCGCGGACCCGACCGCCACGAACGAGGACGACCGAGTGCTCCTGGAGGTTGTGGCCGATCCCGGGGATGTAGGCCGTGACCTCCATCTGGTTGGTGAGCCGCACGCGGGCGATCTTGCGGAGGGCCGAGTTCGGCTTCTTGGGCGTCATCGTCCGCACCTGCAGGCACACGCCGCGGCGTTGCGGGGCGCCGGGAATCGGCACCTGGCGCTGGCGCAGGCTGTTCCAGTTCTTGCGCATCGCCGGGGCCTTGATCTTCTGGATCTTGGCACGCCGGCCATGGCGCACGAGCTGGCTGATCGTCGGCACGAAGACGCTGCTCCCTTCGGTTCGTCGGTCGGTGGGCGGTCGGAGGACCGCGGGTCCATGTTTGCGGGGTCCGGGACCCTCGCGAAAGGACCCTTTCCATCCATCGATGGGGGCTCCGGCGGCCCGTCGACGCTGCGTCTGCGGACGGCGTCTGCGGACGCGTCTGACGAGCTCCTCCATCCGGAGCCACGATCGCGGAGTGTACCAATCGGCCCGATCACGTGTCAAACGTGCAAGGCCACGCGCGAGCGTGGCCTCGAGGCCCGTGGCGGGCCCCGCCTGGGCGGGGCCCGCCGGTTCCGGTCAGGCCTTCTCGGCCGCCTCGGCCTCGCCCTGCAGGAGGGGGTTCTTGTCGGGGTCGATCTCGTTGTCGTCGCCGCCCACCTCGGCGAGGAACGGGTTGAACTCGTCCTCGTCGGAGCCGGCGATGGTCGCCGCCCGCGCGAGCCCGGCGGCGTCGTCCTCGGCCGGCCGGCCAGCCCCTTCCTCGAGGAAGGGGTTGTAGGCCGCGGCGCCCTCCTCGAGCGCCTCGCCGGCGAGGGCCTCGAGGGCCGCCCGGCGCTCCCGCTCCTTGCGGGCCGCGAGGTTGGCCGGCGCCCCGGACCCGGCCGGGATGAGCTTGCCGATGATGACGTTCTCCTTGAGCCCGATCAGGTGATCCTTGGCGCCGTTGATGGCGGCCTCGGTGAGCACCCGGGTCGTCTCCTGGAAGGAGGCCGCGGCGAGGAAGCTCGAGGTGTTGAGCGAGGCCTTCGTGACCCCGAGGAGGACGGTCTGGGCCGTCGCCGGCTCGCCGCCCTCGGCCAGGACGCGGTTGTTGACCTCCTCGAAGTCGAGACGGTCGATGAGCTCCGTGGGCAGCAGCTCGCTATCACCGGGCTGGTCGATCCGGACCTTGCGGAGCATCTGGCGGACGATGATCTCGATGTGCTTGTCGTTGATCGTGACGCCCTGGCTCCGGTAGACCTTCTGGACCTCCTTGACGAGGTAGCGCTGGACCGCGTCGCGACCCCGCGTGTCGAGGTACTCCTGCGGGTTGATCGGCCCGTCGGTGATGGCGTCGCCGGCCCGGACCTCGGCGTTGTCGTCGACGAGGAGGCGGGCATTGTGGGGGATCGCGTACTCCCGCTCAACGATGTCCTCGGCCCGGACGACGAGCCCGTCGTCGGTCCGGACGAGGAAGCCCCGGACCGGGGCGCTGATGTCGGTCGGGGAATCGCCGGCGACCCGGGCGATGACCTGGCCGGCCTCGACGAGGTCGCCCGCAGCGGCCAGCAGCTCCGCACCCTTCGGTACGGCGAGGGCCGTGTCGTACGACTCGCGGCTGGTGACCTTGACCTTCGTCCCGGCGTCCGAGCGGAGGATGGAGACCGAGCCGTCGATGTGGCTGATCTCGGCCTTGCCCTTCGGGATCCGGGCCTCGAACAGCTCCTCGACCCGGGGCAGGCCGGCGGTGATGTCGAGTCCGGCGACGCCGCCGGTGTGGAACGTCCGCATCGTCAGCTGGGTGCCCGGCTCGCCGATCGACTGGGCGGCGATGATCCCGACGGCCTCGCCGACGCCGACCGGCTCGCCGGTGGCGAGATTCCGGCCGTAGCAGCGGCGGCAGACGCCGTAGCGTGCCTCGCAGGTGAGCGGTGAGCGGACGAGGACCTCGTCGATTCCGGCCGCCTCGATCGCGGTGGAGGTCTCCTCGGTGATCATCTCGTTGCGATCGACGAGGAGGGGCGGGTTCTTGGACTTGGACCGGGGGTCGGGCATGGGCGCCGCCGACAGGCGCCCAACGAGGCGCTTGCGGAACTCCTCGCGGACCTGGGCCCGCGTCCCGTCGTCCGTGGCCGGCCACGACGCGCCGGTCATGTCGGCGGTGTCGGCCGCCGTGATCCAACTCCCCTCCTCGGTGCCGCAGTCCTCGTCCCGGGTGATGACGTCCTGGGCGACGTCGACGAGGCGCCGCGTCAGATAGCCCGAGTCGGCGGTCCGGAGGGCGGTATCGGCGAGGCCCTTGCGGGCGCCGTGGGTCGAGATGAAGTACTCGAGGACGGACATGCCCTCCCGGAAGTTGCTCCGCACGGGCACGTCGATGATCCGGCCGGACGGGTCGGCCATGAGGCCGCGCATCGCGCCGAGCTGGCCGATGTTGCCCTTGTTCCCGCGGGCGCCGGAGTCGGTCATCATCCGGAGCGAGTTGTCCTCGGGCAGCGTCGCCATCATCGCGTCGGAGACGTCCTTCGTCGTCCGCTGCCACAGCTCCACGACCTGCTCGTAGCGCTCGTCCTCGGTGATGAGGCCGCGCTGGAACTGCTTGTCGATGTCGGTGACGGCGGTGTCCGTCGCCGTCAGCCGGGCGCCCTTGTCGACCGGCGTGACGATGTCCCAGAGGCCGATCGTCATGCCGCCGCGGGTGGCGAATTGGAAGCCCACGGTCTTGATGCCGTCCACCAGCTCGGCCGTGTCCTCGGGGCCGAGGATCCGGTAGCACTCGTCGACGAGGCGCTTGAGCTCGCTCCGCTTCATCGTCTGGTTGGCATACCGCAGGCGATCAGGGACGATGCCGTTGAAGATGATCCGGCCGACCGTCGTCCGGACGGACGTCCGGCGGAGCTCGCCGGCCTCCTCGTCCCACGAACCGACGACGACGTCGATCGGCTCGTGCAGGGTGACGCCGGTGCCCGCGACGCCGGGCACATGGGTGCCGGTATTGCCGTCCGCCTCGCTCCGGCGCTCGGAGGCACCGGCCAGGCCGCGCGCCGTGAGCTCATAGGCGTAGAGCGCCTCGTCCTCGTCGGCGAAGCTGCGGACGAGGCCGGGGGTCCCGTCGCGCTCCATCGTCAGGTAGTAGCAGCCCAGGACCATGTCCTGGGTCGGGGCCACGACCGGGCTGCCGTCGGCCGGCGACAGGAGGTTCGCCGTCGACAGCATCATCTGCCGGGCCTCTTCCTGGGCGGCCGTCGAGAGCGGCACGTGGACCGCCATCTGGTCGCCGTCGAAGTCGGCGTTGAAGGCCGTGCAGACGAGCGGGTGGATCTGGATCGCGCTGCCCTCGACGAGGACGGGCATGAACGCCTGGATGCCGAGTCGGTGGAGCGTGGGCGCGCGGTTCAGGAGGACCGGGTGGTCCTTGATGACCTCCTCGAGGACATCCCAGACCTCGGGCCGGACCCGCTCGACGATGCGCTTCGCGCTCTTGATGTTGTGGGCAAAGCCCTTCTCGACGAGCTGGCGCATGACGAACGGCTTGAACAGCTCGAGGGCCATCTTCTTGGGCAGGCCGCACTGGTGGAGCTTGAGCTCCGGGCCGACGACGATGACCGACCGGCCCGAGTAGTCGACGCGCTTGCCGAGAAGGTTCTGGCGGAACCGGCCCTGCTTGCCCTTCAGCATGTCGCTGAGGGACTTCAGTCGATGGTTGCCGGTGCCAGCGATCGCCCGACCGCGGCGGCCGTTGTCGATGAGGGCGTCGCAGGCCTCCTGGAGCATCCGCTTCTCGTTGCGGATGATGATCTCGGGCGCGCCGAGCTCGAGGAGCCGCTTGAGGCGGTTGTTGCGATTGATGACGCGGCGGTAGAGGTCGTTCAGGTCGGAGGTCGCGAAACGACCGCCGTCGAGCTGGACCATCGGCCGGAGGTCCGGCGGGATGACCGGCAGGACGGACAGGATCATCCACTCCGGGCGCGTCCCGGAGCGGCGGAAGGCCTCGATGAGCCGGAGGCGCTTGATGGCCTTCTTGCGTCGCTGGCCGGAGCTGGTCCGGACCTCGACGTGGAGGGTCCGGGCGAGCTCCTCGAGGTCCATCCGGCTGATGATGTCGCGGACGGCCTCGGCGCCCATCCCGGCGCTGAACAGCCGGCCCCGGCCAGCCTGGTTGAAGCGCTCGTCAAGCTGCCGGAACTCGGTCTCGCCGATCGTCATCAGGGGCTTGATGCTCTCGAGCTCGTCCCGGACGCGGCGGAGCTCCTCCTTGGTCCCCTGGGCCTGCTCGGCAAGCGTCTCGCGCTCGGCGCGGAGGGCGTCGTCCATGGCCGCCCGAAGGTCGTCGACCTTCTGCTCGACGGCGGTCGCCTCGTCTCGCTCGCGGGCCTGGATCTCCTCGTTCACCCGCTCGGTCTCGGCGCTGACGACGGCCCGGAGGCGGGCGACGGCATCCTTGCCGCCCTTGTCGCCGGCGGCGACGATGACCTCGCCGGTCGGGGCAAAGACGATCGTCTCGGCGGCGACGGCCGACTTGAGGGCCTTGAGCTCGGCCTCGACGGCCTGTGCGGCGGCCGCGATCTCCTCGGTCCGGGCGGCGCGCTGGGCCTCGAGGTCCGCCTTCGTCGCGGCCAGCTGGACTGCGAGCTCGTCCTTCTGGCGGGTCAGGTTCGCCCGGAGCTCGTCCTCGAGCTCGGACAGGGCCTGGCCGGACTTGCCGCCCCGGCCGGTGGCCTCCTCCTCGAGCGCGCTGAGGGCGCGCTTTCGGGCGTCCTCGTCGACGCTCGTGACGATGTACAGGGCGAAGTAGAGGATGCGCTCCAGGTTGCGGGGGCTGATGTCGAGGAGGATCCCGAGGCGCGACGGCGTGCCCTTGAAGTACCAGATGTGGCTGACCGGACTGGCCAGCTGGATGTGGCCCATTCGCTCGCGGCGAACCTTCGAGCGCGTGACCTCGACGCCGCACTTGTCGCAGATGATGCCCTTATAGCGGATCCGCTTGTACTTGCCGCAGTAGCACTCCCAGTCCTTCGTGGGACCGAAGATGCGCTCGTCGAAGAGACCGTCCTTCTCGGGCTTGAGCGTCCGGTAGTTGATCGTCTCCGGCTTCGTCACCTCGCCCTTGGACCATTCCCGAATCTGGTCGGGGCTTGCGAGCGAGATGCGGATCGCGTTGAAGTTGTTGACCTCGAGCATCGTTCTCCTCCGCGCCGCCGCCTGGCTTCAGCGGCGCGATCCGGGCGTGTGGCGAGCGGTGGCGGGCCGGCCGGGACCCGCCGCCGCGTGAAGAAGGTTCTGCGTCAGTCCTCGAACCCGGCGAGGTTGATCCCGCCGAGATCGGGGAGCAGGTAGCCGGAGGCGTCGTCCTCGGCGAGCGGGATCTCTTCGTCGTTGTGGTCGAGGATCTCGGCGTTGAGCCCGAGACTTCGGAGCTCCTTGATCAGGACCTTGAACGACTCGGGTACCCGCGGCGGCTGGATCTCCTCGCCCTTGACGATGGCCTCGTACGTCTGGACCCTGCCCAGCACGTCGTCGGACTTCACCGTCAGGAGCTCCTGGAGGATGTTCGCGGCGCCGTAGGCCTCGAGGGCCCAGACCTCCATCTCACCGAAGCGCTGGCCGCCGAACTGGGCCTTGCCGCCAAGCGGCTGCTGGGTGATGAGGCTGTACGGGCCGGTGGACCGGGCGTGGATCTTGTCCTCGACGAGGTGGTGGAGCTTGAGCATGTAGATGTAGCCGACGGTCACCGGCCGGTCGAACGGCTCGCCGGTTCGCCCGTCGCGGAGGACGATCTTGCCGTCCTCGGGCAGGCCGGCCTCGCTCAGCTCGACCCGGATCTGCTCCTCGGTCGCCCCGTCGAATACCGCGGTGGCGGCCATCTCGCCCTTGGCGTGGAGGGCCCAGCCGAGGTGTGTCTCGAGGATCTGGCCGATGTTCATCCGGCTCGGCACGCCGAGCGGGTTGAGGATGATGTCGACGGGCGTGCCGTCCGGCAGGAACGGCATATCCTCGGAAGGCAGGATCTTGGCGATCACGCCCTTGTTGCCGTGGCGGCCGGCCATCTTGTCGCCGACCGAGATCTTTCGCTTCTGGGCGACGGCGACCCGGACCAGCCGGTTGACGCCGGGCTGGAGGTCGTCGTTGTTGTCGCGGCTGAACTCGCGGATCTCGACGACCTTGCCGCGCTCGCCGTGGGGCAGGCGGAGCGAGCTGTCCTTCACCTCGCGGGCCTTCTCGCCGAAGATCGCCCGGAGGAGCCGCTCCTCGGCCGTCAGCTCGGTCTCGCCCTTGGGCGTGATCTTGCCTACGAGGATGTCGCCGGGGCGGACCTCCGCGCCGATGTAGACGACGCCCTCCTCGTCGAGGTCCTTGAGCGATTCCTCGCCGACGTTCGGGATGTCGCGGGTGATCTCCTCCGGGCCCAGCTTGGTGTCCCGGGATTCGATCTCGTGCTTCTCGATGTGGATGCTCGTGAACAGGTCGTCCCGGACGAGGCGGTCGCCGATGACGATCGCGTCCTCGTAGTTGCCACCTTCCCAGCTCATGAACGCCACGAGGACGTTCCGGCCGAGGGCGAGCTCGCCGTTCTGGGTGGACGAGCTGTCGGCGATCGCCTGGGCCGCGTCGACCCGCTGGCCGACGTCGACGATTGGGCGCTGGTTGATGCAGGTGCCCTGGTTGCTCCGAACGAACTTCAGGAGCCGGTACTCGTCGAGCTCGCCCGAGTCGGCCTCGACCCGGATGCGCTCGGCGGTCACGCTCGTGACGACACCCGCCCGGGTCGCCACGACGACCTGGCCGGAGTCACGGGCGGCCCGCTCCTCCATGCCCGTGCCGACGATCGGCGCCTCGGGCTCCAGGAGCGGCACGGCCTGGCGCTGCATGTTCGAGCCCATCAGGGCGCGGTTCGCATCGTCGTGCTCGAGGAACGGGATGAGCGCAGTGGCCACGGACACGACCTGCTTGGGGCTGACGTCCATGTACTCGATCTGGTCCGGGCGCGCCTCCGGGAACTGGTCGCGGAAGCGGGACGCGACGCGCTCATCGAGGAAGTGGCCCTCGTCGTCGAGGCGGGCGTTGGCCTGGGCCACGACGTGCTGCTCCTCCTCGTCGGCGGGCAGGTACTCGATCTGGTCGGTGACGATCGAGCGGATCGGGAAGGCGTTGGCCTTCTGCTTCTTGAGCTCCGCGGCGGCGGCGGCCGTGAAGGCCTCGCCCTTCTTCAGGACGACGGCCCCGCCCTTCGCGACGAGGTCGCCGCCGGCGGCGTAGGTCAGGAGGGCCGGGTCGTCCCAGCCGACCGTCCGCTTCACCCGCCGGTAGGGCGTCTCGATGAAGCCGTAGCTGTTGATCCGGCCGTATGTCGCGAGCGAGCCGATGAGGCCGATGTTCGGGCCCTCCGGCGTCTCGATCGGGCAGATCCTGCCGTAGTGGCTGTGGTGGACGTCGCGGACGTCGAAGCCGGCCCGCTCGCGCGACAGGCCGCCCGGCCCGAGGGCCGAGAGGCGCCGCTTCGAGGTGAGCTCGGCGAGCGGGTTCGTCTGGTCCATGAACTGGCTGAGCTGGCTGCCGCCGAAGAACTCCTTCATCGCCGCCACGACCGGGCGGATGTTGATGAGGGCGTTGGGCGTGGCCTTGTCGATCTCCTGGATCGTCATCCGCTCACGGACGACGCGCTCCATCCGCAGGAGGCCGATCCGGAAGGCGTTCTGGATCAGCTCGCCGTTGGCCCGGATACGGCGGTTGCCGAGGTGGTCGATGTCGTCCTTCGGGTGGAGGCCGCGGTTGCACTCGATGAGGTGGCCGACGATGGCCGCGATGTCCTCGCGGGTGATCGTCCGGCCCTCGCGCGGGAGCTCGATGCCCATCCGTTCGGCGACGCCGTTGAGCTTCTTGTCGAACTTGTAGCGACCGACCCGCCCGAGGTCGTAGCGCCGGAAGTTGAAGAACAGGCCCTCGACGAGCTGGCGGGCGTTGTCACCGGTCGGCGGGTCGCCCGGCCGGAGCTTCTTGTAGACCTCGATGAGCGCCTCGGCCGGCGTCCGGGTGACGTCCTTGTCGAGGGTGTTCGCGATGAACGTGTGCTCGGGATCGATGTCGACGGCGCTGAAGAGGGCGCCGATCTCGTCGTTCGTCTCGTAGCCGACTGCGCGGAGCAGGGTCGTCGCCGCGATCTTGCGCTTGCGATCGACCTTGACCCACAGCTGGTCCTTGTTGTTCGTCTCGAACTCGAGCCAGGCGCCGCGGTTCGGGATGACCTTGGCGCTGAAGAGCATCCGGCCCGACGCCGGGTCCTCGAGCTCCGAGTAGTAGACGCCCGGGGAGCGGACGAGTTGGCTGACCACGACGCGCTCGGCGCCGTTGATGACGAAGGTGCCGAGATCGGTCATCCACGGGTAGTCGCCCATGTAGACGCGCTGGCGCTGGATCTCGCCGGTCTCCTTGATGAGGAGCTCGACGTTGACGTAGAGCGGCCGGCTGAAGGTGAGGTCCTTGGTCCGGCACTCCTCCTCGGAGTACTTCGGGTCCCCGAACTCGTAGTCCAGGAACTGAAGCTCCATGACCTTGCCGGTGAAGTCCTTGATCGGGCTGATCTCGTCGAACAGCTCGCGCAGGCCCTTCTCGATGAACCACTGGAACGACTCCAGCTGGAGCTCGATCAGGTTGGGGACGGGCAGGACCTCGGGAATCCGGGCGTAACGCTTGCGCGCCGACGCGGTCGAGAGGGTCGGCGACTCAGCGGAAGACAGCATGAACGACCGCTCCTTGACGGAGGACGTGGAGAGTTGGGAAGGCCGCGCTCACAGAACGGCTAAGGATACCGCGATTCCTTGCGTTGTCAAATGGTCGGAGCCCGCGCCGAGGCATGGCGATGGTCGCCCCACGGTGCGGTCCGGTGCAGTCGCGCGCGCGCGTGCGCTGACGCGCGCCCGGTCCGCCAACGCGCGGCTGGTCCGCCGATCGCCCATCCGACGAAGGACGGCCTCGTCGACTGATCCTCAGAAGCCGAGCGGCGTGCGTGTCGACCACTCGACGTCGGAGCACGCCAGACGAGCCGCTCCCCACCCGTTGCTTCGACGCATGGTCGATTCCATCGACCAAGGGCCGGGGAGCGCGGCCCGGCTCGTCCTACCGAGTCAAACCGGTCACGTCGTCCCGGGCGATCGCGGCGAAGGCGGTGGCGACGACGCCGGGTCCCGTGGCGAGCTACTTGATCTCGACCTTGGCGCCCTGCTCCTCGAGGGCGGCCTTGATCTTCTCGGCCTCGTCGCGCGCGACCCCTTCCTTGACGGGCTTCGGGAAGGCGTCGACGAGGTCCTTGGCCTCCTTGAGGCCCAGGCCGGTGAGCTCGCGGACGACCTTGATGACCGGGATCTTGTTGGGCCCGATCTCGACGAGGGTCGCGCTGAACTCGGTCTGCTCCTCGGCAGCCGGAGCCGCCTCGGCGGCGGCGGCGGCCGGCGCGGCGGCCATCGCGACCGGCGCGGCGGCGGTGACGCCGAAGCGGTCCTCGAATCTCTTCTTGAACTCGGACAGCTCGAGGACGGTCATCGACTCGAACGCCTCGAGGAGCTTGTCGGTGGTCATCGTGGCCATGGGGTTCACCTTCTCCGTGGTCTGGTTGGTGGGTCGGTTGTCTCGGTTGTCTCGGATGTCAGGTCAGGCCGCGGCCCGCTTGTCGGCGAGGGCGCCGACGAGGCCCGCGACGTCCCGCAACGGGGCGTCGAACAGGCCGGCGGTCGTGGCCAGCGGGGCCTCGAGCGCACCGGCGATCTGGGCCAGGAGCACGTCCCGCGAGGGAAGCGCCGCCAGCCGGGTCACGCCGTCGGCGTCGATCGCCCGGTCGCCCAGGAGGGCGCCGGTGATGCGGACCTGCTTGAACGGGCGCATCGTGTCGATGACCGCCTTGGCGGTCCTCGTCTCGTCGGTGCCGAAGGCGATCGCCGTCGGGCCGACGAGGAGCGCGTCAAGCGCCGTTCCGCGAGTGTCGGACGCGGCGATCTTCATGAGCCGGTTCTTGATGACCTTGTAGGTCACGTCCTGCTTGCGCAGGCTGCGCCGGATCTCGCCGATCTCCCTGACCGTGAGACCCCGGTACTCCGAGACGATGAGCGTCGGGCTCTGGCTGAGCTGCTGGCGCAGCTCGTCGACGGTCCGTCGCTTGGCCTCGGTCGGCATGGTGCCCTCCGTGCTTCCTGCGCGCAGCCGGCGCGCGGCGGTGGGCTCGGCGGCCGCGCCGCCGGTGCCCCTGCGACGGTGAGTGAATGCCTTGGGCATTCCACTTTGGCCTTGACCGCAGGGGCTGCGCCCACCCGTGAGGGCGGAGCATCCGTGTCCCTGCCTCGGCGTGGTGGAGTGAACGCCCGCGGCGTTCACTTCGAGCGATTGCCTTCCGGCAATCGCTTCGACCGTTTAAGTCCCGGGCGTCACCCTGGTGGCGCCGTAGGGTCCCACGCTGTCTTCAGCGGTTCCGTCTTGCTTCAGTTCGTCGGCCCGAAGGCCGGCGCACAGTATTGCCTGAAATCGAGCGGCGCGTCTCGGTCGACGCCGCCGCCCATGTCCGTCAGGCCGCGGCGGCCGCGGCGAGGACGCCCGGGATGTCGACCCGGATGCCGGGCCCCATCGTCGAGGCGATGGACAGGGTCTTCAGGTAGGTGCCCTTGGCGCCGGCCGGCTTGGCCCGGTTGATGGCGTCGACGAGCGTCGCGAGGTTGGCGACGAGCTGGTCGGCGTCGAAGCTGACCCTGCCGACCGCGACGTGGACGATGCCGGCCTTGTCGACCTTGAACTCCACGCGGCCGGCCTTCACCTCGCGAATGGCCCGGTCGAGATCGAACGTGATCGTCCCGGCCTTGGGGTTGGGCATCAGGCCGCGGCGGCCGAGGATCTTCCCGAGCCGTCCCACCTGGCCCATCATGTCCGGGGTCGCGAGGGCGACGTCGAACTCGAGCCAGCCGGCCTCGATCTTCTTCACGAGGTCCTCGCCGCCGACCTCGTCGGCACCGGCCCGGAGGGCCTCCTGGGCCTTCTCGCCCTGGGCGAACACCGCCGCCCGGACGACCTTGCCTGTGCCGTGGGGGAGGACGACCGTGCCACGGACCATCTGGTCGGCGTGGCGGGGATCGACGCCCAGCCGGAGGTGCGCCTCGATGGAGGCGTCGAACGCCACCGTCGAGGTCTCCTTCACGAGCCGGGCGGCGTCCGCCGGGGCGTAGCTCTGGGTGCGGTCGACGAGCTTCGCCGCCTCGACGTACTTCTTGCCATGTGCCATCGGTGCTCTCTCCTTGTCGACCGGGGCCGCCGGTCTCCCCCGTGTCGTGGGGTTGCCGCCGGGCGCTGAAGCGCCCGGGCTCTGGATTCGGTCCGAGGGCCCTAGCCGACCACCTCGATGCCCATGGATCGGGCCGTGCCTTCGATGATCTTCGCCGCGGCGTCGAGGTCGTTGGCGGTCAGGTCGGCCATCTTGATCGTCGCGATCTCGCGGACCTGGTCACGGGTGACCCGGCCGACCGTCTCGCGCTTCGCGGTCGCGGCGCCCTTCTCGACGCCGGCCGCCTTGCGGAGCAGGTCCGCCGCGGGCGGGGTCTTGAGGATGAACGTGAACGAGCGGTCCTCGAAGATCGTGATCTGGGCCGGGATGACCTGGCCCGCCTTGTCGGCCGTCTTCTCGTTGTACGACTTCGTGAACTCGACGATGTTGATGCCGTGCGGACCCAGCGCCGTGCCGACCGGCGGGGCAGGCGTCGCCTTGCCGGCGGGGAGCTGGAGCGTCAGGACGATGCGGACCTTCTTGGCCACGGGGGAATCCTTCCTAATGAGCGCCGGCTGGACGAGGCCAGCCGAAGGCGGAGGCGAGCAGGCGAGCGAGCGCCCGTCCGTGCGTGAGCGAGGCAGCGGAGCCGACAACGCCCGCCTGGGTCGTCCGGGCGGTGCTCACAGCTTCTCGACCTGGAGGAAGTCAAGCTCCACGGGCGTCTCGCGGCCGAAGATGCTGACCAGGACCTTGACCTTGTTGCGCTCGGGGTTGACCTCGTCGACCGTGCCG
>Ga0209342_10004275_pt1 | contig 14883 bp, 16 predicted proteins | sample RifCSP16_2_FD_184023 | JGI IMG/M metagenome (GOLD analysis project Ga0209342, IMG submission 184023) | Soil microbial communities from Rifle, Colorado - Rifle CSP2_sed 16_2 (SPAdes) (version 2) | ecosystem: Environmental > Terrestrial > Deep subsurface > Rock core/Sediment | place: Rifle... | reverse complement strand
CTTTCCTGCCAATCTAAAAGTGGACAATTCATTTGCTCTAAAAGCGGACAAATCTATTTGTTGACAACACAATAAAATAAAGTATTTGAAATAATCTTTAAAGTAGGATAACTTAATAGACATTCTGAAAACGGAGGAATGAATAATGCTTCACGGCTCTATCACAGCGTTGGTTACGCCCTTTAAAAATGGTAAAGTAGATGAAAAGGCGCTTAAGGGTCTGATTGAGTTTCAGATAAAAAGCGGCATAGATGCCATTGTACCGTGCGGCACAACCGGGGAATCGGCAACGCTTTCTTATGAGGAACATGAAAGGGTTGTTGAGCTTGCTATTGAGTTCGCCGGCAAGAAAATACCTGTTATTGCAGGCACTGGCTCGAATTCAACCAAAGAAACTATTATGCTTACAGAACATGCAAAGAAGGCAGGGGCAGACGCTGTTCTTTTAATCACGCCTTATTATAATAAGCCAACCCAGGAGGGATTGTATCAGCATTATAAAGCTGTGGCGGAAGCAGTGGATATTCCTATGATACTCTATAATGTCCCTGGAAGAACCGGTGTAAATATGCTCCCAGAGACGGTTGCCAGGTTGTCTGAGATAAAAAATATAGTTGGCATAAAAGAGGCAACAGGGAGCCTTCAGCAGGTAAGCGATACAATTGAGATGGCAAGAAAGGATTTTATAATCCTTTCAGGAGATGATTTCACAACCCTCCCTCTTTTGTCTGTTGGCGGCCATGGTGTAATATCTGTAACATCAAATGTAGCGCCCAAAGATGTAAGCCAGATGTGCGACGCATTTTTTGCAGGTGATATTGTAGAGGCAAAGAGGCTTCATTACAAACTCCAGCCACTCCATAGGGCCATGTTTGTAGAGACAAACCCAATACCTGTAAAGACAGCCCTTGCAATAATGGGCAAGGTTGAAGAGGAGTTCAGACTGCCGCTTGTGAAAATGGGAGATGCAAACAGGAAAAAATTACAGAAAGCGCTCAGCGACTACGGAGTTATATAATCCAAAAGATGAGAACCTGAGAAGATACGATGATAGAAGTTGAGAAACCAAGACTTTTTTCTCATCTTCTCAATCTCTAAACTTCTCAACTTCTGATTTTTCAATGGAGCAAAGTGACTATGAAGGCTATTCTTGAAAATGCAAAATATGCGGTTATCCTCGCGGTGTTGTCTTCGCTTATTGCATCTGTATCCATATTTATATGGGCATCGGTTAAGATGCTTGCAGTTGTATATCATATGTTCACTGATTTGCTTTCAACTGAGGCAACAGGAACAACCACGCATGCTGTGGCAATCCTTGATTCATTCATACTGGCGGTCATACTTTATATATTTTCAATAGCCCTGTATGAGCTGTTTATCGGAGAACTGAAACTTCCAGAGTGGCTTGTAATCAAAGATCTGGATGATTTGAAGAAAAAGCTCTCAAGCGTTATTGCGCTGATGCTTGCCGTGACATTTCTGGAACATCTGGCAGAATGGAACGATCCGCAGGGCACCTTGATGTTTGCTATTGCAATAGGCACTGTTATCTTTGCGCTTGTTTTTTATATGAAAACAAAGGAAAAGAAGGAATAGATTATGGTCAAGATAGTTGTTACAGGCGCTGCAGGCAGGATGGGCAGGAGCATAATAAATGTCATCAGGGATACGAATCAGACTGAGCTTGTTGGCGCAGTGGAGAAGCCTGGCCATGCTGATATTGGCAAGGATATTGGGGAGGCTGCGGGGGCAGGAAAGCTCGGCATTAAGTTAGCAGATAATTTTGAAAAGGTGATTAAAAAAGCTGACTGTGTTATTGATTTTACCTTTCCTGAGGCAACCATGCACCACCTTGATATTGCGCTCAACAATGATGCTGCCATGGTAATCGGCACAACTGGTTTTTCCCATCATCAGAGAGAGAGGCTGAAAGAGGTGGGAAGCAAGATAAAGATAGTTGCAGCGCCGAATATGAGCGTAGGGGTAAATCTGCTGCTGAAGGCTGTCTCTGATATGGCAAGGGTTTTGGGAAATGAGTATGATGTTGAGATAGTTGAGGCGCATCACCGGTTGAAGAAGGATGCGCCTTCCGGCACTGCAATGCGATTTGCAGAAGTGCTGAGCCAGAGCCTGAAAAGGGATTTAGACAAGGTGGCTGTTTACGAAAGACACGGCATTATAGGGGAAAGAAAGCCGGAAGAGATAGGAATACAGACTATAAGGGCAGGTGATATCGTGGGAGACCACACCATAATCTTTGGCGGCCTTGGTGAGAGGATTGAGGTAACCCATCGGGCTCAGTCAAGAGAGACATTTGCAAGGGGCGCTGTAAGGGCTGCAATGTGGATTGTGAAACAGCCGAAGGGGTTGTATGATATGCAGGATGTGCTTGGACTAAAGTAAAACGGTTTCGCCAAAATAATCAACAAACAAAAAAAGGAGAAATGTAATGAAAAAGATTTTCTTGACCCTAAGTTTCACATTTTTTATCTCAGCAGGTTCAACCTGGGCTGTTGAACATGCCTTTGCTTTTCAAGGGGCAGGCTGCGGTCAAGATTGCGCAAGCTGTCATGCCTTATCAAAGGATGAAGCAAGAAAGCTTATAAAGGCAGATATGTTTAAGGCAGAGATAAATGATGTAAAGATAGCGCCTGTAAAAGGGTTATGGGAAATACAGGGCACAACAAAGGAAGGGAAGAGATTTGTTATCTATGTAGATTTCGGTAAAAAATATTTGGTGGAGGGCAACTTCACCCCCCTTGAGCAGCTTGGGAAGCCTCCTGAAATGAGAAAGCTTGATGTCTCAAAGATTCCTCTGACCGGCGCTGTTGTTATGGGAAATCCACTGGCAAAGACAAAGGTAATAGTCTTTGATGACCCCGAGTGTCCTTATTGTAAAAAACTTCACGAAGAGATAAAGAAGATTTTGGAAGCAAGAAAGGATATCGCATTTTATATCAAACTTTTCCCATTGGACATACACCCAAAGTCTTATGAAAAAAGCAAGGCCATTCTCTGCAAGAATTCTGTAAAGCTTCTGGATGATGCCTTTGCCGGAAAAGAGCTTCCAAAACCGGATTGCAATACGAAGGAAGTGGACGACAATATAAATCTGGGAAAAAGCCTTGGGATAAACGGCACCCCGGCTATTATCTTCCCCGACGGCCGGCTCCTCCCCGGGTATGTGGATAGCCAGACCATTATCAAGATGCTTGAGACCCCTCAATAATGCGCTACTATCCCATATTCCTTGATATAAAGGGCAAGTCTTGCGTTGTGATTGGAGGGGGAAATGTTGCGGAGAGAAAGGTCTTATCACTTCTTGACGCTGGCGCAAAGGTTTTAGTTATAAGTCCCAAACTTACCCCTGCCTTGAAGAAACTTGCCAATAAGAAAAAGATTGGCTATTGTCCCAAAGCCTATGAGAAAGGGAATTTAAAGGGATTCTTTCTTGCCTATAGCGCCACAAATGACCAAAAGGTAAATAGAGATGTGTTTAACGAGGCCAAAAGGCAGGGGGTTCTTCTCAATGTCGTAGATGTGCCTGAGTTGTGCAACTTTATTGTTCCTTCGGTTGTAGAAAGAGGAGACCTCCTGATAGCCATTTCTACATCCGGCAAAAGCCCTGCTATGGCAAAGAAGATACGGCAGCAGTTGGAAAAGGGATTTGGCAAAGAATATGCGGTATTTCTTGATATTATGGGGAAGATTAGGGATAAAGTGTTGACCAGGAGCAAAGAATCTGATAAAAATAAAAGGCTATTTGAGAGGCTTGTAAACTCTCCCCTGATAGAATGGATAAAAGAAGGGAAGAAGAAAGAGATAAATAGATTTCTTAAACAGGTTTTGAGAAGCAAGTTTTCTTTGCCTGACGTGAAGATATAGAGAAGAACTTACTTGCCATAAGGAGTTAGAAGTCAGGAGCCAGGAGTCAGAAGTTTTTATTCTGAATTCTGAATTCCGAATTCTTGTATCCAGTGAATATACTATTATTTTATATAACCGTAATCGCATATCTGCTTGCCACGCTTATATCCATAGCCTATCTTATATCGCATAATGAAAAGGTTATAAGGGTTGCCAATCACACTATTCTCACAGGTTTTATCTTTCATACCCTTACGATTGGCAGCAGGTGGTTTGAGGCAAGCAGGGCCCCTTTTGCAAACCTCCATGAGGTTTTATCCCTCTTTTCCTGGATGGTTGTGGCAATATACCTTCTCATCCGCCTTAGGTATAGGTTGGCTGTCCTCTGTGCTTTTGTTGCGCCATTTGCTCTACTGCTCCTGATTACCGCATCATTTCTTCCCAAAGAGATAATTCCCCTGGCGCCGTCGCTTATGAGCTATTGGCTGACAATACACGTGGGGCTTGCATTTCTCGGCAATGCCTTCTTTGCCATGACCTTCCTATTTGGTATAATGTATCTAATCCAGGAGCATTACCTCAAAAGTAAGAAGGTAGGGGGGTTGTATTTTTTGCTGCCCTCTCTGGATATTCTTGACGATCTTAGCTATAAATGCCTTACCTTCGGCTTTCCGCTCCTTACAATGGCCATATTCACCGGGGCGATATGGGCTGAATATGTGTGGGGCAGTTATTGGAGCTGGGAGCCGAGGCAGACATGGTCTCTTATTACCTGGTTTTTATATGCGGCCCTTCTCCACGGCAGACTTACCATTGGATGGCGCGGCAGAAAGGCTGCTATGTATGCCATAATCAGTTTTCTGATTCTTATCAGCTCTTTTGTGATCATAAAACTTTTTTCATGGGGCGCTCATGCGGTTTTTAAGTAGATATAGTAAAATAAGACTTTGCATCATGCGGTCTGCAGTTTGGCGGAGTTTACTATGCATATAGTTGTGGTTGGCCTCAGCCATAAAACAGCGCCTGTAGAGATAAGGGAAAAGCTTTCCTTCCCATCCCAGACTATAGGTGAGCCATTAAACAGGCTCTGCACATCATACGAAATAAATGAAGGGGTTATTGTATCTACCTGCAACAGGGTTGAGATATTTGCTGTTACAAGAGATGCTGAAAAAGGTCTGTGGCATGTTAAGAAGTTTTTATCGGATTATCATAATATTCCTTTGGAGCAGTTAGATGAGCATCTCTATAGCCACACCTCAGAAGATGCGGTAAAACACCTGTTCAGGGTTTGCGCCGGACTTGATTCAATGGTTTTAGGCGAGCCGCAGATACTCGGGCAGGCAAAGGATGCTTACGGCTATGCGCTCCAGCATAAAACTGCCGGCGTTATCATGAACAAGCTCTTTCATAAGTCTTTTTCCGTTGCAAAGAGAATCCGCACAGAGACAAAAATCGGCTCAAATGCCGTTTCCATAAGCTATGCAGCAGTAGAGCTGGCAAAAAAGATATTTAACAGCCTGACAGATAAGAGTGTCATGCTTATAGGCGCAGGCGAGATGGCAGAGCTTGCAGCAAAACACCTCCTTTCCAGCGGCGTCCAGGAGATAATTGTCGCAAACAGGACTTATGAGAAGGCCGTTGAGATGGCCAGGTGTTTTAAGGGAACTCCCATCATGTTCAGGGAGTTCACCCACTATCTGAAGAAGGTGGATATTATAATCGTATCAACCGCTGCGCCTAAATATATAATACACCCTGAACAGATAGAAGAGGTAATTAAGGAGAGGAAAAACAGGTCTATGTTCTTTATTGACATCTCTGTTCCGAGAAATGTCGATCCGCTCATAAACAATATAGACAACATCTACCTTTACAATGTAGATGATTTGCAAGGGGTTGTGGCGGCGAATCTAAAGGAAAGGGCAAAAGAGGCAAAAGAGGCAGAGAATATAATCAATGAAGAGATAGATAATTTTTACAGATGGGTAAAATCCTTAGATGTTGTGCCAACCATTGTAGCATTGAAGAAAAAGCTTGAAGATATAAGAAAAGGCGAGATGGAAAAGGCTTTGTCAATGGTTAACGGCTTGCAGGAAAAAGATATTCAGGCGATTGATGCCATGACCAGGGCTATCATTAATAAGATTATTCACGACCCGGTTACCCACCTGAAAAAAGAGGCAAATAAGGTAGAGGGAGATTTTTATATAGAGGCAGCGCGGCGGTTGTTTGACTTGAACGAAGAAAGTTTAAAGGGTGAAGAGAAACTGGTAGAGAAAAAGTAGCTCATCGTTGATAGTTCATGGTTTCGGCTATGAACTGCAAGCCATGAGCTAATTTTTCAGGGAGTAGAAACTTGAAGACAATCAAATTAGGCACTCGCGGCAGTCAGCTTGCCCTATGGCAGGCAAACTGGGTAAAGTCAGAGATTGAAAAAAGGAACCCTGGCCTTGAGGTAGAAATAGTAAAGATAAAGACAACAGGCGACAAGATTCTGGACGTGCCGCTTGCAAAAGTCGGAGGCAAGGGGCTTTTTGTTAAGGAGATAGAAGAGGCCCTGCTGGATAAAAGGATTGACCTTGCTGTCCATTCCATGAAAGATGTGCCTACGGATTTTCCAAAGGGGCTTCACCTTGCTGCAATTACCGAGAGGGAAGATCCGAGGGATGCGTTAATAACAGCAGTCAGGAGTCAGGAGTCAGGAGTCAGGAGTCAAAAGATAATAAAAAGATTTAATGATTTGCCAAAGGGCGCGACTATCGGTACAAGCAGCCTTAGACGCTCATCCCAATTGCTCAATATTAGGTATGATTTAAAGATTGTGCAGTTGCGCGGTAATCTCAATACAAGGCTGAAAAAACTGGATGAGGGGCAGTTTGACGCCATAATCCTTGCTGCTGCAGGCGTTAAAAGGCTTGGCTGGGCTGACAGGATAACAGAATATCTTCCGCCGGAGACGAGTCTTCCCGCCATAGGACAGGGCGCGCTTGGAATAGAGACAAGGATTGATGACAAAGAGATAAATAAACTGGTTTTATTTTTTGACCATCCGGCTACCTCTATAGCTGTAAGGGCTGAAAGGGCGCTTCTGAAAAGACTGGAAGGCGGATGTCAGGTGCCTATTGCTGCTCACGGAACTGTAGTTGCCGATTCATCGGCGTCTTTAAATACGCCCATAAATGAGCAACTACATCTCATCGGCCTTGTTGCCTCAACTGACGGAAAGAAAGTTATAAAAGATTCTGTCAGCGGCCCAACTGATAAAGCAGAAGCCTTGGGCATAGAACTGGCTGAAAAGCTCCTTAAAATGGGCGCATGGGATATATTAAAAGAGGTGTATAAAACCGAGCCGCCGATGCAGGGCGGGGCAAGTTAATACAAACGCAAACTTTGGCTCAAATCTTACGTTTGCGCTAATAGTTTTAGAAGTTAAAATTATTTAACATCGCATCAACAATATTTTAACCCATGAGAGGATATAATAGCCCACATGTCTAAAGGTAAGGTTTATCTTATTGGCGCAGGCCCTGGGGATCCTGGGCTTATAACGGTTAAGGCAGTAGAATGTATTAAAGAGGCAGATGTTGTCGTCTATGACTATCTGGCAAATAAGAAGTTTTTAGATTACGCCAGGGAGAAGGCAGAAATTATCTATGTTGGCAAGGTGGGCGGCGCCCATACCTTACCGCAGGATAAGATAAATGAACTTATTATTGAAAAGGCAAAAAAAGGGAAGATTATTGCAAGGCTCAAAGGCGGTGATCCGTTTATATTTGGAAGGGGCGGCGAAGAAGCAGAGGAGATTGTAGCAGAAGGAATTGATTTTGAAGTTATCCCTGGTGTTACAGCAGGTGTAGCCGCTGCCGCGTATGCAGGCATACCGCTTACGCACAGGGATTTCACCACAACCGTGGCATTCATCACCGGCCATGAAGACCCGACAAAGGATGAATCCAATATCTATTGGGATAAAATTTCCACTGGCATCGGGACGCTTGTTTTTTATATGGGCATCGGCAATCTTGAGCCGAATATGAAAAAACTTATTGAGAATGGCAGAAGCCCTGATACGCCGGTTGCCTTGATTCGCTGGGGAACAACATCCGCGCAGGAAACTGTTGTCGGAACTATCGCCGATATTGCGGAAAAGGCAAGAGCGGCAAACCTCAAGGCGCCTGCAATTACTGTTGTGGGCGGCGTCGTCTCTCTCCGCGATAAACTCCGGTGGTTCGATAAGAGGCCGCTTTTCGGCAAGAGGGTTATTGTCACACGTTCAAGGGAGCAGGCAAGTGATTTTTCAGCCCTGCTTGAAAAATACGGCGCAGAGCCGATAGAATTTCCTACCATAGAAACCGTAGCTCCGAAAGACTGGAAAGAGATAGATAGGGCAATTAAGAACCTCCCGAAGTATGATTGGGCTATTTTTACCAGCGTAAATGGTGTAAAATATTTTGTAGAGAGGCTTAAGAAACACGGAAAAGATATAAGAGAGCTAAAAGGCATTAATATCTGCGCCATTGGTCCTGCTACTGCCAAAGCAATTGAAGACCTCGGCATCAGGGTTGACCTTGTGCCAAAGGAGTACAGGGCAGAGGCAATCATAGAAGGGCTTGGAAAGAACAAGATAAAAGGGAGAAGATTTTTGCTTCCAAGGGCATTAAAGGCAAGAGAGGTTTTGCCAGAGGAGATTAAAAGGCTTGGTGGTAAAGTTGATGTTGTATCCGCCTACAGGACAATAAAGCCAAAAGAAAAAACTGATGATATTAGAAAGATGTTTCAGGAGAAGAAGTTTGATGTTGTGACATTTACTTCATCTTCAACCGTAGAAAATTTTGTAAGTATGTTTAAAAAAGGAGAGGCAGCCGGCCTTCTGCAGGATGTTGCTGTCGCTTCCATAGGGCCGATAACAAGGGATACTGCTTCCACATTGGGTATAAAGACGAATATCATGCCGGAGAAATATACGATACCGGCTTTGACTGAGGCGATAGTTCAATATTTCAAGAAATAGGAGGATAAATCATCATGATAGACATAACAAAACTTTTTTGCGGTGCGGATACGACCGGAGACCCGTTAAGATACGGCCATAAAAGGGGCGTTGGACACGGCACGCCCCATGCGACGGAGAAGATAGAGCATGAGGTGCCGAAATCGGCCGGCGAAAGAAGGCCGGTTGTGGTCTGGAGCGTATCAAGGCGGTGCAATTTAAACTGCGTTCATTGCTATACGGATTCGCACAATGAAGATTATCCCGGAGAACTTACAAACAGCGAAGCCAGAACCATGATTAAAAATTTGTCGGATTTCAAGATACCTGCGCTCCTTTTATCCGGCGGTGAGCCGCTCATGAGGAAGGATTTATTTGAACTTGCGGATTATGCCAGAAGCCTGAACATGAGGCTTACGCTTTCAACAAACGGGACATTGATAGACCAGAAGATGGCAAAGAGGATAAAGGAGACCGGTTTCAGTTATGTGGGAATATCCTTTGACGGCATTGGCGAAGTGAACGATAAATTCAGGGGCATGGAAGGCGCATTTGACCTGGCCTTGCGGGGTGTCAAGAACTGCATGGAGGTTGACCAGAAGGTTGGTCTGAGGCTCACGCTCACGAGAAGAAATTATGAAGACCTGCATAATATTTTTGACTTCATTGAAAAGGAAGGGATACAGAGGGCATGCTTTTATCATCTTGTGTATGCAGGCAGGGGGAGCGATCTCCGAAAGGACGACCTTTCCCATGAGGAGAGCAGAAAGGCTATAGATATAATCCTTGAGAGGACTATGGACTTTTACAAGAGGGGATTGAAGAAGGATGTCCTCACGGTTGATAATCATGTGGACGGCCCTTATCTTTACATGAAGCTGAAACAGATTGACCCCAAGCGCGCAGAAGAGATTTATAAACTCATGGCATGGAACGGAGGCGGCGCATTCTCTTCAGGCGTGGGTATCGGCAACATTGACTTTAACGGCAATGTCCATGCAGACCAGTTCTGGCAGGACCATACATTTGGCAATGTAAAAAAGAGGCCGTTTCCTGAGATATGGATGGACACCTCGGACCCGCTCATGAAAGGGCTTAAAAACAGGGTGCCGCTTTTGAAAGGCCGATGTGCCGATTGCAAGTGGATAAAGATCTGCGGCGGCTCATTCAGATACAGGGCAGTGAAGGTCTATAACGACCCGTGGATGCACGACCCGGCATGTTATCTGACGGATGAGGAAATAGGGATAACAGAAAAGAAAATAGCGGTAGGCGCCAAACAAGAGAGATGAATAAAAAAAATCTCATCATACAGATATATGCTTATCTTGTCGCTTTTAGCTCAGTTATTTGTTTAAGCATTACATTGGGAGTTGCAGTTTATTCCATGATAGGCATAATTTCCCCCGAAACGACTCTTAATCAATATAAATGGGAACAAATCATCTCCTTTGAGCGATTCAAAAAGTCTAAAGAAGGTTGTTATAGTGAGAGCAAAAAGACCTTACCAGATGACATAACGTTGCAAAAAATGTATGAAGAAGAGAAGATACTAACGATACTTGGAGAGAGGCGCGAATCTGCTCAGACTTTGATATATACTGCAATAATCACCGCTATTTCTGTCATTTTATTTATCTTGCATTGGAAACTTGGCAAGAGGCTGAGAAAGGAAGAAAGTTAATCATGCCCTTTCCCAAACATCGCCCAAGGCGATTAAGAAAAAATGAAATAATAAGAAAAATGGTCAGAGAGACTACTCTTTCTGTAGACGACCTGATACTTCCTCTTTTTATAACCTTTGGCAAAGGCAAGAAAATTGCAATTAAATCTATGCCAGGGCATTATCAGCTGTCAGTGGATAACCTTGCCAAAGAGATAAAGGAGATAAAATCACTCGGCATCCCTGCTGTAATTTTATTCGGCATACCTGAACATAAAGATGAAGTAGGCAGTGAGGCTTATAATCCAAAAGGTATTATCCAGAAAGTGGTAAAGGCAATAAAAGATAAAGCGCCTGAATTGATGGTAATTACAGATGTATGTATGTGCGAATACACTTCTCATGGACACTGCGGTGTTATAAAACACGGCGATGTAGACAATGACGCAACTCTGGAGCTTCTTGCAAAAGAGGCATTGTCTCATGTTAAAGCAGGGGCTGATATGGTGGCTCCATCGGATATGATGGATGGAAGGGTAGGGGCGATAAGAAAGATTTTAGATGAAAATAATTTTAGCCATACCCCGATTATGAGTTATGCCGCAAAATATGCAAGCGCATTTTATGGGCCATTCAGGGATGCAGCAGAATCAATACCGCAGTTTGGAGATAGAAGAAGTTATCAGATGGATCCTGCAAACAGCGATGAGGCATTGCGAGAGGTGAGGCTTGATATTGAAGAGGGCGCGGATATTGTGATGGTAAAACCGGCCTTACCATATCTTGATATAATACGAAGAATCAAGGATGAATTCAGATATCCTGTTGCTGCGTATAATGTGAGTGGAGAGTTTTCAATGATTAAGGCTGCAAACCAGCTCGGCTGGATGGACGGCGAGAAGGCTATGATGGAAAGCCTTATTTCAATAAAGAGGGCCGGGGCGGATTTGATACTCACATATTTTGCAAAAGAGGCAGCGAAGATACTGGGTTCACGCTGAAAACGCCCATCTGCTGTGTTGTCGCTGCGGCTTCTTCGCTCAACATACCTGTAGTTTGCCTATTTATGGGCGTCTTTAAAAGCGCCGATAAATCGGCAGACTACAATGCCTTGCATCTGGGACGTTTTTGAGCGTGAACCGGAGCAACAAGATTTTCAATATTGAATAGGAAAGGTGAATACTTATGCATACAATGACAAAAGGGCATCCCCATGAAGTACCTGGAATAGAAGGAAAACCAGCAGCAGAAAAGAAATGGCTTCCCAAGCTTATAGCATGGGAGGTTACAAGGTCGTGCAATTTGGACTGCATCCACTGCAGGGCAGCAGCAAGGTTCGGTCCGTATCCCAATGAGCTTAAAACCGAGGAGTGTCTTGCGTTTCTTGACGATGTGGCAAAGGCGTTTCCGAGTTTTATCATAATTCTGACCGGCGGCGAGCCCATGATGAGAGATGATATATGGGAGATTGCAGCCCACGGCACAAAACTCGGTTTAAGAATGGTGATGGCGCCGTGCGGCTTTCTGGTAACCGAGGAGACTGCCAGAAAGATGAAAGAGGTCGGTATCCAGCGAGTGAGCTACTCCATAGACGGTCTAAACGCTGAAAGCCACGACAATTTCCGCCGCGTCAAAGGCGCGTTTGACAGCGTGATGAAGGCCATTGAAAATTCCAAGAAGGTAGGTCTTGATTTTCAGGTCAACACCACCATAACAAAACATAATCTCCATGAGCTTCCGCAGATATTGGACATGGTGATTAAGCTCGGCGCAAAGGCGCATCATCCGTTCCTGCTGGTTCCCACAGGAAGGGGCGCTGAATTGAAGCATCTGGAGATTCCACCTGAAGAATATGAAAAAACACTGACATGGTTTTACAATATGAGGGACAAGGTGCCTATCCAGTTCAAGCCCACCTGCGCGCCGCATTATTACCGTATATTCAGGCAGCATGAAAGGGAAAAGGGAATAACCGTAAAGCCTGAGACCCACGGCCTTGATGCCATGACCAAAGGTTGCATGGGCGGCCAGTCCTTTGCATTTGTATCCCATACAGGCAAGGTGCAGATATGCGGATTTCTTGATGTTGAGTGCGGTGATATAAGAAAAGAGCCGTTCAGCAAGATTTGGGAGACATCAAAGGTCTTCAAAGAGATGCGGGCGTGGGATGATTATAAGGGGCGATGCGGATACTGCGAATTCAGAAAGGTCTGCGGTGGCTGCAGGGCAAGGGCCTTTGCATTTACAGGCAACTATATGGAAGAAGAGCCCTTCTGCACATACCAGCCAAGCGAAGAGGCAAAGAATGCGCATGATAAGAAAAAGGAGGCAGCAGGAGCAAGATAGAAAAAAGCAAGTGTCAGCCTAAAAATATCGGCAAATGTGAAGGAGGGTGCTTATATGGCTGCGCGTAAGAAGGGTTTGATTGTATGTAATCCGAAAATCCTCGGCGGTAAACCTATTGTCAGTGGTACAAGGATATCCGTTGCCTTAATACTCCAGAATATAGCTTCAGGAATGACGCAGGAGGAAATACTCAGCGGTTATCCCACATTGACGAAAGAGGGTTTGAAGGCGGCGTTGGATTTTGCGGCCAGACAATTTCAAGGAGAAGAGGTCAGGGTCTTTGCTGTCCAGAGATAGCCATGAAACTCCTTGCAGATGAAAATGTTCACACTGGCATTATACGCGGGGTGCGCAAGGCAGGTTATGATATTGTTTTTGTTCCTGATATCGGATTTGCTGGATGCGATGATAAGACAATTTTGGACTACGCAAAAAAGCATGGCTTGATACTGCTTTCCGGCGATAAGGATTTTGGAGGACTTGTTGAATTTGGAGCATTGTGGGGGCGTGGAAAAGTAATCTTGCTTCGCTATCGGCTTGTCAACATTGACCGGATGGTAAAGGATATTATCAAACTCCTCGCGCAAGAAAAAGAATCATTTGAAGATGCAACATCACTCATTATCGTGCTATCGGAATCGGGATATAGAATCCACCGACAGCCGGCAAGAAAGAGGTAAAAACAGGTGGATGCCATAGACAAAAAAATACTCAACATCATTCAGACAAAGTTCCCCATTGTCCAGAAGCCATACGAGGCAATTGGCAATGAGGTCGGCATCTCTGAAACAGAAGTGATTACTCGGCTTGAGAATCTAAAAAAAGAAGGCATCATCCGCAGGATTGGCGCTACATTTGACCCGCGAAAGCTCGGTTTTGTAAGCTCTCTGTGCGCTGCCAAGGTTCCTCCTGAAAAGATTAAGGAATTTGTAGATGTTGTAAATTCATACAGTGGCGTAACCCACAACTATGAACGGGATAACGATTACAATATTTGGTTTACATTTATAGACGAGTCAATGGAAGAGATTGAAAACAAGCTGAAAGAGATTTCAAAAAAGAGCGGTATAAAAGATGTAAGGAATTTGCCTACAGTGAGATTCTTCAAAATCAGGGTCGATTTTGATATGGAGAAATAGAATATATAAGAACTCTTCACCTTATCATCTTCCCTTAGCCACTGCCTTCTAACTACTTTACCACCAGTGCCCCAGTAATTGCACATATCTTTTCGTGTTCTCTAATTTTTACAACACACCAATTCGAACATGATAAAAAAATTGACAGAAATCATAAAATAGTGTAAAAAGGCAGTTATTAATGGTCTCATAATAGTAGCAACATGATTTTAGCTTTTATAAAATCTAAGCAACCAAATTTTGTCATGCCCGAAGGCTTCTATCGGGCATCCAGAGCCTTCAAAATGGATTCCCGCTTAATACCTGCGGGAATGACAGCGTTGGGATGTTTTTGTTTTATGTCAATTCTATTTTGAGACTGTTAATATATATTTAGGTCTTTAACATTTTTTAGCCTTTTCTAACTGTACATCTGATGAGGGAGTCTACTATGGCACAAACATTGCTCAGTCAGTCAGTCAGTCAGTCAGTCAGTTTAACACCACTTCTAAAGACAAAATTATTTAATCAAAAGGGTAGGCCGGATTATCTGGCCTGCCCTTTTTTGTTTTATAAGGGGTAAAACTATCGAAGCTTCGGATGAAGAGAGTTATAGTCCAGTTGCAATCCTTACTCTGGTATCGAGTTCTTTCTGGATTAAAGGACTTACTTTACCGAGTCGTCTTATGATAAGGCTTTTCTCAACGGTAAGTAGTTTATTCATTTTGAAGAGTGAGGTGGACTTCCCCCGAATTTAAGGACACTAAGTTAGGTTAGGCTACCATAGATTCCAGCTCAAATGATACTGGGGAAAGATACCCCAAAGTTGAGTGCCGCCTCTGACGATTATAGAATATTTCAATATAATCGAAAATACTCTGTCGGGCATCTGC
>Ga0209342_10004273_pt1 | contig 14888 bp, 17 predicted proteins | sample RifCSP16_2_FD_184023 | JGI IMG/M metagenome (GOLD analysis project Ga0209342, IMG submission 184023) | Soil microbial communities from Rifle, Colorado - Rifle CSP2_sed 16_2 (SPAdes) (version 2) | ecosystem: Environmental > Terrestrial > Deep subsurface > Rock core/Sediment | place: Rifle... | reverse complement strand
CGAGACCGAAGCCGGGCAACGGCAGCGAATAAAGCGGGAAAGAACAGGCGCGCCACGAAGTACGCGCCGATGAACAGCGCGAGAGCTTTTCCGAGGGCGATCAGCAGTGACTGTGCGACGGCCTCCTCCGCGATCGCCCACGCCGGCAGCAGGACCATCATCGTGACCAAGCACCAATCCTGGACCAGTGACATCCCAACAGCGATCTCGCCGTGAGGCGTGTCCATCTGGCCGAGATCGAGCAGAAGCTTGATGATCACCACGGTGCTCGAGAGGGACAGAATGGCTCCAAAGAACACCTGCTGGACCGGCTGAAAACCCAAGGCGCGCGCCACCACTATTGCTAGCAAGCCCGTGCATATCACCTGAAGCAGCCCGCCGGCAATTGCGATCGACCTGACGCGGCGCAAGCGGCCCACGGGAAACTCCACCCCCAGCTCGAACATCAGCAGGACAATTCCGATATCAGCAAGCGTGGCGACGTGGCGAATCTCGCTGACCGGTCCGGGGGTGTAAGGGCCAATGAGAATGCCGCCGACCAGGTACCCCACCAGCGGCGGTTGCCCGAGACGTTTCGCTGCGACGCCTCCCAAGAGGGCCGCGCCGATAGCGAGCACTACGTCTCGAAAGAATTGCAACTCCGGCATTGCCTTGAATCGGCTCTGGAACCCGGACGAACTGTTATGAGCGAGCTGCTATGAGTGGCGTTTCCTTACACACAAGTGATCTCAAGCTCAGATGATGGTACCTGAAGGCACGCAACTTTTGAAGCGAAACATTGACAGGCGCGGCCCTCACAAGATAGAGTGGGTCAACGTCATGAGCCATCGCGCGCGTGCGGCGAATCGGAGAGGGGTCGTCATCGCTCTGATGACCCTCATGCTTTCGGGATTTCTTATCGAAGCGCTTCCTGCCTTTCATACCCACGCAGCGCAAGAGCCCGGGCTTTACAACGAGCAATGCTCGCTCGTGCTCCTCGCGACCAGAACATCCGGAACTTCTCTGCCTTCGGCCTCATCCGTCGCAGCGCCACTGACGGCCACTCACTTCCATGGGTTGGTCAACACCACCTTTGCTCCTCGCCTCTCGGCTGCACCGACTGAATCCCGAGCTCCTCCAACCTGCTAGCCGCTCTCTTTTCATTTCGTAGCGCCTGACCGCAGGCGATCCTGCCCGGCGGCGGGCATCCATCCTTTTCTATCGGGGGAACTGTTATGCGTGCATTTGCCCTCATCTGTCTTGCGCTCGGTGTAGTCGTGGCGCCCCTGGCGGCAGCGGCCGACGATGCGGCGACGTTACGGAACGAATTGGAAAAGATGCGACAGCAATTCGAAACTGTCCAACAAGAGTATCAGAAGGCCATCCAGTCGCTCAGCGAGCGGCTGCAACGCCTGGAGGCGCGGCCGCTGACAACCAGCAATCGACCCGTGGTCGCGCAGCTACCACCGCCGGGCCAGACCCAGGTCAGTCAGCCAAGGTTGCAAGAGCTAGCCCGCCCACGGCAACCCTTCGCGCTGGCACAGCGCTCCGGAGCCGGGCAACTCCTCTTCGACATGGGCGTAGCGGGCGACTTTGTGGGCAACCTGGTCCGCCCGCGTGCGGATGACTTGAACGTTGGGACATTCGCGGGTCGCGAGAACCGCTTCTTTCCGCGAGAGATCGAGCTCTCGCTCTTCGGCCAGATCGATCCTTATGCACGGGGCGAGGTGAGGATCGAGACCGGTGAGGAGTTCGAGGACGGCGTCCGGAAGACCGAGGTCGGCCTGGCGGAAGCACACATCACACTCCTCACGCTTCCCTACGGCTTGCAGCTAAAGCTGGGACAGCTTCGGAACCGCTGGGGGCTCCTCAATCAGGTCCATGCGGACGGTCTCCCCCAGATCGACCGGCCGAACGTGCTGGTGCGATACTTCGGAGAGGAGCAGCTCGTCGAAAGAGGAGCCGAGCTGTCGTGGGTGCCTTCCCTTCCCTTCTATCTGGAAGCTCTTGCCGGGATCTTCAACGGCGACAATGACACGGCGTTCGGACGCGGGAGCTTGAAGGCTCCTCTCGTCACGGGACGTCTCCGGACATTCCTCGAATTCGACGACGCTGGCGCACTTCAGCTCGGCACTTCCGTGGCTTCGGGAGAAACGGCAGAGCGGCTGCGCAGCACGCTTGTGGGCCTCGACGCGAAGTACAAGCTCATTCCCCCGGGCTGGAGACATCCATTCATCACGGTGGCCGGTGAAGGGGTCTACGCACGGCGGCAGGTCAACGTGTCGGAAGATCTGAATGGCGACGGCACTGACGACGTGTTTGGGACTCGCACCCGCAATCGCCTCGGTTTTTACACCTACGCCGAAGTCCAGCCCTGGAGGCAGTGGGCGTTCGGTCTCCGCTATGACCAGACCCAGATTCTCTTGCTGCCCGGAAAGGAGAGGGCTGTGGAGCCATATGTCACATTCATGCCGTCCGATTTCCTCAAGTTCCGGCTGGCCTACAAGCGCACCGATCGACCACATCGGGACGGGTTCACGGATGGCGCCCTCAGCGCAAGAACAGCAGACGAATTCTTGCTGCAAGCCGGCTTCATCCTCGGCGCCCACCCCGCTCACCCGTTTTAGGAGAAGCCCCTATGAGATTTTCTCCATGGCTGGTTGTAACCGTCCTCATCCTCGGTCCCTGGACCGCGGACGGGGAGGCTCAGACGGTCCGTGTGGTCGCATCGCTCACTGACCTGAAAGCGCTCACAGAGGCGGTTGGCGGAGAGCTGGTCGAGGTGGACTCGCTGGCACGCGGGACGCAGAACATCCACGATATCGACGTGCGTCCCAGCCTGATGCTGAAGCTTCGTCGCGCTGACCTCTTTGTGCGTAACGGCGTTGGCGGAGATCCGTGGGCCGATCCACTCTTGGTCGGCGCGCACAACACACGCATCATGCCCGGCAACCCGGGGTATGTGGACGCGTCCCTCGGCGTCGCGATCATCCAACCCGCCGGCCCCATCGATCGCTCGCGCGGCGACGTACATCCTGAGGGCGACCCTCACTACACACTGGATCCCGCCAATGCCGCGATCGTGACAGCCAACATCGTCGAGGGACTCAAGCGCGTGGGTCCCCAGCACGCGGCCCTCTTCGACGCACGCCGCCAGGAGTTTCTCAGCCGGCTCGACGCCGGGGTTGCGCGCTGGCAGAAGAACATCGAGCCGCTCCGCGGGGCGAAGGTGGTGACCTACCATGAGACCTTCAACTACCTGCTCCGGCGCTTCGGCCTCGAGCTGGGGGGTGTGATCGAGGACCGACCCGGCATTCCTCCCTCGCCCGCGCATCTGGCGAACTTGATTACCACCATCAAAGAGCAGCGAATAAAAGTGATTGCGGCCGAGCCATACGCAGATCAGAACATTATTGAGCTGGTGGCTCGCGAAAGCGGCGCAAAGGCGATCAGGCTGCCATCTGCAGTTGGGGGTGTCAAAGAAGCAGACTCTTATCTCGCTCTCATGGAGAACCTGGTGAGCGCGCTTGTCAGGGCGTTTCGCTAAACCCCGAGAGATTCAGGATGAGTGACCTTTTCTCGCTGCTCTGGGCTCCCTTCCTGATGTGCCTGGTGCTGACTGGAATCCACGCCTATCTTGGCATCCACGTGATCGCCCGCGAGGTGGTCTTTGTTGATATCGCTCTCGCACAGATCGCGGCTTTGGGGGCGACCAGCGCGTTTCTCATTGGGTTCGATCTCGACTCGTGGGCCTCCTATCTGTTCGCGCTGGGGGCCGCTTTCGTGGGGGCCCTCGTGCTCTCCCTGACCCGGAGCCGCGAGCGGCGCGTCTCTCAGGAGGCGGTCATCGGCGTGGTGTACGCGGTCTCAGCAGCGGGCGCCGTGTTGCTCCTCTCGCAAGCCCCACACGGGGCCGACCACCTCAGGGGGATGCTCGTCGGGAACATTCTGACTGTGGCGGGAGCCGATGTCCTCCGTGTGGGAACGCTGTACGCGCTGATCGGCGCTGTGCACTGGTTGTGCCGTCGCCCGCTCTTCCTCATCACCACGAACCCGGACGCAGCGTACCGCGAAGGGCGACACGTGCGTGGGTGGGACTTTCTCTTCTACGCGACCTTCGGCGTGGTGGTCACAAGCTCGGTCCGCATCGCCGGCGTGTTACTCGTCTTTTCCTACCTCATCGTGCCTGGCCTCGCAGCGTTCATGCTCGCACGGACGCTCACAAGTAAGTTGATCATCGGGTGGGGGCTGGGCGTGACGGTCAGCATCGCTGGCATACTTATTTCCGCCACCCTTGACCTCCCGACCGGCGCAGCCATCGTTTGCGTTTTTGGCGTGGCGCTGATCGCGCTCTGGATGGTCTTTCGGGTTTGGCGAAGAAGCCCTTCGACACAATGACCACCGGAATCGCGCTCGACTCCCTAGCGACCGCGAGCTCTCGTGCCCCGAGCTTGACAGAAGTCTCTGTGAATGTTACGTATGCGCCGATATGCGCAAGCGAGAAGGTCGTTGGAGAGCTTCCGTCGTCATCCTGACAGCGGCGCTGAGCGTGGTTGTCACAACAACGCTTGCGCCATCCAGGGCCCTGGGCCAACGCGCGCCGCTCATCTTGTCCACGACGACGAGCACGCAGGATTCTGGCTTGTTGGATGTGATTGTTCCGATGTTCGAGAAACAGACCGGCTATTCGGTGAAGACGATCGCCGTGGGCACCGGCCAGGCCCTTGCGCTTGCCGCGAGGGGCGAGGCCGATGTCGTCCTGGCGCACGCGCCGGGCCTGGAGAAGAAGTACGCCGCCGAAGGGAAACTCCTCAACCGGCGTCTTGTCATGTACAACGATTTCGTCGTCATCGGTCCGGCGAACGATCCCGCGAAGGTCAGGAGCACGAAGACGGCTGCCTACGCGATGAAAGCCATCGCCTCAAGCGGCTCTCGATTCGTCTCAAGGGGCGACAACTCGGGCACGCACAACGTTGAGCGAACGCTCTGGAAGCTCGCCGGCATTGAGCCGTCGGGAAGCTGGTACATCGAGTCCGGTCAAGGGATGGGAGCCACGCTCGGGATTGCTGATGACCGGAGCGCCTACTCCATCACCGACCGGGCCACCTATCTCGCGCTCCGGAAGAGAGTGCGCCTCCCGATTCTGCTCGAAGGTGACAGGCCGCTGCTCAACATCTATTCGGTCCTTGAAGTGAATCCCGCCAATGGCCCGAGAGTCAACACGGCCGGAGGGAAGGCGTTCGCTGACCTCATGGTCTCCCAGGAGATTCAGGCCGTGATCAAAAGTTTCGGGGTTGAGAAGTATGCCCAGCCGCTCTTCGTGCCCGCCGCGGGCATGCGGGAAGACGCAATCGGGGAGCGTCGCTAGGTTGCTTGTTCGCGTAACGTCGGCACGCTTCCGTCAGACTTCGGTCTTAACACCCACTTGTGCCGTGGTGAGAAGCGAGCAGCCCAAGGCCCGAGGGAGGAGGAACCCCGAGGCGTATGCGGTTATACGTTGAGGGGTCCCGACGACCGAGAACGCCGGGATGCGAAGCTTATCGCCACGGCACGAGCTAGCGTCCCTTCGGGCGGAATAACTGCTTCATAGAGCGGGCGACGTCCTTGAGGCGACCTGCCTCCGAAGTGGCCCTCACGTTCTGCTCCCGAATGCGCTGATAGACCTCTTCGCGGTGGACGGCGATGTTTGACGGGGCTTCGATCCCGAGGCGGACTTGACCGTTTTTGATCTCGATCACAGTGACCGTGATCGCGTGGCCGATTTTGAGACGCTCTCCCAACTTCCGTGTCAGAACGAGCATGGCGTCCGTTCCCTCCTTGGAACGTGAGGTTTTTGGACTGTCCTTTCATTTACAGCACGGGCGCCCGGGCTGCCGCCCGCCCGTGCTCACGTGCCGTCAAAGCCTTGTGCTAGCGTCCGCCCGCGCTCAGGCAGAGACGCTAAGTGAGCAACGGGTGCCGGACCGAATAGTTGTCATCAGTCAGAATCACCTGCCGCCCGATGCGCTTTGCCGGGTTGATGAAGACTGGCGCCCGGAGGTTCGCGGTCGTGTCCGATGCGTTCTTCCCGATCGTAGCGACAAGCATCACCGCAAGATCGCTCGCCGCGTCTTTTCCGCCCAAAAGCTCGATCTCTTCCGCTGGTAATGACGGGGCGTATTTCGGGTCAGCGTAGATCGACGGGATCAGCGGAAAGCCGATCTCGGGCTCATCCACTGAAATCAGCAGCAGAAAGGGTTCATACTCCGTCGCCTCCAGCAGGAGAAAGCGCGTCTGGTCTTCAAACCCGACGATCCCATCAGGTATTGAGATGACGCTGTCCGCGCGATACTCCACCTCACCGAATTGTCGTGTCATAAGTGTTTTCATCTTTCTTATCTGAGAAAATCGACCAGCGTCTGCTGGATCACCCTGGCTCCCGCGGACAGCGCCGCCTCGTACGCGGTCTGCTGCTGTTGAAATTCGATCGAGGCTTTGGCCATGTCGAGGTCTTCAATTCTCGAGAGCGTGTCTGCCAGGTTGGTGGAGGCTTCCACCTTTTGAGGCTCGAGAAGGTCGAGTCGGTTGAGCCTCGCGCCGACCACCGTCGAGGCCACCGTGGCCCGATCGAGCACCACGTCGAGCTCCGCAGGGGCCAACCGCACCGCGTTCCCGTTGTCTGCATTCAGATTATCACGAAGATTGATCAGAACATCAAACGCGTAGGTTGGCGACGCGGAGGGACCGAAGATGTCGGTGCCGGAGATGTTCACTTGCAGGGTCACCCCATCATCCACCTCAGCGAGGATCGCGGTGTCAATCCCGCGAGGATTTGGCGTCACCGCGGTAATGTTCCCGAGCACGTCCCGGGTCACGCTATACGGCGCGGTCGTGGACTCCTGGCCTCCGAAGAGATAGTTCCCGTCGTTCCCCTTGCCGTTCGCGAGCTCGACCAACGCCTCCAGGAACTGGTTGACCTGGGCTCCAATGGCTTGTCGCTCCTGCGGCCCATTGGTGTCATTGCCCCCGCGAACCGCGATCTCACGCACCTGGGTGATGGCCTCGACAGTTGTTTGAAGGTAGCCGTCGGTGGTCTCGAGGATGCTCCGCGCCTCGGTGATATTTTTTTGGTGCTGCTGATTCAACATCTGGCGAGACTTCACTGTGAGACTCTGGGCGATCCCGGCCGGATCGTCTGACGGCGCGAGGATCCGCCGGCCGCTCGCGATCTGTTCCTGCTGCCTCGCCAGCTTCCCCAGCACGCGCTGAAGGCTCAGCAGGACCTGCCCGCCGAGCATCGAATTCGTGACTCGCATCACCACACCTCCTAAATAGTCCTCCGCCTGCGATGACTCGCTGGCACCGTGCCTGTTCTCGCGATTGGGGCTCGGGGTCCGGGGCTCGGGATCTGAATATGCAAACTCGGAAACTCGAACCCCGAACCCCGAATCCCGAACCCCGCATGCATCAGCATGGCGCTAGATCATATTCAGCAGGCTATCTAACACTTGATTCATGACTGTGACGTATCTCGCCGCCGCCTCATAGGCGTGCTGCTGCTGAATCAGGTTGGTCATCTCCTCGTCGAGAGAAACACCCGAGGTCTGTTGCTGAAGGTTCTCGAGAAGGTTCACCACGGTTTGTTGCCGCTCCATGGACTGCGAAGCGTCCCGGGCTTGCGCTCCGATGTCGCTGATCATTGTGCCGTAGAAATCATTGAAAGTGGCTGTCCCCACGCTCATCGTGAGCGCGGTGGAGAGCTGGGCCATCGCAAGCGCATTGCTCCCGTCGCCCCCATGCACGAGGCCCGTGGCATCGGCGCGAGCCGCCGCAACCTTCGTGATGTCATTAGAGACCACGCTGTTGACGTCAATTGTGAGGGCGTCAGAGCCCGTGAAGAAACTGTTGAGTCCAATCGCAAGCAGCGTGTCTGAACTGTCGTTGGCGAAGGCAAACGTGAACCCCGCGCCCGCTGTCACCGTGAGGAGACCGCCAGCGATCGAGGCGGTCAGATTCGGGTCCGCATCGATCGCGAGACGCACGTCGTCGAGCGTGGTCAAGCCAGCCGTGATCGGAACATTGATCGTCGAAACGACCGCCCCGGTTGCGTCATGGACAATCACGTCAAACGACCCGGTGACCGGCGTGAACGGAAGACCGGCTGCGGTCAGCGGGACGAGCGCGCCCGATACCGCATTAGTGCTGGTCGCGCTGGAGTACCCCGTGAGCCCCGCTCCGTTGGCGTGGACGCGGTTCACTTCTTCAATGATCTCCCGAGCCAGGCTGTCGAGGTCGGTGACGGCCTGCTTGACAGGCCCGGTGGCGGAGTTCCGCGCGTTCAGGAGCGATGAGACTTCCCCACTCTGAGGGGTGACCGCCACCGAACCGGCTGAGACGTCTACGGTATCGGTCACAAGGTTGGTGACAGCCGTGAGCTGAGTAGCGAGCGTCCCATCCACCAGCAGCACGCCGCTCCCAGCCAGCGCGACCTGCACGGTGCCGTCGGTTCGGTCGAGCACCGTGACCCCGACCAACTGCCCGAGCTTGTTAACCAGAAGGTCCCGCTGGTCCATGAGATCATTCGGATCATTCTGATCGCCGACCTGGGCGATCCGCTGGTTCAGTGTTGCGATCTCATCAATCAAGCTGTTCGCGTCCCTGAGCTTCACGTCAATCTCGTCCTCGAGGTCCGACTTCACCTGGTCGAGCCTGCCCCGGAGCTGGCGGAAGCTGAGAGCGAGCGAAGTCCCCTGCTGAACCACAGCGACCCGCGTGGCGCTCTCGGTGGGATGAATCGCGAGATCGTGAAGGCTCTGGAAGAACTGATCGAGGAGAGTCCCAAGGCTCCCACCTCCCTGCGGCTCGTTGAAGATCGCCTCGATCTTCTTGAGCACCGTCTCTTGTGCTTGGTTTCTTCCGAGAGCCTGTTGCTCGCCCAAAAGCTGAAAGTCGATGAATCGGTCGCGGATCCGCCGGACCGCCGCAACATCTACTCCCGCTCCCAATGTGAACGGGGGTGAAGAGATGGAGAGCGGGGTGAGTTCGGCGCGCTGGCGGGAAAAACCCGGCGTGTTGACGTTGGAGACGTTGTGACCCGTGATCTGCTGGGCAAGCTGGTGGGCGAGAAGCGCCCGCTTGGCGATCTCGAGGGAGCTGAAAATCGTTGTCACCCCGCTAGCGGGGCGTCACACGCGGTGGTCGAAAGCCCGAATCGGAATGCCGATGCCGTGGAGCTTTCCGGTTGGCTCGTAGGTCGGCGGCTGAGTGACAAGCGTGCTCATGAGCGAGAGCGCTCCGCGAATGTGCGCGAGCGCGCGCTCGAGAAGAAAGCCGTTTCGGCGATTGGCCTGAAGGAGCTTGCCCATCAAATCGCTCAGCTCTCCCTGCAGCGCCTTGAGGCCCGGGGCATATTCATCAGGACCGAGCTCGACCAGCGCGCTCAGCGTCAATCTCTCTACCGGCACGCCAAAGAGCACGGCCAATCGAGCCATCAATGTTGCTCGCGCCTCTTCCAACACTCGAAGCTCGAGCGCGAGAGTTTCCTTCTGCTTGGTAATCTCTTGGACGGCCTCGGTCTTGCCCTGAAGAACAGCCGACTCCTCAGCGCTGAGGAAATCGAGGAGCTTGCGGTACTCTGAAGCTTCCTGGGAGAGGAGTGCGATTAAATCTTGTAGGTGCTCATCCATCGCGTCCGGCTACTGGTTGGAGAAGAGATCCTTGAAGAGCCCTTCGGCCAGCATCCGCTCCGCGATCTGCTCCGGGTCCACCTGACGCTCGCCGGATTTCAGCTCGGCCTTGATCTGCCGAACTTTCTCCTGCCGAACATCCGAAACCTGCTGAAGGAGCTCGCGTGCCTTTTGAAAATCCTGGCCCGTCTGCGAGAGCGTGACCTCATCGCCACGGGGCGCGGCTGGCCGCCGCTTGGTCTCCGCGGCCTCCGGCTGAGTGCTACTGCGAATCTGGCTGATCCGGCTCAGCTGGCCATCGGGTACCCGCTTGTCATCAGGAATCTTCACCACCGCGTCTCCTTTCAGAGAAGGTTGCTTAGTGAATCGGCACCTCTTGGCACCAACTTTAAGCATTTCTCACGAAAGGGACGCCCTGCCTTTCACCTCCCTTCGTTTCTGGGGGAGAAACCCCCCAGGGGGATCCCCCGTCCCGGTTCACGGGACGGGGGTAATTTCTGGCGGTTAGTGCTAAGTTCTCGATAAATAACGTCAGCCAACCCGATTCCTTTCGATGTGGCGAGGGAGCGCGCGATCTCCTCGTCGAACATTTGGCGGTAGAGATCATGACCGGCCCCTTGGGGAAGGACCCCGCCCTCCGGGACCGATTTCTTCATAGACTTCATCATAAAACTCAAGAAGATAGCCTCGAACTCTTGCGAAATCTTGCGAAGTTTCTTCTCTTCTTCACGCCCTGGCCGAAGAGCTTCCTGCTGCTTAGCGGCCTGGATTGGCCCCAGCTCCATCTCACATAATCTCCAGTTCGGCCTGGAGCGCCCCGGCCTGCTTGATCGCTTGAAGAATCGCAATCAGGTCTCGAGGGGTCGCCCCAATCGCGTTCAGCGCCCTCACCACCTCGCCGATCGATGTCCCTTCGGGAAGCAGCGCCACGTTCGCTTTCTCCTCCTTCACCGTGGTTTCGGTCTGAGGCACGACCACGGTGGCGCTTCCCGGCGGAGCGAATGGCGGTGGCTGGGAGACCGCGAATTCTGACTTGATGTGGATCGAGAGATTCCCGTGAGCAACCGCGATCGACCGGATCTTCACCTGATCTCCCATGATGACTGTGCCTGTGCGCTCGTTGATGACCACCTTGGCAGGCGGAGGATCCGTGTTGAGCCGGCTATTCTCTACTCGCGCAATAAACTCTACCAGTCGGCCCTGGTACGCAGGAGGCACCATGACTCTCACCGTCCCCGCGTCAACCGCGCGACCGAGATCGCTGCCGAGCGTTTTATTGACCGCCTGGGCGAGCCGGGCCGCGGTGGTGAAGTCGGGTTGGGTCAGCGTGACCGTCACTGTGGACGGGTCCAATGCCATCGGCACCTCACGCTCAACGATGGCGCCATTCGGAACACGTCCCACAGTCGGATGGTTCTTCTGGACGGTTTCGGCTGTGCCTGGAGCAATAAACTGAAATCCCCCGGTTGACAGCGGGCCCTGAGCCACCGCGTAGACCTTTCGGTCCGGCCCTTCAAGGGGGGTCAGGAAGAGCGTGCCGCCCTGGAGGCTCGTCGCGTCACCCAGGGAAGAAACGATCACGTCAATGGTGGACCCGGGCTTTGCAAACGGGGGGAGCTTTGCCGTCACGATCACAGCCGCCGCGTTCTTCGGCGACAGCTTCTCTCTCGGGACCGTGATCCCCATTCTGAGGAGCATGCTGGCAATCGTCTGTGGCGTGAACGGGCTTGCGCCTGACTTATCGCCGGTCCCGTTCAATCCCACCACAAGCCCGTACCCGAAGAGCTCGTTCTCCCGGACACCCTGGATCCGCGCCATGTCCTTCACCCTGACCTCGGCCTGTGAAGGCAAAATCGGAAGGAAGGTCAGTGCGGCAAAGAGCAAGACAGAAATCCGCTCGATGTGCATTGTCATAGCCTTCATGCCGACCCCGAACCCCGAACCCCGAGCCCCGTCATTAGAATAGCCAGAGCCAATCCAACAGCCTGTTGAGAATTCCTGGGCGCTGTTTTTCAGCCAGGACGCCACTGCCTTCCATTCTGATCTCGGCATCGGCGATCTGAGTGGACTTTACGGTGTTGTCCGGCGTGACATCTTCACTTCGCACCAGGCCGCTGAGCACTAGAAACTGCACTTCATCGTTGACCGCCACCGCGCGGCGCCCCTCGATCAGCATCGCGCCGTTCTCCAGCACCTTCACCACCCGCGCCGAGATCTGAGCGGTTACTTTATCCGACCGGTTGATGTCGCCCTTCCCCTCGAAGTTCGATTTGGCGTCGAAATCCAGCTTGAACACCTTTTTCAGAACCTTCTCCAAGCCCATGAATTTTGGGAACTCGTTGAGGCCTGCTTCGACCGAGCTGTCCTTAGACGTCTTGGTTTGGGCCGACCGCTCGGACTTGGAGTCCTCGAGAATCAAGATTGTCAGAATGTCGTTGACCTGCCGCGCCCTTACGTCCGGGTACAGGCTTCTCGCCTGATCGGTCCAGAGGGACTGCGCCGAGAGTGCAATCGGGGAAGAGACCAGGAACACAATCACCAGCCATCGCCAACGCATCATCATCGTCATCCTCAAAACGGAATTTTCACTTGCCGCTCGCCTTCAACGCGGCCATAGAGCTCTTTTTTTGACGAGAGGTTCATCACCCGGATGAGCTGCCCTCGCTGCCCCTCTTCCTTTGCCTGGCCTCGCGCGGTGACCACGACACCATCCCCTTCCACAATCAGCGTTACGATCTCCCCGCGCTTGACCAATGCGGGAAGCTGAACCAGCTTGGTGGACAGCGCTTCACCGCCTCTGATCTCGCGGCTCGCCAGAAAGCCGATCGCCTCCTCGACTCGGTCAAGCGGCCCTGCGGGGAGCCCGCTGACAAGCCGCTTCTCGATTCGAAGGTCTTCAGGAGTGATCGCGGCAAGCCGTCGGATCGGGCGAGCCGCAACGACCACTTGCTGATACCGGTCCACGCGCATCGCCAACGGCACGACCGCCTTCACGTTCCCATCGACCGAAAGCTCGACGACCACGGGCACCACCTGATTGACCTCGCCCCGGAGAATCGGCGTGAGTGTCAGCCGCCCGGCTGGGAGGATTTGCTCTTGGGGCATCTGAAGCGGGGTGATGACCACCATGTCGTCCGCCTGAAGCTGCTTCTTGAGCAGCCGCTGGGCCGCATCCACGATCGCCTCCGACGAGACAGTTTGCGCGCCACGCATCGCGGCGTTCCCCTCAGCTCCGGCCGCGACATCGGAGGCCACGAGCAGCACGAAGAGCGTCGCGATGATCCAGAAGAGAAACCATTCAATCCAGCGCCGGCTCTCGTCCATTTATCGCCTGATGTTGTTCGCGGTGTTGAGCATGTCATCCGCGGCCTGAATCGCTTTCGAGTTCACTTCATACGCGCGCTGCGCGACGATCAGGTTCACCATCTCTTCGACCACCTTGACGTTGGACATTTCGAGAAACCCTTGAGAGAGCGTCCCGAAGCCGTTCAAGCCAGGCTGACCCGTAATCGGATCGCCCGACGCCCCCGTCGGAGCGAAGAGGTTTCGACCTGTTGCCAGGAGGCCCGCCGGATTCACGAAGCGGGCCAGTTCAATCGTCCCGATCTGTTGAGGCGCGGCCTGCCCGGCCAGGATGACAGAGACCGTACCATCGGTTCCGAAGGAAATCTCCTGGGCGTCCTGAGGGATCGTGATCTCGGGCTGGAGGATCATGCCCTCGGAGGTCACGATTCGTCCGGTGCTGTCCTTCTTGAAGGCGCCGGATCGCGTGTACGCAAGCGTGCCATCCGGGCGGCTCACCTGAAACAAACCCTCGCCCTCGATCACGAGATCGAGCGGGTTTTCAGTCTGCTGGAAATCACCCTGGAGAAAAATCTTCTGTGTTGCAGCTGGCCGGGTCCCCATGCCGACCTGCAATCCGGTCGGGAGCTGGGCCCCCTCAGCCGCGCTCGCGCCTGCGGGGCGCAGGGATTGATAGATCAGATCCTGAAAATCAATCCGGGTCCGCTTGAAGCCGCTGGTGTTGACGTTGGCGAGGTTGTTGGCGATGGTATCCAGGTTGAGTTGCTGGGCCTGCATCCCGGTCCCCGCCGTGTACAGTGCGCGAATCATCCTCTGGCTCCTTCTATTTCACATTCCTCTTAGGCGCGACCGAGTTCGTTGGAGGCCTGCTTCACGGTCTCGTCCAAGGACTGGATCATTTTCTGATAGGTCTCAAATCTCCTGAGCGTGTCGATCAGGGTGATCATGGACTCCACCACCCCGACGTTCGAGCTTTCGAGATGTCCCCCCACCACCGCGCCCCGAATTTCCTGAGGCACCACGGCGGGGTCAGAGGGGCGGAAGAGCTGCTGCGCTTCTTTCGTGAGCTCGTATGGACGCGGGAAATCAACAATCCGAAGCGTTCCCACGACCTGGCCGTTCTCGCTGATCTGTCCCTGGCTGTTGACGCCCACCAGGCCTTGCCGGAGCTGAATGGGCCCGCCCTGCCCGAGCACACGATGGCCACTCGGCGTGACGAGGAACCCTTCACGGTCAACCGTGAAGTTGCCGGCCCGTGTGTATCGCTCACCGTCCGGTGTATCGATAACGAAAAAGCCGGGACCGGTCAACGCGGCATCGAGGGGCCGCTCCGTGTTCCGGATGTAGCCTTGAGCGTAGTCGGTGAATTGGCGAGCCACTCTCACGTTGGACGGCGGAAAGGTCTGGGGAAAGAAGACTGGGAGTGTGAGGTCCGGCCCTGGAGTGAGGGGTTCCACGAGGATCTGGTCAGCCTTGAAGCCCGGGGTGTCACTGTTCGCCAGGTTGTTGGCCAGGATCTCATAGCGCGCCACTTGGGTCACCATCCCGGACGCGAGCGTGTACAGGCCACTGATCATTCTTTTTCCCCCATGGTGAATCGAGCGTTTGTGCTGCGCTCTAGTGGGGGAACCGAGCAAATGCGGTGCCAGACAGTGGGCGGCGATGAACGCCGCAAATTCAGCGGCTTAGATCGCGCTTACGACGCCCAGAACAACGAGCCAATAGGAAAGTTTTGCCCCGGCGAGTGCCCGTCCGACGGATCGCAACTAGAACCGCACTGGCGGGGTACTGAAAAATGCGCCAACCGCAGGCTGATCAAAAAGGTCCAGATGCAAGGCGGCGAAGGGTGGGACGACTGCGACGTACGCAGTTGTACGTCGCAGGGAGGCACAACCGCAATCCTCGAGCGCGGGCTTCGCTCGCGCAAGCTTGTGGGGGAGG
>Ga0209342_10004272_pt1 | contig 14890 bp, 10 predicted proteins | sample RifCSP16_2_FD_184023 | JGI IMG/M metagenome (GOLD analysis project Ga0209342, IMG submission 184023) | Soil microbial communities from Rifle, Colorado - Rifle CSP2_sed 16_2 (SPAdes) (version 2) | ecosystem: Environmental > Terrestrial > Deep subsurface > Rock core/Sediment | place: Rifle... | reverse complement strand
TCTTTGATTTTTAGGCAGGTAAGGTCAAGCAGGTGATTGGTCCGACCGTGGATATCGAATTTCCGCCGGATGAATTGCCCAATATCCTAAATGCCATAAAAATCAAAGACGAAAAAAGAAAAATTGATCTAACCGTAGAGGTGTCCATGCACTTAGGGGACAATATGGTCAGGTGCGTGGCGCTCTCCTCCACTGACGGTCTGGTCCGCGGAATGGAGGCAGTCGATACTGGTGGGCCGATTACAGTTCCGGTAGGCCCCAAGACTTTAGGCAGACTTTTCAACCTCTTAGGAGATCCGATTGACGAGCTGGGTCCTCTCCAGGATTCGAATTTGCGCTCCCCCATCCACAGGGCTCCACCTTCCTTTGAAGAGCAGGAGACCAAGACTTCACTCTTCGAAACCGGCATCAAAGTCATCGACTTGCTGGAGCCTTACCCAAAGGGCGGCAAGGTCGGACTCTTCGGCGGAGCCGGGGTAGGCAAGACCGTTATCGTGATGGAGCTAATCAGAAACATTGCCACCGAGCATGGAGGCTACTCAGTTTTCTGCGGAGTGGGAGAAAGAACCAGGGAAGGCAACGACCTCTGGCTGGAGATGAAGGAGTCTGGCGTTATCTCCAAGACTTGCTTGGTCTTCGGCCAGATGAATGAGCCGCCGGGAGCCAGGTTGAGAGTGGGTCTCTCCGGTTTGACTATGGCAGAGTATTTCCGGGATGTAGAGCATCAGGATGTGCTTTTATTCATTGATAACATATTCAGATTCGTCCAAGCCGGCTCAGAAGTCTCCGCGCTTTTGGGACGGATGCCTTCCGCAGTTGGGTATCAGCCTACCTTGGGAACGGAAATGGGAGCTTTACAGGAAAGAATCACCTCTACTAAATCTGGCTCTATCACTTCAGTCCAAGCCATCTACGTGCCAGCCGACGACTTTACGGACCCGGCGCCAGCTACCACATTCTCACACTTAGATGCGGTTACTGCCCTATCTCGGCAAATCTCAGAGCTGGGGATCTATCCAGCCGTAGACCCCTTGGTCTCCACTTCCCGTATCTTGGACCCTAGAGTCATCGGCCAAGAGCATTATACCGTGGCCAGGCAAGTTCAGAAGATTTTACAGAGGTACAAAGACCTGCAGGATATAATAGCCATTTTGGGTATTGATGAGCTCTCCGAGGAGGACAAGCTCAACGTCGCCAGAGCCAGAAAGATTCAAAAGTTTCTGTCTCAGCCCATGTTTGTGGCAGAGGCGTTCACCGGCACGGCTGGCCGGTTTGTGAAGCTTTCGGATACGATCAAAGGGTTCAAGATGATTATGGAAGGCCAGATGGATGAGATTCCGGAGCAGGCTTTTTATATGGTTGGGCCGATCGAGGAGGTTTTCGAGAAGGGGGAGAGGTTAAAGAAGGGGTTGGTGACGAGATAGTCTTTTCGGGAACCTCTGATGTGACTATCGACAAGAGTCAAGTTCTATCTACAGAAACTCCCAAATATGCAGGCGTGGCGTAATGAAGATAGTCAGAACCATAATACTTAAAGTCAAGTCCATTTCTCAGACCTAGTTGTAACCAATGTACCAACTCTCCATCGTCACCCCGGAAAAAGTAGCCTTCGAAGACCAGATTATTTCTGTGATTGCCCCTGGCACAGTCGGCTATTTGGAAATCTTAACTGACCACGCCCCGATTATCACCTCACTTCAGCCGGGGAAGCTCACTGTCACAGACAAAAACCGGGATAAGATATTCTATGCAGTCTCCGGCGGCTTCTTGGAAGTCACCCACAACCGGGCAACTCTGTTAGCCGATGCGGTCGAGCCAGCCAGCCAAATAGACTTGGAGCGGGCAGAGAAAGCAGTTGAGCGAGCCAGAGAGAGAATCGAGTCCAGAGCCAAAGAGATCGATATACCCAGAGCTCTGGCAGCGTTCAAGAGAGCAGAGAACAGAATCAGAATCTATAACGAAGAGACTGCCAAGAAAAATCTGGAGAGAGTCTCCTGACACCAGATATCATTGAATTTCCTTAATCTTTTATCCTGCTTAAGATTGTAGAAGGGTTCGCCTCTTAAAAACTAGGCCCCATCCATACAGAGGAAATCTCAATCTGCCGATTTATATAGTGTGATCACACGGCCAAGGGTGTGGCAGACAGGCATTTTGCTTGATTTTGGAGAGCAAAATAGTTATCTAATCGCCAAGTAATTTAGCTCCCACAGGGAAGCGGGAAATAAATAGCCAAAGAGTTGTTGATAAAATGGAAGGTCAGATAGAAATTTGGGGGCGGCTTGAAGCTGCCATAGAATCAACCATTAAAGAGCTAACCGAAGCCAACTGCCGCTTAAAGCAGAAAATCTTCGATCTCCACACTATTTTTGAAATCAGCCGGCAGCTAAATTCCGTCTTAGAATTGGAAAAGCTGTTAGATTCCATTCTTTCAGTCTGTGTGGACCAAGCTGGGTCCAGCTCAGCTGCCATCGTGGTGGCCGCGGTGGGCCAGGAAGAAGAACTTAGTCTATGGCGCACCCAGGGGATGAACCATTCTCCACCTTTTCCGGCAATCTCCACTACTGGCCATCTGGTGGAAACACTCTTCAGAAAGACTAGACCAGTTATTTTCTCAGAGTTAGAGCAGATTCTACCCTCTGCTTCAGAAGAGTTAGTTTTGCTGAGGAAACTAAAGATAGGAGTCTGTTTCCCTCTTTTATCAAAAGATAAAGTTCTGGGTATACTGTTCCTGGGACCCCGGACCTCGAAAGAAGACTGCCACAAGGCAGACGTTGAATTCTTGGCAACCCTGGTCAACAACTTGGCGGTCACCCTGGAAAATGCTCGACTCTATCAGAGGGTCAAATCTGCCAATCTGGAAGTTCAGAAAGCCCAAAACCAATTGGCCGAAAAGGAGAAACTGGCGGCCTTAGGAGAATTGGCCGCCTCTCTGGCCCATGAAATTAACAACCCCTTAGGCATAATCAAGAATTACTTAGCCCTCTTAAAACAGGAAAGCCACAAGAACCAGGCATCTTTGGAATATATCAAAGTCGTCAAAGAGGAATTGGGCCGGGTGGCCAAAATCATCCAGGAGCTCTTGAATCTATACCAGCCCCAGAAGAAAGAAGAATTCAAACCCACGGATGTGACTTCGGTCTTAAACCAGACTCTGGATTTGGTGCAGTCGGACTTCCAAGAGCGCAGAATCACCCTGGAGAAACGCATAGCCTCTTCACCGGCTGTAATCTCTGCCAGACAGGAAGAACTCAAGCAGGTTTTTCTCAATCTGCTGATGAATTCCAGAGATTTCACCCCCCCAGGTGGAAAAATCAGTGTCATGCTGGGACAAAGAAATGGGAGTTTAGAAATAGTGTTCAAAGACAGTGGGGTGGGTATCCCGGAGGAGGATCTGAAGAAGGTCTTTATCCCCTTTTATACCACCAAGGAAAAAGGGAAAGGGACCGGGTTAGGGTTATCCATTTGTCGCAGAATCATACAGGATCACCAGGGGACCATAGAAGCCAAAAACCTCCCTGAGGGTGGAGCCAGCTTTTTAATACGCTTGCCATTAAATTAGACCTTAAAGCAAACTATGACTCGCAAACTATCGACTGGCAAGATACTAATCGTCGACGACGAAGAGAGGATGTGTCAATCTTTGTCCCGTTTACTGTCTGATCTGGGCTACCAGACCAAAGCGGTAGTAGAAGCCAGCGCTGCGGTCAAGGAAGTCGAATCGGATTCGTACGACTTGGTGCTCACCGACATAAAGATGCCTGGAATGGATGGTTTTGACCTGCTTAAAGCGGCCAAAGGAAGGGATAAAGATTCTGTCGTAGTATTTATGACCGGGTATGGCTCGCTGGAATCAGCGGTTAAAGCTATTTCCCTGGGGGCTTATGACTATCTTTTAAAGCCCCTGGAATTGGAAGACTTGAAGCTGACCATCCAAAGGGGACTGCAGAAGAGAAAGGCAGACCAGGAGAAAAATAGCTTACTGGCTGAGCTAGAAGCCACCAATCAGGTCCTTCAGAAAAGGGTTCAGGAGCTAGACGCCTTATACCAGGCCAGCAAGTCCATTTCCACTACAGTCGAACTTAAGGAATTGCTCCCTGCTCTTTTGGAGTTGGCTACCAGGGTAATCGGAGCCAAGATCGGCTCGATAATGCTATTGGATCAGAACAAGAAAGAACTCAAGATTGAGGCTGCCATCGGATTAGATCCGGATATAATCCGTGAGACCACTCTCAAACTGGGGGACAGCATCGCCGGCTACGTGGCCGAAAAAGGGACCCCTTTGATGGTAGAAGATGTTGAGTCCGATCCCCGTTTCAAGAGAATCAACAAGGCCAAATATGAAACTCGCTCACTTCTGTCAGTCCCCTTAAGAATCCAGAATAAGACCATAGGGGTGATCAATCTTAACAACAAGCTGGACGGTTCTGCTTTCAGCGCTGATGACCTGAGGCTTTTGACCACTTTTGCCTCCCAAGCTGCTGTGGCCATTGATGATGCCTATCATTTTAACCTAGTTAAAAATAAAGCCAACCAGCTGGCGGTTCTATACGAGGTCGCCAGCGGGCTTTCCACCTTAGGGGAGTTTAGGGAAGTAGCTCATTTCATTTACACCCGTTTAAAAAACGTTGTCTCGATAGATTATTGTCTCTGGTTTACCTGGAACGAAAAAGAAGAGAGCCTCCAGTTAAAACATAAAGAAGGGGTCTTAGAGTTGGCTAGAATTATGCAGTTAGAAATACCCTTTGGCAAAGGAGAACTCTTTCAATTAGACAAACTTAAGAATAAAATCGAGAAAAAACAGGCGGCGGAGTCCGGGCCAGAGCTTAAATTAGGTACTCTGGCAGCAGTACCGATTCTGGGGGAAGGGTCCCTGCACGGAGTCTTCTGTGTGGGTAGTTCTTCTGGCCATCCTATCAGCCAGGCCCAAAAGGAAATAATCTCGATTGTGGCTTCCCAGGCCGCTTCTATATACGAAAGGCAGAAGGCGCTCTTAAATAGTACCCGGTTGATAACCATGGGAAACCTCATCTCTGAGATTTCTCACGATTTGAAAAAGCCTTTGACCAACATCAAAAGCTCCCTGCAGATCCTGCGGGAGAAAAAATTAGCCGACCAAAACCGGCAGGAGCTGCTCTCCTCAGCCGAGCAGGAAGTAATGCGTTTAGCAGACTTGGTTAAAGAATTAGTCAACTTCTCCAAGCCGGAGAGTTACCAGCCGGAGAGGAAACCCATAGCTTCGATTCTGGATAAGGCCCTAAAATTAATAACTCCTGACTTATCCTCCAAGAAGATACAACTGCTAAGGGAATACCCGGCTGATCTACCCTCCCTTTTGGTGAATGAAAAGACTATTCTGGAGGCTTTTCTGAATATCCTAATCAATGCATTGGAGAGCATGCCGCAAGGAGGGAGATTGTCTGTTTCCGGTCGTTTAGCCTGGGTAGAAGAGCGGCGGCAGGAATTCCTGCAGCTTTCATTCCAGGACACGGGCTGCGGAATATCCAAACAGAATCTGGCTAAAATTTGCGAGCGCTATTTTACCACCAAAGAAGGTGGCAGCGGCCTGGGATTGGCTGTGGTTGACCGAGTGATAAAGGCTCACAATGGCTTCTGGCAAGTCGAAAGTAAAGTTAGCAAGGGAACTCTCTTTCAGCTCTTTCTCCCCTTGAATTAAATTGAAGAGAAGTGAACTTGAAATTTGCCGATAACAAGCATAATGGCTAAGGAAAAAATCAGGCTCTTAGTAATCGACGATGACCCCAAAGTGAGCTGGGCTTTAACCGAGGGGCTCTCCCCCAACTTCGAAATCTTATCTGCCCGGGATGGCCAGGAGGGGATTGAGCTGGTCTCTACCCGGAAGCCAGAGCTAGTTCTCTTGGACATCAAGATGCCCAATATGTCCGGACTGGAAGTCTTGGAAAAGATCAAATCTTTAGACTCCGAGTTAGATGTGATCATGCTCTCAGGCCATGGAGATACTCAAAACGTGGTGGAATCCATTCGCAAAGGAGCTTCTGAATTCATCAATAAGCCCTTTGATATCAAGGAAGTCGAGATTCACCTGCAGAATGCCTTGGAGAAAAACCGGTTAAAGAGAGAAGTCTTCACCCTGCGAAAAGAGTTGACTGAGAAAAGTGACCGGGATGTCTTAATTGGAGATTCCCCCATTATGACCCAGATCCGGAGCATCATCGAACAGATTGCCGATTCGGATTTGACCGTATTGGTTCGAGGGGAATCAGGAACCGGCAAAGAAATCGTTGCCAGAAAAATTCACGCCCTCTCTTCTAGGGCTAATGAGCCTTTCATCAAAGTCAACTGTGCCGCCATCCCCAGAGATTTATTGGAAGCGGAGCTATTCGGATATGACAAAGGGGCTTTTACCGGGGCTCACAAGAATAAACCTGGTCGTTTTGAGATCGCCAACAAGGGGACTATCTTCTTAGATGAAATCGGGGATATGCATTTAGATTTGCAGTCCAAGCTCTTGCAGGTTCTAGAGCAGCAGGAATTCATGCGGGTGGGGGGGATACAGCCCATCAAAGTGGACGTCAGAATAATCTGTGCCACCAACCGCAACTTAGAAAAAGCCCTGGAGACCCAGGCCATCCGAGACGACCTGTATTACCGGTTAAACGAAATCACCATTCACCTGCCTCCCCTGCGGGAAAGAAGAATCGATGTCCCTCTCCTAATAGAGTTTTTCTTGAGGAGATACGACCTGTTCTACAACAAGATTATTCGCAACCTGACCCCCCGGAGTATGAAGATTCTGCAGGAATACAACTGGCCTGGAAATGTCCGACAGTTAGAAAATCTGATAAAGCAGATTGTAGTCAGGGAAGATGAAGGGGTAATTCCGGACATTCTCAAGCTCTACACCTCTCCTTTGCCAGAGGAAAGTGCTCCTTCGGTCGGTTTGCCTAAAGAAAAAGGCTACTCTCTGAAAAAGAGAATCAGTGAAACCGTAGCCCGAGAAGAGAAAAGGCTAATTGCCGAAGTCTTAAATAAAACTAATTGGAATCGACGGAAAGCAGCCGATATATTAGAGATTTCCTACCGTTCATTACTTTATAAGATCAAAGAGTACAATTTGGGAGGGGAATGATTTTCCCCACTATTTAGCCAGTTGCACTATTTATGAACAGATTTGCACATAGTTGTCCGCTACCGGCTAAGCTCGCCTCTCCCTGAATTTAGACTTAAAGCTCTGTCCTGCTAAAAGAGTCCAGATAAATCCTCAGCCCCAACCACCCCGATTCCGCCTCTCTTTGGCTTATTGGTTGTGTGGCATAAGTTTTGCTCACGTTAAGCCTGATAGCTTATAGGTTGGTTTCCATTCCAGATGACAGAAATAGCTCTCGCCAGCTATAGCTGCAAAGCAGTCCCCACAGTGGACAGTTTTGACCAAAAGTTTTCAGAGGTTCTAAAGTAATGCCGCTAGATTTAATTTCTAAACAGACAAGTGAATTTACCAGGAGGAAAACTATGTTAGTTCAACCCAAGGATGGGAAACAAAATCTTAACCGAAGTTTTGAGGAACTCTTCAAGTCACACCGCAACTTTGGCTTGCAAGCCCTAAAGGAGCTCAAGCGGGCGGAGAGATACTGTGAGTTTCTCTCTTTAGTCATTTTGGACCTAGCCAGTTTGGCAGAGTCCAGACCTAAGTTTCTGGCGAAGTTTTCTCCCCTCCAGCGCGGCGGATATTTGAAAGAACTGCGCGAGTTTATCAGCAGCTCTGTCAGGGAGACAGACCTGGTTTCAGGTTTCGAAGAAAACCGTTTGGGTCTACTTTTGGCGGAAACACCTCAGGAGGGGGCTAAGTCCTTGGCCAAGAGGCTGGAGGAAGGGATAAGGTTTTTTTTGAGGGAGAAGCTGCAGTTGACTTCCCCGGTCCCTTTACCCTTGAAGATTGTCTCTTATCCGGACAAGCTTAAGGGCAAGGAAGAGATACACGCCACTATTCAAGAGTTTATAGACCTAGGATAACCTTACTCAACTAAAGTATTGACCTGGGGATTGGAGTACATATCCCGGTCTATTTATTTTCCAGTCAATTCAGCCTAATAGGCTTCTTTCTATTTTCACACGTAATCAGATTTTGAGGGTAAAGTTACTGCCATCTCAGAGTTGGCCTGTCTGAATAAATAGGAATTGCAGGGGTGAAACTTTCAGCGTATTTTGCAGTATTGGTAGTTTGTAGGATAGTTGTTTTTGTAGGAAATAGATTCGTCTTGAGCAATAATGAAACCAAAGTTTTGCAAGACAGGTTTGAGGATTAAACAAGGAGCGGAAATGCGGATAGTAAGGATATTCTGTTTTGTCGTAGCCAGTTTGTTTCTTCTTTCAATAGCTTTTGCCGAAGAAGGCCGGCTCTTGCGCTTTCCAGATATACATCAAGACCAGATCGTCTTCGTCTACGCCGGAGACCTCTGGAACGTCAATAGCCAAGGGGGAACCGCCTGGAAGTTGACTAACCATCCCGGCTTAGAATTTTTCCCCAAATTTTCCCCGGATGGGAAACAGATAGCCTTTACTGCTGAGTATGACGGAACCAGGAATGTATATCTTCTACCCTCTGCAGGAGGGGAGCCGAAGAGATTGACCTATCACCCAGGGGGTGAAAGGACCGCAGAGAGAATGGGGTATGAAGATATGGTCTTAGACTGGTTTCCAGACGGAAGTAAGGTGCTGTTCCGCTCCCGAAGAGAGACATTTAGCAGTTGGTTGGGAAAACTGTACGGCATTCCGGTAGAAGGTGGATTGGCAGAGCCTTTGCCTGTCCCAGAAGGTGGACTGGCCTCTTTTTCACCGGACGGAAAAAAAATTGCCTATTGCCGGACTTTCCGGGACTTCCGCACCTGGAAGCGCTACAAAGGGGGGATGGCCCAGGAGATCTGGATCTATGATTTGAATACCTATGAGATTGAAAGGGTCACGGATTATGAAGGGGTGGACCATTTCCCGATGTGGTATAAAGACAGGATCTATTTTGTCTCGGACCGGACCGGCACTTCTAATATTTACTGCTACGATTTGAAAACCAGACAGACCAGACAAATTACTACTTACACCGACTATGACGTCAAGTGGCCCAGTTTAGGCCCGGATGCAATAGTCTATGAAAATGGCGGCTATTTATATGTCTTAGATTTGCCCTCTGAAAGAGTGCGCCAAGTATCTGTCCAACTAAACTCCGACCGGATTTTGGCCCGGGCGGAATTCGCCAAAGTCTCAGAGAGCATCCTGGACTACAATCTCTCCCCGGACGGCAAGAGAGCGGTCTTAGGTGCCCGGGGTGAAGTCTTCACGGTTCCGGCTGAAAAGGGAAATACCAGAAATCTCACCAACTCTTCCAATGCTCACGAGAAATACTCCAGCTGGTCGCCGGACGGAAAATGGATTGCTTATGTCTCGGACAAAAGCGGAGAAGATGAAGTTTACCTGGTCCCCCAGGATGGAAAAGGGGAAGAAGTTCGTCTGACTTTTGAGGGCCAGGCTTACAAGTATGCGCCGGTCTGGTCGCCGGATAGCAAGAAGTTAATTTTTTCAGATAAGAACCTGAAACTTTACTATGTGGAGCTTGACTCAAAAGAGATGGTTTTAGTTGACCAAGCCAAGAGATGGGAGATTCGGGACTACAGCTGGTCCCCGGATAGTAGATGGATTGGCTACGCTAAGCCTCTGGACAATCAATTCTCGGCAGTCTTCCTCTACTGGCTGGATAAAAAGGAGAGCTTTCAAGTCTCGACCGGCTATACCAATGACTCTGAGCCAATCTTTGACCCGCAGGGGAAATATCTCTATTTTTTCTCCAACCGGGACTTCAACGCCGTCTTAGGGAATCTTGATCCCAGCTTTACCTATAACCGGATGACTAAAATATACGCCGTCACCCTTCAGGCTGACAGCGCTTCTCCTTTTGCTCCGCAGAGCGATGAAGTTGACTTGGAGAAGAAGGAGGAAAAGAGAGAGGAAGAAGACAAAGACAAGAAAACAAAGAAAGAGGAGAAGGTTAAACCGGTCCAGATTGACACAGAGGGAATTAGCGAGCGCCAGATGGGTTTTCCCATCAGCCCGGGCAACTACTTCGGATTAAGAGCTGGGGAAAGGAAAGTATTCTATCTCTCCACTGCCACAGGAGGCCTCTCTGGCAAAGCTGACCCTGACACTACCTCACTGCATATTTTCGACCTGGAGAAAAGAAAGGATAGCATTTTCCTGTCCGGAATTGATGGATACGATATTTCTTCAGACGGAAAGAAAATCATCTACAAGAAAGGGAAACAGCTGGGCATCGTGGAAGCCAAGGCAGAAAGCCCGGCTAAAGCAGGAGATGGCTCTCTGGACTTGTCCAATATGCAGACCAAGGTCAATCATCAACAGGAATGGGAGCAGATGTTCAACGAAGCCTGGAGGCTGCAGAGAGATTTCTTCTACGCCCCTACTATGCATGGAGTAGACTGGACCAAGATGAAAGAGAAATACGGGCAGCTTTTGCCCTATGTTGCCCACCGCACAGACCTGACTTATCTATTGGGGGAAATGATTGGAGAGTTGGCCTGCTCCCACACCTATGTGGGTGGTGGGGAGTTCCCCGAATTCAAAAAGGTAAAAGTAGGTCTCTTGGGCGTTGACTGGGAGCCTGATAAAAGTTCCGGCTTTTACCGGATAAAGAAAATTTTGAAAGGGGAAAACTGGAAAGAGGACCTGCGCTCTCCTTTGACTGAAGCCGGCCTAGAGGTCAAGGCCGGTGACTATATTCTGGCCGTGGATGGTGAAGCGTTAAGTACTGCTGTCAGTCCCTTTAGCCTGTTTGTCAATAAGACCGATAAACTGGTGAGCTTGACCATCAATCCCAGGCCCACCCTTAAAGGGGCACATGAAATCACGGTCAAGCCAATCGAGAACGAATCCGAGCTGCGCTACTTCAACTGGGTGGAGGAAAACCGGCTCAAAGTGGAACAGGCTACCAACGGTAAGGTGGGCTACCTGCACATACCGGATATGGGGGGCAACGGCTTAAACTGGTTTGTCAAACAGTACTTTCCCCAGATTAACAAGGAAGGTTTAATCATCGACGTGCGCTACAATGGAGGAGGGTTTGTCTCTGAGATGATATTGGAGAGATTGAGAAGAATAGTGGTGGGGATGGGCTCCTCCCGTAATGCCGCTGATTACACTTACCCGGGTGCAGCTTTTTATGGCCATATGGTCTGCTTGATCAATGAATATGCGGCCTCGGATGGCGACATATTCCCTTACTTCTTCAGAGAATATGGGCTGGGTCCTGTGATTGGCAAGAGAACCTGGGGTGGAGTGGTCGGTATCCGAGGATTTCGTCCCTTAGTAGACGGCGGCTACATAACCGTGCCAGAATTTGCTGCCTTCAGTATGGAGAGTAAATGGATTATGGAAAATCACGGAGTAGATCCAGACATCGAAGTGGACAATCTGCCCAAACTGGTCATGCAGGGGAAAGACCCCCAGTTAGAAAGAGGGATAGAAATCCTGCTGAAGAAGATAAAAGAGGAGCCTAAGAAACTGCCGGAAAGGCCGTCTTATCCTGAAAAGAGGTAGACTCATAACTGCAATCGAAATAGATTTGCTCAGGCCCAGGCTTAGATAGCTGGGCCTTTTTATCATCAAACACTCCTTAGCCAGTCATTATTGAGAGAAAGTGATTGAGTTTTCCGACTTACGGATGCTTATATTCCAACAGCGCGTTGTTGGAAAGTAAAACTACACCCTGGTGTTTGAGTTTTGGTAATGTCATATAGTCTGTTAGCCGATTCTCTGGTAGTCGTCCACTTTCTCTGGATTTCATTTATGTTAGCCGGCTTTGGTCTGACCCTATGCGGGATTTTTTTCAAAAAAGCACTCCTGGACTGGTTCTGGTTCAGAACCATCCATTTAGCCGGGATAATTTATGTGGGCATTCTCTCGGTTCAGGGAAGATTATGCCCCCTGACTATCTGGGAAAATGCGCTCCGCCCTAAAGTTGAGGCTGAAGCAACTTACTCTGGCTCATTTATCATCCACTACCTGGAGAAATTAGTTTATCCTGAGATCGATCCAGCCTGGTTACAGCTTGGAACCCTTGGCTTAGGGGTCTTTACTTTTTTAGCTTACGTTATTGCACCGCCGCTCAAAATCAAAGGACTCATTCGAGAAAAGAAATCTTAAGAGTTATCTATTGTGCAAATTTACAGGACAATCAAGTTGAGAAAATAGTCAGAACTAATCTCAGAACTACGACCAGAGGAGAAAAAAACAATGATAGACCTGAAGAACAAAGTGGCACTTATCACAGGTGCTTCTCGAGGAATTGGCCGGGCTACCGCGATTTCGTTTGCTAAAACCGGCTGCCAGGTGCTCATCAATTACCACAGCAATGGAAAAGCGGCCAAGGAAGTATTAGCAAAGGTCAGAAAGCTTGAAGTAGAAGCAGAAATTTTCAAGGCGGATGTCTCTAGAAAAATTGAAGTGGAGCAAATGGTGGATTTTACTTTGGGTCGCTTAGGCCATATAGATATTTTGGTGGCTAATGCCGGAATCTGTAAATATGCTCCCATCGACAGTCTGACCGAAGCTGAGTTGAAAGAAACTGTGGAAATAAATCTCTATGGGGTTTTCTATCCGATTACTTGCCTGGTGCCTTATATGAAAAAAAGAAAACAAGGCAACATCATAACCATCTCCTCCACGGCCGGACAGTGGGGAGATCCTTTTCACTCCCATTACGCAGCGACCAAAGGGGCTGTCATCAGTCTGACCAAATCTTTAGCCGTGGAGCTGGCGCCACACAAAATTAGAGTCAATTGTGTGGCTCCGGGCTGGGTGGAGACAGATATGAGCCAGGAGGCCTTAAGCGGTGAAGACAGGGAAAAGATATTCTCCCAAATACCCCTGGGACGAGCTGCCAAGGCCGAAGAAATAGCCGACAGCGTTCTCTTTTTGGCATCGGAGCTGTCTAGTTTTGTGACCGGAGAGATACTCAATGTGAATGGCGGAGCGGTCTTATGCGGATGAAAGCTAACTTAACAAGAAGCAGAAACAAAATTGGCCCGACCCCAGAATCTGAACATCTTTCGCAGGTTTTTACCCAGTTGCTTATACTCAGGGATCTTTGAGATTTGCTTCATTTTTTTCTTGACAATAAAACAGAAATCCTTTGATTTGTCAGCGTTGGCAGGCTGTTGGAAAGGCTCGAAGCTCAGTAAAAAGAGGTCGAGCTTTGGTTGAAATTAGTAATTAAGGTTTTTGAAACGGTTTTGGTGTGGGGAAAGGGAATTCCAGCACGTTTTTAGACTCTTATTGCTGGTTTTGAACTAACAGGGAAGTTTCTCAAGAGTATCAAGTCAGGCGTCGCGTACGCCTGCCGAGGTACATACTGCCTTGGTCACTTTGACGTGAGAATCTGGAGAAGCAATGGCAGTCCACAAGTCGAAAACTCCGATTTAGGATTTAGAGTTTGGCTGTCCAACAAAGGGAGAGACAGGCTCAAATCCGGTGTGATGTGCAGTACAAAAAAAGCAAACAGGAATCTCCGAAGGTCTTCAAGAATGAAACTTTCACTCCAGTTGGCAGGTTCATTCTGATAATGGCTCGTATTAAGCTTGGAGTTTTGGAGGAGGGCCAGAAGAAATCCAGAAGAAAGTAGCCACTATTAAGCGTAAATTGTCCAACAACCAAAAAATCCCACAGCAAGGGAGGTAGTGATGAAAAGGAGCTTTCTCTCAACAGTCTCAATTCTTAGTTTATTAGTTCTTTCTCTGGCTACGGCTGGCTGGGCTAGAGAGGATGAATCGCCAAGTCTGCAAAGCAGCCGATTCTTGCAAGATCCTGGCCAGCCTGATACTGTCTATACGACCATAGACGCCCCTTTAGTCATTCCCCAGGGAGGGGGGGATGTAGTGGTGAGACTGAGGGCCAAGACTGACAATTCCGGGGCGGGTAACGATATAGTAGCCATAGTGGTCCCTTTAATAGTAACTAGCAGTGACCCCGCGGCTCAAATCTACTTAGCTGACACTACTGTAGCATTCATATTCAACGGCACAGCTGTGGCAGCCTGGCCGATCAGACAGGTGACGGTTGACTCCAACAATTTCGTAGTAGGTGCGGTAATCTTCTCTGGCAGTGGACTTCTCTCCGGTACCCATCTTCTGGCTAACCTCAAGTTGCATGTCACCGGTCCGACTACCCTTATCATCGACACACTTTTTTTCCCACCTGCGGCCAACCTTGGCTTCACCACCAGCTTGGCAGTAGACTATCAGCCTAAGTGGAAGTCAGGCAGTTACCCGGTGGCCTGTCCCACCTGCCCGGCCAATCAAGCTCCGGTCCTAAACCCGATTGGCTCCAAATCGGTCAACGAAGGGCAGACTCTCAGTTTTAGAATATCTGCCACGGATCCCGATGCCACTATTCCGATCCTGAGTGTGGCTAATAAGCCCAACAATGCAGTCTTCGTAGACTCAGGCAACGGGGCTGGCTCTTTTGTCTTTACTCCCACTTTTACTCAATCCGCCATCTATAATGTCACCTTCAAAGCCAGCGATGGCCAGCTCTCTGACAGCGAAATTGTTCAAATCACAGTAAACAATGTCAACCGGCCTCCGGTCTTGGCAGCCATCGGAGCTAAGTCTGTGGATGAGGGTCAGGTTTTGTCATTTAAGGTATCAGCTACTGATCCAGACGGGGATACTGCTGCTCTGACAGCTGTGGGTGTTCCGACCAATGGCAATCTTGTGGATTCTCTCAACGGGAGTGGAGGGTTTTTCTTTAATCCTGATTTCACGCAGTCTGACGTATACAATGTCGTTTTCATAGCCTCAGACGGAGTTTTAGCAGATAGTGAAGTTGTGCAGATAACCGTTAATAA
>Ga0209342_10004270_pt1 | contig 14895 bp, 25 predicted proteins | sample RifCSP16_2_FD_184023 | JGI IMG/M metagenome (GOLD analysis project Ga0209342, IMG submission 184023) | Soil microbial communities from Rifle, Colorado - Rifle CSP2_sed 16_2 (SPAdes) (version 2) | ecosystem: Environmental > Terrestrial > Deep subsurface > Rock core/Sediment | place: Rifle... | reverse complement strand
GCGAGTCTCGCAGTTTACCCCGGAAGGACAGGCTGCTTACGCTGTTCAGCCTCATGCTTCTTGATGTCCTTGACGTTCTTGACATACATGAGTATCGCATTCCAGAAGCCTGAGCCGCCACTGGCCAGGAAGCCGAGGGCGAGAGTCCCGGTCAGAGTGTCCCATTTCTCCATGCCCTGGATTGCCGGACGGGCAAGTAGTGCAGTGATAATACCAGCGAGGACCGCCAGCGCCTGGAGGCCGGCCCTCCTCCACCCCTCCTTCTTTGGATCGCTGTTCTCCTGATTGAGACTGGGGAATACCCCCTTGATGATCTCTACCAGCCGCTCGGAGGCCACGCTGAGAGACACCAACAGCGCAACTAAGGCGTACAGAGTGGAAGTCTCCATCTGTTTCTCCTTTCGTGGGTATTGCCGTTGCCGCAGAGTCTCGGGTTCATGAAAAAGTCGCGTGAGCAGCTCATGAGTGGAACCCGTGCGGGGGTCCGGCCCGTGCCCTACTTCTTCTCGACGATGACCCGGCCTTTCTCGTTGACGTACACCCGATAGGTATCGCCGGAGGAGCAGCGGGCGAGGTAGTCGTTGTCACCGAGCTTCGTGAAATTGACGACCTGGCCGCAGGGCTTCCCCTGCAGGGCGATCACCGCGGTCAGATCCTGCGCCGTATCGATCGGTTTGGCCTGCGCCGTCAGGACCGTGGTGAGGAGCACGGCGCCGAGCCAGCATCCTGCGTTCTCCCTGACACCCATGGACCCCTCCTTTGCGATGGCCGGTTAGAGCCGGACAAACTCCCTGGGATCGGCGAGCTTGCCCCAGAGGATCTCCCGGCCCCTGGCAATTTCCTGACCCAGCGCGGGATCCCCATCCTGCAACAATGTGATGACCTTCATGAAGAGGAGGTTGAACTGGTCGCGCAACCGGTCTAACGGCGTCTCCTCTTCGCGGGCATGAAGGCGGCGGAACCTGTCCATCAGGTCGTCAATCTGGTTTTTCAGCGCCAGCTTTGTGAAAAACCCGATCGCGCTGGTGTCCCGAAGGCGCGCCACGAGCGCTTTGATGTCGTACTGCTCCGCGACCGTGTCGGGGGGCGCCTCGGTCTCCGCTGGCTTTTTCCCGGTGTCCTCGGCAGGCGGGACACCGCCATTCCCTCCGGCGACGTGCGTGGCCGCCGTCAGGGCCATCACGAGGGTGGCAAGCGTTAACACGGTCAGATGGCGTATCCTCATGATGCGATGTCCGCCTCATCACCTGACGACGGTGGATGGGCAAAAATTCTCCGCGAAGGGCGCCGACGGCACGAGCGTTCACCCTGGTGTTGGATGAGGGGATCTCCGACTCGCTGACCTGCTTATGGGGGCCGCCGCAAGACGCCCTTCGGGAATGGGCCCGCCGGTCCGCGGTCGGTCTTGGAGCCGACGGAATTGCCGCAGCCCTGGCAGAGGTAGTCGTACAGCTCGCCGTCGGGAAGGATCAAGAGCAGCCGTTGCCGCACCGGCATCGACTGGCGACAGGTATTGCAATAGAGGTGCGACGCCTGCAATTGCTCGAATTGTTTGTGCATGGACCCCACCGGAACGATCCGCCTGATTATGGCCCGCCCGACAGGGGGTGTCAAGGGTGAGGCGGGGGTGGTGACATGTCCTGGCGGTGCAGCGGGTACAGGGGATACGGAAGGTGCAGAAGGTACAGACGGTACAGCATGTGCAGGGGGTGTGGGCGGTGGCGAGAAGGGTGAGAGCGCGACCCCCAGCCGGACCTTAGGCTCCGTCCGGCGTCACAGCGCGGATCACCTTTTCCAAGGCAACCTCGGACTGGGGTGTGAGGCCGAGCCAACGCAGGCCGTGTTCATAGCGGCCGTCCTCCGGTTGCACCTCGGCGCGGACGACCTCCGCCCGGCCGCGGAAGTTCACGTCTGCGAACCGCGCAAAGAGTTCCACGCGGCTAAAGAGGGTCAGTCGCTGGGCGAGCCAGAGCTGCAGGCCCCCGATGCTGATATTCTTGATGGCGCCAATCAAGGGTTGGGGGGGATTGGACTCGCTCATGAGCCGACACGCCACCTGAATGTTCAGGGAAACTCGGGCCGTCCTGCGGAAGTCGCCCCGGCGGCTGAAAGGGACGTTCAGATCCAGGGCGGTCGCCTCGCCCCGTTCCATGGAAATTGCCAACGGGGGCGACGAGGGGTGTGACGACCGCTCGTTCATGGAGCGATCCTCGGTCTGTCCGAGGATCTGTCCGAGGAGACGGCGAAGCTCCAGGAGAAAATCCAGCGGCACCGCGATCCCCTCGCCCTGAGGCTCGCACGCGTCCCCGGATTGTGACGAGGGGTAACACACCCGCAGCTCGATAGAACGGCCCCCATCAGCGTGATGGAGCGACAGGCAGATCTTCCCCAACTGATTATTCCTGCTCTGCTTGGGTGTCTTCGTCATGCTATTCTCCATCTTCCTTCCCGGACTGATGGAAGCGCCCCGGACTGATGGAAGCGCCCATGGAGGGCTCTTGTAACGTAAGCAAGAAATGTGCCGCGAGCAGCGAGGAGTCTTGGGCGTTTGGGCGTCAGGCAGGCAAAGGGTGCGGCCGGCCGGTTCGGGCACTGCTGGACCCGAATAGAGCGTCAAGGGAGCAGCGAGGAGTGCAATGCGTGCGTTTTCATTCGCGGATGGACCGGGGCCAGGAGTCCGGGCTTCGCTGCCGTCCCGACTCCCTCGCGTAGTATCGCCAGATCTCCTCTCTCTCTTGGGCGCTCAGATGAACGAACTCGACACCGGCGGTCTCTTGATGTGCCCACCGGACTTTGCCGAGCGTACGGACTGGGCGTTGACTGAGGGGGAGATGGAACGAAACGATCACCTCCATCTCCACAGGCGGAACCGCGCCCGGCGTCGTGAGGAGTGCCCCGGTGGGCCCGATGTTTTTCATCCGTCCCTGCCGCGTGGGGGCACCTTTGACCGCGTACTCCACCGAGAGATCGCAGGGGACTCGGAGTGAACGACGCTCATCAGCCAGGTAAGGCATGGGTAGTCACTCGTCCGGGTCGTGTTTCGCCCGCGAGGGCGTCTCGCTATTGGGTGCGCCGTCGATTGGGCTTATTGGGGGACTGGAGAGGACCTCAGTATGCCCTACCGGCTCGGGGCTGTCAAGGGCGCAGCGAGGAGGTGAGGAGAAAGAATAAGGCTTGACAAGAAGAGAGGGAAGGGCTACGCTACATGCAGCTTTCGTGATCGGCTTGTTGTGGAAACGGGAACCGCAAGGGCGTGATAGAGAGCCCTCGCGGTTTTTTTATGCTGTCAGGTTCCGTTCCGACGGGACCTCACCCCCGGGCGGTCCCCGGGGATCCTACACAGAAAGGAGGGAGAAAAGCACATGCGATACACGGGTACCGTGAAGTGGTTCAACGATGCCAAGGGCTACGGATTCATCGCGCGACCGGAAGGCGACGATGTTTTTGTGCACTATTCGGCGATCCAGGGCAACGGATTCAAGACCCTGTCCGAAGGACAGTCACTTGAGTTTGATATCGTGGACGGACCGAAGGGTAAGCAGGCGGCCAACGTCACCACGCGATAGTCGGCCACTGCAGCTCTAGGCAGAAAGGGCCCCGAGGATCTCGGGGCCCTTTCGCTTTTTGCTTTCGGACTTGGGGGGTGCGGTCGATCGTGCTTGCTTATTTCTTGCTCATCACGCGCGGTCCTCGAAACTCCGGCCGACTCCCTCGCTCCATCCCCTACGCCCGGCCGCCGCCCGGATCCGGTCCGGGTGGATGTTGAGCCAGCGGCACCAAAGCTGTAGCAGCCAGGTGTCACCAGATAGGAACCTCCGCGCAGCCATGGACTCGGCCGCCGAGCATGTCTTCAGCTCTGCATCATGAAAGGCGAGCTCGATCACGGATGACGCGAGGTGTTTGTACGGCTTGAGGCGCTTATCATCGGGCACGCCAGCGGGAATGCGGCCGCGCGCTGTCAGGATCTCGGTCCACATAAAACTCAAATGCCCTCGGCGGCCGTGCCCCACCCGGGAGGGCGTCTGAGTGATTGGTTCGACGGCGTCCGTGAAGCGGTGGTATTGGATTGCAAGACCTGACCCTGAGCCTGTGCAAGCCCCCGCCCGTTCCTACGGGCTCCGGCGAGGATGTCCCGAACACGGGCGAGCAAGAAGAGGGCGTGATAAAAGGGATCCCCAGGCTCATCCTCGTCGTGCGTGTCCCTGAGGGCCTCCAGGTGGCCCCTGATGCTGTAGAGCTCAAGTTCCATTTTGGAGAGTCCGTGCATAATCCACACTCCATGTAGCGGTGCGGTTGCCAAGCGAAGTCTGTTGGATCGACCCACGCAAGCCATGGAGGGGCGAACGTGTCCGCCCCCCCCCATGGCCTGTCGGCTTCAGACAGCTTACTGCGCGGCGATTTTGTGCCAGGTGGAGTTGGAAACCTGTGAGGTTTGCACCTGAGGAGTTCCTTCAACCACCTTCGCCATGGCCTTGAGCACGTCTGGATAGGCGCCGCGGCTATACGCGTCCGCGTTCTCCTTCTGCTCCCACAGGCTGATGGCGACCGCTTCCGTTCCCCCGGAGGGGACGAAGGTGATTTCGTCCTTGAAGCCTTGCTGCTTTCGAAGCAGGGGAATGACTTCCTTCTCAAGCAGTCGGGTAAACTCCGTGGCGCTATTGGGCTTTAGCTGCATGCGAACGGTACGAGCAAACATATTGGACCCCCTTCGTGGCTAAGATGAGAGTGATATTCAGATAACCTGACTTAGTTCAGATAACCTGAAGAGATGAGCAGAGATGCTCAAATCCTTAACCATACTAGGTTGATTTACTTTACTTGTCAAGGAAAATCTGGTATATGTTAGTAATTGGGGTAAGTACTTAATCAGACAGCGTTAATTACAGAGGACGCTCAGGTGGACGTTCCCTTCGTGATCAGGCAGCGGCTCGAAGAATTGGGGGCTGACCAGAGAGACCTGGCAACCGCCACGCAAGTGACGGAGTCCTACATTTCGCAGTTGCTGACGCGCAAGAAGGCGCCCCCCGCGCCAACCCGGACCGACATTTACGACAAGATGGAGAAATTTTTGAAGCTCCCGAGCGGTGAGCTGTCGAAGCTGGCCGACCTTCAGCGCAAGGAGGAATTGAAGAGACGATTGGGGGAGCCGCTCGCACCCTTGTTCAAAGACGTGCGAGAATTGATTCTCCGCAAATGCAACCCCGACAGCGCGAAGGACATAGGGGCGATTCTTGAAAAGCAGCCCTTCGGCGAACTCGAACGCCTCGTCACCCACAAGCTGCTCGACGTGGTCAAGGGCGTTGCCAAAGAAGAATTGGCGAGCGAACACTGGCTCTACATGGTGGCGCAACTCAGCGGCCGAAGCTACGAACAGATACGGGTCATGGTGCTCGAGTTCCTGGATACGGATATCTTCAACCTGTCGATTGAACACTGCGTCGCCTTCTTGGATCCGCTGATCGAATCCTGGGACATCGACCTCGCGACGTTTGACATGGAAATTGTCTTGAACCGTAGACTGGCCCCGGGGCCCCTGAAGAAATTTGAGTTTGTTGAGCGGACACCCGAGCCACCGTTTGACGAAGAGCCGGGGCTCGCAGCATTCCTGCAGGATCCTGCTCTGGGCGGCGATGCGACCGAGGAGGAAATCGAGTTTCTCAAGAACCTCAGATTCACGCGAAAACGGCCGACGCCCCTCTATTACTACCGGGAGTTGCAAAACCTCAGGGACCGTCTCCATTTTCGCACGCCGTAAACCGACATGACCGAAGATGGGTCAATTCGAGCGGAGGGTATCACCATGCGACGGAATTTGTGCCCAAACATGAATCACAGACGTTCCGATGCCCCAGTCCGGTACTGCCCGAACTGTGGCGAAGCGGTCAACGCGAACATTCTCGTCAAGAAATGCAGCGACAAGGAACATGCGAACAGCCGGATGGACATGTACAAGTATTGCGTGCATTGTGGATTGCAGTTGGTGATGTAGGCGACGTCGATCTCAGTCTGACCCCACGGCTTCCCTGTGGGGCTTCTTCTTTCGGGTATCCTTCATCGTGTCCCGGGGCACCGGCCTGCCTGGTGCCCGGGGCAACCGCACCCGCCAGATCTTCTTTCTCGGCTTCTGGAGCTTTCCCACGAGAACCGTCCGCCTCTCTCTAATGGGGTGGAGTCTCGGCCGTCAGGACAATGCTGACGTGGTTCGCCTGATGCACGCGCTCGTACCCGAGGAGGAACTGGCGCATGACCTCACCGCGCCCGTCGGTGCCGCCGATCGTTATCGGCTGCCCGGTGTGCACCACCACCTCGGTCGAGGCCTCCACCAGCGCAATCGTCCCCTCGCCCTGGTCGCTCTGATAGCTGATCTGGGGGGTGATCTTCACGCGGATCCGCTTATCGGGAAGGAGTGTGGGACGGACGGCCAGGAACGTCCCCACCTGCCGGAACACGACAGCCGCGGTGATGTAGCGGTGCCGGTGCGCGTACTGCTGGAACCAGACGATCTCCGGAACCTGTTCGACCACCGTGAGGCGGGCCTCTCCGCCGTCCTGGACGAGCAAGAACGATTCGACATGCTGGCGGATCGTCCGTTGCGACTCCTGGACCTGCACGCGGGCCGAGCCGGTGACGCCCTTGGGATCGACCTGGACGACGGTCCCGCCCGGTCCCGTTCCCTTCACGTCGATCCCACGCTGGGCGCGCTGGCCCGCCTGGCGGAATTCCACCCGCACTTTCACATGGCCCGGCGGGACCGGGATCAGGCTGGTCTGGGCATTCGCCCCCGGCCCCAGGAGGACGAGCCATCCGAGCATCAGACCCAGTGTCACCTTCGGATTGATCTCGATCCGGTCCGTCATTCTCATCACAACGCCCCCCTGTATCCAGGTCCTTTGGGACGGTCCTTAGCATACACGAGAACGGAGGTGTGGCAAGAGTGGACCGTATCCCCTTCTCCTTGCTCGGCCTGATTTTCCAGCCCTCAGCTCACCGCCATACTTTCCCATTTTCGCAATTGCGAAAACGTGGTATGCAGGGTCCGTGGAAGAGCAGGTGTATCGACAGTCGCGATTGTGCCGGGTCTTGGGGAATCCCCTGACCTTCGCGGTGGTCCAGATCCTAGCGAAGAACGGCGAGATGAGTCCGAGCCAGATCGCTGCAGTGGTGGGCCGGAGCGTCTCGCGGGTGAGCAACGTTCTGGCGGCGTTGCGGCTGGCGGAGGTAGTGCGCTATCAGACCGAGGGGCGCAAGGCGCGCTACCGTCTCAAGCACCCGCGCGAGACCCGAAAGCTGCTGGCCGTCCTCTGCACCTTCGTCAAGTCCGCTTCCGCTGTCCGTCGGTGATTGCCTCGGTCTGGATTCGTTTTTTCTCATTTTCGCTATCGCGAAAACTCCCTCCCCATCCGGTGCTGAGAGCCTGACGGGGAAAGACATCCTCAAGATTTCGCATTTTCGCAATTGCGAAAACGTGGGGGGAACGCCCCAGGAGGACGAGCCATCCGAGCATCAGACCCGCTGCCGCTCGCCGCATTCCAATGGTGCTCCCTTGAAGATTCCCATGGCAGCCCAGCATCACCTGCGGATTGATCTCGATGCGATCCGTGGTCGGCATCACACACCCAGCACACTCTTTGGGAGGTGGACCCGGATGGCGTCACGGACACGTCGAGCTGTGGCCACTGCCTGTTCAGCGTCCGCCCGGGTGATGGGCTCCCAGTCTCCGGGGTAGCGCCCTTCAATCGAATACCGGTTCAGCATCGCAACATCAGTAGGCCGAAGGCGCACACCGACGCTCTGGGGAATCCCAAGCAAGAGTTCCGGCAGATCATGGGTCTTGGGGAATGGAACGGCATGCAGAGTCAATAACGCCTTCAGATATTTCTCGGCACACTGCTGGGCATGGAAACACACCGTTCCGAGCGGGCACTTCTCGCGGAGGGTCAATGTGTACTCTGCGTTGGTGAGGTCCTCTTCAGCCTTCTCGACCCATTGACGAACCACCCGAAGCGTCTCAGGCGGCACGCTCATACAGCACCTTGCCCTCGCGAAGGGCAGGATAGATGATCGTCCCCACCGTATCGCGGTACCGCTCCACCTCCTCAGGGGTGACTACGATGACGTCCTTTGGCATTCCGACGCCGGCGAGGGCCAGGTCGATCTGCACGGCCGCCTCGCGCTTGGAGCCGGAAACGCGCATCACAACGAGGAGGTCGGCGTCGCTATCAAAACCACCCGTTCCCCGGGCATGGGAGCCGAACAGGATGATCTTTTCCGGATCGTAGCGCTCCACGATCCGCCGGACCATCTCGTCGATGATCTGCTGTCTCCTCTGTCCGTCTTCCATGGCCTTTTCCCGTGGCCCTCTTGGGACCCCCGCTCGCGCTAGGATGATACACGACAAAGAAGGATTTGGCGAGCCTTGCGTACCAGAGACTAGGAACAGCACCGGCGAGAAGTCGCCGGGCGGGTCGGGGCGGCGGAAATCGCACACTTTCGCGCTAGGGTGCGCAGCGGGGAGGGAAGAGGCCTGGGGGTGATGGGGGCGTGAGGGTCCGGTCAGTCTTGGAGCCGACAGAGCTGCCGCAGCCATGGCAGAGGTAGTCGTACAGCTCGCCGTCGGGCAGGATCAAGAGGAGCCGTTGCCGTAGGACTTTATGAGAGTCAACTAGCCTTAGGATTGTCAAATGCACACTTGACCCGTTCCGACCCCTTCCGTTACTACTCTATTTCTCTCCTACCAAAATATCACAAGCCTGACTCTCTCCACCCCCTCTGATTCAGCTTCCGAGTGCCCTTTCCAGTGCTCGCCTATCAATGGTCACGAACTCCCGGGCTTGACCCCAAAGGCTTGCATCATCTGGCAATCGGAGATAAATCGCGCGAGCAACGCTGAGCGTCCGATCCGGATGCCGTTCCCACTTTTCCCTCTCCGCAAGTCGTTCCAGCCCATCACTATTGTTTCGCATGCTTGCGGCCCATCGGATCACATGTTCATGTCCGGCAAGGAAGTCTCGCTTGAACGAGTTGCAACGTTCATGCGCGATGACGAGATTCTCGATACCGTTGTCGGGGTAGCGCGACCAGGGAATGAAATGATCCACAACGGGACGTGTTGGCGGAGAATTCGCAAGACCCGACTCACAATAGAAGCAACGGTTGCGCTGTATTTCCTGCAGACCTGCTCGAACAGCCTCAGTAGATATGCGTTCCGCACCGAACAGGAATTTCTCGAGCCGATATTCCTCGAGACCGTTGATGTGAGCCACTTTTGCTGCCCACTGCCGATAGATGAATGGGCGTAACAGTGTGTTGAGTTGCACGAGGTACTCGCCGACCTTGGGATTAAGATAGATCCGGTTGTCAAAGGCATGTGATTCACCTCTCTGATACCGAGACACGTCGGCCCTCCTGACATGTTGGTCCCAGCGTATTGTATACAGGAAGGCGTCTTCTTTGTTCCCGATGACCTGAAGTCTGGGCAATGGCATTTCAATCAGTTTCCATTCCACCTCCTGGAGGAGCTTCTTATACGGGCCTGGGGCAGCCCGCCGGGCCTGGAAAAGCGATGCGGAGGGGTCCCGAATACTAGCCTCCCGAAATTTCGTAATTGCGCTCAAGATCTCGGCCTGGCTATCCCGGCGTCCTTCGTTCTGTTTTAGTACCCTGCCACCATCCCGGGCCTCGTATTGGGCGCTCTGGGGCCAGTAAATCTCAACTATCTTCTCCGCAAGCTGATATGTGGTCAGGGAATCTGGCGGGGTGGCGGGAGGGGCCGTGTTCACAAGGCAAAGATCAATTAGCCCTAGCAGCACTGCGTACTTATATGTGGCCGTGAATCTGCCTTCATCCAGCAGTGTGAGAATCTTCTCGGCTACTCGTATTGCATCTTGGACCGACTCTTGAGATCCAGCCATCTCTTAGCTTGCCCAGTAACAGGCTCGAGACGGGACAACCCACCGAACGCCCCCACGTGGATCGACCACATCGTCTTTGAACCTAGGGATTACATGAACGTGCACATGCCCTACTGTCTGTCCGGCTGCAGCCCCGACGTTAACGCCTATGTTATATCCGTCAGGCCTGAACTCGACGTCGATGACATGCCTAACTTGATTGACCAATTGCCACACGGCTGCCTGCTCAGTCTCCGTCAGGGCGAAGTAATCCAGCACATGCCTCCGCGGAACGACGAGTATGTGTCCTGGATTGACCGGATAGGCGTCCCCGAATGCAACAGCGAGTTCATTCCGCACGAGAACCGGGTCGGAACGAACCCTTTCGCAGAAGATACACGTCGCCAAGTCGCCCGACACCGTGGCCCTCTGTGAGATTAGCTGAGCACCAAAGTCCGCGAGGTCGATGGGAACATGGCAATTCGCTACGTACGATATGGAACTTCATGACGGGTGTCAAGGCCGCCCGAAGAGTCGGGGGGGGTGAAAATGGACATGGCGGCCCTGCGGCCGGTCGTACCTGCGGCGTCGAGGGCCACCACCCTCCACTCCGGGAGGCAACAAAATGCGAGTCCGACCCCTATTTCCTTTCCCCGAGGTTGGGAGAGTGGAGGGCGCCGATGGTAAGGGCGGCCGGTTGTGCGGGCGGCCGCGAGGAGGGCCAGGGGTGCCTCGGAGAGGGCTGTGTCAAATGTAAAGCTTTGACCCCGATCCGACTCCGATCCTCTGACCGCCTGGCTGAGTGCCGAGTGTGGCCTCTTCATGAATTTCCATGCTCAATCGCGCCGAGGCGCTCTTCGAGACTTCGATTCAAGGCCCCCCCGTTCACACCGTGATGAATCTCCCGGTGGCAGTTTGGGCATACCGCAGCGACCCACCGAGGATGATCTGGTCCGCCATCTGAAAGCCTCCGGGTATGGTGCGGCTCCAAATAAGGGTTGCCATCTTTTCGGTGGAACGGCGCCGCTTTGGCGCACGCCTCGCAAAGACCGCCTGCTCGCCTTAAGACGTAGGCGCGAATTGCCTCGCTTCTCTCGTAATACAAGCGTTTTGCCATCCTGGGAGTAGACTCCAGAGCCGCTCTGGAACCTGCCAGTGCTTTCCTTCTTAGCTCATCCAAGGGTTGTAGGTCCAGACGCAGTTGGGTGGGGGCTAAGTCGGGAGAGTCGACAGGCGAATGCCCTCCCTCTAGCGGTACGAGATGGAAGATGATTGCCCGTCTTGACTTTCCCGACTTATCCTTCGCCTGGCGGTAATTCCAGGAATTGCATACAAAACAGCCAAGGTACCGGACTCGTCCCGGTTTAACCTGTTCAAAGAGTTGCAGATCCTTTCCATCTTTGGAGTGGTCACGGATGGCCTTGTTTCCAGCCGTAAACTCCATGTCACCAACTTGGCCCTCACCTGAGTACAGGAAAACTCTGTTGTCGTCCCACCCGTCCTGATAGCCGTATTGTTCACCGCCTCCGGAAAACAGAAGTATATATGGATGCCCCCTCGGCGTAGAAATTCCTCCTTGTTGCTGACCCCCATGTTTTCCGTGAATCTCGCTGCGTTTGTATACTCGCCCAACCTGAAACACAGCGTCCCCTGAACGGCGGCTATAGCAACCTTGGCCCCTTAATCAAGACCAAGTTCCTTCTCGAGCTGATGAACTGAGGCCATTGCCACCTGCAATCGCTCGAGCTCTTCCAGCTGAACTACCTTTAGTTGGTTAGCTATCTCGTGAAACGTGCCGGCGAGCAGTTCGGAGACCTTGGGCAGGCTCTTCTGGTCAATTACAAGGAAAATCCTGCTATTCCAAATGTCGAATGAATGCTTGAGCTTACCCATAGCGTGATAGATGTCTCCGCCGATCTGGACCTCAAAAGCGTACGTTGGAACTGATCTTTCCACTCTTTTCCAGACTACGTCTAGCCGTTCGCTGTCGATGCGGTACTCGTCCTCGCATACAAAACGCCGCATTCGGCCTACATCGAGTAGTAGCTCCTTGGCCATGTCGTGGCGAGAGACGGTTTGTTCCGGCGGCGCCGAGACCACCACGGGCTCAGGTACCGCCCAATTACTCCTAATTCGGGTCAAAAGTCCAGCTGCAGCATTAGCGCGCACACGGCCGATCGACTGGATGCTCACCCTAAGATCTCTCACGAGCACTCGATCGCCGATCCATCTTCTTGGGTCAATAACGTTGTCGATGTCGAACTCAAAACGATAGGGATAGATAACCTTTGCGGCCCTGATTTCGTCGGGCCATAGGGGATCACTGCCCATAAACTTGGCCATAACATGTCCATGACCAACCACGCCACGTACCGGAGCGGCAACGTAGAAAAAGAGAACGTCCCCAATGGATAGCCGGTTCCACGTCTTGGCAAACGTTGGTTTCATACCCCATACGCGACGCTCGATACCGACATCCCAGTTTTCAACGGACCCCGGAAGATTCCAATATTGGACCTCGCCGAGCTTTTTTCCCGGATCAGCCATGATCATCCCAGCCATGGAACACTATATGGGTCGGTCCCACCGCCCACGCGATTGCTCTAAGGGGTAGTTTTCGCGGTTCCGGGCCATCTTTTCGCCGATAGCCTTGATCAGGTCCAGACCAATACGATCACAGAAGAGCAAGAGGGCGATGCCGACGTCAGCCACCTCGGCGGCGATCCGCTCTCGAGGCTCGGGCTGTCGGGAGTAGTCGTCTGCCTCGGCGTTGTTCACCCACCGGTACTCGGCCAGGAGCTCGCCCGCCTCCGACGAGATCGCCATGGCGAGGTTCTTGGGATCGTGAAATTGCTCCCACTCCCTTTCACCGACGAAGCCCCTCAGCTCCTTTAGAGTCACCTCTAGTCGGTCCATATCATGTCTCCCCGCACTTATCCTCGGAAGACTACATCGGCATGCCACTCAAGGTACTGACGATTAGGACGATCCTCTGATCTCTTGGGAAGCCAGAGCTTACTACCGCTTAGCTGAAGGTATTCCTCTCCATTATCGAAGTCACTTTTCAGCTTGCGACTGGCCAGAAACCTATAATCGGGCGCTACGGTTACATACCCGGCATCGAACAGCTTGTGGATGTCAGATCGGAGCAGCAATCCATTATCGATGCGATGACGTCCCTCTTCGCTCACGGGCTTGATATGGGCAGCATCGAGGGCAGGGAGCGCCTTCTCGCCGGTCACCGCACAGCGCCGTTCGTATATGTCAGTTATAAGAACGCGGAATGTTCCCTGGCCCAGACGCTGTCGTACCAAGACCGGGTCCCCGTAGGGGGCTCGATCCGGCTCACCAACTCTCTCTTGCCTCCGCCCATGAAGACGCAGCAACACGTCGTCCCAGACCGCCTTGCCGGTCGAAGATCTCAGGTCGTACGTCTTACCCTGTACTATGTTCTTGTCAAAATCGTTGGGCGGTGGAATCCAGTCGTTCTCATCAAAGAAGAACGGGTCCAATAGGATGATGCAACCGACCGTGTAATCTTGATGGGGGTCGGCTGTGGCACGGCGGTATTTCTCGATCCTCCGCCGCATTTCCTCAAGGGATCCCGCTCCGTTCTTCTCGCCAAAGGCCTCCCAGGCAATGAGGGAACTGAGCAAGGACGCATGGGCAAAAAAGCCCCCTCCCGTAATGAAATGCTCGGGGTAGTGAAGCTTGAACAGAAAGGGCTCGCCCGGAGAAAGCGTCTTAAACTGGCGACTGCCACCGGGTTGCCAGAAGTTTACCTCGTCGAGAGGCGCGCGACTCCTGAGGAATCGAAACCACTCATTGTCGGTGACGGCAACGAAGGCCTTCACGCACCGCTCCTTCAAGGAACGATCTCTGCGTGTTTGGCGGATGGGGGGGGAAAATGAACGTATCCCCCTTTACGACAATCCCCTTTCGGTGTATCCGTCAAATCGGGTAATTTCCACCTGACTCCCAACTCCTACTATGCCGCTAAGGTGCGGTCCTTTCTGTGGCAGCGAGCTTGACCGACGTGTTAGATATCGTCATTACGCAACTGTATCGAGATGCGACCAAACACCGCCCAAGGCTCTCACTTCTCAAAAACCGCGACTTTCGCGTCCCAGTCTTCCTCCGTCAGTCCCTCCCGCCTCAAGAAACTCCGGAGTTCCTTCCGCAGGTTCGGGTCCGTCTCGCCCGTAAGAAGAATCACAACCCGGCCGTCCCAATCCCGATACTCAGTGAGCTGGCCAATTAAACGTTGGTATTTGGCTGTGCTGTTCAGGTTGTGCTTAAGCTCTATTATTACCTTCCCGCCCACCATCAAGTCGGCCCGAATGCGGCCTTGGGCGTACTGCTTAGTGACTTGTATCTCAGGCAGCTTTTCGTGAAGATATTTGAACAGCGACTTCTCGAAATCCTTCTCCGTAGAGCATCCACGAGGCCGCCACTTCTGGAGGTGAGAAACCACCACTCCGACGCTGTCCCATGCATGGAATTTGAGTTTTTCCAGGAAGCTCATACTGTCTCCCCGTCGCAGCACATCTAGCTGGAATTAGACGGAACCTGTGCGGTTTCTTCCAGCCTATTGCCTGTGCCCTTGACCGAGATTCGAGTCGGGCGGCCTGATTCGACAGGGCTCAGTCCACCAGGGAGAAGTCGGGGGGTCGAATCTCCACAATTAACAATTTCTCGCCCCTTTGCGCTCCTCCAGCGCGCTAGCCAAAGCAAGGGCCCCAAAACAGAAAGCACCGGGGGGCGCGAAAGCCCGTCCCGGGACCATAGGATAGCTAATAGTCGAGGGCCCTTCGACGAGCTCAGGACGGGCTCCCTCGACAAGTCTCGGGACAAGCAAAAAACACCGGGGAGCCATTGTCGCCCACCCGGTGTCCTCCTGCTGCCGGGAATTGCTCCTGCCATTTCCACCCTACTGCATAACGGTTCACGGTTCAGGGTTCACAGTTCACAGCCGTGCAGAAAAGGAGTCAACTGTCAGCTATCA
>Ga0209342_10004269_pt1 | contig 14896 bp, 8 predicted proteins | sample RifCSP16_2_FD_184023 | JGI IMG/M metagenome (GOLD analysis project Ga0209342, IMG submission 184023) | Soil microbial communities from Rifle, Colorado - Rifle CSP2_sed 16_2 (SPAdes) (version 2) | ecosystem: Environmental > Terrestrial > Deep subsurface > Rock core/Sediment | place: Rifle... | reverse complement strand
CCACCGGAGAGGATTTCGGCGTAATCGACGCTGTGTTGGTTGAAGTCGGTGCGGAACTCGAGCTCCGCGCCGCGAGGGGGAGGGGCCTCTTCGGCCGGGGAGGGACTCACCAGCGCGATCTCTGTCGGAACCGGTGAGCCGGAGGCTGGGCCGGCGGTTTGGCCGACTTGTCTCCCCGTGGAACACGCCGCAAGGATCAGGGGGACCGAAACCAGCACGGCAATCGATTGTGTCCTTGTCATGGGGCATCGGGAGGGCGTGCCTGGGGGCGGCCTTTCTGACGTACTAGACGAACTGGGGAGGGAAAACCTTACGTCTCGGCCACACGGAGGCTGCGCATCAGCGCATCGAACTCCGCCCGGCAGTCCGGGCAGCGCTCGAGATGGGCGCGGATCAGAGGCACCCAGGGGGCGGCATCCTCGCCTCGTAAGACAGCTTCTGCGAACTGATCGAGCAGCCGGTAGACATCATCACAGCTGTACTCCACTTCCTGAGTGGAGGCGATCTGTTGGCTCATGATCGCAACGGCCGAGGGCGAAAGGGCCAGGGAGGGTCGGCGGCCCGCGGAGATCCAATACCGGAGACGATCCATGAAACTTGACATGTCTAGGCGCCCTCTCTTCTGACGACCCGGCCGCCCGCTGTATTACGGGCCTCGAAGGTCGCCATGACGTCCTCCACTTTCAGCCCCTCGCGCGCGAGCCTGCGCTTGAGCTTGAGTCGGGCATCGTGCATCATTTTGTAGAGGGCATTCCGCTCGATCCCCATCTTTTGCGCGAGCGCCTCCATCGGGACGCCACGCAGCGCTACGGCCGTCATCACCGCAAGCTGCCGCTGGGTGAGCTCCTCCTCGAGGATCCGGCTGATCCTGGCGAGCAGGTCCTGCTGTTCGACGATCGCCTCGGGCCCGGCCTGCGGGTCGATCACCGACGGTTCGCCGCCTTCGCCCGTTCGCGGCTCGAGCATCTGCTCGAGGGACAACTCCTTCCACTGCTTGCGGCGCAGCTGGGTTAGGGCGATCCGAATCGCGACCTTGTAAGCCCAGGTGGTGAATCGGCTCCGGCCCTCGAAGGTATCGAGCCGACCCAGGATGCGGACGAGAGCCTCCTGGGAGGCCTCTTCCACAAGCGTTTCCAATTGCGGCGAGTGCGGATCGATCCACGCCGCCAGGCCGCGCTGCAGCCCAGAGACGAGAACCGCGCGCAGGTCGGCGAGCGCCGCCTCTTGTGTCTCGCCGCTCGATGCCAACGCCGCGAGCCATTCATGGTTGTCGCGCGATCTCGACGGCACGATGCCTCGTTCCATGGGCCTCTCTGCTCATTCTAGCACTCGGGGTTCCCAACCCGTTCCACCTTTACGGTCGAGACGGCGGATCCTAAATCGAGGCCCCGTGTTCGTGCTGGGACCCTCACACCAATTGACGAGGGACCGGAGACCCCGCTTACCGGAGACCGTAAGGTCCTTCTCCCACGCCACGTCCAAGGCAAAGGACCGTAGCCTGGAAGGGGATATTCCCATGCCCGGAGGCGAAGACCGTTATGAGTGCCGACCTGAAGAACCTCCCACACACGAATCCCTTGGACATGGCCATCGCCCATCTCGAGTCGGAGACCGGCCTAGCGATCATCATGGACCCGGAGACCGCCGTGCGGGACGGAGTGTCGCAAATCCTGGCCTGCCTTGGGGAGGATCCCACCCGAGATGGCCTGCGCGATACGCCGCGCCGGGTGGCGAGAATGTACGGCGAGCTGCTCGGAGGCTATGAGCAGGACCTCGACACGATCGTAAACGAAGCGAAGTTCGATGTCAGCTACGGCGCCGGGGAAATGGTGGTGGCCTCCCACATCGAGTACGTGTCGATGTGCGAGCATCATATGCTCCCCTTCACCGGCAAGGCGCACGTCGCCTACCTCCCGAAGGATCGAGTCATCGGCCTGAGCAAGATCCCGCGGATCGTGGACATGTTCGCGCATCGCCTTCAGGTGCAGGAGAGGCTGACGAATGAGATCGCCGATGCGCTCGAGGGCGCCATCGATCCGGGGGGAGTCATGGTCGTCCTGGATGGGCAGCACAGCTGTGCCGCGCTGCGGGGCGTGAAGAAGCACGGCATGAACATGACCACGACGGCCCAGCGCGGTGCCTTCCGGGACGATCGGGGCTTGCGCGAAGAGTTCTATCGACTGCTGGGCAAGTGAGGCCGATCCCCGGGTCATCGGCCGCGACCCGAGGACGATCTCACGCGGGTCCTGTCTGTTTGAAGGAGACCGTACCATGACGAGAACGTCACGAGCGATCGTGTTTGCCGCGCTGGCCGGGCCTGTGCTCTTGCTGAGCGCTTGTGGCCGGCGGTCTTCGTCGGCCGTGGTCCGGCCGATCGACGAGATTCTCGTAGAGTCGCCTCGGATCGAGGCCGAAGCGACGTCGGCCACCGTCAACGTGACCACGCGCATACCCGTCGCCTGTGCGGTCGTCTACGGGCCGACGCATGCGTACGGCTCGATCGCCACGGACACCGATATGGCCAGCGGCGCGCATGCGGAGCATCACCCGGTTCTCACCGGTCTGGCGCCGGACACCGTCTACTACCTCCGCCTGCAAGGCGTCGGGCCCGACGGAACGCTGTATCGTGGCGAGGAGTACATCCTTCGGACGCTGCCGGCGGCCGGTGCATCCGGCCAGGCCAACCTGGCTGCCAACGCACGGATCTTAGCGGTGAGCAGCCAGTATGGCGGGGCGGCCGACGGGGCCTTTGCGGCGATCCGCGCCATCGACGGCGATCCCTCCACGCAATGGTCCTCCGACGGAGATGGGGACGACGCCTGGATCGAGATAGAGCTGCCGGCGCCGACCCGCGTCACCCGCGTTGGATTCTGGACTCGGACGATGGGAGGTTCGGCTCAAATCCTCTCGTTCCGCATCGTGACCGATCAGGGGGAAGCATTCGGCCCTTTCGAGCTTTCGGACGCGGCGCAGATGTACACCTTCGACACCGAGTTCACGGCCCAGCGGCTACGGTTCGAGGCCGTCGAGACGAGCGGCGGGAATACGGGTGCGGTCGAAATCGAAATCTATGGAGAGGCCGGGTAACAACACGAGCCTCCGACTGTCAGAGACCAGGCAGCCCCCACCCGGCCGTCGTCCGGGATGGGGATCAGGCTTCTTGCCTGTGGAATGGCTCGCCTCGGTAAGACATCGACGCCTGGCCGCATCCTAGAATGCAGATCGAAAAGGAGAGAGAAAACAAATGGCTACCCCGCACCAAGTATCGACGAAGGACTTCGACAACCGCGTGCTGCGCGCAGCCGAACCTGTGGTGGTGGACTTCTGGGCCGAGTGGTGCGGCCCGTGCCACATGATGGCGCCGGTTCTGGACCAGTTGGCGGGAGAGCTCGAGGGCCGAATGTCCTTCGCTAAGCTGAACGTCGATGAGAACCCGGAGCTCTCGGTCCGCTACGGCGTCGAGGGCATCCCCACGCTGATCGTGTTTTCCCAGGGCAAGGAGGCAGGGCGCATCGTCGGGTTCGCGCCGAAGCCTCACCTCCTGCATAGCGTGGAGACGAATCGTCTCACGGGAGGCCAGGGAGGCACGCGCCGCCTGAGCCATCCCCCCACACGTTCGGCCCGCCCCGTCCTCGGACGTAGACAGCCGGGGACCAATCTGTCAATGGAGGCATTCATGACAACCACCGCTGTTTCCGTTACGCGACCCTCGATCACTTGGCGGGTGCTCGTCCCTGGTCTCGTCGCCAGCCTGGTCCTGGGGATGTGGCAGATGATCGTAGAAGCAATCGTTGGCGCCGGGCTGTGGTCGCCGCCGATCTACATCGCCGCCACGCTCCTGCGAGGTCTTCAAGGCGCTGGCTCCACGGCGTCGTTTGACCTGGCAGGGGTTGGGCTGGGCCTGATGGGTCACATGATGAACTCCGTCATCCTCGGATTGATTTTCACCTTCTCGATCGGGCCGCGCCTGACTTCCCTCGGGCGACAAATCGCCGGGGGGATCGTCTACGGCGTCGTCATCTTCGCCGCCATGTGGTTCGTCGTTCTGCCCCTGGTCAATCCCGTCATGCTCAACCTCAATGCCGCCGCTTTCTTCGTAGGCCATATGATGTGGGGTGCCGCGCTGGGCTCCGCCAACTACCTTGTCGTGGCCCGTGCGTGAGGGTTGGCGGCAACTCAGCCCATGAACCGTGGCGAGGTTGCCTGGCCGGTGGGAGGGGTCGAGTTGAAAGGCGACTCGGACCCTCCTTCCTCCGGCCGCCGAGCACCGCATGGGAAGGCTCCTGCGGTTCCGGCCGTAACGGCGGCTCAGATGGCGCCGGTCGATCGGCGAGCGATGCGCGGCTACGGGATCGGATTGACCCAGATGATGGAGCTCGCCGGGCGGAACTTGGGCGAGCAAGCGCGCCAGATGCTGGGTGGATCCGTCGACGGGCGCACGGTCGTTGTCCTATGCGGCCTGGGCAACAACGGGGGCGGAGGGATGGTGGCGGCGCGGCATCTCCATCGGTGGGGTGCCCAGGTTCAAGCTGTGTTGACCGGCGCCGAGAGTTCGCTGAAAGCCGTGCCGAATCGTCAGTGGCGGATCCTGAAGCGGCTGGGCCTGGCCGACCGCGCTAAGACCGGCCCGGGATCTGGACGCCCCGACCTGATCATCGACGCCATCCTCGGGTACGGTTTCCACGGGAGGCCGCGGTCGAGAACGGCGCGCTGGATCGAGTGGGCAAACAGCCGGGGATGCCCGATCCTTGCCCTCGACCTGCCCTCCGGTCTGGACGCGACGACCGGCATCCCGTCTATTCCATGTATCCGCGCCAAAGCCACACTCACCCTGGCGCTCCCGAAGACGGGCCTGCTCGCTCCTGAGGCATCGGCTTACACCGGGGATGTATACCTGGCCGACATCGGCATCCCAGCCGAGGTCTATCGAGGCCTCGGATACGAAGTTGGGCATCTCTTTGCCAACGGTGCTATCGTTAGCCTCGAGGAGTTGAAGGAGTCGTGGATGAGGGCCGGCGTGGGCCCGGAACGACCTGCAGATCGCGGCTTGCGGGCTGACTTCGGGTTAGACGGACGCGGGAGGAGGTCGGTGTGAGCAGATTCGGTGACCCATGCGGGCTCTCGGCCTGCAACTATTCCGAGAATTATGGAGAGGCCGAGCTGTTCCTATCACTGATGGGGACGGGGACCACACGATCACTCTATGTCCTGACCGCCTGTGAGGCCAGCACGCGGCGGCCGATGTTTGACGTACGCATCGAGGCGGACCTTGAGGGTCTGATGGCGCGGGCCCGCCGGGCGAATCGGTATCCCGACGACGAGTTAAGGACCGTCGGAATTTCCTATGCCCGTCGCCTCGTGGATAGTGGAACCTATCGTCGCACGCCGCATTTCCGACTCGAGATCGCAGAGACGGGAGAGATTTTCGGGCGTGCGTAGCCTCCAGGACCACGAAGAGGGTTGGAGAGCTCCGACCCGCTTCGGGCTACGGCCCGGTCCACATGACCCGGCAGCATGCAAGTCGTCAGCGATGGGAACCTTTCGGAGGAACGATCCTGGCACCTAGTGACCGGTCTCATGCCCGACCTCTCCCAATCCGTTTCTTGAAGAGTCGTCCGGTCTACCTAGGACCCTTTCCGCTGCGAGGGCATTGTCGCTTCATTTAGAGCCGGGGACCGACCACGCCACGGCTCGGCGGGAGCATTCGCAGCGCTTCCCTTCTCGGCGACACTCGATACATCCGCACCCCCATGCCTATCGACGCATCACACGGTGGTACCATGAGAGACGCGAGCAGCCCGGACAAGACTTCCCCGGGGCCTGTGTGTGGAGGAACGCCGGGGGGCCTTACCTTCACTTCGAGCAGATGGACCGCCCCCGCTCGCCATCCCGCGCACTTCCGCTCGAGACTGCATGCGTCTGCGTTGATCGGCTCCTCCGGAGGAGGGCACGATGATCGAGCATCTTCTCATCCCTCTGGACGGCTCGTCGCTGGCGGAGTGCGTACTGCCCCACGGCCTGGCCATGGCCCAGACGCTCGGCGCGCACGCAACCCTGCTTCAGGTGGTGGAGCAGGCAGACCCCGCTAGCCGAACCCGCGCCATCGACCCATTGGAATGGCACTACAGCGAAGCCGAAGCCGGGGCCTACCTGCAGGATGTCGCCGAGCGCCTCCGCGATGCCGGAGTATCAGCTGTCCAGGTGCTCTTGCAGGGCGATCCGGCGGAGCGGGTGATCGATTATGCCCAGGCTCAGCATGTGGATCTCATCCTGCTCAGCTCTCACGGCCGAAGCGGCCTCAGCGGATGGAATGTGAGCAGCGTGGTCCAGAAAATCTTGGCCCGGGCGCACGTCTCGATCCTGCTGGTCCCGGCCTACCATCCTGTCACGGCGGAGGTCGCCGCTCTGCGCTATGAGCGGATACTCGTCCCGCTGGACGGGTCGCAACGCGCCGAGTGCGTCCTGCCGTTGGTGGGGGCGCTGGTGGCCCGGCACGACTCGCAGATCTTGCTGGCCCACGTCGTCCGCAAGCCCGAAGTGCCACGTCGGGCTCCGCCGTCCAAAGAAGACCAGGAATTGGCCAATGCTCTCACCGAGCGCAACCGTCAGGAGGCCATCCGCTACCTGGAGGACCTTCGCGAGCGACTGTCGCTGCCCGCTGAGATCCGCCTGCTGGTCGATGAGCACGTCGCCGCGCAGCTGCAGCAGGTGGCTCTTGAGGAGAACGTCGACCTGGTCTTGCTTAGCGCCCATGGATATTCGGGTGGCACACGCTGGCCTTACGGCAGCCTCCCGACCTCCTTCATCACCTACGGCAACAAGCCGCTGCTGATTGTCCAGGATCTCCCCCGGCAGGCGATCGAGCCCACCGCAGCGGAGCTGGCCGTCCGGGAATACGGACGCCATTGACGCCTCTCACAAGGCCGTCGTGCATTGAACTCGGAGCCTGAGCCGGTCCTCGAGGGGCAGGTCACCAGCCGGCCGGCCGCATTGGACGAGTTGGCACGCCGCCTCGCGGCCCAGCCTGTGCTCGGCCGCGGAGCCGTTGGGGTGAGCCTGCTGCAACCGCTGGGGGATCTGGACGCCATCCTCGTTCGCGCCCAGCGCCACTTTGCCGGCCTTGCCGAGCAAAAGCACGAGGTTCCCTCCGGCGCCGAATGGCTGCTGGACAACTACTACCTGATCCAACAAGTCGTCCGCCAGGTGCGGCAGGACTTGCCGGAAGGGTTCTACCGACAGCTTCCGGTCCTCGCTGACAAGCCGTTCGCTGGCCTGCCGCGTATTTACGTCCTGGCCTCCGAATTGACTTCGGCCTGCGAAATCCACCTCGATCCGGATGCCGTCCGCCGTTTCGTCGCAGCATTTCAAACCGTGGCCACACTCACCATCGGCGAGCTTTGGGCCTTGCCGGCGGTCTTGCGCATGGCCGTCCTCGACCGCCTGACCCAGGCGGTCGAGGACCTGCTCGATCCGTCACCCATAGCCGGCGAAGGCCCGACGGCGAACTCCCGCCGACCGGATGGGATCGGGCTGCCCCTGATCGCCACGTGCATTCTCGACCTGCGCGCCATCGATATCGAGGATTGGAAGACCGTCTTCGAGGACGTAAGCCGCGTCGAGCAGATCCTTCGCCAAGACCCGGCCCAGGTCTACGCCCGCATGGACTTCGAGACGCGCGACCGGTATCGCAAGGTCATCGAGCAGTTGGCCTGGGCCACGGATCTCCCCGAAGAGGTCGTCGCCCAACAAGCCACCGGCCTGGCTGTCAGCGACAGCCAGCTTCGGGCCGAGGGACTTCAGCCGAGGGTCCCGGAGCGCCTTAGATCCCACTTGCGCCAGGCGGGCAGCGGCCCCCGATCGCGCACACCCTCCGATCGTCAACGCGCATTGACGGGGGGACCGATGACCGATCCGGCAACGCTCTTTTCCGAGCGCACCGGACACGTCGGCTTCTACCTGCTCGACCGAGGGCTTGCGGCGCTGGAAGGCCGGCTGCAGTACATCCCTCCGGCTGGCTTACGTCTGCGCCGATGGCTCGAGGATCATGTTCTGTGGACCTACCTTGGCAGCATCGCTGCCCTCACCATGATCGGGCTGGGCGCGGTGGCCGCGCTGACCTCCGCTTGGGGCGGGAGCAGCCTGCAGGCCGCGCTAGCGTTGTTGATCTGCGTCTTGCCCGCCATCAGCGTGGCGGTCAGTCTGGTGCATTCGGTCGTCCCCCGACTGGTGCCTCCTCATCTGCTGCCCAAGATGGAGTTCCAGGATGGCATTCCGCGCGAGTGCACCACGCTCGTCGCTATCCCGGCCCTGCTCACCAGCGCCGAAGAGATTCGGGCTCTGCTGCGGCAGCTTGAGCAGCATTACCTGAGCACCCTCGACGAGAACCTGCTCTTCGCCTTGCTCACCGATTTTGCCGATGCGCCTCAAGAACACATGCCCGGAGACGAGGCGCTGCTGACCCAGGCGAGCGAAGGGATCCGCTTGCTGAACCTAAAACATGGCGAAGGCCGGAGCACGCCCTTCCATCTGCTCCAGCGCAAACGTGAATGGAATCCGCGCGAAGGGGTGTGGATGGGGTGGGAGCGCAAACGCGGCAAGCTGGTGGAGCTCAGCGATTGGCTTAGCGGGAGCACGACGTCGTCGTACGCCCTGGCCGATCCGAGTGTGCCCCTGCCCCCCATCCGCTATGTCATCACCCTGGACGCCGATTCCCTATTGACCCGAGGCGGGGCTCGGCGGTTGATCGCCACGCTCGCCCATCCGCTCAACCAGGCGGCCTTCGATCCGCGGACGGGCCGCCTGGTCGCCGGCTACACCGTGCTCCAGCCGCGGGTGCGCGTCAAACCTACCAGTGTCAACCGGACGAACCTCACCCGGTTGTTTGCTGGCGACCGCGGTCTGGACCTATACACACAGGCCGTCTCGGATGTTTACCAGGATCTCTTCCAGGAGGGGATCTACGTCGGCAAAGGGATCATGGACGTGGCCGCGTTCCGGCGCAGTATTGCCGGCCGCGTCCCGGAAAACGCTCTGCTCAGTCACGACCTGTTCGAAGGTATTGTCGGACGCGCCGGCCTGGTCGCCGACGTGGTCGTCCTGGAGAACTACCCGGACCACTACCTGGCCCAGAGCGAGCGCCAGCACCGTTGGATGCGAGGCGACTGGCAGCTTCTGCCCTGGTTACTGCCTTGGGTGCCGGCCGAGAAGGGCGGCACGATCCCGAATGACCTCTCGTCCCTCGACCGCTGGAAAATCCTGGATAACCTTCGACGCAGTCTGCTGGGGCCGTCCATTTTGGCGCTTCTGATCGCCGGATGGTTATGGCTCGCCGGCCCGGCGGTGTTCTGGACTGGCGTCGGCGTTCTCACGCTGGGAGCCTCGATCCTGGCGGGCATCGCTCTGGGGTTCCGCCCGCGGTGGCGTACTGGACCCACCTTCGAGCAACTTCGCCCGCTGTGGATGGACTTGATCCGCTGGGGGCTGGCGTGCGTGTTTCTTCCCTTCGAGGCGCTGCTGGCGATGGACGCCATCGGGGTCACGCTCGTCCGCCTGTTGCTCACTCGCCGACGCCTCCTGGAATGGACTCCGGCGGCCCACTTCAGCCGCGCGCTCGGTAAGCGCCTGCCGCGTGGGATGACGTGGAGACGGATGATGACGGCGCCGATCGTGGCAGTGACGCTGGGCGCCCTGGTGATGCTTCTCCAACCTTCGTCGTTGGCGGTTGCCGGGCCCCTGTTGGCTGCCTGGCTGGTCTCGCCTCAGGTAGCTCAGAGGATCAGTCGGCCCGTCCGGAACTCTCAGCCGCCTCTGACCGTGAAGCAGCGCCAGCGGCTGGGCGTGATCGCCCGACGCACCTGGCTCTTCTACGAGCGCTTCGTAGGACCGGATGACCACTGGCTTCCTCCGGATCATTTCCAGGAGTGGCCGCGCGGCCAAACCGCTCACCGCACCTCTCCCACCAATATCGGGTTCCTGCTGCTTTCGGGGTTGGCCGCCAGCGATCTTGGCTATGTCGGCCTGCTCGGGCTCGCGTTGCGGCTTAATTCGACTCTGGACACGCTCGACGGCCTCGAACGGCATCGCGGCCACTTCTTGAACTGGTACGACACGCGCACCCTGGCGCCTCTGCCGCCTCGTTACGTCTCGACCGTCGACAGCGGCAACCTGGCCGGGTGCTTGATCGCTCTCTCGCAAGCGTGCCTGGCCATGCCCGATACGCGAGTCTTCCGTTGGGAGCGCTGGCGCGGGCTACTGGACACGCTGGCGCTGCTGGGCGAGGGTCTGGAAGCCGCCGACGACAAAGCGAGGCCTTCGCCTTTGCATGTCGCCCTGGCCCAAATCCGCCGGAAGGTTCGGGCCGTGGAGCACGAGCCGCAGCGATGGGCGGCGCTCTTGGAGGACTTGTCCCTTCGAGCCTTGCCCGACATCGACCGGCTGCTGATGCAGGTGATCGAGGTCCGGCCGCACGCCCTATCGATGGACACCCTGGATGGCCTGCGCCTTTGCTCGGAGCGCCTGCGCCACCACGTCATGAGCATGCGTCGCGAGCTCGAGCTGCTGATCCCGTGGGCGAATCTAGTCGATCATCCGCCGGCGTGGTTGCCGGAACACGATACCGAGGGGCAACTCTTGCAGGCGTGGGGCGAGTTGATCGCCGCCCTACCTGTGACGCCTCGCCTCGGGGAGATTCCCGAAACGGGCCGCGCCGCCGAAGGAAAACTGAAAGCGCTTGAAAACCTGCTGGTCGAGGCACATCCATCGGCGCCGCCCGATCCCGAGGCCGATCGCCGGCACCAGGAAGCCGTTGCCTGGTGCACGCAGCTGTCGCAAGCGCTGCAGTCCGCCCGGCTGGCGGCCGCGAGTCTGCTGATCGGCTACCGCCACATCGGCCAGCGCTGCGAGGCGCTGGTCCAGGCCATGGATTTCAGCTTCCTGTTCGACCGACGACGGCAGGTCCTGCGCATCGGGTTCAATCTCGAAGTCGGGAAGCCGGACGACAACCATTACGACCTGCTGGCCTCCGAAGCGCGCCTGGCCAGCCTGGTGGCGATCGCCAAACGGGACGTGCCGCTCTCGCACTGGCTTCACCTTGCGCGTCCCCTCACTCGCGTGGACGGTTCGCTGGCGCTCCTCTCGTGGAGCGGGACGATGTTCGAGTACTTGATGCCTCTGCTGCTCACCCGCAGTTACCCTGGAACGTTGTTGGACCAGAGCTGCCGCAGCGCGCTCCGGCGTCAGATGGAATATGGCGATGGCCGAAGCGCGCCTTGGGGGATCTCCGAGTCCGGTTACTACGCCTTCGATGCCGGAATGAACTACCAGTACCGGGCGTTCGGTGTTCCCGGTCTTGGGCTGAAGCGCGGCCTGGGCGACGACATGGTCGTAGCCCCCTACGCGTCGCTGCTGGCCCTGCCGTTGGCCGCCGGAGATGTGCTGGTCAACTACCGGCGCTTCCGCGATCTGGGGATGATCGGACTGTACGGGCCGTACGAGGCGCTGGACTTGACGCCGTCCCGCTTGCCCGTCGGCCAGCCGCAGGCCCGCGTCCGATCCTACATGGCCCATCATCACGGCATGAGCATGGTCGCCGTGGCGAATGCCTTGCAGGACGACATCATGGTCCGGCGGTTTCACGCCGATCCGAGAGTGCAGACGGTCGAGCTCCTATTGCAGGAGCAGCTGCCGCCCGGCGCGCCGGTCGCTGAGCTGCCGCCGGCAGCGGTCACCCATGAGCGATTCTTGCGCACGCAGGTCAGCCTGACGCCCTGGCAGGAGCCGGTCCAGGCGGCCACGCCGTGCGCCCACCTCCTTTCGAATGGCCGCTACAGCGTCATGATCACCAGCGCTGGCAGCGGCTACAGCCAGTGGCAGGACATGGCCCTCACGCGCTGGCGCGCGGACACGACGCTAGAGGACGGTGGAACCTGGATGTATCTCCAGGACCGGGACCGCGGCTGGCTGACCTCGGCGACTTTTCAGCCGACCGCCTTGCCATCGGGCGACCCGCGGGCCTTCTTCTATCCATACAAAGCGGAATTCCAGCGCAAGGTAGACAACGTTGCGCTCAGGCTGGAAGTCGCAGTGGCAGCGGACGATGATGTCGAGATTCGCCAACTGGTGCTGACCAATCACGGAGATCGCCCCCGGCGGCTCAGGCTGACAAGCTACGGCGAGGTCATCCTGGTTCCCCAGGAGGCCGACCAGCGTCACCCGGCCTTCAACAAGCTGTTTATCGAAAGCGAGTTTCTGCCGGAGCTCAACGCTCTGGTCTTCCACCGGCGCCCGCGCGCAGGCGATGAGGCGCCCGTCTTCCTGATGCATTTGTTGGTGGCGAACTCGGCGGCGCGGGGCACGATCGCCTACGAGACCGATCGCGCACATTTTCTCGGCCGCGGCGGGGCGCCGCGGACCCCGCGCTCCTTGTTCGAGGAACGGCCGCGTTCTCCGGGAACGACCGGAGCCACGCTGGATCCGATCCTTTCCCTGGGGATCGACCTTGACCTTGCCCCGGCCTCGACGGACCGGATCGTTTTCCTGACGCTGGTCGGGCGGGACCGGGCTGAACTGCTGTCGACGGCCCGCCGCTACCAAAGCCGGGGGGTCATCGACCGAGCCTTCGGTCAGGGACGCGCCTTGATCGAGCGCGAGCTGCGCGGGCAGGGCCTAGACACGCGCGACCTGGAGTCGCTCGATGGGCTGCTGTCGGCCTTGCTCTATCCGAGCGCCAGGCTGCGCGCCGCAGCGGAGACCCTCGCCTCCAATCGCAAAGGTCAGCATGGTTTGTGGGGCTTCGGCATCTCCGGCGACTACCCGATCCTGCTGGTGCGGCTGAAGAGCGAAGAGGAAACCTCGCTGGTGCGCGACGTGGTCCGCGCGCATGCCTACTGGCGGCGGCGGGGGATCCCGGTCGACGTCGTCATCCGAGTCGACAAAGAATCGGGATATGGCCAGGAGTTGCAAGGCGAGCTGTACCGCCTCATCCTCCGCATGGGCAGCGAACCGTATCTGAACCAGCGCGGCGGCATCTACCTGCTGAGTTCCGATCAGATGGCCGCGGAAGACCGCGTGCTGCTCGAGGCCGCCGCTCGCGTCGTCTTGGATGGATCCCGCGGAACGCTCGCCGCGCAATTGGGCGAGCCGGCGACCGAGCCTGTCCGCCTGCCCACGTTCGTCCCAACCTTGAGCCAGCTCGAAGACGTCGAGCCGACCCCGGAGCTGCCGCGCCCGTCCGGTCTGATCTGTGACAACGGGCTGGGGGGCTTCACCTTCGACGGGCGCGAGTACCAGATCTATCTGCGGCCTGGAGAGCGGACGCCGCGCCCGTGGATCAACGTGATCGCCAATCCCGGCCTGGGATTCATGGTCTCGGATGTGGGCGCCGGCTCCACCTGGGCTGAGAATAGCGCGGAGCATCGGCTGACGCCGTGGTCGAACGATCCGGTGAGCGATCCACCGGGCGAGGCGATCTACCTGCGCGACGAAGAGACCGCCCTGATCTGGTCGCCTACGCCTGAGCCTGCCCCCGCCGCCGCTCCCTACCTGGTTCGTCACGGCGCCGGGTATAGCATCTTCGAGCATCACAGTCACGGGCTTAGGCAGCAGTTGCGTCTGTACGTTGCCCCGGACTTGCCGGTGAAGGTGATCGCCCTGCGATTGGAGAATCACTGGCGGCGCTCGCGGCGGCTGACGGCGACCTACTACGCGGCCTGGGTTCTGGGACCGAACCGAGAGCCGAACGCGCCGTATGTCGTCCCGGAGTACGAACCCGATGTCCATGCCCTGCTGGCTCACAATCCGTACAATGCCGAGTTCGCCGGGCGTTACGCCTTCCTGGCTTCCAGCCAGGCACCCCACGGGGTGACCGCCGATCGAACCGAGTTCCTTGGCCGCATGGGAGATATGCGCAGGCCGGCGGGGCTCGGCCGCGTCGGCCTGGAAGGAACGGTCCGGGCCGGGCTGGATCCGTGCGGGGCCATCCAGCTGCACGTGGAGCTGGAGCCCGGACAGGCCAAGGAGATCTTCTTTCTGCTCGGCGAGGGCGCGGATCGCGTAGAGGCAGTGAGCTTGGCCCGCCGCTTTGGGGATCCCGAGAGGATCGTCGAGGCTTGGCAGGATGTGCGGTCCTCCTGGGACGACAAGCTGAGTGTGGTTACGGTGGCCACACCCGACCCGGCGATGGATTGCATGCTCAACCGATGGCTGCTGTACCAGGCCCTGGGGTGCCGGATGTGGGGACGCTCGTCCCTGTATCAACCGAGTGGCGCGTTCGGCTTCCGCGACCAGTTGCAGGACGCGATGGCCCTGGTGCACGCCGCGCCCAACGTTGCGCGTGAGCACATCCTTCAGGCGGCGCGGCACCAGTTCGAGGAAGGCGATGTGTTGCATTGGTGGCACCCGCCGGCGGGGCGCGGCGTGCGAACGAGGGTTTCCGACGACATGCTATGGCTGCCGTTTGTCGTGGCTCATTATGTGGAAGCCACCGGGGACGAGAGCTTGCTGGCCGTCAAGGTTCCGTTCCTGACGGGCGAGGTCCTGACGCCGGACGAAGACGAGCGCTATGGCCTGTTCGCCGAGTCGGCGGAGGCCCACCCGCTCTACGAGCACTGCCGCCGGTCACTGCAGAAAGGCTCGACGATGGGCGTCCACGGCTTGCCGCTGATCGGGACCGGCGACTGGAACGACGGCATGAACCGCGTCGGCGACGGAGGGAAGGGAGAAAGCGTGTGGCTCGGTTGGTTCCTGCATACGACCCTGAGCCGCTTTGCGGCTCTGAGTGATCGCTTCGGTCGACCGGGCGAGGCAGATGCGTATCGGGAGAGGGCCGATGGGTTGCGCGACGCGCTCGAGTCCGCCGGGTGGGATGGGGCCTGGTATCGCCGGGCCTACGATGATGACG
>Ga0209342_10004268_pt1 | contig 14898 bp, 17 predicted proteins | sample RifCSP16_2_FD_184023 | JGI IMG/M metagenome (GOLD analysis project Ga0209342, IMG submission 184023) | Soil microbial communities from Rifle, Colorado - Rifle CSP2_sed 16_2 (SPAdes) (version 2) | ecosystem: Environmental > Terrestrial > Deep subsurface > Rock core/Sediment | place: Rifle... | reverse complement strand
TACCCCACCACCAAACTTATAATCTCCCGCGACCACCGGGTTCGGAACGACCTCGAGCGATCCCGCCTGCGTGGGGACGACGTTTAGAACGTACCGCAGATTGAACGTCGCGGAATAGATCGGGTACAGCATGTTCCCGACAATGCCTTGTGTGAACCCCTCTCCACGGTCTACCCGGCTTATCAAAGTCGGCTTGACACCATTGATTTCCGTGATCTCCGGAACAGGAATTGGGAACAACGCACGCAATGCCCGCCCGATCAATCGCAGATAGATCGTCGGTTCGGTTCGATCCTGGACATCTGTCCCGGTCGCATCCGGCTCCGGACCGTATGTGACCTGAGTCACCGTGTAAGCCGACGGCATCTGACCTTCAACCGCACCCCAGGGGCTTGGCGTACTGCCAGGCCTTTGCGGAACATTACCCGGCAGCGGTTTTGCCTCGACATTTCCGCTGTCGGATTCGGTACTGATTGCTGCTTCGTAGAGCAACCATGAGCCATCCGGGGTCGGCGGTGGGAACGTATTTTCGAGTATCTGCTGTGCACCCCAAGCGCCGGGCACGCCGGGCGGTGGCGACGGGTTCTCGCTGACGTTCGGGTTCGGTTGGGCGAGGCACAAGTCGATGATCTTGTCGTCGGTGCCCGGCGTAAACTTGAGGTCGGCATAACCGCGCGGGCTCTGGGCAATTGCGACACTCGCGCCCCACTCCGCGTAGCTCGCCGACGCCGCACGCGGCAACGGACGCCACATCCCACCCGCCCGCAGAATCTCAGACAGATTGGGACCGGATACACGATACGCACACTGGAACGATGTTTCCATCTTCCCGTAAAGGTTCTTTTCCGTCATAGAAAACTGGATCGGCAGAATCGCGACCCCGCCAATCTTCCCGTTCGTGTCTCTGATGTTGCCACGAACGAAGCCGATACGGTCCTTGAGCAATGCGAAGAACGCTTGCACCGCAACGGCCACGCTGACGCCGCGAGCGAGTTGATAAGACGCTTCAACGACCCCGTTCCAGAAGAAGATTTTCCCGGCCTCAGATGTGTAAGTGTGCGATGCTTCGGCCTCAATGCAACCGGCCGGCGGTGCCCACGGCGGAAGCTGAGTATCGACAATCGAGAACGTCAACGTTCGACGATCTTCGGACAAGTTGAAGTTCTGCGAAGTCCGCCGGAACCCATCAATCGTGGCTGAGGCAATTCGCTCCCGCCATTCGTCAGCCGACGTGTACGGGATGCGGTTGGTCTTCTGAAGCCGCGTCTGCGGAATGACGATCTTGCCGGAATAGTTCCGCTGGGTGTACCCCGCCTGGTCGATGTCATATGTGAGCGAGTAAGTGAACTCCATCGGGAAGTTTTTTGTGACGGCATCTCCGCATGTCGGCACCGACCATTCAACTTGCCACACCAGTTCGACGGCAATGCCCGGCCCGCCAAGCGGAGTAAGCGAAATCACCTTCGGCTTCGGACCCCATGCCACGTCCTGAAGGTTGCCCGCGTTGATCGACACATCGCCAAAGCCGCGACCGGTGTAGCGGAGCGGAGCGGCCGGCGCGGTCAACCTCGCGATGGCCAACTTGATCGCTGCCGCAGTCCCCGCCGCGTTCGCGAAGATCGCTTTGAGTGTCAGCGAGAACACGGTGTGCGTGATCGTGCGGCCGTCGGAACTGTAGACCGGCGTGCCGCGGAATTCCGTGGTCTGAACGGACGACGGAAACTCGATGCCGTTGTAGTTGCAGACTCCGAGCGTAGCGAGTGCCATCAGATGCCCCCCAGGATCGGGATGCCAAGCGCTCCCGCACCCGGCATCGGCATCGGCGGCATCACCGGAGCCTTGAAGCCGTCGGCGGCTCGCAAGAACATGTCCATGATCGGAATCTCTTCATCCTTTTTGGCGATGATGTCGCGAATACGTTTGATAGTTTTGTCGATGGCATCGGACCGGCCGAGCCCCAGCGTCACGCCCTGCAAAATCCCGTTGAGCAATTCGAGGATGTCGGGGATGGCCGACAAAGTGGATTCCACCATGCCGTTCAAGATCCCGAGTAGCCAGTCCTTGATCGGCAGCATGATCTCGCGGAACACCGTTTCGAGTTTGCTCTGGTTCTCGATCATCGCGGCCATTTGCGGCCCGAGTTCCTTTGCCTCCCGCATGTCGGCCTGCATACTGCGGATGTCGGCCTGGGCACTCGCTCCGGCAAGCTGCCCACTGAACCCGCTCAGCTCACGACCGCGCTTCACGAACGCATCGACGGCTTCGCTCGCGGCAGTGCCGACCTTGGCAACGGTCGCGAGAGCAGCACCCGCAGCCATTCCATACGGCCCGAGTTTCGAGAGCCCCGCGACGGCCGTCTCTATCCCCGCCGCTGCTGCCGCTGCTGGTGCATTTCGGGCCAGGCCCGCTGCAACCTGACCGCCTTCCCCAATGACTGCCTGGGCCTTTGCTCCGATTACCTGAGTCTGCCGGTTCTTCATCGCGACATCCGCTTGTGCGGATTCGCGTTGCCTGCGGCTATCCGCGATTGCCTTCAAGTCGCCTTCCTGCTCCATCTCTCTTGCGACAACTTGCTTTGCCTTCGGTCGTTCCGCTTCCCATTTCGCATCGGCCCTCGGTCCGAATTCAGTGGCGACCCCCCTGGCAGGAGCGACGACAGGGACGGGAACTGTCGCAGCAACAATTTTCACCGGCACCGGGGCTGATGCCAGAACCGACGATGTCGTAGGGGCAGATGCAAACGCCGGACCCAGAAGGGGCTTGACTGGAGTGGCAGGAGTTGCGGCGGGAACGGCGGGCGGAACAGGTGAAGCGACTGGCGAGAACGCCGGACCCAGAAGGGGCTTGGGCGATCCCGCCGGCGGAACCGATGCCGCAGCGACAGGTGGTGATGCGGAAAACGCTGGACCCAGAAGGGGTTTTTCCGCAATGGTATGCTTGGTGACGGCCATATACTAAGTGTAACCGGAACGTTCCGGTTACACCTCCCAAGAGCGGAATGCCATGCCGATCAAATTCGAGGCCGATGATGGATACACCGAAATCACCATCGGGGACATCACCAAGCGGCTCGACCTGTTCGAGGCCCACAACCGATACGCCCAACTCTCTGACACTCACCCCGACCCCATCGAACGGGCTACCGCCTGGATCGCATGGCTTCAGTTGCAGGGACTGCCGCCTATCTCACACGGGGTCGCGTTCCAGCTCGCTTCGCTCATCATGGACGACGTTGCGGCCTTCAAAAAAAAAGCCGGGAACATCTGGGGCACTGCCGACTCAGCCGGTTCTTCGGATTCCCCGTCTTCGGCATGACGCCCGCCGAACTGCTCACGCTCGAAGCCAACATGCAGATACTCGCGGCCGAAGATGAAATCGCCGCCGGTGTTCAGGACGACGACCGGCTTTACGATCTCGTGTTGCTCGCCTCCGGCAACAAAGACACCGCCGGCGATGCACTCACCGCCCGGCGGATGTGGCGGATGAGGCAGAAATCTAAGTGACCGTGAACACAACCAAGTCGCTGCCACTGACGTAAGGCAGGAGCTGGAACCGGATCGGCGTATCGCGAAGCCGCGAGTCAAGAACCCACTTCACATCGAAATCGGGCACCAACAGAGCAAGGCTCCCGGTCAGGGTCGCGGGGTCGGTCGCAGCCGGTGTGTTCGCCGTGGCCGTTGTCACGAACGCTTTCGCGATTGCCGACGCAAGCACGGCGATGGGGAACGCGGTACTGCTCACCTTCCCGATCCCGCCGCCCGCGTATGGAGCAAGAGCCGCCTTCGGACCCGCCTTCCACGCCCGGCAGATGAAATCCACGAAACAGTTCGCACCACGGTAAACCCAGTCGATGACCGAGAGCCCGTAGCCGTCCGTCTCGTCGATCAGTTGCGCTTTCGTCGTCGTCCCGATCTCGAACCCCTTTTGGGTCAGACCCAGGGCGACGGCGTTGTAGGTCGCGGTGTGAGCGCCAGCCAAGAACGTATCGAGTGCCATACGATTATCTCCGCGTCGGTGGTTCGGTAACGTGGTCGAGAGTTGCGGGCGTTGTGGGTAACCCGCAGAGAGCGGCGTTCAGTTTCCAGACCGGCGACTTCATGCAAGCCCGGCACGTCACGGCGGACGGCTCGCCCGTCATCATCAGCCCGTACTGTCCGATCTTGATTTTATCGTCGCACGCCGCGTGCCTCATCCCGCGACCCGGTACGCCGCTCGGCGGGTCGTAATGAATGCACTCCAACTCGACCACATGCTCGCCGCTCAGTTTGCACTTCCGGCAAACGCCGGATTCGGCCGCGAACTCGCCCGCCCCGCGTTCGCGAGACTCGCCAGCACAGTTCAGGCACCGAAACAATTTCATATCTGAAGCCTGCGAGCCTTGCCGAACTTCACATCGATCACGAGACAGTCTGAACCGTCCTTGCTCCCAACCCAGGTGCCGGGCTTCTCCATTACCGGGCCGTAGCCGAGCAGCAGAAGAGGCTCGATGAATCCATTTGTCGTGATCGGGGGCACCCCGCCGTTCGCTGCCGAGTACTCCGCCGTGCCGACAATCAGAGCGTTCGCGACGTTCATGACTTCGGCATAGTTTCCGAGAATCGTGTCGGGACTCGCCAGAGTTTCGGCGAGGTCGATCAGGTCCGCTGCCGTGAAAATCGTCGCGCCCCGTCGGTCCAGCGGGACCACACCTTCCCGAGCCGTAATTGTAACCGTAACACTGTGGTACACGTCTGCCGGGTTCGCGATTCGCCCATCGTTCGGCGACACTCCACCCGACCACCAGACCGCGTAGTAAAGTTGCCCCATGTTTTGAGGCGGCTGCCCGCTCACTTGAACGCCGGAAACGCGGCCGGTCAGATCGTTCAACACAGCGGCCGAACGCAGGCGAGTCTCGACGGCCTTGGTAATCGCCCGGGCGCTCATCGTTGGTCCGGGGCAGTGGGATCCACGGGACGCCGGTAATCTTTGGCAACGCCAGTGCTACGGCTTCGGTCGGTCCGGATCGTGTTGTTGAACTTCCGCAGGTCAACGTTGTAGTTGCTCACGGCTGCCTGACGCCGCGACCGCGTTGCACCCGGGATGATTGCCTTGCCTTCGAGAACGCGGGTAAGTTGCTCCCGGTAACGGTCGCACGCCTTTTGCAACGATTCCGTGACGGAGTTCAGCCGCCGGAGGCTGAGCCATTCGACTGCGAAATGGGTCGCGGCGTTGCGAACGTACTGGATCGTATCGAGGTTGGAGAACCGGCCCTGGCAGTAGTAATCCACGTCACCGGCCGCGTAGTCGATGGCCTCGGCAACCAACGTCGATTCCGTACCGTCGTCGGTACGCAGGTCAACACCAACCTGCCCGGCAAGTTGATCGATCTCGGTAGCGGAAGTGTAGTCCGGCATCACGTCCCCGCAAGAATGCTGAGTTGCAGCGTGTCGGTTCCGGTTCCGGTCACGTCGAGCGTCTTGACCGTGGCACTTACGGCCGTGGCGTTGTCGAGCGGCCAGTCCATGAGGAACCCCGCATCGGGCGGGAGCGTGACCGAGAACAATGCACCGAGCCCCGTGTACCCGTTGCTGGCCCCCGCGACGATGGTCATGGCAGCCGCACCGGTGTTCTTCAGATGGATCGCACGCGGGTTGAGCCCGTCGAGCGTGACGGCGTTCCCGTTCAGAAGCAACGCCGTCAAGTCGATTGTCTTCGCACCCGCGACCAGGGCAATTGTCTGATACGCGGCCTTGGTGATGTCCGGCGACGTGGATCCTGAGAGCGTGGTGTTCTGGTCGTACCCACTGTGAACGAGTTGGCTATCGGCGATAAGATCGTCGTTAGTTAGAGTCTCGGTCAGTGTGACTTTCGATTGAACGACGGCGGTAATCGACATCCTCAACCCCCTCATCAGTATTTCAAGACGGCATCGGTCTTACTCAGTCCGTTGTGACGGTCCAGCCCTTGACGATGAGCGCGGCTTTGGCGGCGAGCCCGGCCGCACCGGGAGCCGCGTTTCCGGTCATCGTCACGAACCCGTTTATTGCCCCGTTCGCGTCGAGATTCACCAGCACGGCATCCACTGCTGCCGAGTCCAGGTTGTTGTTGTTCAGGTAAAGAGCGATAAGTGCGACGGGCGCGGTCGGGAAGGACGACAGAAGATTGTCGGTCAGATCGAACTGGATCAGCGTGCTGGGCAGGGCTGGAAGAGTGGCAATGGCGTTTTGCGGCACGTTGATATTATCCCACCCTTCCGCGATCTCATCGAACCCTATGATCATATTCCCGACTGCGTAGAAGATCGGCCCACCCGTGAACGCTGCTCCGAGTCTCAGCGTTCCATCGAGCAACGGAGTCATCGACGTGACCGCATACATGCTCGTGATGTCGCCGAGGTCGCCGGTGATAATCACCTGATTGTCTGTCGGCCCAGCGGTGGCCCGACCCAGGGCACCGTTCACATACCAACGGGTATCGGGGAGCGGATCTACAGTGCCGCCGTGGTAAACGAGTCCTGAAGTAATTTGCGTCGAGTTGTTTGTTACCGGTTCGTCCGTCGCCGCAAGGCACGGCACTCCACTTGGATCGCCGACGAAGTCGCCCGCACTGAACGACACGAGTACCTCTTGACCGATAAGAACCGGCCCGGAGGTGGCGTCCACGGTAATCGTTGCCGTGTAGGTGTCGCCCGTCACCGATGCGGCTGAGAGCGTTGCCGAGCCAGCATCCACAGTCACCACCGGATCGGGTCCGGCTTGCGCCACGTTCTCCGACATCACCAGCGTGAATAGCGTCCCAGCCACGTCCACGTTCGCAGACTCGAATTCAGGGACCGTAACCGTCGAGTTGTTGGTTACGCTGATGTTGAACGGAGTGTTCGCGACCCCGACCCCAACCCCCAGCGTGATACACAAATCGATGTTAGAGCCACCTGTCAGCGTGCTGTTGATCCGAAGGTAACGCATCGACCGGAAGAACGGGATCGTGTGGTACTGGGCACCGAACGTAACCTCGGGCAACGTGGCAACATCCTCCCACGACCCTACCCCGTCGGGACTTTGCTGAACGGTTCCGCTGTAGCTGTCCGCCGAAAACGCCCCAACATCACGACGACAGAACATCGACACGGGCGAACTCGGCACCGATCCGTAATCGACCACATCGCCGACAATTGCTCCCGGCGGGTAACCTGCCGGTTCGACGCTCGTCGCCACATCTCCGATAACACCGGCAGCTGGATAGCCAACATCCACGGACATATACACATCCGCGCCCGTGAGTACACCAACAACGTGCGTGTACCGCATGGTCCGTGTAAATGTGATCGTATCCGTCACCGAGCCAGAAGAGCGGTCAGGAAACGCTGCTCCCACAATATCGAACCAGTCGCTCCCGTTGGCACTCTGTTGCATCTTGGTTGTCAGCAACGTGGCGGTCATCACCCCCAATGACTGGACGGCAAACATTTCCTGCGGTCCACTGTTTGTCCAGTCATTTGTAGTCCCAGATGGGTTGCCGTTCTGAAGGCCGGGAGCAAGTGCGTTCTGCACCGTTACCGTCTCGCTCATGACGACCCGGCCAGCATCGTCATTCATATCCACCGCGACACCTTCGGTGATCGGCCCACTACCGAGGATGCTAGTCAGATCGAAGGTGAGCGTGTTGGTGCCGTCGCCCGTGGGAGGGTAGGGGGAACTTCCGACACTGAACGGCGATCCGGGGTATCCGGCAACGAACATCTCGATGGGGTATGTGTTGCCCCAGATCACGGTAGTATTCCAAACTATCGTCAGAATGAGCCCGGTGTCGTCGATGGTGACACTAAAGACCGCCGGCGGAGTCACCGTCGAAAGCATCCGCGTTCGCGTTTCGATTCTGGTGCGTCCCCGCATGATCACACCTTCGCCACGAGGCAGTTCGCTGCGGCCGCGCCAGTCAGGTCGAACAGGATCTCCACCTTCGGGCAGCCCCGCGTATCGAACAGGTAATGGGCGGGCGTGTCGTTCGCCGGGCTACTCGGCTGGCAGTTCACGCCCACCGAACCCATCCCGGCCACGGGATCGCTCACGGTGTCGGCAAGGAAATGCGTCGCGAGCACGTCCGTACCCGCAACGCCGACGACGTTGCCGAGCGTTGCCGAGAACTGAAGCAGGATCGTCGGAATCCACAACGTGCCCACGTTCCGCCACCCGACAACCCGCACGTCGAACGTCTCGTTGTTGGCGTCGGTGCCGAACGGAACCAGCATCAGCCACGTCGAAGCCACGCCCGAACCCTGGATGTCAACGACCCCATCGCCCGACGGTTCCGTGACCGTCGGCACACGGCTGGGGAAAGACGTGTCGGCACTGTCGGTCGCTCTCGCGACCTTGTACGGCAACGACAGCGACACCGGTACGGCAGTGGACATAATTCGCCTTTAGATACGAGCGTAGAGACAGTTGCCGCCAGTTGGGTCGTTCGTGGTCATATCGAAAGTGAATTCCACGAGGTCGCAGCCGTTGAGTTCGACGATTGCGTGAGCCGGCGTGTTGTCGGTCGTGCTGAACAGGAAATACGAGACGTTGGAAATCCCCATCGTCGCCGTGATCGTGTCGGCGAACAGCTCCGTTGCAACCACCTCAGTTCCGGCCACGCCGACGGCAGTGCCCAGCGTGCATGTGAGCTTCACGAGCCGGGTCGGAACCCACAGCACGACGCCGGCCGTCGATGTGATCTTCCGCCAGCCCGTGACCCACATCTCGAACACGTCGTTGGCGTCGCCCGTGCCGTAAGGCACCAGGAACAACCGGTCCGCGATGCTCCCCGCCCGCCGCATGGAAATCGCATTGACCGGCCGCGTCGTTGTCGCGGCGGGATCGGTGAACGACGTCGCGGCGGAGTTCGTCGCCAGCACCTTTTCCAGGCCGATGCTGTCCTTGACCGTGATCGACTTCTGTTTCGCGGACATCGGATCGGCCTCACTTCTTCGCGGAAAGAATTTGTTCTTCGATCGGCACCGCCGCACGTTCCGGCGTCCGAACCTTACCGGTCGCCACGAGCCGACGAGCCTTGCTGAGCGTGCCCTCGTTGCGACCGTCCTCGTCTGCCGCCTCCATCGCGGCCAGAACCTCCGGGGCAGTCGCCCCCCGATCTTCCTCGCACGCATCGGCGAGACACTTGCGAGCGGCGACAAGAGCCTCGTCGGGCGTGCCGGAAAGCTTCAGTGCCTTGACCAGCTCGGCACCGGTCCGCGGCACCTTGCCGCCAAGGAACTCTTGCACCCGTTCCGCACCAGACTTCGCTTCAGCTACCGGCATGTCTTTCGCCTCTTGGTGTGTTCGATCATCTGCCAGAGGTCAGAACGCAACGCCAGCGAGGAAGATCGAATCCGGAATCTTGTGATCGGGGAGGAACGTGTCCCCCTGGGCCATGTTGATTTGCATGACGCCCGGCATCATGTACGCGTACCGGAACGGGCCGTAAACGTAATCGAGCTGGGACACGATCCCCTCGATGTCCGGCGACACAGCGAAGTTCTTCGGCACCGGGTAGCCGCCTTGCATCAGGCTGTACGTCTGGGCCGTGATCTCCGGGTAGAACGTCACCTGGTTCGCCGGGAAAATCTCGGTAACCACGTCGGATTGCGTATCGAAGAACGCATCCTGGACCGGCACCCATGTCAGGTCGAAAAGCCCGTCGGGGATGCTGCCGGTGTCGATGTACTTCTGATTCGCTCCTGGGTTGCGACTGAGATACCGCTGGAACGAATCGTTCCGTGCGAGCATGCCCGCAACGTTCTTGCTGAAGAACGCGTATTTGAGCTCGTAGCCGTTGATCTGCCGGGCGGCGGTCTTGAGGTTGAGAACCTGGGTTGGGATGTCGGTCGTCGGATCGTCCCATGAATCGCTGATGATGTCGCCCGACCCGAGATTGATCTGGTTGCGGTGCGTGTCGGGAACCTGATAATCGAGTTCCAGGTCCGCCCCCGCACTGGTCAGTTGCAGCACGCCGTTCGCGTCGAACCAGAGCTTGCCGAACGCGAGGCTCGCGGTGATCGCGGCAACCCGAAGGTTGTCGGTGAGCCGGCCGAATTCCAGGGCATCTTGTGCGATGAGGTCGCGGGCCATCTGCTGGGCAAGGTAGTCGTCCCACTTGCGGAGCAGCAGCAGCAGTTCATGGCTCGCCTGCATCTGCTCGATTGTGTGGAGCATGACGCGATCTTCCGAACCGCGTCCCACCCGCTGGCGGTTGCGAGGTGGGCTGCCGTACTTGCTGACGCGGGCGAGTTGCCTGGTGCCGCGGAAGATCGTCCGGCGGAACCGGTCGCCGAGTACGTCGCGGGTGAGCGTGAAGAACGCATCGGGCAGCACCCGGGGGATACCGCCCATCACCCGCGTCACCATCTCGGTGAGCGGAACATAGCTGAAGAACTGTTGCAAGCTGAACACGGTCGGTACTCCTGATGCGTGACTCGTGGGCTACCGCCCGGGATCAATAGACATCGCTGAACGTGAACTTGCCGCCGACGACGCTCGAAAGCGAGGTCTTCACGAACGTCTTCAGGCTCGTGTCGGACACGAGCGGGAGCGTTTGAGCGAAGTCGATGACGCCGCCGATGGGAATCATCGGCCACTCGACGTCGGCCGGCGTGGTGTGGTCGATTGCGATCCCGTAGCCGTCCGGGATGATGGACAGAATGTTTTCGCTGCCGTCGGTCGGCTGCACGAGGCTCGCCGTCACGAACCGGCCATCGACGCCCGTGGTGGTGTGAACCGGCTCCCATCCACCCTCGAACACACCGCCATCGTTCGTGGTGTCGGCCTGGACGCGGACGAACACCGGCCCGAGCGTTGCCGCGAATGTGAGCGTGAGAACCGGATCGGCGTACACTGCAACCACACCCGCAACGCCGACGTTCGACAGAGCTTCGACGGCCGCATCAACGGTCGCGGAGTTCGCGTTGGCCGCGAGTTGCACCGTGGTCCGCGTGACTTCACTTGCCGTCCCGAGCCCCGTGGTAACCTCAAGTTGGTACGTTCCCCCGTCCGTGCCGGCCGGAGCTGTCAGCGTCCACACGTCGGCCACGGGCAACGCCGTGATCGTCGCGACGCCCGTTACCGTACTCACCGCGGAGTAGGTCACTGTCTGCGTGCGAACCGTGCCCGAAGCCACCGGCGGGCCTGTGATCTTGAACGTGCCGGACGCGCCGACTCGCCGGCTGAGTTCGGTTGCGGCGGCAACGGAAAGCGTCATGCTGGTGCCGCTGGCGTAAGCGGCACCGGTGAGGCCGAAGGCCGACGGTGCCCACTTCCCGCCCGATGTGATCTTGCCCATCAACAGGCCAGGACGGAGGAGCAACACGTCGTCAGTGTTGCCCTGGTCGCGCGATTTTGTGCCATCGACAACCCCGCCGTTGGCGAGAAAGTCCCAGAACCCCTGGAAGCTCACGACGCGGTGCGTGATCCGGGATTCTGCACCGATCCGAGGACGACCGAGAAGCGGGGTAATCACGTTGAAACTCCGTCAGAGTGGATCGGTTGAAGTCACTTCTTGCCGGGCAGCCCGGCACACATGAAGTCCATCAGCTTGCTGTTGTCGGTATCACCCGTCAGAGCGTCGGGAACGGGAACGCCGCGAGTCGTGGACAGGTTCACGGGAGCGTTCCCGGCCGTCGCCTTCCATGCGGAATTGACGGGCTTCGCTTCGAGTTCCGCAATCTTCTTCGCGAGCGGGCACACAAGATCGCCGTCGCGGGTGAAACTCATCTCGACGGCAGACGCCTGACGCCGGAGCTTGAGGGCTTCCGGTCGAGTGCATCGCCCGGACTGGAACAAGTTCTTGACGCGGTGGGCCATGTCCGCCCGTTCGTCGCGGGTCCACGCGGCCACCTGCTGCCGCACCGCCGGGTTGCGGTCGGTCGAAGACATGAGCATCGGAGCGCTGCCAGCGGCGGTCGTTTGATCTTCGCCGCCACCAGTCGCGACCGGTTCATCGAGGTCAGCATCGGCGTCCACGTCGCCCGGTCCGCCGGACGATTCGATTGCGATGATGAGTTCGTGAATGCTCGCGACCTTATCCGAGATCGTCATGCCCTTGGAACGCAGAGCTTCCATGAGTTCGCCGAGTTCGGCATCCGCTCCACCTTCGGCCGGCTTCTCGGGAGGGGTTGCTTCGTCTGCCATATGGTAACTCAGGTAGAGTGAGCCAGCCCGTGAGAGCTGGAAAGGACGTTGCCAAAACTGTACGGGCGTCGGAGTGGCGGCGACGTGTGCGACGGTAAGACCGTTGTAACGTCCGCCTTTGCTATCCGAATATCCTAATGGGAACACTTTCGGGCTAACGAATTTTGTTTTGAAAAGTTGTCGAACGTCGGCGGGGTCGGGTACGTCGTGCCGGAGTTCCAACGCACCCCGCGAGTTGAGCCGAGCCCCGTCGATGTGTCCGAACGTGTATTTCGCGTAGTTCGCTCGCCATTCGGCGGTATCGCCCGCCTCAACGTCCTGGTGTTCCCACACGCAGGGGAGCGGAACCTTGCGGGCAAGCATCCGCTGAGCGTTGGCGAGCCCCTCACGAACCTGACGACGTGTAAAGGTGTAGTGCGACCCGTCGGGGTTGTACTGCGTGCCCGGCAACAGAACCTCTTTCCAAACGTGCGGCATGAATGGATGATAAGCGGAACACTGTTTCGGCTATCCTGATGTCATCGGAATTTTTCGAGAGGGGTGAACCGTGGCAATCAAGACATGGGTTGGCAAGCAACGGAAACGGGCACAGGTCACCACGCTGACCATCGCGAGTTTCGCGAACGGTGAGACGTTCATCACAACGGTCGGCGTCAAGGCTCCAACGTACATTGCAACGACTGCTCTGGACACGTCGGCGGCGGTTCTGACTGCGAACCTCATCGTGTTCCTTCAGGCGTTGACCGATCCTGAGTTCACGGAACTCACATTCGCGGCTGGTTCAACGACGACGACGATTACCGTCACCGGGCCGACGGACGGAAAGCCGTTCACGCTGACAGCCACGGGCACGGGCACCTACTCCGCGGCTCTGACCTATGCGGCACTGTCGCCGAACGACTGGACGGACCCACTGAACTGGGATACGGGCACGATTCCGACGACGGGCGACACGGCAGTGATCGGCAACACGGCCATCGACGTGCTGTACAACATCGATGATAATGCTGTTGATGTGTACATTGTGCGACGTGAGAACACGCACACGGGTCGGATCGGGCTGCCGGACACGTCGATTTCAGGATACCCCGAGTACCGCCCGACCCACCTGGAGCTCGCGGCCGTTACCGTGGTGATCGAGACGAGTCGCACGGACGCGGCGGGTTCGCTGCGGTTCAAATCGACTGGCGCGGCCTCGACGTGGACGATCCAGGGCGATGGTACTGCAACGCTCGACGCTGAGCCGGTCGAACTGTACGGCACGGCCGCTACCAGCGTGATCCGGTGCATCGGGTCGGGTATCGCATTGGCCCCCCTCGATAGCCAGGCTGGGGCGGTCACCACACTGACGGGCGAGAGTTCGGCCGTGCGGGTAGGTGCGGGTCTGACGCTCGTGAACGCGACGATGAAGGGTTGTTCGTGGCGAATCGAAGCGAGTTGCACAACGCTGACTCAGACCGACGGGGGGAGTGGCGAAGTGGGGCGTGCGGCAGCGGTCGGGAACTCGGGGCTGAAACTGTATTCGGGCTATGTGACGTGGACGAGCACGGGGGCAACGGGCAACTCGCCGGTCCTGGGGCCGGGTGCCACCCTCGACTTCACGGCGGCACCGGGTTCGGTGGTGGTGGGCGGCACCGTGAGCGCGGGTGCGGATAGTGCATGGATCGACCCGCGAAACGTCTGCGGAGCGTATGCGTTCAATGCGTTCAACTGCCGGCTGCAAGACCTCGCGTTCAACCCGGGCACCAACCGAACACTGACCGTGAGCTAATCGTATGATGGATTGTCCAAAGCTTCGTCCAACAGGTCATTCGCCTCTGCGTCAGCCGCCCGCGTAGCAGGCGTATCCAGGAAGAACATTAGGCCAGGCCAAGCCAGTTCAAAAATGCTAACTGCCGATCCATTCTTCGGAATACGGCCTAATTTACCCACGGCCAGAGACAACGCTCGATCCAGATTGTTTATAGTTGGTGCGGTTGTCAAATAAACCTCCCGAAGACACACATACGGGAGACTCAGGATTGTTTCGTAGTGACCAAACCAAATCGCTGACGTACACCGACATATCTCACAGAATCCGCGGCGAGAAGTGAGGAAGCCATTCTGCTCTGCTTCAGAAACCTGTTTGAAGAACGGCCGATCGTCGCCCGCAATTTGTTTGCGGATGAATTCAGCCCGTGCCGGTTGGTCGTTCTCGTCGAGCCAGTCCGCGTACACGAGTCGCGGGGTGTCCTCGTCGGGGTTGTCTCGGATGGCTGCGAGCAACGCATCGTGATCGGTCATCGTATCCCTTTCAGTTTGTGGAGTATTGGAGCTTTCCCGATCCCGCCACCGGCCAGCATCGGGAGCAACTCCGCACAGTATGACGCGGAATCAACAATATCATCGTTCGCATCTTGCTTCGGGTCGCCGGTGAATCGGGTCAGTTCGCCGATCACATCGTCGAGCGGGAACGCGGGATTGCTCTCGGGGAGGAACACGCGGCCGGAGTGAGCGAGGTTGATGAACCCGGCCGCACGGCTCAGCTTGTCGCGGCCCAGCGGCGACACACCCCGCACGATCATCACGGGATCGGTTGAGCGCCGGAGCAACTGAGCGAGGCCGCGTTGGTTTAGCACCTCTTCGACCGCGAGGAACTTCGGGTTGTGTCGGCGGTAGCTTCGCTGGCATAGCTGCACCTGTTCGGGCAACTCCCACTTACCCCGCTCGCAGCCCCACCAAAGCACGTTCGCCTTCGGCGTGACAAGCCACGTCG
>Ga0209342_10004267_pt1 | contig 14901 bp, 12 predicted proteins | sample RifCSP16_2_FD_184023 | JGI IMG/M metagenome (GOLD analysis project Ga0209342, IMG submission 184023) | Soil microbial communities from Rifle, Colorado - Rifle CSP2_sed 16_2 (SPAdes) (version 2) | ecosystem: Environmental > Terrestrial > Deep subsurface > Rock core/Sediment | place: Rifle... | reverse complement strand
CCGGCGGAGCTGCCGGAGTCGGCCCGCCAACTGCGCCGCCGCGTGCACCAAACGATACAGCGGGTGACCGAGAACGTGGAGGACCGGCTCCATCTGAACACGGCGGTGGCGGCCCTCATGGAGCTGGTGAACGAGATCTACCGGCTGGAGCCCGAGGTGAGCCAGGGCCCGGGGCGGGGCGCGCTCCAGGAGGCGCTGGAGACGGTGGTCCTGTTGTTGGCTCCTTTCGCTCCCCATCTGTGCGAGGAGCTGTGGGCTCGCCTGGGACGCCGGCCCTACGTGGTGGACCGGGTGTGGCCGCAGGCGGACGCCGGGGTAGCCCGGGAGGAGACGATCGAGCTGGCGGTGCAGGTCAACGGGAAGGTGCGCGGCCACCTGCAGGTGGGCGTGGGGGCCAGCGAGCAGGAGATCTTGCGTTTGGCGATGGAGGAGCCGCGTGTGAAGGAGCACCTGACAGGCAAGGAGATGGTGAAGCAGGTGGTGGTCCCCGGCCGGCTGGTGAGCCTGGTGGTGCGGTGAGAGCGGCGGCTCTTGGTCTGCTGGCGGCCGGCACCCTGTCCTCCTGCGGCTACGCGCTGGTGGGGCGCGGCACCGTGGTCGATCCCTCGATCAAGCGGATCGGAGTGCCCCTGTTTCGGGACGCCGGCACCGGCAAGACGAGCCTGGACCAGAAGATCACCCAAAAGGTGATCGAGGAGCTGCTGAAGCGGGGCCGGTTCGACGTGGTCCAGCAGGCGACCGAGGTCGACGCGGTAGTGGACGGCGAGCTTCTGAGCTACCGGAGCCAGGCGGCGGCCCTCACCGGCGAGGCGGGGCAGAGCGCTCAGGCCAGCCGCTACCAGATCGTGCTCACGGCTCGGGTCAAGTACTCGAAGACGGGAGCCACCGAAGCCATCTGGGCCAACGACTCCTTCTCGGTCCAGGACGAATGGGATGTCGGAGAGGCCAGCTCCTTCTTCGATCGCGAGGAGCAGGCGATCGAACGGCTGGCCGGCGTCTTCGCCCGCAACCTGGTGGCCGCCATGATGGAGGCCTTCTAGCCCACACGTGGCGAAGGCCAAGCCCAAGACCGCCGCCGTCCACGTCATCGCGGGCCCGGATTCCTTCCTGGCCGAAGAGGCGGTCGAGAACCTGCTCTCCTCGTTTGTGGGGGGCGACCGCAGCGACGCGGTCTCGGTCTTCAGGGGCGAAGAGACCACCTGGAGCCGAGTGGTCGAGGCGGCTCGGACTGGCTCGCTCTTCGTCGCCCGCCGGGCGCTCCTGGTTCGGGGAGCCGACGCCATGAAAGGGGAAGGCGACGATCTGCTGAGCTACCTCGAGGATCCGGCGCCCGAGGTGCGGTTGATCGTCTTGGCGGTGAAGCCGGACAAGCGCCGTACGGTCTGGAAGCGCCTCTTCGAAGTCGCCGAGGTGACGCCGGCCGAGCCCTTGAAGGGCCGCTCGTTGCGGGCTTTCGTGGCCGAACGGGTGAAGAGGCGGGGCCTGCCGCTGGCCGAGGAGGCTCTGGACGAGCTGCTGGAACGGGTGGGGGCCGACCTCAGAAGGCTGATGGGAGAACTGGACAAGCTGGAGGCCTACTCCGGCGGCAGCGGGCGCCGCCTGACGGCGGAGGATGTGGCGGCGGTTTCGGGGCGGGGCTTTGCCCAGCCGCTCTACCTGCTGGCCGACGCCATGGCGTCGCGCCAGGGGGTGCGGGTGCTGGAGCTGGCCGAGGGGCTGATCGAGGAGGGCGAGGAGGGGCTTCGGATTCTGGCCACCCTGGTGCGCTCGCTGCGGCAGGTGCGAGCGGCACGGGCCCTGTCGGCGCTGCGCCTACCTCGAGAGGAGATGGCCAAACGCCTGGGGCTGCCCCCCAACATGATCTTCAAGCTGCCGGCGATTGTGGAGGCGGCGCGGCAATGGTCGGAGGTCGACTTGAAGCGCGGCTGGTCGGCGCTGGCGCGGGCGGACCGGATTCTGAAACGGGGGGCCGACGTCAGGGCCGCCCTGACGGGCGCGGTGGTGGCGAGCTGCGGCCCTGGTCCGGGAGGCGCTAGCCCCGAGCTGCGGCCAGGGCGTTGAGGCGACGGGTCAACCGGCTCTTGTACCGGCTGGCGGCGTTGTCATGGATCACGCCCTGCTTGGCCGCCTTGTCGATGGCGCCGACGGTGGCGGAGAGGGCGTTCTTCGCGGCCTCGGCGTCGCCGGCTGCCAGGCTCGATCGTAGCCGCTTGATCTGGGTTTTGACCTTGGAGAGGTTCTGCCGATTGCGATCCTTGTGCTTCAGGCTCTGCCTCATCTGTTTCAGAGCCGATGCGTGATGAGCCACTCGTGTCCTCCTCTAAAGACCGACAAAAGCGTAGTTTAGAGCAAGCCCCCGGCGAGGTCAAGGCTTCGGGTGCCGAGGGCCGGGCCCTCATGCGCTCGGCGGGCCTGGTCTCCATGTTCACCATGCTCTCGCGGATCCTGGGCCTGGTGCGGGACGTGGTCTTCGCCCGCCTGGTGGGCCTGGGTCCCTACGCCGATGCCTTCCACGCCGCCTTCCGGATTCCCAACCTCTTGCGGGACCTCTTCGCGGAGGGTGCGCTCTCGGCTGCCTTCGTGCCCACCTACACCAAGGCCAGGGCCGAGAGCGCCGAACGCGGATTCGAGCTGGCCTCGCGGGCCCTCAGCCTGCTGGCTGTCATCCTGAGTGGGCTTTGCCTGCTGGGCTTCCTGTTCGCCACGCCGCTGGTCGGGTTCCTGGCCGCCGGCTTTGCGGAGACCCCCGGCAAGCTCGAGCTGACGGTTCGCTTGACGCGCATCATGCTGCCGTTTCTGCCCCTGGTGTCGTTCGCCGCCGTCGCCATGGGCGTGTTGAACGCTCACGGCCGGTTCGACATCCCCGCGCTCGCCCCCTCCATGTTCAACCTGGTCGCCATCGTCTGGGGCGCCGTCCTGTGGGCTCTGAACTACGGGCCCGAGCGCGTCGTCTTCGGCTGGGCGGTGGCGACGCTGGCAGGGGGGCTGGCCCAGTTCCTGGTCCAGGTCCCGGCCCTGTGGCGGGAGGGCTGGCGCTTTCGGCCCAGGTGGGCGCCCTGGGATCCGGGCATCCTGGCCATCGCCAAACTGATGGCGCCGGCTACCGTGGGCCTGGCTGCGGTCCAGGTCAACATCTTCATCAGCACCCGCTTCGCCTCCCACGACGAGAGCGCGGTGGCGGCGCTCCAGTACGCGTTCCGCATCCTCTACCTCCCCATCGGTCTCTTCGGCGTCTCGGTGGGAACGGTGGCCACCGTGGGGCTGGCGCGCCGGGCCGCAGCGGGAGATACCGCCGGGCTCAAGGGCACCCTTCAGCACTCTCTGTGCAACCTGGCCTTTCTCACCGTGCCGGCCACCCTGGGCCTGCTGCTGCTGCCGGTGCCCATCGTTCGCCTGCTCTTCGAGCGCGGCCGCTTCCGGCCCGAGGACACCGCCATGACGGCGCTGGCGCTCTTGCTCTACGGCATCGGGCTTCCCGCCTACGCCGGCGTGAAGGTGTTGGCGCCCGCGTTCTACGCCATGGGAAGCCCCCGGATCCCGTTTCTGGCCAGCGTCTCGGCCGTTGCCGCCAACCTGGTGACGATCCTGGCTCTGCACAGTCAGCTGGGCTTCCGGGCTATTCCCCTGGGCACCAGCGTGGGCTCGCTGCTCAATGCGGTCATCCTCCTGCTGGCGCTGAAGGCGCGACTGGGGGGCATCGGGGACCGTTCGACGCTGCGCAGCCTGGCCAAGACCGCCGCCGCGGCCCTGCTCATGGCCCCCATCGTGGTCCTTTCCGCTCACGGGCTCGAGGCCTGGGTGGGGGTTCGCGGTCTCTACGCCCAACTGGTGACCGGCCTGGGCCCGGTCCTGGCGGGCGGGCTCGTCTACGCTTCGGCGGCACTGGCGCTTGGGAGTCCCGAAGCCCGCGCCCTCGCCGGAAGCGTCCTCCGCCGATGGCCCTGATGGCTACCGGTCGAGGCCCTGGAGGTTGAGGGCCCAACCCATTGTGGTCGGACGGGCCTTCGTGCTACGTTTCGGAATCGCTCTGGTCCTAGGAGGTCCGATGATCCGACGCTTCCACGCGCTTGCCCTGCTGGCTCTCGCTGCCCCGGCCCTGACCGTGGCTCAGGACCTGGGTCAAGACGACTACCCGGGTGCCGAGAACTACGTGCTGCGGGCGGAGTACCGGGAGTTCCGCCCCAAGCTCACCGGCACCGTCCAGAAGGGCGCGGGGGGGACCGAGATCGACGTCATCAAGGACCTGAAGGTCGAGGACGAGCGGACCTTCGAGGTGCACCTTGCCCTGCAGATCAGGCGCGGTCACAAGCTGCGCGGCAGCTACACGCCCCTCGACTACGGCGGCGATACCGAGCTGCGCAAGGTCTTCGTGTACGGTGGGACCACCTACGAGCGCTTCACCCGGGTGGTGACCGGGCTCAAGGGCGGCTACTACAGCGCCAGCTACGAGTGGGACTTCATCAAGGGTCCGAAGGGGTATCTGGGCGGCCTCATCGGCGCCAAGATCTTCGACCTCGATGCGGTGATCGTGGCACCCGATGAGTTCAAGCGTGAGGTGCAGACGTTGCGCGCCCCGATTCCGGTGCTGGGAGCCACCGGCCGGGTCTACGCCTGGCGCTTCAGCTTCGAAGGCGAGTTCTCGGCGCTCTCCATCGGGGATCGGGGCACCCTGTACGAATACGAGATGGGCACTCGCTTCCACATCTCAGACCGCATCGCCGCCCAGGGGGGCTATCGCGCGCTCAAGATCGATGCCAAGGACGGGGCGGATCAGGGAGCGCTCAGGATCGGCGGCTGGCAGTTCGGCCTGGAGCTGAGCCTGTAGTCGACCCCGGCCGAGGGCGGCCACGCCATGACCCAGGCCGCTAGGCGATCGGCGACCGTCGTCCAGGACTACCTGGACCACCTGAGAGTGGAACGGGGCCTGGCTCAGAACACGCTGCTCGCCTATCGTCTGGACCTGACCCGGCTCGAGGCCTACGCCCGCAGGAGCAAGCGGGAGATCCTGGGCCTGGGCCAGCGTGAGCTCTCGAGCTTCATCGCCGGCTTGCGCGGGCCGGGCTTGTCGGCGCGCTCGGTGGCCCGGCTGGTCCACGGGGTGCGCGGCCTCTATCGTTTCGCTGTGCGCGAGGGACGGCTCGAGGCCGACCCCATGGAGAACCTGAAGGCCCCTCGCGCCTTTCGGCCCCTGCCGCGCTTTCTCACCACCGGGCAAGTGGAGGCGCTGCTCGAAGCCCCCGACATCTCGACCCTGCTGGGAATCCGGGACCGGGCGATTCTGGAGATGCTCTACGCGACCGGTCTCAGGGTCTCTGAGCTGATCGGCCTCAGGGCCGGGGATCTGGACCTGAAGCTCGGCATCCTCACCTGTTTCGGGAAGGGACGGAAGGAGCGTCTGGTGCCGTTGGGCGCAACGGCTCGAGATTGGGTGCGGCGCTACCTGGCCGAGGTGCGGCCCCAGCTGGGGAAGCCGGCGTCGGCCCCCAACCTGTTCCTGAACCACCGGGGGGGGCGCCTTTCCCGCATGGGACTGTGGGGGATCGTGCGCCGTCACGCGGTCAGCGCGGGCGTGGAGAGGACGCTCACGCCTCACGTCCTCCGTCATTCCTTCGCCACCCACCTCCTGGAGCGGGGCGCGGACCTGCGCGCCCTGCAGGCGATGCTGGGCCACGCCGACATCTCGACCACCCAGATCTACACCCACGTGACCCGGGAGCGTCTGCGCCGCGTCTACGACCAATTCCATCCCCGGGCCTGAGGCGGCCTGTCATAAGGGACCGCTAGCCGGCGGGTTGTGATACGCTACCGGCTTTTGGGCGGGTCCCGCGGACCCCACGAAGGGCGCCCTCTGAAGCGCTCCGGAGGACCAGCAGAAGCATGGGCAAGAACGGCAGTCATCTCTTCTCCTCGGAATCGGTTACCGAGGGCCATCCCGACAAGATCGCGGACCAGATCTCCGACGCCGTGCTGGACGCACTGATCGGCCAGGATCCCTATAGCCGCGTCGCCTGCGAGACCGTGGTCACCACCGGCCTCGCCTTCATCGCCGGGGAGATCACAACCAAGGCCTACGCCGACCTTCCAGCCATCGTGCGGGAGACCATCAAGGGCGTCGGCTACACCCGCGCCAAGTACGGTTTCGACTACGAGACCTGCGCGGTGATCTCGGCCATCCACGAGCAGTCCCCGGACATTGCCATGGGGGTCGATCCCGGGGGAGCCGGCGACCAGGGTCTCATGTTCGGCTACGCCTGCCGCGAGACCCAGGAGCTGATGCCGCTCCCCATCACCCTGGCCCACAAGCTCACCCAACGATTGGCTCAGGTTCGCAAGGAAGAGATCCTCGACTACCTGCGGCCCGACGGCAAGAGCCAGGTGACGGTGGAGTACGACGGTCACCGGCCGGTGCGGGTGGAGGCGGTGATCATCTCGGCTCAGCACTCGAGCCTGGTCAAGATGGACACCATCCGGGAAGACGTGATGGAGAAGGTCATTCAGGCAGTGATCCCGGCGGAACTGCTCGACGAGAAGACCAAGTACTTCATCAACCCCACCGGGCGTTTCGTGGTGGGCGGTCCCCAGGGAGACTGCGGTCTCACCGGCCGCAAGATCATCGTCGACACCTACGGCGGCGTGGGCAGCCACGGAGGCGGGGCCTTCTCGGGCAAGGACCCGACCAAGGTCGACCGCTCGGCCTCCTACATGGCTCGTCACATCGCCAAGTCCATCGTCGCCGCCGGCCTGGCCGAAGCGGTGGAGCTGCAGATCGCCTACGCCATCGGGGTGGCGGAGCCGGTCTCCATCATGGTCGACACCGAAGGCACCGGCAAGGTGGAGGAGTCGAAGATCGTGGCCGCGGTGCGAGAGGTGTTCCCGCTCACCCCCAAGGGCATCATCGAGTACCTCGACCTGCGGCGGCCGATCTTCAAGAAGACCGCGGCCTACGGCCACTTCGGTCGTCCGGAGCCGGAGTTCACCTGGGAGAAGACCGACCGGGCGGAGGCCCTGAAGAGCGCGGTCAAGGCCTAACGGTACCCGGTGGACCGGCCCGCCGCCCTTGCCCCGGGAGCCGGGCCTCGCCGCTTCCGGGGTTGGCGGCGGTGGCAGGTCTTCTCGCTGGCCCTGCTGCTGTTGCTGGGCGGCGGCTACCCCCTGTGGGTCGCCCGCTGGCGACCGCTGCCGGTCGAGGGCACTGCACCTAGCGACGGCCTGATCCGGGTTCCGGGCGTCGTCCACGTCCACAGCAGCCTCTCCGACGGCGGCGGATCGCCGGCCGAGGTGGCGGCGGCGGCCAGAGCCGCCGGCCTCGGCTTCGTGATCCTCACCGACCACAACAACCTGGACGCCAAGGCCTTCGAGGGCTACCACGACGGCGTGCTGGTTCTGGTGGGCAGCGAGCTGTCGACCACGGCGGGCCACCTGGTGGGCCTCGGGCTGACAAACGACCCCGCCTTTCGCTTCTCCGGGGATGCCGAAGACGGCCTGGACGACATCCGCCTGCTGGGTGGGACGCCCTTCGCGGCCCACCCTTTGAGCTTGCGCGGCGACTTCCAGTTCACGGGCTGGGATCTTCCCGGCCCCTGGGGGCTGGAGCTTCTGAATGGCGACAGCCAGTGGCGCTCGGCGGGCTGGGGGCGGTTGCTCCGGACGGCGGCCCTCTACCGGCTCAACCGCTCCTACGCGCTGGTCGGCAGCCTGACCGCGCCGTCGCTCGAGGCCTGGGACGCGCTGCTGGCCGAGCGCGAGGTGCCCGGGATCGTGGGCGCCGATGCCCACTCACGGGTGCCCATCCGCAAGGACGTCTCGATTCGCTTTCCCTCCTACCAAGCCCTCTTCCGTTTGGTGCGGAATCACGTGCTGCTCAAGTCACCGCTCTCCGGCCGGGTCGAGGTGGACGCTCCGGCGGTGCTGGAAGCGCTGGCCCGGGGCCGAGCCTACGTCGGGGTCGACGCTCTGGCACCGGCCGGAGGGTTCTTCTTCGTGGCCGAAGCCGGCGGGCATCGTTGGAGCATGGGGGACACGGTGGTCCCCTCGCCGGACCTGACCCTCAAGGCAGGCGGGCTCCTGCCGGCAGGCACCAGGCTGACCCTGCGTCGGAACGGTCGGATGGTGAAGGAGGCGGTGGGGGGGATGGAGTCCCGGGCGGAGCAGGCCGGGGTCTATCGGGTGGAGGCCCGGGTGCCGGGCTCTGACCTGCCGTGGATCATCTCGAACCCCATCTACGTCTTCGACCGGAATCAGGCTGCGGCCCGGCAGCTCCGCGGGGCATGGCCCGCGCCGAGGGCCGCGCCGGCTGCGGTCAAGGTCATTGCCGACTTCGAGGCTGCGCCCCCGTTCACGCCCGAGTTCGATCCCAGTTCGGAGGTGAGCCCGGCGGTCACCGACCCCAAGGCCGGCGTCGATGGCCGGGCGGCGGCTCGGCTGCAGTTTCGGCTGGGGGCTCCCGGCCCCGCCCAGCCCCACACCTGGTGCGCGCTGGTGAACCGGGAGAGCCGCGATCTCTCCGCCTACCGGGGTCTGGTGCTGGCGCTCAAGGGCGACGGTGTCTACCGAATATGGGTGCAGGTCCGGGACCAGAACCCGGCCTCCGAAGACCAGGGCCTCGAGCACTGGTTCGCCTCGCTGCGGACGTCCAACGAATGGACCCGGGTGGCCGTGCCCTTCTCGAAGTTCCGCTCGACCAACAAGAAGAGCGACGGCCGGCTGGACCTCGAGAAGATCCGCTCGCTGGTCTTTGTCCTCGACGTCGGTGCCGTCAAGCCGGGGACCAGAGGGACCATCTGGATCGACGACCTCGGAGTGTATTGACGGCAGCGATCAGGTGGGATCGGTGAGGCGCGGGCACTGATCCGATCGCTAGAGGCGGCTGTCCGTAGCTGACCGCTGATCGCTGCGTCCGGCGTCACGTATCCAGCGTCAGCATCAGATAGAGGCCGGCGGCACCGAAGAGCAGGTTGGGCGCCCAGGCGGCCAGCAGCGGCGGCAGATGGGCGTTGTTGCCCAGCGCATCGAAGACCGCGAGGCACGCCCAGTAGATGATGGCGATCACGATGCTGGCGGCGATTCCGTAAAGGGCGCCGCGGCGAGCCACCACGAACGAGAAGGGGATGCCGAGCAGCGTCATCACCAGGCTCACCAGGGGGAAGGCGGTCTTGGCGTGGAGCTTGACCCGGAGCGGAACCACGTCCAATCCCAAGCTCTCCAGCGAGGCGATGTGGCGGCGCAGCTCTTCGAAGCGAAGCATCTCCGGCTCTCGCTCTTCCTGACTGAACCGGGTGGGGGGTTCGATCTCTCGGGTCTTGACCTGCGAGAACTCGCGGAACCCCGGGCTTGCTCCCTCCAGGGTCCGCCGCCAGCCGCGCTCCAGATCGTAGGACACCCCGTTCCATGCCCCGCGGGAGGCGTAGAGGATGTCGCCGAGGCCCCACTTGCCCGCCCGCACGCCGTAGACGGTGAGACCGTAGAGCGTGGTTCCGCTGAGCGCGTCGTAGTGGTAGATCTGGCCTTCGCTTCCCAGAAGCCAGCGCTTGTCCAGCAGACTCGCCGTTTTGCGTGGCCGTCCCTTGATGACGTTGAAATCCTCTTTGGCCACCCGGTTCATGGGCGGTAGCACGTACTCGGACGCCCCGAACACCAGGAGCGAGACCAAGAGCCCCATGGCGAGAGCAGGCAACGCCACGCGGTAGACGCTGATCCCGGCCGCCTTCATGGCGGTGACCTCGTTCTTGCGCGCCAGCACGCCGAAGGTGATGAGGACGGCCACCAGCACCGCCACCGGGGTGACCAGTTGGACGATCGATGGGCTGGCAAAGGCGTAGTAGTGGAGGACCACCGAGCCTTTGACCTTGTTGTGCTGGACGTCGTCGAAGAGGTCCATGAAGCTGACCAGGACGAACAGCGACCAGAAGGCCACCAGCACCAGCGCGAACTTGCCGGCGTAGGAGCGGGCAATGTAGCGGTCGAGAATGCCGGGCAGCAGTGACACGGTTGGACGCTTGACCCTGATCACCACCACCCGCCGCCGTCCACGGCCGGCTGGGGCCGGCGGCAGCTGCGGCCGGGGCATGGGGGCGTGCCGGGACCGGCGAACCAGAGGCAGCAGTGCGCGGTACTGCGAGGCGTCGAGGGGGTCGAAAGCCGCCTCACGGTGATTGAGGAAGAGGAGGATGACCGCCACCAGGCCCAGGGCGAGGTTGGCTCCCCACATGGCGATGAAGGGATGGAGGAGGCCGGTGTCGCCTGCCTGTTCGCCCAGCCGAATGAACACGTAGTAGACGAAGATCACCGCGATGGAGAGCCCGAAGGCAGCCGAACGCGCCTCCTTCCTGCTGCCCAGAGACAGGGCGAGGCCCAGGAAGCCGAAAACGAAACAGGCGGCGGGGATCGCGAACTTCTTGTGGATCTCCACCGCCCAGGGATTGGTGTCCTTGGGCCCCTTGCCCTTGGCCTTCAGGTCGTCGATCCTCTGCCGGAGCTCGTAGATGCGCATCTCGCGGTCGCCTTTCGAGAGAGGAGCGACCGGGTAGAGCTGCTCGAAAGGCAGAGGGATGTTCCGGCTCTGGAACTGGAGGCGTTCGTAGGCCGCCGAGTTCATCGCGTCGAAGACGTGGACCACGCCGTCTTGGAGGCTGATCTCAATGGTCTTCTTCGCCTTGTCGATCTCCAGGTGCCCGCTCCTGGCGAGGATCACCGCCGGCTGCTGCGCCCGGCGCGCATCGTGAATGAAGATGTCGCGCCACTCGCCGCTGTCGGCCCGGATGTCGGAGATGTAGATCACCAGGTCGCGACTGGGTAGCAGCTCGTCGTTGAAGACGCGAGGCGCGATCCCGGTCCGGGCCTTGCTCACCACCAGGTTGAAGATCAGCTCGCGGTAGGCCTGGTTGGCGCTGGGCAGGGCAATGGCGACCACGTAGAAGGTGATGGCGCAGGCCAGGGCTGCCAGCGCGGTCACCGGCCTCAGCAGGCGGGCCGGACTGACGCCGCTGGCTCGCAGGGCCACGATCTCGCTGTCGCTGGCCATGCGCCCGAAGGCCAGCAGCACACCCAACAGGAACGCCATGGGGATGGTGACCGAGAAGATGCTGGGCAGCAGGTAGACGAAGGCCCGGATCACGGTGGGGAAGTCGGCGCCCCGCGAGACCAGGATCTTGGTGAGCTGCGAGATCTGGTCCAAGACCAGGATGAAGGTGAAGAGCAGGAAGCCGATTCCGGTGGGAGGCAGGGTCTCCCGGACCACGTAGCGATCGAGGAGTGTTGGCCGGAGGATCCTGCTGAAGCTCACCAACCGAATCCTAGCATGCGGGTCATGAACGGCAGCAATCAGCCGTCAGCTACGGCAGGAGGCGCACAGCGATCAGCGATCAGCGGTCAGCCACGGCTGCCACCCCACCCGGCTGCGGCCTCGCGGATGCGCTTGGAATCGGTTATCGTTTCGGCTTCTTTGTTCCACCAGAGAGCTCAAGGGGGCAGCCATGACGGACGACATCCTCTCGGTCCTGCGAGAGAGCCGGGTCTTTCCTCCGCCGGAGTCCTTCGCCCGCGAGGCCAGGATCAAGAGCCTCGACCAGTACCGCGCTCTTTACTGACAGAGCATCGAGGACCCGGAGGGCTTCTGGGCCGAGCAGGCGGAGGCGCTGCTCTGGAGGCGGAAGTGGGATCTGGTCCTGGAATGGAACGCGCCTTTCGCCAAGTGGTTCACCGGCGGCCTCATCAACATCTCCGAGAACTGCCTGGATCGGCACGTGGCCACCTGGCGCAAGAACAAGGCAGCCATACTCTGGGAAGGCGAGCCGGGCGACACCCGCACCGTCACCTATCAGGAGTTGTTGCGCGAGGTTTGTCGCTTCGCCAACGTGCTCAAGAACCTGGGGGTCCAGAAGGGCGACTGCGTGGGCATCTACATGCCCATGATCCCCGAGACCGCAGTGGTCATGCTGGCCTGCACCCGCATCGGCGCCACCCACTCGGTGGTCTTCGCCGGCTTCTCGGCGGAGGCTCTCCGCGACCGGATGAACGACGCCCAGGCCAAGGTCATCGTGACCGCGGACGGCGCCTATCGCCGGGGCACCGTGGTGCGTCTGAAGGCGGCGGTCGATGCCGCGCTGGCACACACGCCCTCGGTCCAGAGCGTGGTGGTGGTGCGCCGGGTCGGCGAGGAGATGCACCTCCTACCGGGCCGCGATCACTGGTATCACGAGCTGATGGAGGCGGCGTCGCCGAACTGTCCGGCCGAGCCGCTGGAGGCGGAGCACCCGCTCTTCATCCTCTACACGAGCGGGACCACCGGCAAGCCCAAGGGTGTGGTCCACACCACCGCCGGCTATCTCCTGCAAGCCGCTCTCACCACCCAGCACGTCTTCGACATCAAGGAAGAGGACACCTACTGGTGCACCGCCGACATCGGCTGGGTCACCGGCCACAGCTACGTGATCTACGGGCCGCTGGCCAACGGCGCCACCACCGTCATGTACGAAGGCGCTCCCAACTTCCCGGAGCCCGACCGGTTCTGGCAGATGGTCGACCGCCACCAGGTCAGCATCTTCTACACCGCGCCTACCGCTATCCGCGCATTCGTCCGCTGGGGGGAGCAGTGGCCCTTGAAGCACAGCCTCTCCAGCCTGCGCCTGCTGGGCACGGTGGGGGAGCCCATCAACCCCGAAGCCTGGATGTGGTACCACACGGTGATCGGCAAGGCGCGCTGCCCCATCGTGGACACCTGGTGGCAGACCGAGACCGGGGCCATCATGATCACCCCCCTCCCGGGGGCCACTCCCACCAAGCCCGGCTCCGGCACCTTGCCGTTTTATGGCGTGCTTCCCGAGGTGGTGGACAAGGAAGGGCACCCGGTGCCGCCGGGGGTGGGCGGCTACCTGGTGATCAAGCGGCCCTGGCCTTCCATGCTGCGGACCATCTATCGAGATCCTGATCGTTATGTGGAGCAGTACTGGAAGCGCTTTCCCGGCACCTATTTCACCGGCGACGGCGCGCGCTCGGACGCCGACGGCTACTTCTGGATCATGGGCCGGGTGGACGACGTCATGAACGTGGCCGGGCATCGGCTGGGGACCATGGAGATCGAGAGCGCTCTGGTCTCGCATCCGCAGGTGGCGGAGGCGGCGGTGGTGGGCCGGCCGGACGAGCTCAAGGGGCAGGCGGTGGTGGCTTTCGTCACCGTGCAGGGCGGGGTGAAGGTCACCGAGGTGTTGCGCGCGGAGCTCAAGGAGCACGTGGTGAAGGAGATCGGTGCCATCGCCCGCCCCGACGAGATCCGCTTCAGCGAGGCCCTGCCCAAGACCCGCAGCGGCAAGATCATGCGCCGCCTGCTGCGCGACATCGCCTCCGGCCGGGAGACGCTGGGGGACACCACCACCCTCGAGGACTATTCGGTTCTGGCCAAGCTCCGCGAAGAAGAGGAGTAGTGCGGGATCGGGTCACTGTCTACGCCCCGGGGTCCACCTCCAACCTGGGACCCGGCTTCGATTGCCTGGGTATTGCCTTCACCGGCAAGGGCGATCGGGTCACCGCTATTCGCTCCTCGCTGCCGGGAGTCCGGGTGGTCACCATCTCCGACCCCAGAATTCCAACGGCCAGCGATCGGAACACCGCGGCCCTGGCGGCGGCCTTCCTCTTGGGGGAAACGGCGGACGCCGGCGTCGAGCTGGCGGTCGAGAAGGGACTGCCCCTGGCCGGCGGCCTGGGGGGGAGCGCGGCCTCGGCGGTGGCGGGCGCCGTTGCCGTCGATGCGCTCTTCGGATTGGGCGCCGATCGTGAGCGCCTGCTGAGTGCAGCCATCGAAGCCGAGGCCGGCCTTTCGGGCCGTCATGCGGACAACGTCGCCCCCTCGCTTCTGGGCGGGGCGGTCCTGGTCTCCAGTGCCGGCCCGTCGCCGCAGGTGGTGTCGTTCGCGGTGTCCGGCGAGCTGGCGCTGGTCCTGGTCACTCCCGACTACCGGGTGGAGACGTCGCGGGCACGGGCGGTCCTGCCGCCGCAAGTGGCGCGAGCCGATGCCGTCGGTCAGGCCGCGGCCCTGGCGGGCCTGGTTCTGGGCCTGGAGCGGGGCGATCTGGAGCTGATTGCGCGCAGCCTGGGAGACCGCATCGCCGAGCCCGCGCGGGCGCCCCTGTATCCCGGTTACCAGGAGGCCCGGCAGGCGGGACAAGAGGCGGGAGCCGCCGGGGTCACCGTATCGGGCGCCGGGCCGACGCTGGTGGCCATCACAAGCAAGGGAAGGGAGGAGCGGGTGGGAGAGGCCATGGTGGCGGCGTACCGGCGGCTCGGAATCGCGGCGGTCGCACACGCCGCGGAGGTGGACACCGCCGGCGCGCGGGTGGTGGGGTGAGCGCCGGCTTGCGCTGCGCCGATTGCCGGCGGGAGACCGCGGTCTCTTCGCTGGCGGCGGATTGCCCTTGCGGGGGTCTGCTGGAGGTGGTCCAGACCCCGAGGCTCGGGGGCGAGGCCCTGCGGCGGTTGTGGGAGGAGCGGCGAGGGCACGACTCGGAGGCGGAGGGGAGTGGCGTTTGGCGCTTCCGCGAGCTGCTGCTTCCCGACCCCGGCCCCCTGGTGACTCACCCCGAGGGGAACACCGTCCTCTATCGACGGGAGGCCATTGCCCGTTATGTGGATCTCCGAGACCTAACCCTGAAGCACGAGGGCGAGAACCCCACCGGCTCCTTCAAGGACCGGGGCATGACGGTGGCGGTGACCCATGCCGTGCGCTCCGGGGCCACCGCGGTCGCCTGCGCTTCCACCGGCAACACCTCGGCCTCGATGGCGGCGTACGCAGCTCAGGCGGGGCTGCCGGCGCTGGTGTTCGTGCCTCGGGGGAGGGTGGCGGCGGGGAAGTTGGCCCAGGCCCTGGCCTACGGGGCACGCACCCTCTTGGTGGAGGGGGACTTCGATGCC
>Ga0209342_10004265_pt1 | contig 14905 bp, 6 predicted proteins | sample RifCSP16_2_FD_184023 | JGI IMG/M metagenome (GOLD analysis project Ga0209342, IMG submission 184023) | Soil microbial communities from Rifle, Colorado - Rifle CSP2_sed 16_2 (SPAdes) (version 2) | ecosystem: Environmental > Terrestrial > Deep subsurface > Rock core/Sediment | place: Rifle... | reverse complement strand
GACCCGGGAACAACCGCCGGGGTTCCGCTCTACTTCAAGGCCGGAGGCGGGAAGCCGGTCCGGAGCGCGCACCTGGAGGTGGAGTTCGTCAGCAATAGCGTGAAGTTTGCTAAGGCAGATAAGGGCGCGGCCTCGGCGGTCGAGGACTTCGATTTTACCGCGGACTCCAAAGAGTTTCCGCCCGATGATAAGAATCTCAAACACACCCGCATCTCCCTGGATATTGCAGTCAAGGATTCGGATCCGGAAAAAGCGCTTCCGGAAGGCCTGTTGAGTTTCTTGAATTTTGATGTTCCGACCGACGCCAAGTCCTTCTCGATCGAGTTGAACCCGCGGGTCGTCACAGCCCAGGACGCCGCCAAGGCTGCCGTGAAGGTGAGGGCGGAGTCAGGCAAGATCATTATTGCGCTGCCTGATGAGCCGATGCCGGGTTGCTTCTTCTTTACACACTAGGACACGCTGACCGGTCTGCAAGTATCCCCGCAGTGCCTTTAGAAACGGCAAGAGCGCCGGCCTCCATCGCTCGCGAAATCGTTCCTGCGAGCCGATGGAACCCGGCGCTCCAAGCTTCCCACTCATCCCCAACCAGGGCGGACCGAAATCCGCACCCTTGGATGCATCAATCTCCCATCTCAGGTGTCCAGCCGGCCTGCTGGCGCAGCTTTTCCTGATACGGATGGATGAACGAATAGGGGTCGGCGGCGTAGTCTTTCATATAGTCTCCAGGCATGTTGATGCCCGGATACTGCGGAATCCACCGCTCCCGCAGCAATTCATCGGGGTTCCCGTACTTCGCCGCGATCCTTTTCACGTCGGGATCGTCCAGGAACGTCAGGCGGCCCTTGTCGATCACGCGCGTCACTTTGCCGTTGGCGTCGGTGATATCCATCGTCGTCACGTACGTATGGATATGATTGTGGCCGCCGCCGCGTTTGACGTTGGTTGTGTTTTTCCGATACCATTCCTGGACCGCCGGGTGATATTCAAAGTTCTGGCTCACGCCCAGGCCCCAGTGGATGACGCCGGAGCGGCCCCGCTCCCACACAAAGCGGTTGCGAATGTCTGCCGCCAGGTCGCGCGTTCTCCAGGGGTCGGTGCCGATGGCGGCTTCTTCGAACCAGCCGCAGCCGACGTCCGGAAATCCGGGGTAATGAATCTTCTGCGCTTTGCAGTCGTCCAGGACCTCCTGCCAGCGTTTGCCGAATTCTCCGCCCCCTTCGACCTTAACGATCTCATTCTTTGAAATCGTCAGAGCCAGGTGAGGGAAAGTCCCGGCATGATTGATGTTTCCGGCGATCTTGCCGTTGGCATTGGCCTCCGCGGGGCTCATAAACAGCGGCATGGGACTGATGTGCCCCTGTTTGAGTATCTCGTAGCCAGGCCAGTTCTCGTGCAGCATGCCCTCAAACTTGGGGTCCCAGTTCCAGGTGATGTCGGTACCTTCTGGATCGGTGACGTGAATCTTGCGGGCGGCCTTGATGGTGTTCCACATTTTTACGTCCACCATTTCCTGGAGTTCGTAGGGAAACGCCGCCATGCTATTTATGAATTTATCGGCCGTATCCCAGGGGATGTATTCCCAGCGATACTCGGCTTTGGGATTGGGGCCGCCGGTGCCTTGGACCACCAGCTCGTAACCCTTTCCACCAACCCGCATATTCGCCTCTACAAGCGCCCGGACTCCCCGCGCGCCGGCAAAAAGGGACTGCGGAGGAGCGCCGCCTTCACCCTGGAACTGGAGTTCTTCTTCGCCGGCATTGCCGGTGCGAAGTTTGGGCTCCGTGGCATGAGTCAACATGATGTCTACCTTGGCGCCGGCTTCCACAATGGCGCGCCGGATGGCCTCCAGCACGCGCCCGTCGAAGCGTGTGCTCACCTCGATCAATACGCTCTCGCCCGGCTTGATTCCGTAGCCGGGCGAAAGTGCCATGCGGCGGCTGGGCTTTTTCACCATCAATCGAGCCACCGGCATCAAGTCATCCACGGTGGCGCGCAGCGCTTTGTTGTAGTCCGGGTCGCGCGGCGCCGGATAACCCGGCAATTGCGCGAACGCTGGCAGGCTAAAACCCACCAAGAAAGCGCTCACCACGGCCCAGAGCCTCCGATAACTAATTTTCCTTCTTCGATCTCTTACAAATCGCAGCATAAGATACCTCCCTTGCGGATACCGATTACTCGGTTCAAAATACCACACTCTCGAATCCTGACGCCGTCCAATTCCTTCCGTAATGCAGCAATCTATCCGCCGGCCGGGGCTCCACCCGTAACACGGCCACTTTCTCCGGGCTTGCCGCGGCGCCAGAAGGAGCGGTCCCCCTGATATCCAACCACCGGCAGCCCGGCGCCGGCCGCAAATTGCGGGTCCGAATAGATGATCTCTCCGCCCCTCACCGTCAGCAGCGGGTCAATCTGCCCGATCTCGTCTTCTGGCACGGTCAAGTAATCCCGGTTCAGAATGATGAGGTCGCCGGCCTTCTTAGTTTCGATGCTTCCAATATAATTCTCTTTGAGGAGATATTCGGAAGCCCACCGCGTGTAAGTGTAAAGCGCCTGGTTGCGAGTGAGGGCCTGCTTCGGTCCCCAAACTTTTCCGTTTTGGTCCTTGCGGTTGACCGCGATCTGCAGCGCGAGAAAGGGATGGAAGCCGTGAGAATCCAGCTCCATCACCGGGTGCAGGCCGGCATTGATCAATCTCTTGAATGGGATCACGGCATCTCCGGCCACCTCTTCCCCGTACAGCACGCCAAAGGCGCCCACCGCTCCTTTGTCGCCTCCAAACAGGAATGTAGGCCCGCAACTGTACATGATACCCAGCTTCTGGGCGCGCACGGCCTGCGATTCATGTACCACCTGGCAATGGTCGATACCCCAGCGCTGCTGGGCCACGTGCGGGTAGTCCTTCACCAGCTCGTCCATGACGTCCATGTACTGATCGATGGCCTTATCGCCGCTGATGTGCACTGCCGAGATGCGGAATCCGTACTTGGCGGCGGAGCGGAAGACGTCTATATCATGATAATCGGGACTCTGCAGGCGGCACTCCCCGGTGGGTCCGTAGAACTGATATTTCCAGAGCGGGAAGTTGATGTTTTCGCGCGGAAATTCCTTGTTCACGCAAGACCCGGCCACGCCCGTGACGCTGTCGGCGCTGATGGGAGCGATCCCGATGGCCCACAGCATATTGTCGCCGGTGCCCCAAATCTTATTTCCCGAGCCGCCTTGCAAGCCCATCATGCGCGCCAGAATCGCATCCGTAATTTCGCTGCGGGAGGCCGGCTCGAGCGAGTAGGCAAACCGCAGTGGCAGCTTGTTCTGGCTGTGCAGCCAGGCATAAGCCGCCAAGTGGTTGGGGAACAGCCGCGTCGATACGGTAGTTAATCCTTGCGCCGCCAGCTCTTCCAGCTCCATGCCGTAGTACGGGCCGAGATATTCCGGCGCCAGCTTCGGCCAGTACTCGTACCACATGGTCAAATTGGCGACTCCGCCCAGCCGCCCCGTCAGTTTGCCGCGGGCATCCCGGCGCACCCCGACGATCTTGGGGTAGCGCTCCAGCAGCGGCTGCAACGCCTTGGTATTGGCCAAGCCCTCCACCGTGACATTCCAGTGGAAGTAAACCGGGTTGTTGGGAGCGATCTTGTCGAGGTCCTCGATGGTGATCTCTCCTTTTTGCATCTCCACCAAGTACCCCTCTTTGCCCGGTCGCGGCTGCATCGTAATCCACTCGCCGGGCTTCTTCTTGAGGACCAGAGTTCGCAGTTGCGAAAGGAATTCGTCCTTGGAGCTATAGACGAGGGGAGGATCGGTTTCACCGACTCGCGGGGCTTCTCTGGGGAAGAAATGGTTCGCCGAGCCATAAACGTGATCGTGCGTCTCGACGATGCCTGGAAGAACGGTCCGGCCACCGGCATCGATTTTCCTGGTGTTCGGGCCGGCGTACTGCATCACTTCGTCGTTGCTTCCGACGGCAACGAATTCACCGTGCTGGATAGCCACGGCCTGAACCGTCGAATAACTCTCCGGGTTCGGACTATCCACCGTCAGAATCTTTCCGTTGTACACCACCAAATCGGCTTCGAGGCCGGCCGCGGAGCCGGATCGCGGGACGAATCCAAGCATCATGACGACGCACGCGGTTAACAGGCTGAATAAGATGGCTTGCTTACGGGACATTCGGTCTCCTCCTTGGAACATTCGTGAACCATAAATCACATCGGGCCCGACGGCGGACGCGCAGCCTAGCTGGGTGCGCCTGCGGGCGATCTCGCACCTTTCCCCGGATTCCCCGTAACACGAAATTTCGCTACAGATAAAGCCCGAAGCGCCCCTGCACTTCGCCCTGCAATCCAGGTGAATCAACTCGCAACGCATTCTGTCCGCCTGGCAGTGGTTGAAGCCAACCCCACGCACGCGGCTGGAAACCACCCTCCAGTCAAACTGCCGAAGGCGGTGCGGGCGGCCCACACAACTTGCACCCTGGCGCTTACCGGGAGCCACGATACCAGACAACTCCCACGGCTCCGTGCTTTTTGCGATTATTCTGTCAACGGGGCACTGCTGGAGTCAAGGGAAAAAACCGCCCCGCACGCGGCGGCACGGTTCCCGCTGGGATTCTGGAGGGCGGACGGTTTCTGGCAACTGCGATGGGAAGCCGATTTGACAGGGCCAGCCGATTTCTGGTGATATACAGAACGTCTTAATCCCAAACTTTCTATGTATTGGCGGCGGCCCGCGAAATGAGATATAAGTCCCCAGTAACGGCAGAAGGGGATGTATTGCCGTCGAGTCTTTGCGCTGACACATGATTCAGATTCCCTGTGGCGTGCCTGAGTTGGGTACGCTCAGTTACTGCGGTCGTTAAACTGTGGAAGGTCTGTTCGGGGCGAAGAATGAACAGCTATCCAACCAACTTTCCGGGCCCGGACGGTCCCGCGAGAATTCCACCAGCAAAACCATTAGGGGGAGATTTTATGAAGCTAAAGGGGTTTGTTCTGTTGATTGCGTGGATGACGCTCAGTGGCGTTACTTATGGTCAGGTCATTACCGGAACCATTTCCGGAACCATCAAAGATAGCTCCGGCGCAGTGCTGCCCGGCGCCTCGGTCCAGGTCCAGAATATGGACACGGGCCAGGGCCGGACGGTAACGACGGATGCCCGGGGATACTACACGGCTCCGAACATCCGTCCCGGCAACTATGAGGTTTCCGCTTCCGTTGCCGGATTTCAGACCGAAGTCAGGCAGGGTCTCATGGTCAACGTCGGGCAAGCCTCGGTGATCGATTTCACTTTGCAAGTCGGCGCGGTGACGGAGCGCGTGGAAGTAACCGCCGAAGCTCCGCTGGTAGAGACGACCAATGCCGTGGTCAGCGGGTTGGTGACTGAAAGACAGGTCGAGGACCTGCCGCTGAACAGCCGCAGTCTGATCGAGCTCGCTCCGCTGCAAGCCGGCATCGTGATGGCTCCGACGGGTGAATCCAGCGCCAGCAAAGGCATGGGCGCGAAATTTGTCGTTTCCGGCACCCGCTATAACACCAATTTGTTCCAGGTGGACGGCGCGGATATCAACGATCTGGGCGGGGCGGCGGGTAGCGCCAGCCAGAACCTGATGGGCGCGGAGACGATCAAAGAGTTTAACATCGTCATCAACGCCTACAGCGCGGAATACGGCAAACACAGCGGCGGAGTGTTCAACGCCGTTACTAAGTCCGGCACCAACACGCTGCACGGCTCGGCCTTCGAGTTCCTGCGCAATGACAATCTCGACGCCGCCCGCTGGGAAGACAATTGGGGATTCGATCCGAGCCTCAGCAAATCCCCGAAACAAGAATTCAAGCGCAATCAGTTCGGCGGCTCCTTTGGCGGACCGATCATCAAAGATCGCACCTTCTTCTTCGGCAGCTATGAAGGGCTGCGGGAGCGGCTGGGCCAGCTCCGAACCGACACCGTGCCCACTGCCGAGCTCCGCCGTGGAGACATCCTGGACGTCAACGGAAACTTCGTTCGGCACCGCGATGTGGTTCCCCAGGTGCAACCGTTCCTGGACTTCTATCCGCTACCCAGTCCGAATGGAATTCGGCGCGTGGGCGGGACCCAGCAGCGATACGTAGCCATCAATCTGCCAACCAGCGAGGACTATTATGCGTTTCGGACCGATCACAAAGTGTCGGACAAAGACTCCCTGTTTGGCCGGTATACCTATTCCAATGCGTTTAAGGCCGCCAGCAACGACTTGGCAGCTGAGAGCTTCAATCGTTCTCGTAACCAATCGGCCAGCATCGGCTATACCCGCATCATGTCTGCCACGGTGATCAACCAGTTCTTGCTCTCCTGGGCGCGCAACAACCTGACCGATGCGGACGCGGTGGTCCACGAGGGACTGCAGCTCCCAGCGGGATATCAGTTCACCTCGTTTCCGGGAACCATCGGAGCCTTCAGCGTCCAAGGGCTGACATTGAGCGGTTTCGGTAACGAAGGCGCGCGCAACTACATGAACATGACCTACCAGGTGAAGGATGACCTGTTTTACACGGCAGGGAACCATACCTGGAAGTTCGGGTTCAACATGCAGCGCAATTTCCTATACACTCTGCGGCATTTCCAGGGCCAGGGCAATTACGCCTTCCAGAACGGCGGAACCGCTTGCGGTACGGGAACCTGCCAGGGCGTGGACAATTTTCTGCGGGGAATGGCGAGAAACTTCACCGCTCTGACCAGAGAGTCCCAGGACGTTTCCTACATTCGAAACCTTCTCACAGGTCTCTACATCCAGGACGATTGGCGAGTGTCTCCCAAGCTGACCGTGAACCTCGGTCTGCGGTATGAATTTATTACGGTCCCGTCGGTGCAAGATGGCCGCGTCAGCACCCTCCGAGACTTCACAAAACCGGGGCAGAGCGTGGACGACCTGGTCTTGGGCAACCCCACGTTCCTGAATCCGTCGCTCAAGAATTTTGCTCCGCGCATTGGAATCGCCTGGGATCCCTTCGGCAATGGCAGAACCTCGATCCGAGCAGGAACGGGCATCTTCCACGACCAGATCAACGCCGGAGCCTACGCCTTTTCCTTCCTCTCCTCTCCGCCGTATTACAATGTCGGCAACATAACTGGAACGGTTCCCAACGTAGTCGGGCAAAATCCGGTGAACAACCCGGTGTTCCCGATAGCCTACTACACCCAGCAGGATTTGCTGGGTGGCTCGCCCAACCTCGAAGGGTTTCAGTACATCCCGGAACAGCCGGGGTACACCTGTTCCGAGTGGTCACCTCCATGAACGCGCGGTTCCACGAGATCCGGGACGGGAGAATCTTCATCCCGACGCTTGTCGGAGGGGTTGCCAATCCTCTCATCAGTCCCCGCCTTGGCCGCATCCGGCCGCGCTTCAGCGATGTGACCAGTGATTATCATGCCCTCCTGCTCACTGTGAAGAAGCGGCTCAGCCGGGGCTTGCAGTTCCAGACCTCCTATACCCTCTCGAAAACAGTGGATGATTCCTCCAACTGGACGGGAAGCTCGGACTGGGACAACGGTTCTGCCGGCAGCCGCTTCTTCTCTCTCAAGGACCGCTCGCTGGCCGCATTCGATGTTCGCCAAGCGCTGGTGACCAACGGCACGTACCAATTACCGGGGAACAATCTGGAAGGAGTCGCAGGGCGGGTGTTGGGTGGCTGGCAGTTGAGCAGTGTACTGTCGCTGCGCGGCGGCAATCCCTTTAATCCTGCGCCCGGTGCCAATAATCCTGGTAACTTCACCAATATGACGAATTATCCCGACCGGGTGGGACCCATCAAGTACGATACCAGGAACTCGGATCAGTACTTTGATCCTTCCGCGTTTGCCTACCCTCTAGGTTACGCTGCCGGAGAAGCCGCGGCATTGGGCGGCGTATACGTTGGTAATACGGGACGCCATGTTCTGATTGGGCCGGGACAGGCCACACTCGACGTAGTACTCCAGAAAGGATTGCGCGTGACGGAGCGCGTCAATCTCAACTTCCGGACCGAATTCTTTAACTTCTTAAACCGGGTTAACTTCGGCGAGCCGGATACTGCTATATTCACCTCCAACGCAATTCAGCCAAACGGGAGCCGGGGAGAGGTGAATCCGGACGCGGGAAGAATCACTAGCACGCGCGGTAATCCACGGCAGTTGCAGTTCGGATTGCGCGTGGAGTTTTAAGCTTCGGAGAAGGCGGCTGGGCCTGTTGAGAAAACCCGGCCGCCTTCTCATTTCTTCTCGATAAACCCAATTTGACCGCTTCGAAAGTCGGCCAAGTTTTCAGTTGCTCCGCTATTTAGTTACGCAGCATAATCAGACCCATGACCAGCTTGTGATTTTGTCCGTCCGACGAGAAGGAGAGGGTGAGACCCGGCATGAAAATGGCAGTGAAGATTCAAGTCTGGGCGGCGGTATTCGCGGCTATGGTTCTCGGCGCCTCCGTCGCTACCGCCCAGCGGGGGGGCAGTTCCGATGCTGGCGGCGGCCCAGATTTGATTCAACAAGCATGCACCGGCTGCCACGAGTTGACCCGCATCTCGCAGGCCAAGAAGACTGCGGCGCAATGGGAAGAAACGCTGGCGGACATGATCCGCCGCGGCGCACCGGTGCTGGAAGGGGAGCGCCCCATGCTTCTCCAGTTCTTGGCAAACAACTACGGCTCCGGGAGTGCGGGAGCGAATATGCCGGCCCGGCAAATTGCCGGAGCGCAGGAGGTTCCCGCTGCGGACGCTCGTGGCCGGGAGATTGCGCAGCAGGCCTGCTCGGTGTGCCATGGACTCGACTACCCGTTTGAAGCCAGGAGGACGGCGTCGGAATGGGAAGCGACGGTCAATGACATGATCGGCAGAGGCGCCCCGCTGCTCGAGGGAGAGCGCCCGCTTCTGCTCCAGTTCCTGACAAAGTACTATGGCCCTGAAAAACCGCGGACGAATATTAATCAGGCGTCCGCGCAAGAACTGATCGCCGCTTTTGGGCTGTCTCCATCGGAGGCTGAAGAGATTGCTCGTTTCAAGCAGCAGCATGGAAGCATCTATGGTTGGGAAGACCTCCGGAAGATCCCGAATCTGGACTTGAAGAAGCTCGAGGCCAAGCGGGACGTGCTGGCCTTCCTTTAGCCGCGAGCCAGTGCCGCGTCAGGAACCGTATCGCTGAGATCATTTCCAATCCGGAGGGTCATGCGGAGGTGAGCATATGCAGAATCTAGTGCGCGAGTTGATGGAGTCGAAGCTCTCCCGGCGCGGCTTTGTGGCGGCGATGGTCTCTGCCGGCTACAGCGCCGTGGCGGCTCAGTCGGCCTTGCAGTCGGTGGCCCCATTTGCCGCTGGGGCAGAAGTGGCCGCTCCCCTCACAAAGTCGATGCAAGGGACCGGAGGAGAATTGCTCGCGGAGCAGATCATCGCCACCGGAGCGAAGTACATGTTCGTGTCCAATGGCAGCGGACTCGGCTCGCTCTGCGACGCGCTGGTAACACGCCCCCAGATTCAACTGATCCAGACGCCCATGGAAGGGCAGACGGTGGCGGTGGCGGACGGGTACGCCAAGGCCACGCTCAAGCCGGCGTTCGGAATGTTCAGCCGGGTCGGTATGATGCATGCCTCCTCGAACATGTACAACGCGATGAAGGACAGAACTCCGGTGGTGATGTTTAGCGATCACGCCGACACGGGCGGAGAAGGCCGGGACGGCGGCGAGGATTTGGACGACTGGATCGAAACGATGAGGCCGTTTACAAAATGGCGCTGGGTGGCGCACCAGGCGAACCGCATCCCGGAGTGGGCGCGGAACGCCACCAAGATTGCCACCGTTTTTCCCCTGGGACCGACCTATGTCCGAATTCCGAGAAACCTGCTTTATGAGGAAAATGTGCGAGCGCAAATATTTGCCGGGAAGACTTTCGACATCCCGATGAAGCTGAGCGCCAATGAAACAGAGGTCGATGAGGCAGCCAAGCTGCTCCTGGCCGCTTCGTCTCCCCTGATGACGGTCGGCTTCGAGGTGACGCAAACCAATGCGCAGAACTCGCTCGTCAAGCTAGCCGAGCTGCTGGGGATGCCGGTAGTGCTGGCCAGGGGTTACGGAATGGACTTCCCCACCGGGCATCCGCTGTGCGTGGGCGAGTTGGGCCGGCCCCGCTATCCGAAGGAGGTGGATTGCGTCCTCAACTTTGGGGCCCAGGGCTTCTCGGGTGGGGGATCCCGCGGAGTTCCGCTCATACAGGCCAGCGTGGATCCCGAGGCGATTGGCAGGAATGTGCCGCTGAGCGTCGCCCTGCTGGGCCACCTGGATGAAATCGCGAAGCAGTTGATTGAGGCGATCAAGAGCCGGGCAAACGCCAGCCAGTTGGCGGCCAAGGCGGCCGAGCGCACCGCCAAGTGTGCCGCTTACACGCAGGTTTCGCGAAAGGCTCGCATGGAGATGTCTCGCAAGGCCGCAGGCGCTCCGGTGCCTTGGGTGCGGGTGATGGCGGAACTTGCGGATCTTTCCGAGCCCGATGCGATCATCGTGCCGGAGCTTGGGGATGATGGCCGCATATCGAGCTTTTTTGATTTTGCCGTCGATGGCAAATTCAAAATCGGGCGGACGCGAGGCCAGGCTTTAGGCTGGGGCGTGGGAGCTGCAGCCGGAGTCAAGCTGGCGCTTCCGGACCGGCAGGTGATCGCAATTCAAGGAGACGGGGGATTCCTTTTCGGGCAGGCGGAGTCGCTCTGGACGCTCTCGCGATATGACATGCCGGTGATGATCGTGATCCTCAACAACATGAGCTACGAGGCCACCCGGTGGCGCGTGATGGCCCGCGGCAATGCGGCAGGAGAGTCGGGCCGGGATTACATCTCGTACCTGGGTGATCCCGAGGTCAATTTCCAGGGCATTGCGGCGGCCTTCAATATTCCCGGTGAAACCGTTCGCAACACCGATCAATTGCGTCCCGCCATCCAGAAAGGGTTCCGCACCCTGAAAGAAGGCCGTCCATTCATGCTGGATGTGCGAATCCAGACCACGGGCGCCGGCGCGGACGCCTTTTGGTACCCCAAGTATTCCGTAGCACAGCAGCGAAAACGCGAGGTCTGAGCTTCACGCCACGCTTCGGCCCGGCGCGAGACACCAAGGCAGAGATTCGGGTTACGGCTGGAATTCAACTCGGATTTAGCGAGTCCCTCATGGTGGTGGCTGAGAGCTAGATTCGGCCGCCACCTTTTCTTTTGGCCGGCAGTGATGCGATGGCGGCCCCGGCGTGTTTTAGATCCGCTCCTCCCTCTGGATAATTTGCACCCCAGCTTGACAGCGAGACCGGAAGGCATATAGATTCCCTCCAACGGGGAATGCTACACAGATCGATCATGCTGCGGGAGCCAGTTGCAGTTGTAGCAGCGTTCGTGGCGGTGGCAGGAAAAGGCGATGATGCGGCGAGCGGCAATTCCCCCGGCAACTTTTTTCCTCCTGGTGTTAGGGACGGGGGCCGTGGCGTTCGCTCAACAATCCTCCCAGCCCAGTTCTCCAGCCGCGTCGCAGAGTCCTGCGGCGACGCGGAGCACAACGCAACTTCCGGCGCAGCGAGCAAGTGCTGAGCCTGGCGGCTCGGCGGTAGCTTCTACCACAAACCTCGTCAGCGAAGAACAATTGGCCGGACTGCCGCTCAACGGCCGCAGCTACAGCCAGTTAGCAACGCTGCAAAGCGGCGTCAGTGATTCTTCCGCAGGCGGCGGGTCGCGCGGCGTCGGCGGCGGCAACCTGACGGTGGCGGGTGGGCGATCCAATTCCAACACCTACCTTCTGGACGGCACGAATATTATGAGCTATGACAACAGCGCCCGCAGCGCCGCGGGCGTGCTGCTCGGTTCCGACGGGGTGTTGCAGGTTCAGGTCTTCAGCCCCAACTACGGTGCCGAGTATGGGCGGACCAGCGGCGGCGTGCTGAACTCTTTGACCCGCTCCGGCACCAACGAGTTTCACGGCACGCTCTTCGAGTACTTGCGAAACAGCAAGCTGGATGCCAGAAACTTTTTTGATGATGGACCGGAGCCGCCTCCTTTCAAACGCAACCAGTTCGGATTTGTGCTCTCCGGACCGATTCGGAAAGACAATACCTACATCATGGGCAGCTTTGAGGCCATGCGCGACCGGCTGTCGGAAACCGGTGTTTACTTCTTCCCGGATTCCAAGGCGCGGCAGGGGGATATCACCCGCGCCAACGGGACGGTGGAGCACTTTGAGATCCATTCCAGCGTCCGGCCTTATTTGGATCTGTTTCCGTTGCCAAAGGCGGACGGCATTGGAGGAGTCGGGGAAGTGGCGGGAACGGAGATCCAGCCCACCGACGATAATTTTCTTACCGTCCGCATCGATCACAAACTTTCATCCCGAGACAGCGTGTTCGCGCGCTACTCGTCTGACTCTGCTTCCAGCCAGTCTCCGCAAGGGACCAATCTGTTCTATGCCATCAACGAGACCCGTCAGCACTATTTCACGGTTGTGGGGAGCCACATATTCAATCTTCGCGCCCTGACGGCCTTCCGATTCGGCTATACGCGGCCGCAGGCTTCCTGGCACGATTTTGCGACCATCCCGATTGATTCGAATCTATATTTTTCGCCGGGAGCGCCCTACTTCGGGCGGCTGGAGGTTCCCAGTCTGACCGCTTTCGGGCCGGGCTCCCAGGACCCGCGCGAGAACTTGACGAACACCTTTCAATTTGCCGACGACACTCTGATGCAATCCGGGCCCCACGCTGTGAAATGGGGCGTCGAGGTGCACCGATACCACGCCGATATCTCCTCCGGATTCCAGAAGTCCGGCATCTGGACCTTCAGCAGCCTGGAGAATTTTTTGCAGGGAGGGCCGTCGGGAACCTCTCTCCGAATCGCCCGACCCGGCTCAGACAATCAAATGGCTTACCGGCAGACTTACCTGGGAATGTACCTTCAGGATACCTACCGAGTGGCCGCGGGATTGCAGATCAATCTCGGTTTGCGTTACGAATATACCACCCGCGTCCACGACCAGAATGGCAAAGATGTTTACCTCGCCGACCCGGTGCACGACACCGAACCCGGACTCGGTCCCTTTTTCAAAGACAATCCGGCCCGCCTCAAATTCGCGCCGCGGCTGGGAGTCAACTGGGCCCCCGGCAACAGCAGGACCACGGCTCTGGCGGCCGGATTTGGGATCTACTACGACCAGATGCTGGTCAATTACGTGGAGGGAACTAAGAGCACCGCTCCGTTCTATAACTCGGCTGTACGGACTAACTTCGATTCATCGGGCACGGTTCCCTCGCTGGCCTTTCCCAACGCCGTCTCCGCGACGGACGGCGTTCCGCATGAAATCCAGGCCTGGGATTACGCCGGAACCAGGATGCCGATGGTGCTGCGCTACAACATCGCATTCCAAAAGGAGCTCGCCGGGGGGTGGCGTCTGCGGGCTTCCTATGTCGGAGCGCGCGGGAATCATCTGGTACGGAGCTACGAGGCCAATTTGTATCCCGCTCCCATCAGCATGCCCGACGGCTCGTTGTTTTTTCCGGATAATTGCAATGACCCGAATCACACGCCTTCCCCGCTGTGCCGCCCCAACGCCGGCCCCATCAATCCCAATCTCGCCGCCGTTGAAACCGACTCGACCGACGTGCAGTCCTTTTACAACTCGTTTCAGTTTAACGGGAATAAGACACTGGGACGCGGATCATCGGTGCAGGTCAATTACACGTACGCCAAATCGGTGGATGACGCCTCCGGACAGAACAGCGACGACCTGTTCCAGTTCCCCAGGCTGCGAACGCTGGATCGCGGACTATCTGATTTCGACATCCGGCAGCGGCTGACGACGAACTTTTTTTATCCCATTCCTTTGGGAGGCGGGCAGCGATGGTTAAATTCCGGCGTGCTCTCGAAAATTGCGGGAGGGTGGCGGCTGGGCGGCATCGTCTCGATCCGCTCCGGGACCCCTTTTTCCCCGCGCAGCAGCGTGCGAACGCCCGGATACCTGTTCGCAGCCACGCGGCCGAACCTGATCTCACCGCAGAAAAAGAATCCGACCTCGGGGACGACCGCTGGCTGCTTCGGCTCCGTCGAGCCGGGCCGCGAGCTCGGCGGTCCGGACCTTTATTTTGACCCTTGCGTTTACAGTGTCCCGGCGCCCGGCACCCTGGGCAATGCCGGCCGCAACACCATCACCGGTCCGAGCGTCTTTGGTATGGATTTGTCCATACAGCGGGATTTTGCGCTGGACAGCAAGCGGCGGCTTTCGTTTCGCGCCGAGATTTTCAATCTGCCGAACCATACCAATTTCGGCGGCGGCGCTTCCAACCGCATTTTTACCGGTTCTACAGAGCGGCCCCGTCTTAGTTCCACCGCCGGAAAGATTCGCAGCACCTCCACGACTTCGCGGCAGGTGCAGTTCGCCTTGCGGTTCTCGTTCTAGATTGCCAGCGCCCGTTGTGTGGCGATCAACCGCGAACCAATCTCTCGGAACAAAAAAATCCCCGCCGGGCGCCGGCGGGGATCAGCACTGTCACGACTTTCTTGATTTCGTAAACTAAAACACGATCTTGAGCCCCAATTGAAATTGGCGCGAATTGGTGGCGGTGCTCTGAATCAGTCCCACCGAATCCGACTCCTGCAAGCTCCCGGAATCAAAAATCGTCGATTCCGGAGAGCCGAAGTTCGGCCGGTTGAACAGGTTGTGGAACTCCGAGCGGAATTGCAGACTGGCGTTTTCCATCAACCGGAAGTTCTTTGCCAGCACGGCGTTGATGGTGGCAAGTCCCGGTCCAATCAAGATGTTGCGTCCCAAGTTCCCAATGTATCGGGTGTGCGCCACATTAGCATCATGGGCAGTTAGGGTAGGAATCGTAAACATCGATGGATCAAAATAGCGGTTGGGATTCCGCGCATCATAGGAGGGTTTCGATCCCGC
>Ga0209342_10004261_pt1 | contig 14908 bp, 15 predicted proteins | sample RifCSP16_2_FD_184023 | JGI IMG/M metagenome (GOLD analysis project Ga0209342, IMG submission 184023) | Soil microbial communities from Rifle, Colorado - Rifle CSP2_sed 16_2 (SPAdes) (version 2) | ecosystem: Environmental > Terrestrial > Deep subsurface > Rock core/Sediment | place: Rifle... | reverse complement strand
AGTCGCTGCTGATCATCCAGGCGACCCTCGGCATGGGCGAGGCCATCCTCATGGAGACGAGCCTCAGCTATCTGGGGTTCGGGGTGCAGGAGCCCACGCCCTCGTGGGGCAATATGGTCCTGTCAGGCGCCAACTATTTCATGAAGGGCAACTTCTGGCCTTCCACCGCACCCGCGCTCGCGATCCTGTTCACCATTCTCGGCTTCCACCTGCTTGGCGACGGGTTGAACAATATTCTCGAAGGCAAGAGGGACCGATGAAGAGCGCGCCGCTCCTTAAAATCGAGGACCTCCGCACCTATTTCTATTCCAAGAGCAAACAGGCGTTCGTGCGCTCTGTGGACGGGGTGAGCCTCGAGATCGCCAAGGGCGAGACGCTCGGCGTCGTGGGCGAGAGCGGCAGCGGCAAGAGCATCACGGCGCTCTCGGTGATGGGTCTCATCACCGGCGGGCCGGGCGTCATCAGCGGCAAGATCGGCTTTAAGACCGACGGCATCCAGAAGAACCTGCTCCAGTGTCTCGAAGACTACGTGGACCTTAACGCTCGGGAAGGCAGGATCATGGGCGTTGACAAGGACGTGGTCGGCTGGGAGAAACACTCCGATCGCATCATGCGGAACGTGCGCGGGAAAGAGATCGCCATGATCTTTCAGAACCCGAAGTCCTCGCTCAATCCCTTTACGCCGGTCGGGAAGCAGATCACCGAAGCGATCCAGCTCCACACGCAGACCACGGACCCTGCTGAGGCAAAAAAACGGGCCCTCTACTGGCTCAGCCGGGTGAAGATAGACTCTCCCGGACTCCGGTTCAACAACTACCCCTTCGGGCTCTCGGGAGGCATGTGCCAGCGCGCCATGATAGCGATGGCGCTCGCCTGCGAGCCTTCGCTTCTTATCGCCGATGAGCCGACGACCGGCCTTGACGCGACCATCCAGTCAAAGATCACCGACCTGCTCGCTGAGCTGAAAGCGGAACTCGGCATCACGACCATGCTCATCAGTCATGACATCAGCGTCATCTCCAGGCTTTCGGACAGCGTCGCCGTGATGTACGGCGGCACGGTGGTGGAGTACGGCCCGGCCCGGGACATCCTGGCCGCCGGCATTGCGTCCAAACATCCTTACACCTCTGCGCTCCTCACGTCGATCCCGAGCGAGCAGAACATCAAGGAAAAAGGGTATCTCCAGGCGATCGAAGGAGATGTGCTCGACACCATCAACATCCCGCCGGGCTGCAGGTTCTATTCCCGGTGCAACAGGGTGACGGACAAGATACGAAAGAAGTGTGAGTTTACCGAACCGGACCTGCGGGAGATTTCCCCCGAACACCGGGTGAGGTGCTGGCTCTATTTTGATTAAGTTCGGATATCACCACAAAGACACCAAGGTACGAGGAACGCAATGCATAAGTCAGATTTCAAAATGCAAATTGCAAAATTGCGGTATGGCCCTGAGGCCATGATTCTCTATCCTTTAATTTTTACTTTTGCATTTTGCACTCTGCATTTTGCATTCATTAGCTTTCGCGCCTTCGTGGAGTAAAAGGTTCTTATGCCGAAGACCATACTCGAAGTCATAGACCTGAAGAAACACTACTTTCACCGGAAGGGGCTGTTCTCCTCGGTCAAGGGAGAGGACCGCACAATCCCCGCCGTGGACGGGGTCAGTTTTTATCTCAAGGAGAACGAGACGGTCGGCCTTGTCGGCGAATCGGGCTGCGGAAAGACCACGATCGGCAAGACCATCCTCAGGCTTGAGACGCCCACCGCCGGCAGGATACTCTTTGACGGCAAGGACATTACCGCTACGCCGCAGGGCGGGCTCCGGCAGCTCAGGAGCCAGATGCAGATGGTCTTCCAGGACCTGGACGCGGCGCTGAACCCCAAGATGCGCATCCGGGACATTCTCAAAGAATCGATCACGGTGCACCGTAAGGCGGGCGATGCCGAGGTTGCCAAGAAGATCGGCGAGCTCCTCGAACAGGTGAACCTCAAGAAGAGCAAGCTCTCCAATTTTCCCCATGAGCTCTCGGGCGGCGAAAAACGAAGGGTGGGGATCGCGCGCGTCCTGTCGGTCGGACCGCGTTTTATCGTCGCCGATGAGCCGACGAGCGCGCTCGATGTGTCCATCCAGGCCCAGGTCGTGAATCTCCTGCGGGACCTTCAGAAGCAGCTCGGACTTTCCTATCTCTTCATCTCGCATGACCTCCGGGTCGTGGAGCTCATCAGCCACAAAGTGGCGGTCATGTACCTGGGGAAGGTCGTGGAGATGGGGCTCGCGGGCCGCATTGCGAATGCGGCGCGTCACCCCTATACGCACATCCTCTGGTCTTCGCTCGTCGAGAAGCAGAGCAAGGAATCTTCCCAGTCAACGGCGAGGCCGCACTCAGGCATCTGGGGCGTCTTCGATTTCGAACGGCCCTTCTCCGGCTGCCGCTTTGCCCCGCGCTGTCCTGTGTTCGAGTCCAAGGGCAGGCCCACCGTCTGCACCGATGCCGGGAGCGAGCCGCAGCTCCGCGACCTCGGCGACGGCCACCAGGCTGCGTGCCATTTCCCGCTGTGATCTATCATCCTATGAAAAGCAGTTGACCGCAGAGAACGCGAGGATCGCAGAGAAAAATCAAGAGCTTGGTCTTGAAACCAGGCCCACCAAAAAGCTGAACTCTTTCGTCCGTATGAGCATTTGATTTTTTTTGTGTTCTTTCTCCGTCCCGCATCAAATGCCAATAGATACGGAGCGGGGGTGGTTTAGTGTGAACAACTGCCGTTTAATCCATCACAAGTTCTCTTTGATTTTCACACGCCCGGTGTTATAATAAACCATGTTTTTATCCCGTTCTCTGCGATTATTTATTTTCTTTTTGTTTTTTTCATCCGGTCTTGTCTGGGGCGGATCTCCGGCCCCGCTCATCGTTGAACACGGACCGAGGAACACGCACAAGATCGCCCTCACGTTCGACGCCTGCCCCACGGGGACGCCTGATGAATACGATGAGAAGGTCATCGAGATACTCCTCCGGGAAAAGGTTCCGGCCACGCTCTTTTTGAGCGGCAGGTGGGTTGAAAAGAACGTCGAGAAGGCGAAATTTCTTGCGAGCCGGCCGCAGTTCGAGATAGCAAACCACGGCTTTTATCATCCGCATATGCTGGAAAAGGATGATGATCGCGTCCTGCGTGAACTGAAAAGGACCCAGGCGTTGCTCAAGAAGGTAACCGGCAGGACCCCACGGTATTTTCGGCCGCCTTATGGCGAGGTGGATGGGCGCGTTGCGAAGCTGGCGGCGGAGGCGGGACTCGTGACCATACAGTACGACCTGGCCTCAGGAGACCCCGATCCCGATCTCTCGGCAAAGGGCATCACCCGCGCCGTGCTCAGGGACGCACAGGGCGGGAGCATCATTGTCTTTCACATGAACCGGAAGGGTGTTCACACTGCGGAATTCTTACCCGAGGTCATTCAGGGGCTCCGTCAGAAAGGGTTTACCTTTGTTACGGTGGGAGAGCTTCTGCAAAATGCCAAATCTCAAATAACAAATCACCAATAATTATCAATATCCAGATTACAACAACCAAACGGGTTTGGCAGGCTGTTGAAAAAGCATTTTGTAGCCCAGTCACGGTCATTCTGAGCGCAGCGAAGAATCTCGTATTTCCAACCGGTTGAGAGATCCTTCACTTCGTTCAGGATGACACAAATTTTTTTAACAGCCTGTTTATGGTAAATTATTTGTGATTTGATAATAGTGTGTCATTTCGCGCTTACTTTTTCAGACCGCCTTTGTACCGCTGGAGCCAAACAATGTGGCTCTTTTCCTCGTTGATGATCTCATCCATGACCTTTTTCTCCCGGACGATCGACCGGAGCTCCATGTAGTAGAGGAGCGTCTCTTTCTCAAAACCGAGCGCGAAGTTCACGGCGTCCTGGGCCGTCCTTACCCGTTCCATGGACGGAAGGGCCTTGCCCTTGCCCAGGAAGAACTCGGATTCGACGAATGCCCTGAGGTAATCGCTCACATCCTCCCACTGAGAAGGCTCCGGTCCGCTCTTCGTGGCGATTTCCTTGAGCTCCGCAAAGGTCTTCTCATGGATCTTCTCCTTTGCCGCGAGGGTGGTAAAGAGCTTGTTCAGGTCGGCGTTCTTTTTGAACGTGTCCGACATTGACACGTAGAACTGGCAGCCGAGCCGCTCGGTCTGAACCGCCATCTCCAGGATCTCGGCGATTGAGTATGTATTCATAGGGACTCCTCAGGAGGCTGAATTTTTTACGGTTCGCAAAATAATAGCTTTTCCCTCGCGAGGTGTCAATCAAATTTTGCTTTTCCTTGCACAAATCTCCTCATTATGATACTATTTCCCCCGGTATGCGAACATTCCTCGGATTATTGCTTTGCTTGTCCCTTGCGCTGCCCGGGGCATCGTTGTCCGCGCAGAAGGGGCTGGCAATAAAAGGGGTCCGGTTTTTTTCGTACCCCACCTTTACCCGAATTGTGCTTGAGCTCGAGTCCGCCGGTCCGTACGTGCTGACAAAGGACCAGGATGGACGCAGGCTCATTTTCACCGCTTATGAAGGTCCGCTTGCGCTCAAGGCACAGCAGATGCCGTTGATCAATGACGGTGTCGTGAAGACCATAGAGGGAAAAGAGGAGGGGGACAAGCAGTTCATTTTTATCAACCTCGACAGCGCGGCGGGCGAGGTAAAGGACTTTGTCCTCCGCAACCCCGACAGGGTCGTGCTTGATATTTCGAAAGGGACGGCGGGGCCGCCGGTTCCGGCGCCTTCGGGCAGGAAGACCGTGATCGTTATGCTCGATCCCGGCCATGGCGGGAAGGACAGAGGGCTCGTTTTTGCACAGGGCCAGGAGAAGTCGCTGACGCTTGAGCTCGCACGGGCCGTCAAGAGACTGGCGGCAAAAAAAGAATCCGGCCTGTCGATCGCCTTCACGCGGGAGAAGGACCAATCGCTCTCACTCGACGAACGGGCGGCGATCTCGAATTCCGCGGGCGCGACGCTTTTTTTGAGCATCCACGCCGGCATTGGCAAGGACATGCGCGTTTATGTGCTCGAGCCGGATTCACAGCACCGCCCCGTCGGGGTTTCGGGCGGTCGTAAGGACTTTATCGGCTTCGAGACCGAGAGCGAGCAGCAGCAGATGTTCTGGGGACGGCAGCAGGCCGCGCATACGCAGGAGAGCAACGGCCTTGGCCGGAGGCTCATTCAGCAGGTGACCGGCAGATCCGACGCGGAGCCGATACAGGCCCCGCTCGCGGCGCTCGGAGCGGTGGATGCCGCCGCTGTTGTCGTTGAAATCGGCGCGGAGCTTGATCGGACGAAGACGGCCGAGGCGATCGTCAGGGGGATAGAGCAGTATGTCAGAGAGAAGCGATAGGAGCATACGCGGCAGCAGGTTCCTCCTCGTACTGGTCATCCTGCTGTCCTTGCTCGCGTTTGGAGGCTTCCTTCTCTGGATGCGGATGGGCCCGCCAGCATTGCCGCACTCCCGCCCGGACGGGACGAGACAGGAAATCGCCCGCGCGCGGACCTTCCCGACCGATGAACCGCTCCGCATTATGATGTACTGCCCCTCAGGCGGGATGCTTGCGGCGGAATCCGCCGGCGTCAGGAGGCAGCCTGATACGCCGTCGCAGGCGCGGGAAACAGTGTCCGCGCTTCTCGCGAGCCCGTGCGTTGTTCGGGCCCGTGTGCTGAACGCTCTGCGGCTCAATGCCCTCTATCTTGACTCCTCCGGCGCCGCGTATGTTGATCTGTCCGCGACCGCCCCGGGGGGAGACGGAAAGGGCTCGGCGTGGGATGAAATCCTTGCGGTCTACTCCATCGTCAACACGCTCACGCAGAACTTTGAAGATATCAAGCAGGTCCATATTCTCGTTGACGGTAAAGAAGCGCAGACCCTTGCCGGGCATATTGATATGTCTCCGTTCTTCAGCCGGAGAATGGACCTGGTGAAGCAATAGAAATTCGTCGTCACCGCCGAGATCGCAGAGACTGCAGAGGGAGAAAGAAGAAAAGCAAGCAACGAGAGCTGTTCATTTCTCGGCGTCCTCCGCGTTCTCTGCGGTAAGAGAGAAAAAAATAATCATGCAAAAAGCGATCGGCATATTTGATTCCGGCATCGGCGGTCTTACGGTGCTCAAAGAGATCATCGCGAAGCTGCCTGAGGAGAATACCATTTACCTGGGCGACACGGCGCGGGTCCCCTACGGCATCCGTTCGCCCGAAACGGTCACGCGCTACAGTTTCGAGAACACCCGGTTCCTCCTTTCCCAGGAGATCAAGATGCTTGTTGTGGCCTGCAACACGGCATCCGCCGTCAGCCTTGACGCGGTAAAGAAGGAGTTTCCGCTGCCAATTATCGGGGTGCTCGAGCCCGGCGCCCGCGCGGCTGTCGCCGCCACGAAGACCCGGAAGGTCGGCGTCATCGGCACCGAGGCAACGATCAACAGCGGCGCATATGAAAAGGCGATCAGGAAACTCGGCGCGGACATCGAGGTCTTCAGCCTCCCCTGTCCGCTTTTTGTCCCTCTCGTGGAGGAGGGTTGGATCGAAAACGATGTGGCGGAGCTCGTGGCCTTGAAGTATCTTGCGGGGTTCAAGGGCAAGCGCATCGATACCCTTGTGCTCGGGTGCACGCACTATCCGCTTCTCAAGAGCGTGATCACCAGGACCATGGGCTCCGGGATCACGCTCATCGATTCCGCGACGGAGACTGCCCGGGAGGTAGCGGACGTCCTCGGAAAGCTCAAGTGGAAGAAAGGCGGGCAGGGAACGGTCGTACGCAAATATTTTGTGACCGACACGCCGGCCCGTTTTGTGAAAATCGGCAAGCTTTTTCTCGAAGATTCGCTTCTGACCGCGGAACAGGTAATGGTAGGCGGAGTATAGCGCGCCGATGGCGCGAATCTCAAATCGCAAATTTGAAATTTGAAATTGTCACGCCCTGCGTGGCAGCGAGGTGGGTTTGATGAACAAAGAATGTGAACATACGAGAAGATCGCTCCGCAAGTATCTGCACGGCCATCTCTTCATGCCGGAGCAGATGAAGATCGAACGCCACTTGAAAAAATGCGTTGTTTGCAGTTCAGAGTTCCAGGCGCTCAAACGGGCGGCCGAGACCCGGAGGTACATGAAAGATATCACCCCCCCGGAGGGAATGGTGCAAAGGGTCAAGGCCGGCGTATCGGGGTTGTCGAGACTGAAGAAGATCCTGTACCGCCCGCTCTGGGTGGCGGGCATCATTGTAGTCGTGGCGCTTGTCTATTTTTACGCCCAGACGCCTCATCGCTATGACGGCGAGCTCGAAGGGACGGGCGCTCCTCTCGACACGACGACTCAACCTCTTCCCGCGGCCGCTTCCCCGTCGCGAGCTGCCGCCAAAGCAACGGCCAAAGCCCCGGTGGAGCCGGAAAAGACCGTGCCGGCGCCTTCCCCCGGCATCGAGCCCCTCGTGATTACCATAAGCGTTGATGACGAACAGGCGGCAACGAGAAGGATCAATGAAGTGATGCGGGGGCATGCGACGCTCCGGAGCATGCGTTTTAGCGATACGGTCAAGGAAATATCAGGGAGCCTGACTGCTAAAGAGCTTCTTACTTTTTTTAACCGGATCGAGAATGCAGGCAAGGTTAATTACAGCCGAACGCGTCTCGCGTCGTTCCCTGCTGCCGCGCCCGTGCCGTTCGTCATGAGGCTCAAGACCGAGCAGCGGCCTGCGGAACCGCCGATCCAGCAATCCCGCGAAAAACCTGCTGTAAAGACCGGGGATACGCCGGTTGAGAAACCAGCGCCGCCTGCGGCCCCTGCGCAGTAAACTCCGTTAGAAAAAAACGACCTTTGACGATGGCGGAGGATATGGATTTTTTGATGGGAACGTCTCAAGACAAAACATATCAGGAAACCGTTGATTATCTCTTCGGCCTCCAGAAGCACGGCATCAAGTTCGGCCTGACCAACAGTTTTTCCCTCATGGATGTCCTTGGCCGCCCGCATAATAAGTTCCGGTCTGTGCATATTGCCGGCACGAACGGCAAGGGTTCTACCGCCGCTTTTTTGTCAGGTATCCTTCAGGCGGCCGGGTTCCGCGTGGGACTCTATACGTCGCCTCATCTGGTGCATTTTACGGAGAGGATCAGGATCAATAACGTCCAGATCGCGGAGGAGCAGGTCGTTGATCTCGCGCAGAAGGTGCGAGAGGCCGGCCGGTTGATCGAACCCGATGTGGGAGAGGACCGGTTCAGCCCCACGTTCTTTGAAGTTACCACCGCGATGGCCTTTGCCTTCTTTGCGGAGGAAGGCGTTGATATTGCTGTGATCGAGGCCGGGATGGGCGGTCGTCTCGACTCCACGAACGTCATTACCCCGCTCGTATCCATTATCACGAACATTGATCTGGAGCACACCGAGTACCTGGGAGAGACCCTGGAGCAGATAGCGCGGGAGAAGGCCGGTATTATCAAGGAAGGGGTCCCGGTGGTCACGGGAGCAACCCAGCCCGGGGTCATCGAAGTGTTCGAGAAAGAGGCTGCCGCCAGACGGGCGCCCCTCTACAGGGCCTCAAAGGATTTCAGGCCGGAACGTATCATAATCGGCCCCCCGCAGGTTTTTGACTATCAGGGAATCAGCGGGGCATTCCCGTCCCTTCGGATACAGATGCTCGGCAGGCACCAGATAGACAACGCCGCCCTTGCCCTGGCCGCGGTCGAATGCCTGCGAAACGCCGGCCTTGCCATAGAGGAATCCGCTCTCCATAAGGGTCTGGAGCGGACGTTCTGGGAGGGCCGGATGGAACGGGTATCCGAGCGGCCCGACATCTACCTTGACGGGGCGCACAACCCCGCCTCGGCCCGTGTGCTCGCCCGGACAGCAGCCGCGATGAAACCCGCGTATCAAAAGCTCATTCTCATCATCGGCATTCTCGCGGACAAAGACTACCGGAGGATCATCGCCGAGCTTGTTCCTCTCGTTGATCACGTGGTGGTTACGCGGCCGCAGTACTCGAGGGCGATGGATATCACGACCCTCGCGTCCGAGATAAGGGCCCGCCATGGATCCGTGGACACCGCGAATTCCGTCGAAGAGGCGATACGAGCGGCCGGAAAGGTCGCATCGGACGACGACCTTATCCTGATCACGGGCTCTCTCTATATCGTGGGAGATGCAAGGGCCGCGCTGGTTCGCGACGCGCACAGGTTTCAGGCGCTCAACGGCCTTAAGGGATGATATGAAGAGATTGAGAAATGCGGAGTGCAAAATGCGGGATGGAAGACCCGGGGGACTGAAGGAATGCTATCGATGAAGCAGTGGACGGCGCGCAGACTATCCTTGATCCTCCTCGTTGTCTTTTCGGCCCTGCCGTGTCATTCCGCGTACACGCAGGAGCTTCTCAAAAAAATACCGGTGACGATCAAGGCCGATAATCTCGATTATGACCGCGCCAATGATGTGTATACGGCGCTGGGGCATGTGAAGATCGAGCAGGTCGACAGGCTGCTCGAGGCGGACAAGGTTGTCCTTAATAACAAAACCGGAGACGCGCTTGCCGAAGGGAAGGTATACCTCAGGGACAAGGGCGACATCCTGCGGGCGGAGAAGCTCGAGTTCAATGTCAATACGGGGGCGGGAATCATTTATAACGGTGAAATATTCATGAGCAAGAGCAACGTGCACCTCAAAGGAACGAAGATCGAGCGGTTCTCCGAGACGGTATACCGGATTGAACAAGGCACGTTTACGACCTGCGACGAGGGAGAATGGTATTTGAAGGCGCGTGAGATCAATGTTGACATGGACAAGTATGCGACCGGCAAAGGCGTGTCGTTCAATATGACGGGACTGCCGGTGCTCTATACCCCCTATCTGCTGTTCCCGGTGCGCCGGCAGAGCGGGCTGCTCATTCCGGAGCTGGGGAGCGACAGCAAGGAAGGATTTCTCGCGAAGGAGGCCTTCTTCTGGGCTCTGTCGGACTACCGGGACATGACGTTCACTTCAGACTACCGGAGCAGGCTCGGGCTCGGCACGGGCGTTGAATATCGATACGAAAATTCCCGGGACTCTTCCGGAAAGGCGTATTACAATTATTTTAACACGTTCCCGCGATACCGGGACCCCGCCACGCCGGCTGCGCGGTGGGAGTTTAAGTTTCAGCACGCCGAGGAGTTCGCCGAGGACCTCTCTGCCCGCGTTGACATTCACCAGGTGGGTGAAGAGTTCTACTACCGTGATCTCGAGAAAAAGCTTGAACCCCGCTCGAGACCGTACCTGGATTCGAACGCTTTTTATGTGGAGAGGTGGGACACGGCCGCGCTCTACCTTATGGGCCAGTATTCAAGTGATCTCACGCAGCCGAATTTACAGACGATCCAAAAACTGCCTGAGCTTCGATACATGATCTTCAACGAGAGGATCGCCGGCCCTCTGCACCTGAATTTCGACGGTTCCGCGGTGAGTTTTTCCCGGCGGCAGGGAGACGTCATGAGGCGGGCCGACTTTAACCCCGGCCTGGCCGCGGCGTTCGGCGCGGGCGGTTTCGGCTTCACCCCTCGCGCGGGCGTTCACGCGACGTTTTACGACCGCGGCGCCGGTTCCACGGAACCGGTCGAGCGAAAATACTATTACGCGGGGGCGGACTTGAATGTCCGGTTTTCCAGGGTGTTCGGCGCGGACGACGAAGCGGGGATCGGACGGATACGGCACTCTGTAGAGCCGACCATTTCCTATGTGTATGTTCCTCATTTGAAGCAGGAGGACATTCCCCAGTTCGATTCCATTGATTCCATAGCGGCGCAGAACCTTATTATTGTTTCCCTTACGAACCGGCTCACCGCCCATTATAAGGATGCGGCCGGCTTCAGAACCTACGACATGATGGTCTTCAAGCTGTCGGGATCGTACGATGTGGACGCCGCGAGAACCAACGATGCCGCTGTTTCCCAGCCGCGTTCCGAGATCAAGGGGGAACTCTACGTAAAAACCCCCAAACTGCTCACGTTCACCGCAAGCGGCGCCTATAATACCTATACTCGCCGGCGGACATCGTCTTCGGAGAGCGTGCAGGTTGCCGGAGACGTGGTGCGGTTTGATATAACCCACCAGGATTTACAAAGCCCGAAAACGGAATTTCTGATCGGAGGGGCCGGTCTCAAACTCAGCAGGTTGGAGTTGAACACGCGCCTCTGGCGAGATCTGGAGAATGGAATGACGACACAAAAGGAATTCAAGGCGCACTATGCTTCACAGTGCTGGGGCCTGGGAGTCTCCTATATTTCAAGGCCCGGAGAGACGCAATACCTCGTGACGTTTGATCTGAAAGGCATCGGCGCCATGAACATCTTGTAAGAGCCCGCAGGCGGCTGTCTGGAAGCGTTCAGGCGGCGCGAGGAGGTTGGTATGGCCGATGAGATCGTTGTGCTGATTACCGCTGCTTCCGACAGCGAGGCCGCGAAGATCGCTCAAGCGCTCGTGGAAGAACATCTTGCCGCATGTGCGAACATCGTGCCCGGGGTGCGTTCTCTCTTTTTTTGGGACGGCAAGACGCAGGACGAGCGGGAGACGCTCCTGATCTGCAAGAGCAGATCGGCGCTCATGAGCAAAATTATCCAGAGGGTCAGGTCGCTCCATTCCTATTCCGTTCCTGAGATCATCGCCCTTCCGATCATCGCGGGCTCGCCGGAATATCTTGAGTGGGTGCGGGAAACGACGAAGGAATAAAATCACTGATCCAGGATGCAGGATGCAGGATGCAGGGAGACTGCTCCCTTTTAACTTGCAATTCCTTGTAGCTTGCTACAGGGTCACCTTAGAGGTTCCTCTCCCATGATGGGAGAGGTTAGAGCCTGCCCTCGAATGACGCTATCGAGGGTGAGGGTGAAGTGCGGGAATGTCGGACGCATCACCCTCCCCCTGGTCCCCTCCCATCGCAGGGAGGGGAAGAATTAATGACCAGATACCACGCAGCTTGCTGCGTGGAGGTTCATTCTACATCACTTATCATGGATCATGCATCGTGTATCATGCATCGATAACGGCATGCCGGATAGAACTCTTAGCAAGAGACTTTTAGTAATCTATAAAACGCTGTATGAGGCCTACGGCCCGCAGCACTGGTGGCCGGGCGACACGCCGTTCGAGATGATGGCAGGCGCGGTGCTCACGCAGAACACGGCCTGGACCAATGTGGAAAAGGCCATCGCCAATCTGAAAAAAAGCCGTTTGCTCTCCTTGTCGCGACTGCACAACGCGCCCGGGAAGAGGCTTGCCTCGCTCATTCGTCCGAGCGGTTATTTTAATATCAAGGCGCGGCGTTTGAAGAGCCTTACCGCGTTTGTGGTGGGCCGCTACCGGGGAAGCCTCAAGAGAATGTTTGCGGATGATCCGCGAACATTGCGCGAGGGGTTGCTCGGCGTAAACGGCATCGGGCCCGAGACCGCCGACTCGATCCTGCTCTATGCCGCGAACAGGCCGTATTTCGTCGTTGATGCGTACACCAAAAGAGTTTTCAGCAGGCACGGGTTTATAGCGGACGGAGCAGGCTATCACGAGGCGCAGCGGTTATTCATGAACAACCTGCCTGCCGATGTCCGGCTCTACAACGAATACCACGCCTTGATCGTGAGGATCGGCAAGGAGCGCTGCAAAAAGAGCAGACCGTTATGCGCGGGGTGCCCGCTTGAGAAGTTTTTGCCCGAATAGCAGTTTGCAGAAAAAATCCTGAGATCAGACCAGACGTCATACCGAAAACAAAACGAAAAATTTTGGTCATTCAACTGTGCAATAGTCTGCTTATATACATTATACAGACAGGATCATGGAAAAAGCCCAATATATTGTAAGAAACCGGCTGGAATTTTCAAAAAATCAAATAAGACCTTGACAATAGAAGCCGTATTTGTTAACCTCTATTCAGCAAAATTTGCGTCTTTTGCGGGAGGAATGATGAAGGCAGTAAATCCGAGAAATATGAAGAAAAAAGAGTACTTTACGTTCATGTTTCTTCCCGGTCCGAACTCAAAGGTACGCACCCTCAGCATCTCCAAATCCGTTATCAAGAGCGTTTTCTTTTCTCTCCTCGGAGTAATCGTCATCTCTTTCTATCTCGTCTATGAGTATAATGATGTGAAAGACAAGGTGTGGGAGCTTCAGACGGTCCGCCAGGAGCTCATGCAGCAGAAGGCCGAGGTGCAGAGCTTCGCGCTCAGCCTCCTCGATTATAAACGTCAGATGTTCCGCCTGCGCGATCTGGATACCAAGCTCCGCCGCGCAGTGAGCCTGGGGCCCAGGGACAAGGCGCAGCAGGTGCTCGGCATCGGCGGCCCGGACGAGCTGGGGCTCCAGAACCTGACAAGCCTGGGCGAGAAGAAACAGCAGGATGCTCTTAAAGAGATGCATCAGGAGCTGACACAGCTCAAAGGCGCGGCGCTCAAGCAGGAGGCAAGCCTCCAGCTGCTCATTGAATATTTTGAAGACAAACGTTCTCTCTACGCTTCCACTCCTTCGGTGTGGCCCGTCCGGGGATGGGTTACGTCTCCCTTTGGCAACAGGACCTCTCCGTTCAGCGGCATTCTGAAGTTCCATGAGGGCATGGATATCGCGGCCCAGACCGGCACGCCGGTGATGGCGCCGGCCGACGGGGTGGTGACCAAGGCGGGCTTCGGGACGGGGTACGGCAACCTGGTGGAGATAAGCCATGGCTACGGCATAAGGACGAGCTTCGCGCACAATTCCAGGCTCAATGTCAAGGCCGGACAACGGGTAAAGCGGGGCGATGTAATTGCCTACGTAGGAGATTCCGGCTCCAGCACCGGACCGCACCTCCATTATGAGGTTCGGGTGAACAACCTTCCGGTAAATCCTGCCCGATATATGAATTGAGAAAGGGTCCGTCCAGACGGGCTCTCCGTATAGCACCCTGCAAAACCGGTGCGGTAAGTTTTCGGTCTCATCTAATACCTAACCCGGACAAGCCGGAACCATAAATACATTCATGTTTACCACGGATGCACACTGATGAACACGGAAAAGAATTCAAGATTTAGTTCTTAGTATTTTTCAATCAGTGAGAATCCGTGTTAATCCGTGGTAAAATGGTCTTTAGATTTTCTTGCCATTTTGAGAAGAATTTGATTCGTAAGTTACTACGTGTCGGCATGGGAAAAGAGCATAGGGGGCAGAAGAAATGCTCTTTCCCTTTGTTTGCTGCCTTAAAACCGGTTCCGCATGCGATAAGACGGCGGGATGATTGCCGTGGGCATGCGGAAGCATGCAAGGAGGGAGTGGCCTTATGTCAAGCGGGAAAGTGAAGTGGTTCAATGAATCAAAGGGGTACGGTTTTATCGAACCGGATGGCGGCGGCAGGGACGTATTCGTGCACTATTCAGCCATACAGGGAGAAGGGTATAAGACGCTCTCTGAGGGCCAGATGGTGGAGTTTGAAGTGACCCAGGGCGACAAGGGTCCCCAGGCGGCAAATGTCATGAAAGCTTCTTCATCATAAAGAAGCGGCCGGCCTGTCTGCCCTGCCCGTCCCTGCCTGCCGGCAGGCGGCAGGCGGGCGACAGGCAGGCAGGTTGTCCCTCTGTTTTGCGGTCCCTGACGGTTGAGAAATCCATAATGAATACGAAAAATCGCGCAACCCCGAAGGCATCCCCCGTCTTCGGGGCTTTTTGTTTACCAATCCCGGACAAGGCGGAACCAAAAAGCTGGAACCAAAAGGCGTCTCACGCAAAGCCGCAAAGGACGCAAAGGAAATCTTTAAACTTCTTGGATTTAAACCCTATGATCTTGGCCTTTCTTTGCGAGCTTAGCGACTTTGCGCGAAAATGCTTTTCCCTGTTTGAGGAGAAACTGACTTTTTAGATACTAACACATCCGACCGGATGTCAGGGGCGTCCGTCTCAACAG
>Ga0209342_10004253_pt1 | contig 14924 bp, 11 predicted proteins | sample RifCSP16_2_FD_184023 | JGI IMG/M metagenome (GOLD analysis project Ga0209342, IMG submission 184023) | Soil microbial communities from Rifle, Colorado - Rifle CSP2_sed 16_2 (SPAdes) (version 2) | ecosystem: Environmental > Terrestrial > Deep subsurface > Rock core/Sediment | place: Rifle... | reverse complement strand
AGGACCTTAGTTCGCGCCGCGGCCTATTGGGACTTGTCAACAAGCGTCGAAAACTTTTAATGTATCTATTAAAGAAGGACGAAAAACGATACCAGGTAATTACGGAAAAGATAGGATTGGAAAAATAAGAACAATTTTCTTCCCTTATCCTCGTATCTGGTTTCTAAGATAATAAAGTGAAAAAAATAATCAAAAAAGAAATTGAATTTGGGGGCCGAACTCTTTCGTTTGAATACGGAGAGCTGGCCGGCCAGGCCAATGGTTCGGTGCTTGCCCGCTACGGGGATACCGTCGTTTTGGCGACCGCTACCACCACGCCGGCTAAAGAGGATATCGGATACTTCCCTCTCACCGTGGATTATATGGAGCGGCTCTATGCCGGTGGAATCATCAAAGGTTCCCGCTTTGTGAAGCGGGAAGGCCGTCCTTCCGACGAGTCGATTGTGTATGGAAGGATGATCGATCGTTCCATTCGTCCGCTCTTTCCTAAAGAATTTGGAGATGAGGTTCAGGTTGTGATCACGGTTCTTTCGGTGGATAAAGAGAATGACCCGGCGGTTTTGGGAGTAATCGGCGCTTCGGCTGCTCTGGCCTGTTCTAACATTCCTTGGGATGGACCGATCGCGGCCGTCCGGATCGGGCGCAAGCCGGTGGAGAGCGGAGTTGGGGAGTTGATTCTCAATCCGACAGTGACGGAGATCGCCGTTTCGGATCTGGATCTGATCGTCTCCGGAAAGGCGGATGAGATTGTGATGGTGGAGGGTGGGGCGGGTGAAATTCCCGAAGAAGAGATTCTTAAGGTGGTGGAATTCGCGCAAGCAGCGTTGGTTCCAATCACCAAATTTATCACCGAGGTGGCCGCGGAAGTGAAGATTGAAAAGATGAAAGTGGAAGTTAATCCTCAGGTCAAGCATATGTTGGAGGACCTGCGCGACTTTACGCTTGCGCCCCTTAAAGAGCTCGTTGAGAAAACTACCGATAAGGAAAGTTTCAATGAGGGGCTCGCGGAGCTTTCTGAAAAAATATTCAAGAAATTTGAGGGTACTTATCAGAAGTTGGCGATGGCGGCGGCGCTGGGAGATCTTACCAAAGAGGCGGTGCGCGAGCTCGTGATTAAGGACGGGAAACGCACTGACGGACGGAAGTTGGACGAAGTGCGTCCGCTCCATATCCGGGTGGGGATCCTGCCGCGGACCCACGGCTCAGCCCTTTTCCAGCGCGGAGAGACTCAAGTTCTCACCGTTGCTACTCTAGGTGCATCTTCCCTGGAACAGATCTTGGAGAGTCCTATGGGGGAAACCAAGAAGCGCTTCATGCACCATTACAATTTTCCGTCCTTCTCGGTCGGTGAGACCAAGCCGAACCGGGGTCCTGGCCGGCGCGAGATCGGCCACTCGGCCTTGGCGGAGCGGGCGCTGGACCGGATGATTCCCCCCGAAGAGGATTTTCCCTATGCGATTCGGCTGGTTTCGGAGGCCCTCTCGTCCAACGGTTCCACCTCAATGGCTTCCACCTGCGGTTCGACCCTGGCTCTGATGGACGCGGGTGTGCCGATAAAATCTCCTGTTTCCGGGGTGGCGATGGGGCTCTTCACCGACGGGAAAACTTTTCGGGTCCTGACCGATATCGCCGGGATTGAAGACCAGTGCGGCGATATGGATTTCAAAGTAGCGGGAACCGCCAAAGGCGTCACGGTAATCCAAATGGATATCAAGGTTAAAGGCCTTCCCCATAAAGTGATGGCGGAAGCCTTAGCCGAGGCGCACAAAGCGCGGTTGGGGATTTTGAAAGAGATGCTAAAGGTGCTCGACAAGCCCCGGGAAAAACTCTCCCAGTACGCGCCCAAGGTGGCAACGATCAAGGTCCCGATTGAAAAAATCGGCGAGGTGATCGGTCCGGGGGGCCGGATGATTCGCCGCCTCACCGAACAGACCGGAACGGAGATCGATATCGACGACAACGGCACGGTGAGCATCTCCGGTCCGGACGAGGACAAGGTCAACGAAGCCCGGAAGCTGGTAGATGATCTCACTCGGGAGGTTCAGGTCGGGGAGATTTTCGAAGGCACGGTCCAGCGGATTATGGATTTCGGCGCTTTTGTGGAAATCCTGCCGGGCAAAGAGGGAATGGTGCATGTTTCCGAGCTCGCCTACAGCTTCGTCGCCAAACCGACCGATGTGGTCCAGATCGGAGACAAGATAAAAGTAAAGGTAATTGAGATCGACGCGATGGGCCGAATCAATCTTTCGAAGAAAGCATTGGAGAAGCCGCCCGAGGGGTATCAGGAGAGGCCCCGCGAAGATCGCGGCGGCCCTTCCGGACCACCGCGGCCCGGCGGTCGCCCGTTCCGCCCGGGGGGTTTTGGCGGCGGTTCTTCCTATCGAGGAGGTCCTTCTTCCCGTCGGCCGGGGGGTTATTCACCACAGCGGCGGCCGGGATTCGGTGGTGGTGGAGGCCGGGAGGGTTATCGTCCCGCTTCCGACCGCGGCCGTCGTTAGATGAGTAGTAATGGACGGCCGCCTTGCGGCGACCTAGCATTCTCGCTTTGCTCGAATGAAAAGTAAGAAAGAAGAACTCCTGGCCCAAATTGATCGGGCGGTCAAAACCTGCCACGGCTGTCGCCTTTGGAGAACAGCAAATCACGCCGTCCCTGGAGAGGGAAGTCCCGGTGCCACGATTATGTTTGTGGGTGAGGGTCCCGGTTACAACGAGGACAAGCTCGGCCGCCCGTTTGTCGGCCGGGCCGGTGATTTGCTGGATCGTCTGCTCTCGCGCAACGAGATCCGCCGCGAAGAGGTTTTCATCACCAACGTGGTCAAGCACCGCCCTCCCGAAAATCGGGCGCCGATGAAGGACGAGGTGCGGGCCTGTCTGCCATTTTTGATTCAGCAGATCAAGGTGATCAACCCCAAGGTCATCGTGCCGCTGGGTCGCTCGGCGCTGGATATTTTTTTGAAGGACAAGCTGATCGGCGAGATGCACGGTCGGGGATTCAAGGTCGGCAATCGGATTGTCTTCCCGCTCTATCACCCGGCGGCGGCGCTGCGTTCCCCGGCGGTTCTGCGGATTCTGGAGCACGACTTTCGTAGCCTGCCGAAGATTATTCGGGGGGAGCTGGCACCGGTCGAGATCGAGGTCACCAATGGCGATAAGAACCAAATGAAGTTAATATAAAATATGGAAGGTCAAAACAACTCACAACCGAATAGGAGAACAGAAGAGAAAATGAGCCTCAAATTTATTCCGATCGGGGGAATGGGCGAAGTCACCAGGAACATGTACGTCTATGAGACGCCGAACGACATGGTGCTCGTGGACTGCGGCATTGGTTTCCCGCCGGAGGAAGAAGGTCTGCCGGAGAACACGCTGCTAATTCCCGACTTTTCCTATGTTCTGGCCCACCAAAATAAGTTGCGGGCGCTTGTCATCACCCATGGCCACGAGGACCACATCGGGGCGATTCCCTACCTGTTGAGGAAGATTCGCGTCCCGGTTTACGCCGCCCGCCTGCCGGCCGGAATGATCCGGGAGAAACTCAAGGAGAGGGGACCGAAGAAGGCCGAGATTCGAGATGTCACCGATGGCCAGCGCGTCCAGCTCGGTCGGGATTTCTCCTTTGAATACATTCGGCTGACCCACTCGATTCCGGACACGATGGCAATCGCATTAACTACTCCCTTGGGGGTAGTAATTCACACCGGCGATTTCAAGCTCGATCCGACGCCCCTCGACCGCCGCCTGGCCCAGCTGGGGAAGATTGAGGAGTACGGTCGAAAGGGCGTGCTTCTTCTGGCTTCGGACTCCCTGCGGTCGGAGCGGGAGGGTTCCTCTCCTTCGGAAAGAATCGTCGGGGAGACCTTCTTCAAAGAGATTCAGAAGACCAAGGGAAGAGTCTTTGTAACGATGTTCTCCTCGGACATTTCTCGGGTCCAGCAGGCGATCGACGTTGCCGATGCTCTCGGCCGCAAAGTAACTCTGGCCGGGTTGTCGTTGGAGAAGAACTTTGAAGTCGCCCGCAATCTGGGATACCTCGCCGTTTCCAAAGGCCAGGTCATCGACAACGCCAAGCTCAAGAAACTGCCGGTTTCCGAACAGTTGATTTTGGTCTCTGGTTCGCAGGGCCAATCCAACTCGGCTCTCTCGAAGATGGCGCGGGGCGGCCATCGCAGTTTCAAGATCGGGCAAGGAGATCTGGTGCTTTTCTCATCCGATCTGATCCCGGGCAATGAAGATCGGGTCCGGAATGTCCAGGAGGATTTGAGGAACGTGGGCGCCAAGGTTATCTATCTCGAAGAGATCCCCGAGATCCACGTCTCCGGCCACGGCTACGCCGATGACCTCATCCGGATGATGCGCGCCGCTCAGGCCCAATATCTGGCGCCGATCGGCGGAACTCCGACATCGATGCCGGAGTACGCCAAGCTGGCCAAGGGTTACAACTACCGTGACGAACAGATCTTTCTGTTGGAGAGTGGGCAGATCCTGGAGTTCTATCGTTTTGAGAACCGCGTCGCGGCGCGGATCGCGGGCCGGGTGACGCTGCGGGAGTTTTCGGTTACACAAGATTGATTCCTTCGGAATCAATTTTGCTAGCGATCTCTCCTAGATCCCGTCCAAGATTGATTATTTCAGAATTAATCTTGACTTCTTCTCCTTTACCCTATAACATAGAAGAATATCAATCGTTTCCGTCGCCTGAGGCGACAAGGAGAGAGGCTATGGCTTCGTGTTCTGGTTGTTACTACCACATGCGGGTAAGGAGTCAGTGCGGCTGGTCGGGGGATGTTCCTCCTCAACCGGGCGGGGAGCGGTGTAACCTCGTTCCCTTGCAACAGGCTCGCGTTCCGGAAGGAACAGCGATCGCGAAGTCCCATCGACTCGTTTCGACCGCCGATCTCGCCGCCGAGAACGAGAGCTTCGCGGACGCGACGGGCCGGCTGGACTGATCGGGTACACTGTTCGTAGGGCGGTTAACCATCTTGGTTGACCGCCTTTTTTTGCGCTCGGGAAGTACTTTTTCGTAAACGGTATTGTTCACCCGCCCGGGTTTCAAGTTCTCGCTCCGCGGACTCGCTTCCGATGACCGCAAGCGATTTCTCAAAGCACGGGATCGAAATCGTTCGCTAGCTCGAACATCGCGGAGCTGGGCTTTCTCGAAACCCGCTGCGGGATGCCTGCCCGCCTTTGGAGGGTTCCTCAAAAGTAATTCCCCCTCGTACCATAATTTGGCTCCCAACTATCCTGTAGTGATTGACGAACGGCCATTCCCGTGTTTTAATTGAAATAGAAGTTAATTCTTGAAGAGAGGAGGAGATTCGGTGCCTGTTTGGCTTATCCTACCCGTAGCCATTGGAGCCACTTTTGTTTCAAAGCTTTTTGCCCGCCGGTATCAGGTTTTTCGTAGCTGTTCTAAAGAACACCATCTGGGTTTGGTAACGCTGACCCACCACGCGAAGGTTTCCTGCGATGTGGCTCTCTGGGTGGCCAACCACGCTCTGGAGCTCTGGGATAAGTTGGGCGTTTACTTTCCCGAAGAGACAACGGAACCGTTTGAGCTGGATGTGATCTGGAATCCTCACCGCAGTATGGGCTTTAAACCCAATCACACGTCGCGGGCGAGAATCAATATGGCGTGGTTCTTCATCGACGTGAACCACTCCGATTCCCAGGAGCAAGACCTGCGAGGAACAATCGCTGAGGAACTGCACCACATCGTTCGTTACCGGGAGAGAGGGGAAGAAGAGCCCTACCAGTTCCGGCCCGATCATGAAGACGGTCACTTTGGCGCGGTGCTTTATTACTCGATGAACGAATTCGAGTACGCCGCTCTCCGCTTCTGTGTGCAGGCGACCGGCAACAGATTTGATCTTCTAAGGGAAGTTGAGGAATACCGGAAAGCCACGGGGAGAGAGGTTTGAATTCCGAGGATTGGCCATCAGCGAACCGCGTTGATGGCCTAAACCCCGGGACTTGAGCAGGACCGGTTCTTGGTAGATCCTTAAGAGAGGCTTCGGCTTCCCTTAAGGCCAAGGATCTTTCCGTAATTCGGCAACATCATAGCATAGATATACCGATTGCGAGAAGACCTTGCGCTCTTTCCAAGAGCGTGGTAAACTATAAGTTAATATCGCGCATTCGGCGCGAAATCTAGTTCCCCTGAAGGGGAGAGGAGAGATGCTGTGGACGCGAAAGCTGAAGTCCGCATGATCCAGTTGCTGTGCCCTCTTTGCGTAGCGAAGGGGAATACGGAGCCGGTCGAAACTTCAACCGACTCCGCGTGGTTGCCCGCTCTTCTGGAGAAATATGTTCCGGAAATCAAGCGGAAGGAGGGATTCATTTCCCTCAACGAGGCCATCACCAAGGCCCCACAGTTTGAGGCTCTGGTCGATACCAGCGGCCGGCGCCGAGAGGCGAAGGTCATCTGCTTCGATCACAGCAGGGACATGCGCACGGCCAAGATCTGGACCACCAAGTACTCGGTGGTTCTGGAGATGCGCACTCGCGCTGCTGCTAGTCTCGCAGCCAGGCGTGCCGAGGAACAGGCCGAACGCGAAAGGAACGCCTTCGATTCGATCGGCTCGATCCTCTCCGGAAAGCAGTCCGCCGCGGTGTCCGAATCCCAGGGCGTTGAGCCCGAGGAAGATGACGCCAGCGCGGAGGCTCGGGAGGCGCAGGAAGCGGTTCAGCGCAAGCTGGCCGCCGATGCCGGAGCTCGCAGCAAGATCGATGAGGACGGGAAGAAGAAGGGCAAAGGTGGTCGTAAACGCCAACCCTATGACCGTTCCTCGTCCCGACGCGAAGCAGCTGCCGCCCGCGACTGATCTTCGCTGCCGCCAGGCCCCGACTCGCTTAACCGCGATTTCGGGGTCTTTTTTTAATTGGACGGCTGCCTCCGGCGACCTACCAATTTCGCTGTTCAATTGAACAGTGAAATTGACTTTATTTTTTTCCTCTGTTATTCTTACCAACAGCGAATGGCAAAAGATTTAAACATAGTTCCGGTTCTACCCTCTGCGGGGGAACTCTCTGTGTAGCGCCTTTTTGATTAGGGAGCTTTTTGCCAGCTTCGCGCTGGCCTTTTCTTTTTTTGAGCCAGGGGGGCCGATAGCTCAGCGGTAGAGCACGTCATTTGCAATGACGGGGTCGCCGGTTCAAATCCGGCTCGGTCCACCAAGCCCTTTGACATTAAAATATTTTTTGAAACTATCAAGTAAAAGAGAAATTGATAGTGGAAAAGAAGGTCTTTTTATAAGGTAGATGAAGGATGCCTTGGGGCAAAGGGCCGATGAAGGACGTACTAGGCTGCGATAAGCCTCGGTGAGCTGCCACGAAGCGCTATTAACCGGGGATTTCCGAATGGGGTAACCCAGTCGCCTTTGGCGACTACGCTTGAGCCAAGTTCCTGCCTTTTGGCGGGATATTAACTCAAGTGAGGGAACTCAGCGAAGTGAAACATCTCAGTAACTGAAGGAAAATAAAGAGAATGCGCGTAAGCGCGATTCCCTAAGGGGGCGTAGTAGTTTATGCCTACCTTAGGGGATCTCGATCCCCTAAGTAGCGGCGAGCGAAAGGGGGGAAGCCTAAACTCCGGCGCAAGTCGGAGGGTTGCAGGACCTGCATCAGGAAAGTTTTTGGTAGGAGAACGCCCTGGAAAGGGCGGCCACAGAGGGTGAAAGCCCCGTAACCGAAACTGGAAACTTTCTGGCAGGACACCTAAGTATCACGAGATAAGTGAAAGCTTGTGAGAATCGAGCCAAACCACTGGCTAAGGCTAAATACTCTTTGCCACCGATAGTGAACAAGTACCGTGAGGGAAAGGTGAAAAGAACCCCGGTAAGGGGAGTGAAATAGAATCTGAAATCATCTACTTACAAGCAGGCGGAGCCCGCAAGGGTGACGCCGTGCCTATTGAAGAATGACCCGAGGAGTTATCGCAAGCAGCAAGGTTAACTGCGTCAAACGCAGCGAGCCGTAGCGAAAGCAAGTTCTAAACGAGCGATTAGTTGCTTGCGGTAGACCCGAAACCTGGTGAGCTAACCATGGGCAGGATGAAAGCCGACGAGAGTCGGCTGGAGGTCCGAACCGATGTGCGTTGCAATGCGCTCGGATGACCTGTGGTTAGGGGTAATATGCCAATCGAACCAGGTGATAGCTGGCTCTCCCCGAAATGTATTTAGGTACAGCCTTGCAAAGTAACGAAGGGGGTAGAGATACTGGAAGGAATGCCGAGTCCGTGAGGACATCGCTTCCTACCAAACTCCGAATACCTTCGCGAAATTTGCAGGAGTGAGCAGGCGGGAGCAAGTTCCGTCGTGCTAAAGGGAAACAGCCCAAACCATCGGTTAAGGTCCCTAAGTTAGATTTAAGTGGGAAAGGTAGTGGAATTTCTTAGACATCCAGAAGGTAGGCTTAGAAGCAGCCATCCTTAAAAGAGTGCGTAACAGCTCACTGGTTGAGGAATTCCGCGCCGAAAATGTAACGGGGCTCAAAATCTACACCGAAACCGTGGATTCGCCGCAAGGCGAGTGGTAGGGGAGCGTCGCCACAGCTGTGAAGCTGGATCGTAAGGTCCGGTGGAGCGGTGGCGAGTGAGAATCTCGGGATGAGTAACGTTTGGCGGTGAGAATCCGCCACGCCGGAAGTTCAAGGTTTCCTCCGCTCTGGTCGTCATCGGAGGGTTAGTCGGTCCTAAGCCGAGGTCGAAAGACGTAGGTAATGGGCAGGGCGTTAATATTCGCCCACTTCCGCACGGTTCGATGGGGTAACGTTTTCCAAAGTTGCGAGCGTCCGCATGGTTGGGCGTTCTGCGCACCAAGGTGCTTTGTTGGCAAATCCGCAAGGCATAAGCCAAGGTGTGACGGGGAGTTCCGTAAGGGACAACTCGTGAGGCTGGAGAACCAAGAAAAACCTCTAAGTTATGCCGTGTGGGATCCGTACCGCAAACCGACACAGGTGAACTAGGTGAGTAGCCTAAGGCGCGCGGGAAAACGTTCTTTGAGGAATTCGGCAAGTTGGCCCCGTACGTTCGCAAGAAGGGGTGCCCCGTCGTAAGGCGGGGTCGCAGCAACAAGGCTCAAGCGACTGTTTAACAAAAACACAGGTCTCCGCTCAACCCGTAAGGGGATGTATGGGGGCTGAAGCCTGCCCAGTGTCTGTAGGTTACGGAGAGGTCTGAGATTATATCAGGGATCGAACCTAAGCCCAGATGAACGGCAGCAGTAACTATAACTGTTTTAAAGTAGCGAAGTTCCTTGTCGGGTAAGTTCCGACCCGCACGAAAGGCTTCACGACTTGAGCACTCTCTTAAAGAATGACCCGGTGAAATTGAAATGGCCGTGAAGATGCGGCCTACCCACAGCAGGACAAAAAGACCCCGTGGAGCTTTACTGTAGCTTGACATTGGTTTGATGATTGGATTTGTGTAGCGTAGGAGGGAGCCGCAAGGCGCCAATGAAACACCTCTCGATCTGATTTTCAAATCTAACCTAGGCGGTCATCCCGTCTGGGAACAGTGTCTGGTGGGCAGTTTAACTGGGGCGGTTGCCTCGCAAAGTGTAACCGAGGCGCCCCAAGGTCGGCTTGGTCTCGATGGACACGAGACTGTAAGTGCAAAGACATATGCCGGCTTGACTGCGAGACCTACAAGTCGAGCAGGTGCGAAAGCAGGGCTTAGTGACCTGTTCACTTCGAGTGGCGGAGTGAACAACATCGAATAAAAGCTACCCCGGGGATAACAGGCTGATCTCCTCCAAGAGTCCACATCGACGAGGAGGTTTGGCACCTCGATGTCGGCTCGTCCTATCCTGGGGCTGAAGAAGGTCCCAAGGGTTTGGCTGTTCGCCAATTAAAAGGGCACGCGAGCTGGGTTCAGAACGTCGTGAGACAGTTCGGACTCTATCCGCTGTGGGCGTTTAGCTTTTGAGGGGATTTCTCTCTAGTACGAGAGGACCGAGAGGAGCCAACCTCTGGTGTACCGGTTGTCCTACCAAGGGCATAAGATATGCCGGGTAGCTATGTTGGTAAGGGATAAGCGCTGAAAGCATCTAAGCACGAAGCCCACCCCAAGATGAAAAGCAGACCCCTTGTAGACTACAAGGTTGATAGGTGTTAGGTGTAAGGCCCGTAAGGGTTTGAGCCGAGACATACTAATAGGTCGTTTGATCTTCTTTTCCGCTATCAGTTCCGCTTTGACCAAGCAGAGCTAGTGTTTTGCTTGGAGGCAGAATTGGACGCTCTGAAGAAACAGAGCTAGCATTTTACCTTGAAGGTAGAAATGTTCTGGTGATTTGAGCGGAGGTGAACTACCCGATCCCATTCCGAACTCGGTCGTAAAAGCCTCTAGCGCTGATGGTACTTGGCCTTCGGGTCTGGGAGAGCAGGTCATCGCCGGAACATTTTTGTTTTCAACAGAAAATGCTAGGTCGCCTCGGGCGGCCGTCCATTTTTGCTTTAAACTCCTCGGAAGAATTTGGGATGGGGCTTCTGGATGTTTTCTCGGATTTCTTGACGAACCTGTTCCACTGTTTGATTAAGTTCGGCCTTAGCCCTTTCAATTACCGGGTCGACAACCTCGGCCATTTTTTCTTCGGTTTCTTTGGCGACATCCTGAGCGATCGGTTCAATTAGCTCCGCGGCTTGGCTCACTTTTTCCTGCACGATTGGCCTGATCTCGTTGATGATTGGTTGGGCAGCCTCCCGGACCTCGACCACCTTTTCCTTAACCTCTCCGGTTATCTCTCCGGCTTTTTCTTCCCAAACTTTAAGAAGTTCCTTGAGGGCCTGCCGAGATTCTTTACCCTCCTTGGGAGCGTAGAGAACTCCCAAGATCGCCCCGACCACCAATCCGACCGCAAACTGGTTGAACCCCCCGTTATTATTCTGTTCCATCAATTTCCTCCCCCTTGTGGCTGCCAACCACATCTTGGATTTTGTGGAACGCCTTGACGCCTTCTACCACCGCCGAGAAGAATCCGGAAGCGCTGGAAACGGGGTTGGCGATGGCGGTCGAGATCGTCGAAAAGCTGTCCAGAATTTGGTTCATTTTTGAGACCGCTTGGCGGACTTCCTTGAGGACTAGAACAATATAAACTCCCACAAAGAGGATGTTGACCGTGAGTAGAGCGATAACTACCAAAAGAAGTGTTTCTGTCATAGTGCAACACGAGCGTGGCGAGGCGCACTATGCTCCGCTCGAGTGAAGCTCGGACGAAACATTGGATGCGGCTTTACGCTCCTTGATCGCGGGGCAGACGTGGTCTAGATTCAGAATAACAAAAGCGAAAGAGCAACGGCAATAAATTCAGTAACGTCTTTGCCTCAGAGTATCTCCTCGGTATTGCGCCGCAATACCTCTCGGGGTTTGCTGCCCTCCGCCGGCCCCACGATTCCCCGCGTTTCCAACTCATCCAGAATCCGAGCCGCGCGGGCGTAGCCGATCGAGAGGCGGCGCTGCAGGAGGGAAGCCGAGGCCCGCTCGTATTGGATCACAATTTCAACCGCTTCAGCGAAGAGGGGATCGGTCGGCTCTCCCATCCTTTCGACCTGTCGCTCCATCTCTTCCACCTGCTCTTCCACGACATAGTCGGGGGCCCATCCTGAATTTTTGAGGAACTCGAGGAGCCGGTTCATCTCCTCGTTTGAGACAAAAGGACTCTGGATCCGAATCGGTTTGGAGCGATCGGGGGGAAGGTAGAGCATGTCTCCTTTGCCAAGCAGTTTTTCCGCTCCCGGCATGTCGAGAACTACTCGCGAGTCAATTTGGGAAGTGACATTGAAGGCGATGCGGCAGGGGATGTTTGCTTTAATCAATCCGGTGAGAACGTCGGTGGAGGGACGCTGGGTTGCCAGAATCAAGTGCAATCCTGTGGCCCGGGCCATCTGGGCCAGGCGGGTGATAGCTTTCTCCACTTCGGCCGGAGCGACGACCATGATATCGGCGAGTTCGTCGACCACGATCAGAACGTAGGGCATTTTTTCCTCGGCCTTTTCGTTGTAATCACCGATGTCGCGAACTCCCGATTCTTGGAAAAGTTTGTAGCGTTTGTTCATCTCCGCCATCGCCCACTTCAGGGCCGGGAGAGTTTTTTCGGGTTCGACAATCACCGGCATGAGAAGGTGGGGAATTCCGTTGTAATGGGAAAATTCTACCCGCTTGGGGTCGACCAGGATCAGGCGAACTTCTTCCGGGGAAGCTCGGAAAAGAATCGTCGCCAGGATCGTGCGAAGCATGATGGATTTACCGGATCCGGTCGCTCCCGCAATCAGAATGTGTGGCATTCGATCAAGATCATCAACGATTGATGCTCCCGAAACGTCCCGTCCCAACCCAACCGCTAGTTTGTGGGCCCCCTCTCCTAATTGGTCCGAGGTGATAATTTCTTTCAACGTGACCAGCTGCGGTTTGAGGTTGGGAACCTCCACCCCCACTTGAGATTTTCCGGGAATTGGGGCCTCAATTCGGACCGTTCCGGTTTTGGAAGCAAGCGCGAGAGCCAGATCGGAGGAGAGGTTGGTGATAGCGGAGAGTTTAGTGCCGCGCTCGGCCTCCAAAGCATACTGGGTAACGGTCGGGCCGAGATTGATATCAGCGACCCGGGCTTTTACTCCAAATGATTCCAGAGTCTGTTCAATCAGTTGGGCGTTCTTTTCGATATCACCCCGTTCGGCCGCAGTTTCGGAAGGATCATTGAGCAGGTCCAGCGACGGGTATTCCCAGGTCAGTTTGCGGCGCGGAGTCGTGATCTGGGTGGTTGGGGCGGAGTAGGGGGTGGCGATCTCAATTTCTTCCCCCTCCGAGGAGGCCTCGGGTTTGGTCTCGGATGCTTCCCTATTCACCGAAGGCCGCAACGGCTCCTTGAAATCTTTCCCGCGCCAGATATTTTCCTGGATCAATCGACCAATCTTCTGGGCGACTTTGGCGAGATAGAATAGGGCTTCGTCGAAGGAGATGTTCAGCGTTACCAGGATTCCGACGGTGCCCCCGGCCGAGAGAACAAGGAAGGCGCCGATCGTCGAGAAGATGCGGCGGAGGATCAGCTGGACATAGTAACCGGTTAGGCCTCCTCCCTGTCCAATACTGGCTTGGTATTGCGATACCTCCGTTGAGAAGAAGAAGTGGAACAATCCCAATAGAGAGATATAGAGGATCACCAATCCGTAGAAGATCCGAATTTCGACAAAGGGGATTTTGACTCTGAGGCGAAGCAGGACCAAACCTAGGAGTCCTGTCACGATGGGGAACATGAAAGCGCCCCAGCCGAATATCCGGTTGAGGTAGTCCTGGAGAAAAGAACCAAATCCGGCGGCTTGGCCAAAGAATGAGAGGACTGCCAGGATTGAAAAGACCACTAGGATTATCCCGATAGTGGATTGGAAGCTCTCATCCTTGAGATTGATTCTCATTGCGCGCCGGCGATATCTGGTAGACATTTTATTTCTTTTAAAATGCTAGCTCTGTTTCATCAGAGCGTCCATTTCAAGATGATTATAGCTATTTTGAATACAGAGTTAACTTCCCGGGTTGTAAAACCCATAGTTCTTGACAAGAGGACATCCGGCTGTTACTATTAAGTTAAGTTAAAAACCTATCCGATTAGCTGACTTTACCTACCTAAAGTTGCGGATGAACATATCCCGGGCTTTAGGCCCGGTTTTTGTTTCTTGAGATTCGTTCACGAGAAGGTGAGGGACACCTGCTTTCCTCTTTTTAAGAAAGGAGAGTTGGACCATCCTGCCATTTTCGTGGGCGGTTCTCAGGAATCAGGAGAGATTACCGTCACGGGAATCACGTTAGTTTCCCACCGGGCGAGTTTCACTAAGTTGCGCTTCCCGCCAACCGTGAAACAGCCCGCGGCCGATGAGGAGCATCACTCTTCTCATCGGCCGAATCCAAGAGTCCACCTTAGGCGGACTGCTGGATTCGACTCCGCTCACCACGAGTGGGTTCGAAACCTTCGGAAAGGAGCAGAGACGTGTTGCTTCAATTTCTTTTCTGGTGGATCGGTTCGATCTTCGCCTACGGCAATCGGAGACCGGAAAGAAAGTTCTGAAGGGAGGTGATCCACTTCTCCCGGTTATGCGCTTCCGGGTTATCTAAAAGCGCAGTTTTCCCAAGCCCGCCAAGAGATTGGCGCGCTTAGGAAAGGGTCCGGATAACCGGTTAAATTTCCAAGCCCTTGAATGCTTCGGGAGGTTCCGATGGTCCCGCTGCAAAACGTTCGAATGATTGTGGTTCAGTTCAGCTTCTCCAATCCCGAAGTTATTCCCTCGGGAATCAAGCGGCGGAAGCGAGAGACCGCCTTCGAGCACGTCGCCCGCAAGCTGCAAAAGACGGGGGAGAGGATCATTGAGCCGACCGTAAACTGTTCGGTGGAGTTTCTCGGTGAGCTGGAGGCGATGGGGTACGAACTAGTGGATGCGTTTTACCAAGCGCGTCCCGACCACGACGACCTCAAAGGGACCTACCACACGGTCCGGTTCCTGTTCGCCCGGCACGAGTTCGCCACGCCGTCCGCGGAGTTTCGGATGGTGCGGGACGCCATCCGCGCCGAGCTTCGGGAGATGCTTCGCACCGCCTTTTGGCGGGTCCGGGCGTTTCTCAACCCCTTCTACCAGAACGGGGAAGAGATCGCCGGGCAGCGATCCTTGAGCATCAACCTCGAGGTGCGCGTGTCCCGTTTCTTGCCCGACGGCTCGCCGGTGGTGGCCCGCCTTAAGGATGAGAGTGGGAAAAAGGTCGGAACCCCCCAACCGCTGGTGCCTGATTTTCGGCTCGCGGTAGTGGGGGATACGATCCGGCTCCTGGCTAGTGATCGTTAGTAATCGAGGTCAACCCAACTCCGGTTGAGTTGACCTCTCTCCTAAACTCGTTTCGGCAGAAGCGAGTTTGGGAGAGGTCGTCCTAGACCTCCGAGGTCTAGGATTTT
>Ga0209342_10004252_pt1 | contig 14925 bp, 13 predicted proteins | sample RifCSP16_2_FD_184023 | JGI IMG/M metagenome (GOLD analysis project Ga0209342, IMG submission 184023) | Soil microbial communities from Rifle, Colorado - Rifle CSP2_sed 16_2 (SPAdes) (version 2) | ecosystem: Environmental > Terrestrial > Deep subsurface > Rock core/Sediment | place: Rifle... | reverse complement strand
ACTGGACTTTTTGCAAGTTAAAAAGATTTAACGCGATACCAATATACCGCGATGCAAATATACTGTATCGATGCCAATATACGAATTGATACTAATTATACGAATGCGGAAATTTAATATTGGCATTTATTCGTATCATTAGCATGCATTCGTATATTAGCATCGCGGTATATTGGCATCGATACAGTATATTTGCATCGCATTTGATTCGTATGAAACCAATAAAAACAATTATCAAACTTCAAATTGAAGCGGGCAAAGCGACTCCGGCGCCGCCGGTCGGCCCGGCTTTGGGACAGCACGGCCTCAACATTCAGCAATTTTGCACTCAATTTAATGAGGCGACGAAAGCTCAATCCGGCGACATTATACCGGTGGAAATTACCGTTTTTGAGGACAGGACTTACCAATTTATTTTGAAGACCCCTCCGGCCTCCGACCTTTTAAGAAAGGCCGCGGGCATTGACAAGGGATCGGCCCAGCCCAACAGAAATAAAGTCGGCAAGGTGAGCCGCGAGAAAATCAAAGAGATCGCCGAAAAGAAAATGGCCGATCTCAACGCACACGATCTTGAGGCGGCGGAAAAAATAATCATGGGAACCGCGCGATCAATGGGAATTACGATTGAGTAATTTCAACGCGGCAGTTTTTTAACAATTGAAAAAGAAAGTGGTATAATGGCGTTGATGGAGATTGAAAGAAAGGAGAGCGCAAGAAAATGAAAAAACGAGACAAATTCATCGTTTTTGAGGGAGGCGAGGGCAGCGGCAAAACCACCGTCGCGAGATTTATTTTACAAATTTTGGAAAATCTCGGTCTTAAAACTCTGCTCACTCACGAACCAGGCGGAACGAAATTGGGAACGGACATCAGAAAAATTTTACTGTACGGAGAAAACATTCATCCGAGAACCGAATTGTTGCTGTTTTTGGCGGACCGCGCCGAACACGTCGAGCGAACGATAAAACCGGCTTTGGCTGAAGGAAAAATCGTCATTTGCGACAGGTTTGACGGCTCCACCTTCGCTTATCAGGGCGGCGCGAGGGCAGTGGATTTTGATTTAATACTGGTCATGAACGCCTTTGCCAAGGACAATCTCGTTCCGGATTTGTATATTCTTTTTGACGTTTCTCCGGAAATTGGCCTAAACCGCGAAGGAAAAAACGTTACCCGTTTCGAAAAGGAAGAATTGGATCTTCATCGCCGCGTACGACGGGCATATCTTAGTATGGCAAGGAACGATGACGAACATTGGGCGATTGTTGACGCCGAACAGCCGCTTGAAGACGTAAAGCAAAAAGTTCTGGAAATTTTCAAAAAAAGAAAGATAATTTAAAAAAAAGCCCCGCCAAGGCGGGGCTTTTGTTATTTGACATGGCGTAAAGCATATTCTATAATTATATTAGAGCTTGGTTTCATCACTAATTTTGCAACTTGATTCGTATATTTGTACTAATTCGCATATTCGTAACATTATGAAAAGCGTTGTCATTTGTTCGAGCCAGCGGTTTAAAAAAGAAGTTGACGATTTCGCCAAAAAATTGGAAAAACTCGGCGTTCCTTTGGTGCTCGCGCCCGATTTCAGATACCGTCCCGCGAAAGTTGCCGCCGCCCCGGAATCGGTGCGGCTGAAATCGGCGTCGTACCGCAAGGGGCTTGAAGGCCTGGTGCGGGCGCATTTGCACCGGATTCAAAAAGCCGACGTCTGTTTCATATACAACAAGAAGGGTTATGTCGGCTATAACACGACTTTGGAACTCGGAGCCGCGGCAATACTCGGCAAGCTGATTTTCGCGCTTGAAGAAGATACTCACGAACCTTGCCGGCACATTCTTTTCGACAAGATTATTAAGACCCCGGAGGATTTGGCAAGATATTTGGTGTAATACAAAATTCATGTCCGAAGAAGTATGCAATCATCTTAGTTGCGGGATGCTGGTTAAGGATTTAAAAGGACGGTATTTGCTGATAGAGCGAATGAAATATCCGATTGGCTTTGCCTGCCCAGCCGGTCATTTGGAAGAAGGAGAAAGTTTTGAACAGGCGGCTAAACGGGAGTTGAAGTCACAAAATCCCTGTCGCAGGAAAGGCGGCGATTGGCATGAATGGAAAATTTATGAAATTAAGACAGCCGGCGAAGTGATTATTGAGCCGACGGAGGTCAAAAAATATCTTTGGTCGGGTCCCAAAAATCTTAGAAAATTAGCAGAGAGAACCGCGGAGCGCGAATCCGGAAAGATTTCCGAGAGCGAATGGAACGCGAATCCCGGAATTGAGCCGGTCTGGCGGGATTTCTTCAAAGAGCTTGGCATATTGTAGCGCAAAGCGGCCCCATAAGGGGTTTTTTGTTTTATAAAGTATGGTATAATAAAAAAGTTATGACTTATCGCCCCACAATCGGTCTTGAGATACATGCCGAGCTGAAAACGAACGGCAAAATGTTTTGCGGTTGTTTGAACGATCCCGACGAGCGGCATCCAAATTTAAACGTTTGTCCGATTTGTCTTGGGCATCCCGGCACTCTGCCGACCATAAATAAAAAAGCCGTTGAAAGCGTGATTAAAACAGGTCTGGCGACCGGATGCAGGATTGCCGGCGTGTCAAAATTTGATCGGAAAAACTATTTTTATCCCGATTTGCCGAAAGGTTATCAAATATCGCAGTATGATAAACCGCTTTGTCTGGATGGTTTTTTGGAAATTTCCGGCGACAAGATTCGCGTCAGAAGGATTCATCTGGAAGAAGATACCGGACGATTGGTTCACGTTCAAGGGGGCCCCTCGGCAAGCTCGGGGCAATCAGCTTCGCTGATTGATTTCAACCGTGCCGGCGTTCCTTTGATGGAATTGGTGACCGAGCCGGACATCAAAAGCGCGCGGGAAGCGAGAAAATTCGCCGAAGAATTGCAATTGATTTTGCGGTATCTTGGCGTTTCAAGCGCCGATATGGAAAAAGGGGAGATGAGATGCGAGGCAAATGTTTCGATTAGCGAAGACGCCGCGAAGCCGGGAGTCAAGGTGGAGGTGAAAAATCTTAACTCATTCAAATCGGTTGAAAGGGCGATTGAATACGAACTTCAAAGGCAGGCCGAACTTTTGGAAGCCGGAGAAAAGATCGTTCAAGAAACGCGCGGCTGGGACGAGAATAAAGAGAAAACTTTTTCTCAACGGCTGAAAGAGGAGGCGCACGATTACCGTTATTTTCCGGAGCCGGATTTGCCGCCGCTTAATACGAATTTGTTTGATTTGGAAAAAATCAAAGCCGAGATTCCGGAATTGCCTCACTATCGCCGTCCGCGGTTTAAAGAAGAATACAAGTTAAGCGATGAGCAGGTTGAAATTTTGGTTTCGGAAAAAGAGCTCGGACACTATTTTGAACAGGTGATATCAGAATTGAAAGAATGGGATTCTTCGCGGCACAGAGCAAAACTCGCGCCGGAGCATTTTGACGCGATTATCAAATTGACCGCCAATTATCTGATTTCCGATTTAATGAGCTTATTGAACGAGTCCGGGGACGCGGCTAAAGATTTGCTCATAACTCCGGAAAATTTCGCCGAGTTCGTCGTGATGATTCATCAGGGGGACATTTCAAGCAAAGCCGCCAAAATAATCCTCAAAGAAATGTACGGCAGCGGCGCGGATCCCAGCCACATAATGGAAGAAAAAGGTTTATCGCAATTGAGCGACACGGGTGAGATTGAAAAAGTCGTGAAAGAGGTAATTGATTTAAATCCGAAAGCGGCCGCGGATTACCGCGCGGGACAAAAAAACGCGATGCAGTTTTTAGCCGGCCAAATTATGGCCAAAACAAAAGGTCGAGCGAACCCGCAAATCGTTCAGGAAATTTTGTCAAAGCTATTGACAGAGTGAAATAAATAGTGTATAATGTTGTTAAATAAATTAAATCCCCGGCCATTCATGGTTGGGATAACAAAAAGGAGAAAAATATGGATATAAAAAAATTTGAGACAGGAAGCTTTAGAGTGACGGAAGAAGAAAAAGCGACCAGGTCGCCGGAAGAATTGAAAAAGCTTGAAGAAAAGATTGAAAGGGCGAATTTGGATCGACTTGAGAGAATGCAGGATTTGTATGTCAAGCAATTAGAAGAGGGCTTAACCGAAGCGTTAAACACCGGATCTATCACTAAAGATGATGTTGGCGAGTGGCTTAAAGCGGTGGAGAGACAGGCGATGAGCGGTAAAGGCGGCCCAATTCAAGAAAAAGAATGAACGATTTTTGAAGTGAAAAATCCCCGAATCTGAAGCAGATTCGGGGATTTAATTTTGTTGCAAAAATTTTTTAATGAGGCGGTTCGCTTCTTTTGCGTTTTTGATCCACTGGATTGATTTGTCTTTGCGGAACCAGGTCATTTGGCGTCTGGCGTATTGCCGGGTATTTTGTTTTAAATTTTTTTTCGCTTCGCGAAGCGTAATCTTTTCCTCAAAATAGGGTTTAAATTCTTTATAGCCGATTCCGCTCAGTGACGGCAAATTCCAGCCGTATTTTCGCGACAAATTTTTTACTTCGTCAATCAACCCGTCTTTTATTTGCCTTTCAACCCTTTGATTTATCCGCCGGTAAAGCGTTTGTCTCGGGACGGAGATTCCCAGTTGCAAAACCTCAAACATCGGCTTGCCTTTGATTTTTAACGCGGAGAACGGCTTGCCGCTTAAGATACAAACTTCAAGCGCCCGGACCAACCGCCTTTTGTTTTTCCGGTCAATCGTCTCGGCGGCTTGAGGATCCAGTTTGGCCAAATCTTTCAACAGTTCTTCATTTGTCTTTTTCTCCAATTTTTCCCTTAACGCCGGATTGGGTGCGACTTTCGGAATCTGAAGATTTTCAACCACAGCTTTGATGTAAAGCCCTGTCCCGCCGACCAAGAAAGGCGTCTTGCCGCGCCTTTGAATGTCTTTAATAATTTTGATTGTTCTTATTTTGTATTGAGCAAGCGTAAATGTTTTGTTCGGAGGGATGATGTCTATTAAGTAATGAGGCACGCCGGTCATTTCTTTCTTCGTAACTTTGGCCGTGCCGATATTCATCTCTTTGTAAATTTGCCGCGAATCGGCGGAAACGACTTCGCCTTTTAATTTTTTAGCGAGAAAAACGGCAAGGTCTGTCTTGCCGCTTGCCGTCGGGCCGAGAATCACTATGAGTTTGTTCATTTTTTCTTTACAATCTCTTCTTTGATTCGCGCCAGGAATTTTTTGAATTTAACGGCGCCGAGGTCTCCTTTCGCGCGCTTTCGAACCGCCACGGATTCGTTTTTCATTTCTTTGTCTCCGACGATCAAAAGATAAGGGATTTTTTGGTTCTCTCCCTCCCTGATTTTTTTGCCGACTGTTTCGTTTTGGTCTTTCAGTTCGGCGCGGATGTCGACGGCTTGCAGTTCTTTCGCGATTCGCGCGGCGTATTTTTTATGCGCTTTTCCGATCGGCAAAATCCAGGCCTGAACCGGGGCAAGCCATAAAGGAAACGCGCCGGCAAAATGTTCAATGAGAAAAGCGATGAATCTTTCGTGCGAGCCGAGCGGCGCCCGATGAATAACGTAAACCGGCTTGTCTTTTCCGTCTTTGTCGCGATAGTTTAAATTAAATCTTTGGGCCGCCAGGAAATCCAGCTGGTTCGTGGAAGCGGTTTCTTCGCGGCCGACGATGCTTTTAATTTGGAAATCAACCTTCGGCCCGTAAAAAGCCGCTTCTCCCTCGGCTTCCACAAACGGTAGTTTTGAGTTTTGCATCGATCTTCTTATCATTTCAACCGATTTTTTCCAGCCCTCCGGAATATCCGCGTATTTTGCTTTGTCTTTGGCGGGCAGGGAGAGTCGCATGTAAAAATCTTTGATGCCGAAAACCTTTTTGTACCAAAATTCGTGCAGTTTCATCACTTTAAGAAATTCCGCCTCAACCTGATCTTCCCGGCAATAAATGTGAGCGTCGTTCTGGGTAAAGCCGCGTGTCCTGAGCAGGCCGGCCAGGGTTCCGGAAAGTTCATAGCGGTAAACCGTTCCGTATTCGGCAAGACGCAGAGGCAAATCCCTGTAGCTCTTCGGCTCCGATTTGTAAATCATGTGAGTGTGCGGACAGTTCATCGCTTTTAAGTAGTAATTCCCGTCGTCCAATTTCATCGGCGGAAACATGCTCTCGGCGTAGTAGGGAATATGGCCGGACATTCTATACAACGTTTCTTTGGCGATGTGGGGCGTTGCCACGCGCCGGTAGCCCCACTTTTTTTCAATTTCTTTCGCGTAATTTTCAATTTCATCGCGGAGGATCGTTCCGTTCGGCAGCCATAAAGGCAGGCCCGGGCCGACTTCTTCGGCGAAAGTAAACAATTTCAATTTTTCCCCCAAAACCCGATGGTCTCTTTTTTTGATTTCTTCCTGCTGCCAGAGATATTTGTCCAAATCTTTTTTTGCAATGAATCCGGCGCCGTAAATCCGCGTCAGCATTGGGTTTTTTTCCGAGCCGCGCCAGTAAGCTCCGGCGATTTTGGTCAACCTGAACGCGTCCGCCGGCAATTCTTTCGTGGAAGCGACGTGCGGACCGCGGCAGAGATCAACAAAGCCGCCGGTTTTATAAATTGAAACGGTTTTGACTTCCTTACCAATAGTTTTTTGTTCTTCTTCGCTCATCGCGGTCGTGCCTTTCATTTTTAGGTCTTTAAGCAATTCCACTTTGAACGGCTGATTTGTTTTTTGGAAAAACGCGATTGCCTCGTCAATGCCCGTTTCTTCTCTCTCAAATTTCAAATTCTGTTTGATGATTCTTTTCATTTCCTGCTCGATCTTGGGCAAGTCCTCGCCGCCAATCGCTTTGGGCAAAAGAATGTCGTAATAAAAACCGTTTTCAATGACCGGCCCGACGCCGAATCGCACGTCGGGAAACAGCCGCTGAATCGCCGCGGCCAAAACATGAGCGTATGAGTGACGAATTGTCTCTAAAGGGTAAGTCATTTTATTTCTTTCGCTTCTTCACAAATTATCTTAACGCTTCCGTTGCGATTGTCAATTTTCCCGGCGACGGCCAAAATTTTGTTTTCCTGCCAGAGCGCGGCGTTTTTTTCAAAGGCGTCGGGAAAGACGATTATTTCCATTTTGCCGTCAAAATCCTCCAAATTGACGAAAGCCATCAATTTTTTGCTTTTCGTGATGATTTTTTTCATTGAAGAAACGATGCCGGCGGTTTTGATTTTATAGCCGTTTCGCGCGGCCGACAATTCCTTAATCGGCGTGTATTTCGCAAGCGCGTCTTTGAATCTTTCAAGCGGATGCGAAGAAATAAAAAGCCCGAGCAATTCTTTTTCCCACACAAGTTTGTCGTAATCCGGCGCCGGTTCAACCGAGGGAAGTTTCAGATAGGAAACGGCGCCGACCGAGGGATTTAATTCAAAAATATTTTGCTGTCCTTGTTCTTTCATTCTTTTCGTTTCCCGCAAGTATTCAAGGATCGTTTCAACGCCCTTGAGGAGCCGGTTGCGCTCTCCCAGTTCGTCCATCGCGCCGCATTTTATCAAACTTTCCAGCGTTTTTTTGTTCAGGTCTTTGTGATGGACGCGCTCCGCGAAATCGCCGATTGATTTGAAAGAGCCGTTGTTTTTTCTTTCTTCAATGATCGCCTTAATCGCGTTTTCGCCGACGTTTTTGATCGCGAGCAGTCCGAATCTGATCGTCTTGTCGTCAATAACGGCGAAATTTTCAAAACTTTCGTTGATGTCGGGCGCGAGCACGGTGATTTCCATTCTTTTGCATTCGGCGATGATCTGGGCGATCTTTTCGTTGTCGCCGGCTTCGGCCATCAGAATGGCGGTCACGTATTCAACCGGAAAATTCGCTTTCAGGTAAGCGGTTTGGTAGGCGACGATGCCGTAAGACGCCGCGTGACTTTTGTTGAACCCGTAGCCCTGAAACGGTTCAAAGAGCTGCCAGAGTTTTTCGGCGAATTGCATGGTCTGGCCGTGTTTGACTACGCCTTCAATGAATTTATCTTTTTGTTTCGCCATCTCCTCCGGAATTTTTTTGCCGACCGCTTTCCTGAATTTGTCCGCTTCTTCCCACGTGTAGCCGGCAAGCTCAATCGCGGTGAAAAGAAGGTCGTCCTGATAGACGATAAGTCCGTACGACTTATCAAGATATTTTTTCATCCGGGGGTCAAGATATTTCACGAGCGAGGGATTGTTTTTTCGGGCGATATATTCCGGAATGACGGCCATGGGGCCGGGTCTGAAAAGGGCGATCATCGCCATAATGTCGGTTATCACGGTCGGCTTCAGTTCTTTCAAATAATGCGTCATTCCTTCGCCGCCCAGCTGAAAAAGACCCATTGTTTCGCCTTTCGCCAGAAGCCGAAATGTTTTCTTGTCGTCCAAAGGGAGATTGTTGATATCAATAACGATGTTTCTCCTTTGCTTTATGAGTTCAACCGCGATGCCCAAAATGGACAAGTTTCTGATTCCCAAAAAGTCCATTTTCAAAAGGCCGGTCGGTTCAATTGAATACATGTCGTATTGGGTGATTATTTTTCCGCCTTTCGGATCGTATTGCAGAGGAGTGTAATCGGTCAAAGGAGTCGGGCTGATGACGACTCCGGCGGCGTGAACCGAGGCGTGCCTGGCGCAGCCCTCCAATTTTTCCGCCAGATCCAAGACCTTTTTTACTTTGGGATCGGAATCGTAAAGCACGGACAATTCCGAGCTGATTTTTTTCGCGTTTTCAATGGTCATCGGAAATCCCTGGGAGCCGAAGGGGATTGCTTTGGCGATCTTGTCGCCGAAGCCGTAAGGATATCCCAAAACCCTCGTAACGTCCCGAGCCGCGGCTCTTGCCATCATGGTTCCGAACGTGCTGATTTGGGCCACTTTGTCCGAGCCGTATTTTTGGACCGCGTATTCAATAACCTCATCGCGCCTGTTATCCGCGAAATCCATGTCAATGTCCGGAGGCGAAGGCCGGAAAGGATTCAGGAATCTTTCAAAAGGAAGATTGTATTCAATCGGATTGATCTGTGTGATTCCGAGGGCGTGGGAAACAAGGCATCCCGCGGCCGAACCGCGCGTCGTGGTTATGATGCCCCGCGAATTCGCCCAGTTGATGATGTCCGCCACGATCAGGAAGTAGGGAGCGAATCCTTTTTTATTGATGACCTCAAGTTCGTATTCCGCTCTTTTCCGTGTCGTCTCGTCAAAGCCGGGCAATTTTTGATTAAGTCCCTTCCATGTAAGTTCCGCGAGATACTCGTCGGGGGTTTTATTCTCCGGCACCTGATAATTGGGAAAGACCCATCTGTCAAGCTCAAGTTCCAGATCGCAGGCGTCGGCGATTTTTTGCGTGTTTTCCACCGCTTCGGGCACGTCTTTGAAAAATTCAACGATTTTTTCTGGCGCGGCCAAAGAAAAATCATCAATCTTGAGAGTCAGCCGGTCGCTGTCTTCAAGCAGAGCGTTTGTTTGGATCGCCGTCAAAACATCATGTGCCTCGGCGTCTTCGGCTTTCAGATAATGGACGTCGTAAGTGGCGACACACGGAACTTTCAGGCGCCGGCCAAGATCAATGAGAGTTTGGTTGACGATTTTGAGTTCCGGAATGTTCGGATGTGCGCCCAATTCCAGATAAAAATTTTCCGGTCCGAAGATTTCCCGGTATTCCAGAACAGCGGCTTCTATTTCTTGAATCGGCTTTTTGCTTAAAATCATTCTCGGCAGTTCGCCGCCGAGGCAGGCCGAAAGGCCGATCAGTCCCTCGGAATGGGCGCGCAAAATTTCTTTGTCAATCCGCGGTTTGTAATAAAAGCCCTCCAAATGAGCGGCCGTTACGAGCTTAAGTAAATTTTGATAGCCGGTCCTGTTTTTCGCCAAAAGAATCAGATGGTATCTTTTGTCATCTATTTTCGGTCTTTTGTTGAGCCGGCCGTTGGGGGCCAAATAGGTTTCAACCCCGATTATCGGCTTGATGCCTCGTTTTTTCGCCTCTCTGTAAAATTCAATCGCGCCGTAAAGAACGCCGTGATCCGTCAGAGCCAGCGAATCCATTCCCAATTCTTTCGCCCTGTCCAAAAGTCCGTCGATTTTTGCGAGCCCGTCAAGGAGGGAGTAGTGGGAGTGGACATGGAGATGAGTAAACTTCATGAAAAATTCAAAACTCAATCCGCCGACTGGCGGACTGAGCTTTGAGTTAATTTGTAATTTAGTAAATTACTTCCCTAAGTATACTTTAGTGATTTTTAAGCCAAAGTAAAGGATCGCGCACACTCCGACCGCGATAATTATTTTCCAAAACAGAAAGTCATTCCAATCGGCAATGAACGCGATCGCGTTTCCGCCGACTTGCGTTTTGTTCGCAAGCTGAATAAACAATATCAGCAAAAACAAAAAAATTCCAGCTTTTGCGAACGCTTTTTTGGGAAAATAATATTTTATTTTCAGAAATTGCTTTTCAAGCCAACCGACTCCTTCCAGCCAGTCGCCGAAATCCTGGACGCCCCGCCAATAAGCGGCGATAATGTTCTTGGCGTCCTCCCGCGTAATTTCAAAATTCGGCTCCAAAATGATTTTTTCGGCAATCAGCCGGGCGTGGAAAAATTTTTCCGGTTCGGACAGTATTTTCGGAAGCTCCTTAATTACCACAGGTCTCTTAAAATGGCAGTTTTTCACCATCTGTTGAAAGATTTTTTCGCTTTCAAGAATCGCCATTTTAAAGCCGGAACACGTCCCTTCCTCAAGGGCGTGTTCGACGAAAGACCAGTCCTGATTTTGCGGTTCGTTCATCATTTTGAGAGAAATCCCTCGTCCGCCGGCTGGCGGACTCGGGATAAAGGTTTGCTAACCCCGCCAAGGCGGGGAGCAAGCCCTTTAATTATACCACAAGCGGTATTGACAGCGTAACAGCCCGCTTGTTAGAGTTGGAGTAAGTTTTTTAACAATGAAAAGGAATGGAGAGGATGGAATGAAGACCAAAAATTTTATAAGTTTAATTTGCTTTCTTTTAGTCTTCTGCGTCTCAAACGTTTCCGCTTCAATCGTCAATTCGACGACGGTCCAGAACATAGCCGCGAAATACCGCCTGACGGTGGTTGAGATTCAAACCTCGATTAAGAACTCTTCCGGCGATACCGTGGAAACGATGGGTGCCGGTTTTTTCATAGACAGGGAAGGGCACATTTTAACCGCGGCTCATGTCGTGTATGACGACGAAGACGGAACGGTTGACGAATTGCGGGAGTCGAATCAGGACAAAGGAAAAGACGAGAACCGGCGCGGCAAGACCTACAAGTACCAGGTCATTTTTAACGGCAAAAAATACAGCGCCCATTTCGTCGGAAGCAACCGCTATGTCGACACGGCTATTATCAAGCTTGACAAGTTGCCTTCGGACGAGTTTTTGCCGGCGGTATTGGGAAATTCGGACGAAGTGAAAGTGGGAGAATTCGTGGTCGCCGTCGGAAATCCGGTCGGCTTGACGAATTCTGTCTCAAGCGGCATTATCAGCGCGCTTAACAGGAGAGATTACGAACTCTGGTTCATAGAGGACTTTATTCAGACCGACGCGCCGATAAATCCGGGCAATTCCGGCGGACCGCTAATCAACATGCGCGGCGAAGTTATCGGCATTAACGACGCCACCGTCAGAAGCATGGACGGTTTGGGTTTTTCCGTGCCGATAAATCTTGCATCCGAATATCTTGAACGAATGAAAAAAGAAGGCGATTTGAAAATTACTCCTTTGGGCGTTAGTGTCTTGCTTAAGAATTTTCCCCGCAGCAGCGGCTTTGACGACATTAAAAAGATAAGCGAACTGCTGGATTGGAACGATATGGCCGACCTCATAATGGTGGCGGAAATTTCAAAAACAAATTCCGCGCTCGTTATGGAAGTTAAAAGCAATTCGCCGGCGCAGAAAGCCGGTTTGAAGATAGGCGACATCATCGTGAAATTCAACGGCTATCCGGTGAACGACACTTTTGATCTGAGGGTCGCTTTGCTTAAAACCGGCGCGGGAAAAGACGCGATTCCGGTTGAGGTTGTCCGGGTCTCCGAAGGCAGGCGGAACACGATAGTTTTCAGAATCAAATTCGAAAATCGTCAAAAAAAGACGGATGAATTCCACGACTGACACGTTTACGAATTAATACCCTTTTCACGATGAAAAGGGTTTTGTTTTTGTGTTACAATAAAGAAAAGACTTTTTTGCCGAAGGTTTAAAGTATGACTTTGAAACAAGAAAAAAAAATATGGAAATCGGGTTATCGTTATGTCGCCGGCGTTGACGAAGTCGGCCGCGGGGCTTTGGCCGGGCCGGTTTGCGCGGCGGCTGTTTTAATTTTGAATAAAAAATTAAGCGGAGAGTTAAAAAATATAAAAGATTCAAAACAATTGACGGCCGGCAAAAGAGAAAAATTTTACGGCGCGCTCTCCGGCCGCCCGGACATTGTCTGGTCCGTCGCGCTGGTTTCGGAAAAAATCATAGATAAAATTGGGATTGACCGCGCGACATGGCTTGCGATGGAAAAAGCGGTTCTGAAATTGGAAAAAAAACCAAATTTTTTATTGATTGACGGCAACCGATTCTCCTCCCATAAGCTAAAACCCAAAACCTATAACCTGATTGTCAGGGGCGATGAAAAGGTTTTTTCAATCGCCGCGGCTTCGGTCATCGCCAAAGTGACCCGTGACCGTTTGATGACAAAATTGTCCGAAAAATACGCGAAATACGGCTTTTGGAAACACAAGGGCTACGGCACCAAAGAGCATTTTAAGGCCATCAGAAAATACGGAATTTTGGAAGTCCACAGGAACAGTTTCTTAAAAAGTCAAAAACTATGGTATAATAAAGCATATTAGACGGGAAACGCTAACGCCAATCGTAAATTAAATTATTGGCTGAACTCGCGCAAGTACAGAGAGTAATGGATTTACGGTAAAATTAAAAATAATGTTGGAAACATTTGTCGTAGTGCTGGACATCTCGTTGCTTATTGTCGCGGCCTTGGGCGCGATTACGGCGTCGAGTGCGGAGACGAGGAATGAAAAAGGGTGGTGGCTGGTGGTGTTTGGTCTTTTTATATTGGGGCTTGGCCACGTAACGGAAACATTGTTTGGGGAAGTCTTTCATATATCCCATGAACTGAATGAAATACAGCATCGGCTCTGGGTTTTGGGCGGATTTGTGGTTATTGTCTCCGGAATTTCTTTTATTCGCCGCTCGCGAACGGCGGAGGAAACAAATGAGGGCGCGAAAGAAGAAAGCGCGAAGGAAAATAAAATTTCTTCCGGCAAAGCCGAGCTTAGCTCTGTCGGCAGGCAATTCATCAAATTCGTTAATTCTTTTTCAAATTTTACGTTTTAGCTTATAGCGTATAGATTTTCTGTCGCATGCGGTTAAACCTCGCCAATAAAATTTCACTTTTTTTGATTGCCTTTATCGCGGCAGTCGGCGTTGCTTTGTTTTTCACTACCAACCGGATGATAGAGAACAATCTGATTATGTTCCTTAAAATTCAGCAGGAAACGCATGTCGTGGGACACGCGCTTCATGAAACAACGCATGAGAACTGGCTCAATCCAAAGACCGTCTCGGCAAAAGAAAAATTTAACGACTTGGTTGAGGAGGTCCTGTTTTTTCCGGACACTTTGCGAATTAAAATTTGGAGTCCGGAGCTTGAAGTGCTTTTTACAGACCCCGGAGCGGAAGGGCTTATGGGTAAGCGATTTCCGGAAAATGAATCGGTCAAACGGGCGTTCCAAACAGGACAGACGGGTTTTGAGAGAGAGGAGGCGGAAGAGTTTGCCGGAAAACCCGAACATATATACGATCTTGGACTGGGAGAAGTTTTTGAGATTTATGTTCCGATAATGTTTCCCGGCCAAAATAAGCCGGTCGGAGTGGTTGAGATTTATCAAAGCGCGCGAATTTTTAATCTGCTCTTTGCCGACACGGCGAGATTTTTCATTTTGATTTTGGCCGCCGAATTCCTGATTTTATTTTTCGTTTTTGCCGTGATATTGCAATATCTTGTTCATCGTCCTCTGGCTTCGCTCGGCGAGGGCGCCGGAAAGATTGCCAAAGGGGATTTTGATTTTGAGATTAAGCCGTCCGCGAAAGACGAAATCGGACATCTGGCGGAGAACCTTGATTTTATGCGTCGGGCCTTGAAGCAAAAGGGCGAAAGCGAGGAATCCTATCGGCTCTTGCTTTTAAACGCCTTGCAGGACGCGGAGCAGGAGAAAAAAAATACCCTGCGCGAAAAATCAAAAACCGAAACTATTTTGACCAACATTAACGACGCGGTTGTTCTTACGGACACGGAGGGCGTTGTCGTTGCCGTGAACAAAATGTTTGAAAAGGTTTTTAAGCCGGCGGCCAAAGAAATAATAAATCGGCCATTCGACGCGTTTATTGAGTTGATAAAAAATTCTTTCGCTCAGGCCGCGGCGAATTTGCCCGCCAAAAATAGCGGGGGGGCGAACCAGCCGCCGGAGAATTCCGCGGATAAAAAAAATAATAGCGCGCCGGAGGCGCTGGAAAATTGGTTCAGAAAGGCGTTTTCAAGTTATGCCATACTTGAAAAAGAATTGACCTTGAATCGTCCTTTAACCGAGTATGGTATTGTCGCGGGTACGGCAAAACCGACTTTTAAATTATTTACCACCCCGGCATGGTCAATAGAAATGACGATGATGGGCCGGATTTGGGTATTTTCGGACATGTCCAACCAAAAAGAACTTGAAAAGGCGAGATTGGAATTTGTTTCCTTGACTTCGCACCAGCTCAGAACGCCCTCAAGCGGCATTAAAGCGTTTCTGGAACTTATTTTAGGAGGAGACGCCGGACCTCTTACCGAGACGCAGACAGATTATTTAAACGAAATTTATCAATCAAACGAACGGATGATAGAGCTGGTTGAAGCGCTTTTGAATGTTTCAAAAA
>Ga0209342_10004250_pt1 | contig 14928 bp, 18 predicted proteins | sample RifCSP16_2_FD_184023 | JGI IMG/M metagenome (GOLD analysis project Ga0209342, IMG submission 184023) | Soil microbial communities from Rifle, Colorado - Rifle CSP2_sed 16_2 (SPAdes) (version 2) | ecosystem: Environmental > Terrestrial > Deep subsurface > Rock core/Sediment | place: Rifle... | reverse complement strand
TACTCCGACTGCTGCCCCTTGGTACAAGAGGCTGACCAAGCCCTCTACCTAGCCAAAACGAATGGCAAGGACCAAGTCCAGACCGCCTTGTCCAGAAATTACATCCAAGTAGTCAAACGGTAATTGGATAACGCTATGCAGTGGCGCTCCGCTTGGCAGATCCAGGTAGCTCACTCCAAGCCGTCCGGCGCTTTGGCGTAATCCTCTGCGCATTTCTCCCCTTTTTTCTCGCCTGCCAGCGCTAACTTTGGATTGACCTCTCGACGCCGCCATGTTATGCGAAAAAAAGCCTGGAAGTCTTTACAAACTTTTTCTTTTCTGTATAGAGTCTGTAACTCGATTTAGGAAAGCTTATGGCGACGATCATTGACGGAAAAGCTCTCGCGCGAGAGATCCAGAAACAGATCAAGGAAGAGATCGAGGGTCTCAAGCGCAGATGGGGACTGGTCCCTGGCCTGGGAGTGGTTTTGGTCGGAGACGACCCGGCTTCTCACCTGTACGTCAGGAACAAAGAAAAGGCCTGTAAGGAAGTGGGAATCCGCTCTCAGGAACATCTCCTGTCGGCGGTGGTTTCGGAGAAGGAGCTGCTCTCTCTCATCCATAGCTTGAATCGCGACAAAGAGATTCACGGGATTTTAGTTCAGCTTCCGCTGCCGCCTCATATCCAGGCGCAGAAGATCCTGGAAGCAGTCTCGCCGCACAAGGATATCGACGGGTTCCATCCGGTCAACCAGGGGCTTCTGCTGTTGGGCGCGGAAGGTTTCCAGCCGTGCACGCCGATGGGGATCATGCGCATGCTCGATTCCGTGAGCTGTGATCCGAAGGGCAAAAACGCCGTTGTCGTGGGCCGCAGCAACATCGTCGGGAAGCCGGTTGCCTTGATGCTCTTGGCCCGGCATGCGACGGTGACCATCTGTCACTCCCGCACAGGTCACCTGCGAGATGAGGTCAGCCGGGCCGATATCCTCGTCGCTGCCATCGGCAAACCGGGGTTGGTCCGTGGCGACTGGATTAAGCCCGGCGCGGCCGTTATCGATGTCGGCGCCAATCGGCTCCCGAGCGGCAAGCTGGTGGGAGACGTAGAGTTCGAGACGGCCAAAGAGCGCGCCGCTTGGATTTCACCGGTGCCCGGGGGAGTTGGGCCGATGACGATTTGCATGCTTCTTTTCAATACCCTGAAGGCAGCCAAGCAATCGCTCCAGCGGGAAGCTTGAGCCGGTTCGCGTGGAGGCGGCAACCACACCGTTGATTCTCAAATCGAAAAGGACTCCGCTTTATCCGGTGCACCGGCGTCTCGGAGCGAAAATGGTGCAGTTTGCCGGGTGGGAGATGCCGGTCCAGTACCGAGGCGTTATCGCAGAGCATCGGACCGTGCGTGCTCGCGTCGGGCTTTTCGACGTCAGCCACATGGGCGAGGTCGAGGTCCGCGGGCCGGGGGCATTGGGTCTCTGCCAGAGGCTTACAGCCAACGACGTTTCCCGTATGAAGCAGGGTCAGGCTCAGTACAACCTCCTGCTCAACGAAGGAGGTGGCATCATCGATGACATCGTGGTTTACCGGCTTGGCGAAGAACATTTTCTCCTCTGCGTCAATGCGGCCAATACCGCGAAGGACTTCGCGTGGATGAAGGACAACTCGGAAGAGAGCGCTGCCGTGGAGGATAAGAGCGCTCATTACGTCCAGTTGGCCCTTCAGGGACCGCTAGCCGAAAAGGTTTTGCAACGCCTAACGGCTCTGTGCCTCGACGGGTTAAAACCGTTTTATTTCTCTTTAGCTGACATCGCCGCCATCCCTTGCCTCGTGGCCCGCACCGGTTATAGCGGTGAAGACGGTTTCGAGCTCTTTTGTGGTGCGGAGCAGGGACCGCGACTGTGGGATAGTCTGATGGAGACGGGGAGCGATGTGGGGCTTGAGCCTGCAGGACTCGGGGCCAGAGACACGCTTCGGCTGGAGCGGGCCTTTCCTCTCTACGGTCATGAGTTGGATGAGACCACCACACCGCTCGAGGCGGGGTTGGAATGGGTCACCAAATTTTCCAAAGGACCTTTTCTCGGCCGTGAGTCCCTGCTGCGACAGAAGCAGGAAGGGATACGGCGCAAACTTGTGGGTTTAGAGATGACGGAACCGGGAATTCCCCGCGGTCATTATCCGATCCTCAAACAGGGAGTTCCCATCGGTGAGGTTACGAGTGGCACGAAATCCCCGACGCTCGGCCGCGCCATCGGCTTAGGTTACGTTAAGGTGGAGGAAGCGGAGGTTGGGAATGGCGTGGCGGTGGAGATACGGGGTCGGCGCGTGGGCGCGCGGATTGTCGCTTTACCCTTTTATCGCCGGGGAGGAAACGAAAAGAAAAGTCTCAGTCACAAGGAGGAGAATCATGGAGTTTCCTGAGTGGCTAAAATATTCTAAGGAGCATGAGTGGGTGCATGTCGAGGCAAACATCGCCACCATTGGCATCACCGAATTCGCCCAGCAGGAGCTCGGCGACATCGTGTATGTCGAGCTGCCCGATGTGGGCGAAAAGATCGTCAAAGATGATCCCTTCGGCGCCGTGGAATCGGTCAAGGCGGTCTCCGACATTTACGCCCCCGTGAGCGGCGCCGTCCTGGAAGTGAACGACGCCCTGCCGGACAGCCCGGAGACGATCAATGAAGATCCTTACGGCGACGGCTGGATGATCAAGGTAGAGATGTCGGATACGGATGACCTCAAAGATCTCATGACGGCGGACGAATACGCGGAGTATGTCGCGCAGGAAAAAGAGGCGGGGGAAGAGGACGAGGAAGAAGAAGAGGAGGAATAAGCCCGGCCGATGCGCTACACGCCCCATACGGCCCTCGATCAGGAGCAGATGCTCGGCGCGCTCGGTTTGAGCCGCATTGAGGAACTGTACGAGCATATCCCGCGTCCCCTGCAGGAGCGGGGAGGGATGGCTCTACCCCCGGGTCTGTCGGAAGTGGGAGTCAAAAAGAAGATGGCCTCGCTTGCGGCAAAGAACGCCACGGCCGAGGACTGGCATTTTTTTCTTGGCGGGGGGATTTACCAACACGCGATTCCGAGCGCCGTCGACGCGGTGATCACACGCTCCGAGTTTTCGACTTCGTATACCCCCTATCAGCCCGAGGTGAGCCAGGGCACTCTTCAGGCCATCTATGAGTTTCAAACCCTGATCTGCCAGCTTACAGCGATGGAGGTCGCCAATGCCGGATTATACGATGGGGCCTCGGCAGCGGCCGAGGCGGTACTGATGGCACGGCGCGTGCAGGAAAGCCGGCGGCGCGTTTTCATCTCCCGCGCCCTTCACCCGCATTATCGTGCGGTCATAGCCACCTACCTGCGGAACCTTGAAGGCGTCGAACTCGCGGAGATCCCATTTGGGCAGAGCGGGGGAATCGATGTGGAGGTTCTCACCCACGCATTGGATGAGACCGCGATGTGTGTTGTAGTGGGGTATCCGAATTTCTTTGGAATCGTTGAGGACCTGCGCCCGATCCGGGAGGTTTGCACTCGCTCAGGGGTGCTGCTGATTACGGTCACGACGGAGCCACTCGCCCTGGCCCTGCTCCGACCTCCGGGGGCCTGGGGCGCCGATATCGGCGTGGGAGAAGGACAGAGCTTGGGAGTGCCGATGAGCCTCGGCGGCCCGGGATTTGGATTCTTCAGCTGCGCGAAGAAATTCGTCCGCAGCATGCCCGGAAGGTTGGTTGGAGAGACCGTCGACAGCGAGGGGCGGCGGGGTTTTGTCCTGACGCTTTCCACCCGCGAGCAACACATCCGGCGCGAGAAGGCGACCTCGAACATTTGCACCAACCAGAATCTCTGCACACTCGCGGCTACGGCCTTTATGGCCACTTTGGGAAAGAGCGGGATGCGCCGGCTGGCTGAGATCAACCTCCGGCACGCGCACGAGGCGAGCGACCGGCTGATCGGGGAAACGGGGCTGGCGGCGGCCTTTAGCGGGCCGTTTTTTAATGAGTTTGTTCTCAAGGTGCGGGGGCTTACCGGATGGCTTCAGCGCTTGGCCGCTAAAAGAATTGTCCCGGGGATTCCTCTGGGCCGTTGGTATCCTGAGCTGGAAGATGCCCTGCTTGTCTGTGTCACTGAGATGAACGACAAAGAGGAGATCGACACCCTTGTCAGAACAGTCTCCGGGGAGTAATCGGCGGGGCGGCGCGCCCCCGCTGCTCTTTGAAAGCGGGTCGCCGGGAAGGTCGGGCTTTTTCTGGCCCGAGGAGCCGGCAACGGGAAAGGCCAGGATTCCTTCCGAGTTCCTTCGGGATGACATTCCCGGCTTTCCTGAGCTGGGCGAGCTGGAGGTGCTGCGTCATTTCACCCGGCTCTCGCACCTCAACTACGCCATCGAGAGCCATTTTTATCCGCTCGGTTCGTGCACCATGAAATACAACCCCAAGGTCAACGAAGCGGTAGCGCGCCTGTCGGGCTTCTCTCTGCTTCATCCCTTCGCTCCTGCTCAGCTCATGCAGGGCGCCCTCGAGCTGCTCTACGGTCTTGAAAGCATGCTGGCCGAAATCAGCGGGATGGACCATGTCACGCTGCAGCCCGCCGCGGGCGCCCAAGGGGAACTCACCGGATTGATGCTCATACGCGCCCATCTTTCCAGCCAGGGAAACCCGCGCCACAAGATCATCGTTCCAGACACTGCCCACGGCACCAATCCTGCTAGCTCAGCGCTGTGCGGGTATGAGGTGGTTCAGATTCCTTCGAATCCTCGGGGGGTCATGGAGGCGGCCGGGGTGGCTGAGGTGATGAACGAGGAGGTGGCGGCCTTGATGATCACCAACCCGAATACCCTGGGTATCTTTGAGAAAGAAATCCAGGCGATCGCGGAGGTGGTTCACGCGAAAGGGGGTTTGCTTTATCTCGATGGCGCCAACCTCAATGCCTTGATGGGCATTGCCAAACCGGGGGATATGGGAGTCGATGTGCTCCACATTAACTTGCACAAGACATTCTCTACCCCTCACGGCGGGGGCGGACCGGGGGCAGGCCCGGTGGGCGTCAAGGACTTTCTGCGGGACTATCTTCCGGTGCCCCGGATCGTCAACGGAGGGGAGGGATACGAGCTGCGCGAGGATTTCCCGAAAAGCATCGGCCGGGTTCGCTCGTTTTTCGGCAACTTCGGCATTCTCGTGCGCGCCTACGCCTATATTCTTTCACTGGGGGCTGACGGTCTGGAGGAGGCCAGCCGTATGGCTCTTCTCAACGCGAATTACCTAAAAAAGAGGCTTGAGGGCACCTTCCATCTTCCTTATACCGAGCCGTGCATGCACGAATGCGTATTCACCGACCGCCTCCAACAGAAGCACGGCGTCACGACTCTGGACATTGCCAAGCGGCTATTGGACTACGGTTTTCATCCTCCCACGATCTATTTTCCCCTGGTCGTTCCCGGGGCGATTATGATCGAGCCGACCGAGACGGAGACCCGGGAAACGCTGGATGCCTTCGCCGACGCCATGATTTCCATCGCGCGCGAGGCCAAGGAAAACCCATCCCTGCTCAAGTCCGCCCCTCATTCCACTCCGGTCGGGCGCCTCGATGAGGCCCGGGCCGCAAGAAAGCCCGTGCTGAGGTGGGAACCCTCTGACAGAAAACAGGCAACAGGCAACAGGCAATAGCAATGGGAAAAGATCACTCCCTTACTCTTGCCTGGTGCCTCGTGCCTAATGCCTGGTTTGCTACGGGGCCAGGCCGTAGTTCAGCCGATTATCGAGATATTCGAAGCTGGCGATGATTTCGAGGCGGTCTTTTCCGATCCAGGGCGGGATGGCATGGAAGGGGGCTGCAGCCTTCACGGCGCGCATGGCCTCCGCGTCGAGGACCGAAGAGCCCGAAGAGCGGATCATTCGGGTCCTCTCCAACTGGCCATTCCCCAGAATGGTGAATTCGAGGACGAGCTTTCCCTGCAGCCCGTAGCGCAGGGCGGGCTCCGGATATTCCCAAACCAATTCAATGGCCCGTTTGATGCTGGCGAAGTAGGAGATGTATTTCGGCTCGCGCGTGTTGAGCTGAACGGCCTCCTGTTTACGCCCGGTTTTCTCCACCTCGGGCGCCCAGGTGACGGGCGGGAGTAGATCCTTGAAGGTGGGGAGCGGGCGCTGCACGATCGTGGGCTGTTCTCGCGCCCGCCGTGGAGGCTCTGGGACCTCCGGGGGCTCTTCGAGCGGCGGCAGCTCTTTTATCTTCTCTGCAACTTCTCCCTTCGGTGTCTTTGTCGGGGCGACACTATTCGTTTCGGGCGAGGTGGTGGAATGTTTCGCTACCTGACCCGGAGGCTCCGGGGGCCTAGTGTTGACTGTTTTGGATCTGTTCGGGGTGTTACGCTTCTCGGTCGGTTCTTTTTTTTGCTCGGGTGACGGCATAAAGGCTATCGGAAACGACTCTTCGACCTTTTCATTTTTCGCCGGTGTGGCCCAGGAACCGAGAATGAGGAGCAGATGTAGGAAGGCGGAGAAAACGAGGAAAGGGACGAGCGAGGCAGGCCTAGAATACACGTCCCTATTTTAGCTCAGCTTCGCTTGGGTCGGCAAGCCTCCGGCCGGCGAGTGTGGCAGCTCAGCGAAAATGACACCCCATAACAGTTAAGTGATTATGTCACCCCTTTAAGGGATCTCTGCAATGTCGTCTGATGAAGGAATCGCTTTGTTTTCTTGCCAGCGGTCCAAGACAAGCTTCGCGGCACCTTCAACCTGGGAAAACTCCCGTTCCATGTCGTCCGGCTCTCCGGTTGAAGTGTTTATCGAATAAAATCCGCCGATGACTGCCGTGTCTTTAGGTTGCTGAGGCTTGGCCGTTCCTCCTTCTTTTTCGTAAACCCAGAGGGCGTTACGTCCCTTCGGAAGGAAGTAACGCAAATAAAATTGAGGAACATAGTGATGACGCTTTGCTGGCATACAAACCCTGGCTGCTATTCTCGGTTAGTTCCGATTATATCACGGACAGGAAAAATCCTTACAGGAGGAGTCGGAAGGCGCTCAGAGGGTCCAGGATCGGGCAGAACAACCTAAACAACCCTTGCTGACCTAAGTGCGCCTCATCTTTCCCCATTCCTACTCAGCTACTAGACTGCGCACTAATTAGATCCACGAGGCCTTCAAGTTTCCGGCAGTCTTTGCAGCCAGCACGGCCGCGCGGTGGAGTAGACGAGTCAAGCAACTCGCGGACACGCTTGAGAAGCGGCGGAATGGTTGTTGCGTCAACGCTGATAGGCAGGACATGCGCGGAAAATCTCATGATAAAGCCATCTTGCCGGTGAATCCCGTCCGTTGCCGCGGTACTCCGGTCTGTGTCAGGTTCCGTATAGATCAGAGCCAGGCGCGAAACGCGTCCGAACCCTGATGCCTCCGCAATCACGGCGTAAGCGTTGAGCTGGGTCCGATACACCGGAAGGAGCCTATCCTGTGCTTGTGTGAACTTCGCCGTCTTGTAGTCGCCAATCAAAAGCGAGCCATCGCTCAATTTGAACAGCGCATCCGGCGCACCGGTTAGTAAGATGTTTGTGGAGGCATCCACGGTCGAGAACTTTGTGTAATGCGGAGGCTCTATATAGCCGATAACATCACCAAGGTCTGAGAGCCATGGCGGCGGGCTTCCGTGGCGGTCGAACCACGTATGAACTGTGTTCTTGCTGTACGAATCGATGGAGCTAAAGATTCCAGGAAAGATCTGAAACGGTAGCCCCGCAGGGGCTTTCCGTTGAATCCAGAAGCAACGCGCGCAGAAGTCAGTAAGGGCAACAGCGCCGAGATCTTTGCCCGAGATCCGTAACTGTTCCATGGGCTTTAGCCGAGCCTATTCCTCACGGGCTTGCATGCCGTCGGGGTGCGGCATCAAGATCTCGACCAACTTTCGCAGAAACTCACCAGTTCGCCGCCGTGTTACTTCGGCCATAACTCACATCCTTTTCGAAGGAGGTTCGATCCGACCTAAGCAAAAAGTAAAACCATTAGGAATATCAGCTAGTTGTCAAGAATATATCAAGGTTTTGATTGGTTAACAAAAGGCCATAGCAGGCTGCTCGACAGGAGGTTCAAGCATAGTCCACGACGGGCACCTCCATAACCTGTGCCCTAGGCCATTTTTTGTGGCCTTCGAGGAGCTTTGAGATACGTCTCCCAACCTCCGCCCGGACCACCTTGGCGCCGCACTGAGGACAAACCCCGGCGGGGACATGGTCGATGACTACGAGCTTGCCACGTACCCAAAAATCCTGCTTGATTCGCTTCTCTATTAGCTTAGCATCGCAGATCTCGCACTCGCCGTAATTGTATTTCATAGAGGCGGCCTCCTAGGCTAATCGATCAACCGCGTAGGTGGTAATCAGGAGCAGCTTCCCTGTGCTCTTTATCCGACAGACCACGGCGATCTCCCTATCGTCGGATGCCCTGCCTACCACCTCGTATCGTGTTCCCCTCGGATCACGAGTGAATTTCCTTCGGATTCTACCACGTCGAATCGCCATTTCAATGTCGGAAAAAATCAATCCGTCCTCGGCCATCTGCTCAAAGAAGTGTGGGATTACGAACTCATAGTCGCCATCCCTTATCTTCTTGCGGAGTCGCGCGATGAGTGTCAATCAACTCTCCCAACCCGGTCACTGTATAAGGCCCTATCGATGAAAGCTCTACGGGGCCGCGTCTGAAAGCTGTTGAAAAATCCTGTCTTCAGGCCGGTCAAAAAGGCTTCGACCTGAGCTCAGCCGAACGGTTCTCAGATGCGAGGCGCGCGAGGAACCCGTGAGCGGAGGCCTACCTTAGTCAGCACGTTGGAGCGAACGGCCCGGAGCGCAACAATCGCAACGCCTGCCATTGGCAGGCTATGGCAGACGGGCCTTTTTCAGCGGCCTCGACTGCCTTACTTCAGGGCCTTCCTTAATAACTTGATCGCATTGGCCGCGTCGTTGGCGCTGTCAAAAGCAAAATACGCCACGCTCTTTCGGCCAAGGGCGGCTGCGGAAAGGCCGCGCAAATTGATGCCGGCATCGGCGAGCGCGCGGGTCATCTTAGTGCCCAGTCCCGGCCGGTCCGGCCCCTCTACGCGCAGGGAATGCAGGCTGTCCGTCGTGCCAAGGCCGGCGTCGATTGCGGCACGCGTTTGTTTAGCTCCCCTGACCGGGGTCAGGAAAACAACCCCTTTGCCGGGCTTGTCAGGAGCGCGTCGGGAGATGATAAACTCGAGGCTCGCTCCGGCCTTCGCCAAAGCCTCCAACTTTTCAGCCAGTCCGCCCGGGCGGTCCTCGATCTCCGCCGCCCACACGTCTATTTTACGAATAGAATACGGCATGGTCGCACCTCCTTATTCGGGCCATCTTTTCCCGTGAATTCTAGGCGATCTGCGGGAGAGTTTACAAGGGAAAAACGGGACAGGATAAAACAATGATAAATCTTCTTCCGTGAATTCACCTCAGGTTGACGCAATCACCTGGCATCCTGCAGTTGTTTTATAGAAGATTTATGCGGGGCGGGAGCGGCCGAGGGTTTCGGCTTTGAAAAAGTCATGTCTATCGTTTACATTGTTTCTACGCGGGTCACGAGATCTATTAGAGAGGTTTTTCAATGAGGACGGTCGGCCATTCTCCGCTGGTACAGATCGACGGAATCTTCGCAAAGCTCGAGTGCACGAATCCGTGCGGCAGCATCAAGGACAGGATCGCTCTTTACATCCTTGAGGAGAGCGAGAGGCGCGGGCTTCTCCAGAAAGGGGCCAGAGTCATCGAGGCGACGAGCGGCAACACGGGAATCGCCTTTGCTTATTTCGCGAAGCAGAAAGGCTACGAGATTACTATCGTCATGCCTGAGAATATGACGGAGGAGCGGAAACAAATTTTGCGAAACCTGGGAGCCGATCTGATCCTCTGCTCGAAAGAGGGCGGCTTTGCCGAGGCGGTGGAGATCCGTGATCGTCTCGCGAGGGAGAAAAATTACTTCAACCCCGACCAGTTTTCGAATCCGCTGAACGTAGAATGCCACTACAAGTCGACCGGTCAGGAAATCCTGAACCAGATCGAAGCCCAAGGCGCCGGCCCGATCGATGCATTCGTGGCGGGAGTGGGCACGGGGGGAACTCTCATCGGGGTAGGCCGGAAGCTTCGAATGGTGTATCCGGAGGTCTGCATTGCCGCCGTGGAGCCTGCGGAATCGGCGGTGATGAGCGGAAAATCACCTGGCATCCATGGCATCGCGGGCATCGGGGACGGATTCATCCCTGCCATTGTGAGCGATGGGGCGGGAGGGATTGATCCCTTGATTGACGAGATCATTTGCATCGGGAGCGAAGAAGCGAAAGAGGTCGCTCTCGCGCTTGCGAGGCGCCACGGCTATTGCATCGGGATCTCCTCGGGGGCTAATTACCTCGCCGCGAAAGAACTCTCCAGGAGGTTCCGAACCGTTGTCACCGTTTTCCCCGACGGCTACGCGAAATACCAATCTCAAGGTTTGGTGCACTGTGAAACCGGTCAATGCCCCTTCGAGCAAGACGCTCTGGTCTGACCCTTAAACAAATCTGTCACTTTTGTCAGTGTTCTCTTCCGGGAAAACCGGAGAAAAATTCGATCATCAGTTGGCTGACCAGGGCGGGCTGGTCGTTGTGCGCCATGTGACCGGCCCGGGGGATGTATCTAAAGGAGATGTTCGGGAGCAACCGCTCTAACTGGCGGCCCAGTTCCACGGGCGCGAATCTGTCTTCCTCGCCCCATACGAACATGGTCGGGACTTCCAGTCGGGGAAGCACATGGGTCATATCGAACTTGACCCGTAAATTCGGGTCTTGCGTCAACCGTTGCATTCCTTCCCGAAAGCTGCGGCGCGCTTCGTTTGCCCCCGGCCGTGTTGCGCACGAATGCCAGCGGTTCACCAAGTCATCCGTTATTTGCGATTTGTCCCAGACTAAGGTCTCCAGGACGCGTCGCATGGTCACGGAGGTGCCGTCATACGCGAGCAAGGCGCTGAGACCCTCCGTCTGCGAGTGGTCAAGCCCCATGGCGGTAGCAATAGTGCCGCTGGCGATCAGGAACAGCTTCCGCACCCGGTGGGGATGCTCCAAAGCATACTTGGCGGCCACCCAGGCTCCCTGGGAGTTGCCCGCTAAACATAAGCGGTCTAAGCAGAGGGCACCCGTAAACGCCTTGAGGTGTTCCACTCTGCTCTGGGCACCTTCGCTTGCTGGCGCTTTGGTGTCGGTATCCCCAAAGCCGCCGACGCCATCCGGGGCATACACTTGGAAGTTGGTTCCCAAGGCAGGCATGATTTTTTCAAAGCCTGCTTCCCCCGACAGCCCGGGCGCGCCTCCATGGCACAACACCACGGGATGGCCGTTGTTGCCCGCCTCGACGTAGTGCGTCCGGACTCCCCCGGCCATGACATAACGAGAGCGCAGTAGCGGCTCAGACATCGGTTACTCCCTCCATTGGGTAAGACTCCAGCCTGGAAGAAAAGCCGTTGAAACCTTGATTACTCCAACCCGAAGTCAATGTCTATCCCTCTCGGAAAACTGGCCCAACGTTGACAGGATGAGTGGTGATCGGATACTTTCTCCACCAGGCGACTCGAACGCGATTTCGATCAAGCGGGTTCTGACTGATGGGGAAAAGGCCGCCGATATGGCAGATGCTTGCAAAGTGGGGTAAGGACGGGCTAATATCCTTGTTGGAGGAGATATGTTTGGTCTTGGTATATGGGAACTCCTGATCATCCTGATCATTGTCGTGCTTCTCTTCGGCCGCAAGCTCCCCGAGCTTGGTGAAGGCCTTGGGAAAGGCATTCGCAGCTTTCGCAAATCCATCAAGGAGCCTGACGAAATCGACGTGACACCCAAGGAAGGGCAGGAGAAAGAGAAGAGCAAAGGAAGCTCGTCTTAGGCTGCCCCCTCGGCTGACAGAACGCGACAGCTGAAATCTTTGATCGTTCCCCGCGGTCTCAGAAACACGATGACGAAGCTCGCCGCCTTCTGCGGGGAGATCTCAAATCGTTTCTGCGGGCTCAATTTTTGCAAAATGGAGATCTCCTGAGCGGTGAGGTCTTTGATGATTTTCGGAGTGATGGCGTTTCCCGCCCATACGGCCTGCCGTTCGATTTCTTTCCCCTGCGCATCGAAGAGTTGCCCCTCAATCTGGACCTCGCGAACGCTTACCGTATTGCGATTATACGCTACCCCTGAGAGCACGAAGACCTCGCGATTTCCGAGTATCGTCTGAAAGCTCGGACGCACGGACCGGAGCGCGATCCCTTGGCGCAAATGGTCGTTTTGAAGGACTGAGCTGCCGAGCCACGGGACGTTATTTAACAGGCCCTCCAAAACTGCCGGTTGGGTCTGATGTACGAGGGTCAAGACAGAGTAAGCGAGCAGGAGAACGGCAAACAGCGTAAGATAGGGGACCGTGGAAGCCGGTCGCTCTTGGTCCATAGCCCGTAAGGCGGATTCGTCTTCCTCGGTCGGCGGTCGAGACCGCTCCCAATTCTCCTCAAATTCAGAGATCGCTGCGCGAGCTGCATCCATGCCTGAGGATGACTCGTCTTCGGGAGGGGTCAAAGACGCTTCGGCTTGCGATTCGGGAGGGGCCAGGGTCCAGCCCTTTTCTTGCTCTTCGCTGGGGGCCGATGGCTCGCAGCCGTACGCGCTCGGCCCGAGAGATTTCTCTCTGGGGGGAAAGAATTTGTCGATCTGTAAATCGGAGAATTCGGGCTGCCTTGGCTCAGAGCCCTTTGTTAAAGCCGGTCTCTGGGGCTGGCCGAACTCAAAGTGCTCCTCCTGCTTCAGAGCCTCCGGGCTCTCCTCGTCTCTGGCTTCCGACTTTTCCGCAGGGGGGAAAGAAAAAGGAAGCTCTCGGTCCTTTTCCACCGCTTGTTGAGAAGGTTTCGGCGAGGTAGGAGGAGGTTCCGCGGCTGGACTAGCCTCGCGGTCGGCTTCTAGGGCGAAGACGTGCTTGCAACGAGAACAGCGAAAAGTGGGATTAGGGCCGGTGATGAGTTCCTCGGGAACTCGATACGTGGTCTCGCAACTGGGACATTGAACCAGCATGGAGCAGATCTGCCTTAGATTGGGCTTGGAAACGGCGCCACCCAACTTGCAAATTCTATTGCAATTAGCGAAAAATTCAAGGGTTTGATATCAATTGTCCGGTCGTCCGAATAAATCCATGGCCCGGGACGTCAAAAGAAGAGCAAAGGGTTATTGTGGAGCCTAGCGATTGGGAGCTCGTCCGGAAATGCCAGACGGGCGACGTCGGGGCGTTCCAGGAACTCGCTGCCAAATATTACCAAAAGGTATTCATGGTCATCCTGGGAATACTGAACCATCGTGAGGACGCCTTGGAGATAGCCCAGGAGACCTTTTATCGGGCCTTTAGAAAGATCCGGGAGTTTCGGGGCGGCTCAACTTTCTATACCTGGCTTTACCGAATCGCAGTCAATCAATGCATCGATTTTCAGCGGCGTCAGAGGCGCGCGCCCGCGGAAGTTAGGGAAGCTATCGACGAGCTTTTATACGAGCGCGGCGAGCATGGGACGGATCCCTACGATGCCCTTGAGGGAAAAGAGGTCATGAGTCGGTTGCTGGCGGCCTTGAACGATTTGACTCCGGATCACAAAGCGGTCATTGTACTTAGGGCGGTGGAGGGCCTCTCCTACAAGGAAATCAGTGAAATCTTGGGCTGTTCGGAGGGGACGGTCATGAGTCGGCTCCATTACGCGCGCAAGAAGCTGCAAGAAAAACTTGCGCATTTCTTATGACAATGGATTGTGAATCTGTAAGAAGAACGCTCGGCGCATGGTTGGATGGGGAGGTGAGCGAAAAGGAGTCCCGGGAGATCCGGGCCCATGTGGAAGCCTGTCCTTCATGTCGTGCGGAGAGGAGCCGCTTGGAGCGGCTTCAATTCGTGCTCCGGGCCGCCCTTAAGGAGGGCGCGTCCAAGGTTACGTTTGAATCTTTCTGGCACGGAATCGAGCGACGGATCTCCCAGGGGAGGGTAAGGCACCGGGAGTTCTGGGATTGGCTCCGCCCGGTTATCCTTCCCCGGAGGCTGGCCTGGGCCATCCCTGTGACCGTTGTGTGTGTCCTGGCCGTTCTTTTCGCGGAGCAATTTTTTTTCGGATTGGGTTGGGGGCCGAGAAGTAACGTGGCCGCGGTGGAATCCATCGACGGGCACGGCTTTAACCTGGCATTGTTGCGCGAATCCGAAACCAAAACGACGGTGATCTGGTTATTTGAGGATGAGGAGGAAGATGAACCGGCTCCAGAAGCTGCCTCGACTGACGCTTCTCTGTAGCCTGTTGCTCGTTGGCTTGAGTGCGCCCCTGGGTGCCGCTGAGAAAGCTCCTCAGGGGCTCCACCTGCGCATCGGAACCATCCTTGCCAGTAACGAGAGCGAAGATTTTGACCCCAAGCTTTCCCGAATGAAAAATCAGCTCGAAGTGATCAAGTACAGCTCTTACCGCCTGATCAAAGAGGAGGTCCAGAAAGTCCAGTGGCGGGTCAACGCCGTCTTCGAGGTCCCTGGCGGGCGCTCCCTCGTAATCTTGCCGCAGGAATATCGCAACCAACGGCTGGCGTTAAAGGTGCGGCTGCTCCAAGGGGATAAGCCCCTCGTCGATACCACGGTACGGCTCAGGAATCGCGGCTATTTTCTCTTGGGAGGGCCGGCCCACGAGGGTGGGGTGTTGATCCTGTCGATTTTCGCGATGACGCCTTGAGGTCCTGTCTCATTCGATGACGTTCTTTTCAATCGGCTCGACAATCACGCCTTTTTCTCTCAGCCACTGAATCGCCCTGCCCACCTCGCCCCGCTCGCCATCGATCTCAAGAGCGACCAGACCCATTTCCGACGTGACCGTGGATCCCCGGATGTTGAACATGATGTCAAATTTCTTTGCCAGCGAGCAGACAATCGGCTCTTTGACCAACTCCTTGGGAAAG
>Ga0209342_10004249_pt1 | contig 14929 bp, 9 predicted proteins | sample RifCSP16_2_FD_184023 | JGI IMG/M metagenome (GOLD analysis project Ga0209342, IMG submission 184023) | Soil microbial communities from Rifle, Colorado - Rifle CSP2_sed 16_2 (SPAdes) (version 2) | ecosystem: Environmental > Terrestrial > Deep subsurface > Rock core/Sediment | place: Rifle... | reverse complement strand
GCCAGCACCTGGGGATCCTCGAACACCGGTTTCACCGCGGCCACCGGCCGGACGAGGGGGAAGGGGTACTCGACCCCTGAGACGATTTGGAGTTACAAGGGTGGGACGATTAGGGTGTTACGCTACAACTTACACATGTGGTTGGTCGGATCTGAGTACGTTCCATCAACATGCGGCGGGCAGCGCTACGGAGAGGGAATCAACCAGGGAATCCCTGAGATTGGCAAGCGGGTGGGGGCCGCCCGCTCCTCCTGAGGGATCGTCAACACCGCGGGGGCCGCGTCCCCGTCCGGTTCCCGCGCCGCTGCGTCGAAGGGGAGGGCCTCCCGCCCTATTCCGAGAGCTCGCGCAGGACCTCGACGAGGACGTTCGGAGCGATGTGGTGCCCCGCGGCCACGAGGTTCTCCACAATCCGGCGCGCCTCGGCCTTGCGGACCTTGCCGCCCAGCGCCGCCTCCAGCACCACGGAGGTGGTCCACCTCGTGGTCACGCCGTGGCGGCGCGCGACCGAGGAAGCCGCCCGGTCGTCCACGAGCAGGAGCGCCCGGAGGGCCACGGCGAGGGCGATGGATTCGGCTTCCCCCCGGCCCAGGCGCCCCTCCGTGCGGAGGGCCTCGGCGGTCCGCACGAGACGGGAGGGGAGCGGGCGCACCGCGATCCACTTCCCGACGGCCGCCTCCACCGCCAGGGCGTCGGGGCGCCCGCGCTGCTTGCCTTCGGCGACGACCTCCCGGTACACCGCCGGGGGGATTGCGGCCGAGCCGTGGACGATTCGCAGGAGCTCCAGCCGGCCCACCCGGGAGAGCGAGATGAGGGGCGAGGAGTCCGAGACGATCATGGACGGCGGCCGAGCCGCCGAAGGTCCTCGTGGAGATCCTCCGCCGTGTAGCCATAGGGGATCTGGTGCTCTTCCACGAGATCAAGGACGTCGTAGATGCTGACCCCCAACTGCTCCGCCGCACGGCCCTTGGAGAGCTTCCCCTCCCGCAGGCCGGCGAGGACCCGCTCCAAGCGCAGCTCCTGGAGTCCGCGGTCCAGGGCGCGCCGGAGCGCCTCGGAGCGGTCCGACTTGAACTCGCTGGAGAGGACCTCGATCTCCGCGAGGGCCTTCTTGTCCAGACGCACGGAGACGGTCTCGGTCATCGTATACGACATGGGAAATCGTGTACATATATCTTCCTGGGCGGCGCGTCTCTGCCGATGTACCATTGGCCGCACGGTGTGTCGTTCAGCGGGAACGAGACGGCGGCGGCCCCGCCGCGGTCGGGAGCGGGGGGCCTCATTGTTGGAGACCGCGGCCGCCGGATTCACCGCCGTACTCGGCATCATCGCGGAGATCGCCGCCGACAACCTCCCTGATGCAGACTTCACCGCCAACGTGGAGTATTCCTCCCACAACGGCTCTGACACGACGTCCGCAACGTGGACCGACTCGGTCCACGCCGGGGGCACCGTGATCTTCGAGGAGGACAACACCGGTTACACGACAAGGTACCTCTACGCCGCCGGCCTCCGCGTCGCGCGGATCGACTGCACCCCCCACCCGCCGGCCACGATGACCTGCACGACCTTCTACTACCTCGCGGACCACCTCGGCTCCACGCGAAAGGTCCTGCCGCGGTCCTCCCGCCAGCCGGGCCTACGGTCACCTTCAGCGCGGAGTACGCCCCTTTCGGGGAGGCCTACAACGTTGCCCACGGCCTGGAGGACGAGGACGAGCCCTTCCGCTTCACCGGCGAGAAGACCGACGCCGCCACGGGGTTCACCCACCTCCGCGCGCGCCAGTACGACCCCGCCACGGGGCGGTTCACCGGCGCGGACGCGGCGGTGGCCAAGGTGAACGCCTTCCTCGTGAGGGACGCGGCGGGGGACTACGCGTGCTGGACGAGGTGCTCGACGAGCGCTCGAAGGCCGCGCGCTCTTCCTGAGTGGCTCCGCTGGGGACGCCGGTCCTAGTTGTGCGGTGGCAACCTGACCGCCATTCCCGCACGACCCTCGCTGGGCCGTCGCCGCATGCGTCGAACTGGCATTCGGATTATCAGTCGCGAAACCACAGTTACGATTAAGAACCGGCAAGAGAACGCTCTCGCCAGCGTACCTCCCAGGAGGGGTTTCCCGGGGGGGCGCCGGGGTCTCATGTCGGAGCAGGGGCGGTCGGCATCGGTCGGGGTCTGGGCCACTCTTCTCCTCTCCACCGCCGTGGCCGGCCTGATCGCAGTCAGCCCTCCCGTACGGGCGGGCTGCGCGGCGTCCCCGGCCCCGTGCATCGACATCCTCTCCCCCAACGGCGGGGAGGCCCTGACCGGCGGCGTGGCGCAGACGCTGGCCTTCTCCCTCGACCGCGTCGTCGACAACGCCGCCGTCGACTGGCTCGCCCTGGAGTACCGGGGGAACGCCACGGCGCCCTGGACGACGCTCTTCAACCTCACGGCCCCGACCCTCGCGGAGCTCTTCGACTCCGCGACGTTCACCTTGCCCGCCGACGACACGACTTCGGCCGAGCTGCGCCTCTCCGTGAGCGTCCCCGGGGAGGGGACGGACAGTGACAGGACCGACGCGGCCTTCACGGTGGACTCGACCGCGCCGCGCCTCACCTGGGAGCGCCCCCTCGTCCCCAGCGTGGCCGTGTTCTGCCCGCCGTGCGACCCGCTCTTCGGCCCCAACCTCACCTTCGGCTCTCGCGCCTGGGATGTCACCCTCTTCCTCTCGGAGCCCCTGAACCAGTCCTCCCTGGAGGAGAACACCTCGCTCGCCGTGGACCTCGTCGACACGGGGAACATGACGATCACCGCCGGATTCGTGATTCCCTCAGGGAACCTCACCTTCGCCTGGGCGGCGAACGGCTCGGCGGTGCGCGTCTCCCATCCGGACCCCGTGGGGGCCAACACGGGGACGGCGCTCTTCCTGCTGAAGGTGATCGACCCCGTGGACGAGAGCGCCCCGGGGAACCGGGGGCTCCCCGACCTCGAGTGCCCCAACGACGCCTCCGTGATCCTCTACGCGTGCCTCCTGGGCCTCACGGCGACGTACTTCTCGGAGCCGCTCAACCTCCCGCCGGTCGTTTCCGTCGCCTCCCCCGCCGGCGGCGAGGTCTGGAGCGGGGGCGCGACCGTCCCGGTGGACTTCACGATCTCAGACGACCGGCGCGACCCGTGGCAGGACCAGCCCACGCAGGTCACCGTGAACTACTCCTCCCCGGCCGGCAACGGGACGATCTTCTCCGGCCTGCTGGCGAACGGGGCGCACACGGTGAACTGGACCGTGCCCTCCGTGAGCTCTCTGTCGTACCAGGTCACCGCCGTCGACGCGGGGGGCCTCGTCACGGGCGCCCCGCTGTCCGGGACGGCTTCCACGCCCCCCTTCGAGGTCGACGCGACGCCCCCCTTCGTGCTCTCGACCGCCCCTGCAGACGGCGCGACGGGGATCGACCCCGCCGCTCCAATCACGATCACGTTCTCCGAGGGGATGAACTCCGCCACTCTGGCGAGCTGCGTCCGCCTCCTCCCGAACCCCGGCGGCCTCTCGGTCACGCTGAGCCCGGATGGACTCACCGCCACGATCGCCCACCCCGTCCTGGACCTGGAGCAGGAGTACACGGTCGTCGTGTGCGCCGGCGCCTCGGACGCCTCCGTCCCCGGCCTGCCGCTCGGCGGGCACGCGTTCGCCTTCACGACCCTCGTCCCGCCGAACGTCGCCCCCGTCGTCGACCTGAACCTCGATGCCCCCGCCGTCCCGTCCCCCGGCGCGATGCTCACGCTGCGGTGGGCCGCCTCGGACCCGGAGGACGCTCGCCTGCAGACCGGGGCGGAGCTGCTCCCCGGGTCCACGGTGATCACCCAAGGCCTGTACGCGAACGGGATGCAGTCCCTCTCCTGGACACTCCAGGCCGCGGACGGCGCCGTGGCGGTCCGGATCTGCGTCACGGACTCCCGCGGGGCCACGGCCTGCGATGTCGAGTCCCTCGTCGCCGATGGAACGCGGCCGACCGTGGCGGTGAGCCCGGCGGACGGGGCGACCGGCGTGGACCCGCGGACCCCGTTCCGCCTCACCTTCAGCGAGCCGATGGCGGCGGCAGACCTGGCACTGGCCGTCTTCCTGCTCCCCGGTGTGCCTGGGATGGTCGCCGCTTGGCTCGACGCGTCCACCGTGGAGGTCGATCATGACGGGCTCACGCCCGGGGTCGCGTACACCCTGCGCCTCGGCTGCTCCCTTCAGGACACCGCCACGCCGGGGAACTTCCTGGCCGGCTGCCCTGTCGTCACGACGTTCACGGTCACGCCGCCGGACCTCCCGCCGGAGGTCGCGTTCCTGGAGCCTGTTGCGGGGACCCTTGTGGACCCGGTGACAGTGCAGTTCCGCTGGACCGCCGCCGACGACCGGGACGCCTCTCTCGCGTACACGGTCGCATGGAGGAACGCAACCGCCACAGGAGCGGTGGACGCCGGGACGATGGCCGGGGAGGCGAGTGCGCTTTGGTCCGTCCCCGCCACGCTCATCGGGGACGTCACCCTTGAGGTCTGCGTGCAGGACAGCGCGGGGCAGTCCGCCTGCGACACCCTCTCCTTCACGATTGAACGCACCCCGCCCCCGCCCACGCCCGTGGAGCAGGGGGAGCTCCTCGTCACGGACTCCGGGCTCACCGTCACCTTCCCGAGCACGGTGCCTGCGTCGAACGTCTCCGCCATCCTCATTGGCGGCGTCGGCACCCCCGAGTACACATGGACCTACGAGAACGGGCAGACGACCCTGGAGATCTCCACAGAGGACCTGGAGGCCTGCGCGGACCACACGCTCACGCTCCTCGACTCCCTCGGGCTCCTCGCCTGGCAGCGTACGTTCCGCACGCCCTGTGGCCCCGCGGTGACCGTGGACGTCCCCGCCGAGGGGATGCTCCGCGGCGGTGCGATCGTCCTCGTGGCCTGGAACGTGTCCCACGAGCAGGCCACGCCCTTGAGGCTCTACCTGAACTACTCCGCGATCGGCGGGCTGGACGGATTCCCCGCGCTCGTGTTCACGGAGACCATGGCGCCCGGGGAGAACGCGCTCTCCTGGAAGGTGCCGTCGATCGACACGCTCCAGCTTGTGCTCCGCCTCACCGCCGTGGACGCCGCCGGGCGGCCCGGGTGGAACGTCACGCGGATGCTGCAGGTGGACTCGACGCCGCCGGTGCCCTTCATCTACCGCGACGGGGACCTCGTCACCGGGACGCCCGTTCGGTTCGACGGGTCCGCGTCGTTCGATTCGGTGTCCGCGATCGCGCGGTACCGGTGGCGGCTGTGGACGCCGTCGCGGGGGATCCTGGCGCAGAGCGTGGCGGCGGCGTTCGCCCACACGTTCGCCCTGGAAGGGGAGCACTTGGTGACGCTTGAGGTCTGGGACGCCGCCGGGAACGTGGCGGCGGTGACGCAGCGCCTCCTCGTCGGGGCGCCGGGCGGGGCAGGGGAGATCACGGTCACGACGATTGCCGGGGGGTCTTTGGCGGGGCTGGCAGCGCTTGGGGGAACCACGCTCGCCGCCTCCGAACGTGCCCGGTACTGGACCTTCAGGACCTTCTTCCTCCCCCTCTACACCCGCCTCCACCCCGAGGAGCTCAAGGACCAGGTGACCCGCGGGCGGATCTGGGGGTACATCCAGGGGAACCCGGGGGACTCCTTCTACAACATCAAGGGCGTCCTGGAGGTCAGCACGGGGACGCTCATGCACCACCTGCAGATCCTGGAGCGGGAGCGGATCGTCCGGTCGCAGCTCCGCGGGTCGCGGAGGTTCTACTACGCCGCCGGGGCGAAGATGCCGGACAACGGGGACGGTCTGCACCAGGTCCAGCACCGGATCGTGGAGGTCGCGAAGGAGCAGGCGACGGGGATCAGCATGGCGGACCTGGCGTTCGTCCTGGGGATCAGCCCCCAGCTCCTGAACTACCATGTGGGGGTGCTCGAGGGGAAGGGCCTGGTCGAGCGGGAACGGGTGGGCGTGCGGAAGCTCGTGTTCCCGCGGACCGCCCGCGCGGGTCCGCGGGATCTCCGCGCCTGAGCGTCGAAGTGGGGGTTGAGAGGGCTATGTGCGACGTTGGCGACGGCGGTCCGATCCGGGCGGCACTTCGCGGACAGTCGCCCAGCCGCTCGTCAACGAGTCCTGCCCCGTTTGACAAGACCCACCGAGGGGAGCATGGCAACCACCATATCGTTGAGGAGGAGTGGGCAAACGCTTTCGTGCCACGCGTTAGGACACGCGGTTGCGTAGATCGGGGCGATACCTCTCATCGATGTTGAACTGGTCTTGGAAGAACCTCCATCTCTTCAGCTCGTGCTGCCGAATGCCGACAAGCGCGTAGGCCATCATTACCCCGCCTACTACCCAGAAGAAGACAGTGACAAGTGAACCGACGAAGAGATATGCAGCACCGCCCGCGCCCAGGATTGCAGCGCCTAGGAACGAAAGGCGGTCCAGAAAGGCATTCCTCGGCCACGCCCCGACGACTATGGCTCGATACTCCGCCTCGGCCTTCGCGGCTCTCGACACTTCTTCGAGGGAGTGAAGGTCGGCCTCAGCCGTCTCAATCTCTGCAATGACCTGCGCAAGCTGACCCGCGTGGCCCGGTCCATGTTGCTTCGGGTTGAAGTCCGGGCGCGCGACGCTCCGCTGGGTCTGGGCGACCAGATCCTTCCATCTGCTGAGGCTGCTTCCAAGACGTCCCTCGATCGGCCGCAGGCGAAGCTCTGGGGGTCTCGTCATCGACTCGGTAGAATAGAGTGGAGTACTATAAGTCCGCCTGATGCGGTCGGGCGGGGAGACTAGCGATCCAGGGAGGCCACATCTCCCTCCTTGGGGACTCGCGCCTCGTGCTCTAGTACGCCCCCGACGACGATCCGTTGAACGGGAACAGGAACGGGGCGAAGCCCGTCTGGGTGATTCCGACCCTGGAGGACGGGCGGGAGGTCCGGCTGCACTACACGTTCAACGTCCGCCAGCCAGGCATCTGGACGTGGACGATGGACCAGCTGCGTGTCTATGCCAGCGGGGAGCCGGTCCACCTCGAGCTGAAGGCGAGCGAAGTGGGCAGCGACGACCTCAGCTTCGCAATCGATTTCAGGGATGGCCTGGCGGCGTTCTGGCGCCGCGGTGTTCAACAACCAGGTCTCCGCAGATCCCTTCCCCAGCCCCGAGGAGAACTCAATCACCGCCATATTGAGCACGAGTCCTCTCTACGTGGCCGCGGGCACGTACACGGTCAAGGTGACCGTGATGGACGACGATGGCGGGCGTGTGAGCCAGAACTATGGTCCTGTCATTGGATAGGGCTCGCGTGGACTGTCGGTGAACCGCCAATCACCTTCGGTTCGAGGTCAAGAGGCCAGACCGGGTGCTGAGTCCATGGTTAAATACTGCGTCGGTTTCTCCTCCTTTGCGACAGGAACGAGAGGGAGAGAATGAACGGTTACACGCTACCGGAAAACCAGTCAAAGAAGTACGAACATCTCTTCACCGACATTGACACGGGTCGTCTTAAGATTCCGAAGTTCCAGCGTGAGTTCGTTTGGACAAAGGAACAAGCCTCGCAGCTCGTTGACAGTATGCTCAAGGGCTATCCAATCGGGACCTTCGTTCTCTGGAAGACGCATGAAGAGCTTCGTCACTTTAAGGAGATAGGCAACGCCGCACTTCCCGAGGTTCCCAAGGGGGACGCAGTGACTTACGTTCTTGACGGACAGCAGCGAATCACCTCGCTCTTCGCACTCAAGAAAGGCCTTGTGTTGAGCCGGGAAGGCTCCTCTTTAGACTACAAGGGCATCTTGGTCGACTTGAGCGTGGACCCCGAAACCCCGCAACCATTGACAGCCACGGAGAGGCAGGACGGGCATACGTACGTGTCTGTCCACGACCTGCTAAATCAAGGGATCCAGTTCTTCGTTCACAACTTCTCGGAGGAAGAGGTAGAGCGGATAGATCTCTACAGGAACAGGTTGACCGGCTACGACTTCTCAACTATCCTCCTGTCCAACTATCCCATTGACATAGCATGTGACATCTTCACGCGAATCAACACAGCAGGGACGGAGCTCACTCTTTTCGAAATCATGGTTGCGAAGACCTATGACGATACCAGAGGGTTCGACTTGGCATTGAAATGGAGCACCCTCTTGGAGGGGACTGAGGGCGGCGGTAAGTGTCTCGGTGACGCAAGCTATGACACAGTGTCAAGCTCGACGGTGCTTCAGTGCATGGCGGCCTTTCTCAAGGGCGACGTCCGTCGAGAGACGATTCTAAAACTGGAGAAAACAAAGTTCATCGATTCCTGGGAGACCGTGTCACAGGGATTGTTTGGCGCTGTAGATTACCTGAGGACAAAGGTAGGGATCCCGGTCTCAGGCCTCCTGCCGTACAACGCCATGTTGGTGCCCCTGACGTACTTCTTCATCAAGAACGGCGGGAAGAAGCCCTCACATGACCAAGACACTAGCCTCTCCCAATACTTTTGGTGGGCCGGGCTGACGAGTCGGTACGCTTCCGCAACCGAGACCAAGATCGGCTTGGACCTGAAGCGAACGGACAAAGTCCTAGGAGACGAGACCCCAAGTTACAAAGGCGATGAGGCTAGATTCGCCATGGAGGACCTCTCTCTCAGGTGGTTCAGTACCAGCGACGGCGTTTGCCGATCTGTCCTTTGCTTGTTCGCCCACTTAGAACCACGGTCGTTCGACAACGATGCGAAGGTGAACTTGGACAACTCATGGCTCAAGGCTACCTTTAGCAAGAACTACCATCACTTTTTCCCGCGGAGCTATCTCAAGAAGCGAGGCTATCCCGATGAGCGCGCCAATGTCATAATGAACATCACGATTGTGGACGACTATCTGAATAAGCGAACGATCCGAGCGCGAGCTCCAAGCGAGTACATGAAGGACTTTGCCAAGAAGAACGCCAAGATCGAAGAGTCTATGAAGAGTCATCTCATCGACGACCTGAACGATTTCGGAGTATGGACTGACGATTACGATCGGTTTGTGGATCGTAGGGCGCAACGCGTCATGGATGAGCTGACGAGGCGCCTGAATCCGGAGGGCGCACGCCCCGCTCTGAGACTTCAAGCGGAGGAAAGAGGGCCGATTCGGTGATGCTGCGCACAATCCCTTCGACGTCATGCTGGGGAAGATTGTCCCTCTGCGTCCCACGAGAGATGGTGACGGTCGGCAGGCCGACGGTCCTCGCCACCGCGATCGCCCCTTCACGCCCGTGGGTCGCTGCCCAAGGCCGCCTCTTCTTGCAGGGCTCCCCGGCTCCTGTCGGAACGGAACGCGCTCTGTCGCGTTCCACTCCTCCATGCCCCGAAGGGCGTCCCGGACCCGGAGGGGGGGCCCGCCCCGGAGCGGTTCATCGCGCAGGACCTCCGTCCGACCCGCTCGCGCGGAGCCGGGAGGGCGCCAGACGAGAGGGTTCCCGCCCCCTGCCCTCTAAGGAGGAGCCCGGGGCCCGCCGAGGGCGGTGTGGCGGGCAGAAGGACCGGGTCGTTCCCTTTACTGCCGCTGCCGAGAAGCGCTGCCGGGGCGCCCCGCACCAAGGCCGTCCGGGAATCCGCCCCGCCAGGGCCGATCATGCCCTCCGGAAGCCGCTCCGCAGGTACACGGCGGCCAGACGGCCCTCCCCGAAGTCGTGACAGAACATTTCTCCCCCGCGACACGCTCCGGGGCAACCGCGACCGGCCTCGGGGCCGTTTCCTCCGACTCTCGGGCGCTCCCGACCGGGCCCGCCCCGGTCGCGACACGGTCCCGGGCGCCCGCGAGGAAGCCTGGGGCGACCGCCCGGCACCGGGAGGCGGTCGGAAAATCGATTCGGGCAGGCGCGACGGACCCGCGGGCGGTCGGAAAACGCCTTGGGGCCGCCGCACCAGGGCCTGGGGCGATCGCGAAATCCGTTGGGGCGATCGGAGAATCCCTTGGGTCCATCGGGACCGATCGCGGGGCCATCCCGACCGGCCTGGGGGCGATTGCCGTTTGGTGTGGGGCGACGGTCCCCCGCCTCGTCACGAGCGCCCGCGACCTTGCGACCGCCGCCCGCGGCGCTGTCGCGGTCGCGAAAAAGAATATCTCACCGCCGGACCCCCCTCGCCGGGCCCGCGCGGGCGGTTTCACCGCCGGTGGAGGGCTTCCGGGGGGGCGGGCGGAACGCCCCGGAGAGGTGGGGCATGCCGGGGCAGAGGGCTCAGGAGACGCCGGGGAGGTCCCGAAGCCTCTCCCCCACCGTGCCGGGCCGGCGAACGGCGGAGCGGGACCGGTCCGAGGGGGCAATCCACCGCCATAGGGAGGGCGGATCCGAAGGAGGCCCGGCCCTGGAGGGGGCCCCGGGGTGCGCCGTCGTGGAGGGATGCGCTCCTGCCCAGGCGGAGGCGGGAGGGTCCCGGGGGGACGGTTCCCAAGCCCCACCCGCGTCCACCCGCGTCCGAACCGTGCCGGAGACCCCGCCGGAATGGCCGGGGCACGCGACGAACGCCTGGGGCGGAGGGCCGGAGATCGGAGTGAATGCGCCACGAACCCTGTTCTCAGAATTGAGACCGCTTCCCCTATTTGAATGCTAAAACGCCATACCAGAAAAGCCATCCCCTTCCGGGAGCAATCCCTCCCTGTCCCGCAACGGGGCGCGCGGTGCGCGCTTCGGAAGGGGCAGAGGAAGGGAAGAGAATGGGAACAGCGACGGAAACGGAAGTGTGGGGAGTGAGCGAGGGCGTGCAGGGGATCTTCGGACGGCACCCGGCCGCCCTGGAGAACGCCGCCATCGACGTCAGGGAGGCCCTGGCGCGGATGCGGGCGATGCACGCGGAGGCGTTCGCCGCGAACCAGCTCCAGGAGAGCCTGAAGGAGCAGCTGAAGGCGCAGACCGAGGTCAGCCGCGTGCTGATCCGGAAGCTGTACCTGACGATGTCGGGCTACCTGGACATGGCCATCGCGGCGGTGGGCAAGGGGACCGCCCTGGCGAAGCAGCTCCAGCGCGTCCGCAGCCGGATCCGCCGCCCCGCGGCGGAGGCCGTGTCGGCGGTGCAGCCGGTGCCGGAGGCGACGCAGTAGCCCGTTCAGCCCCCCGAGTCACCTCCGGGGGGCATTTTTATTTTCTTCACTCTCGGGAGGAGGATTCGATGGCCAAGACCCACGAGGAACGACTGACCGCCGCCCTGCAGCGCCTGGTCGCCTTGGAGGAGCACGCGGCCATGCTGAGGGGGATGGGCATCCCCGTCGACCGGTCCATCCGGGAGCTCGCCCTCGCCATCGCCACGGAGGAGGTGCGCCAGGGGGACGGGTGCCTCGACCGCCTGGAACGGACCTGGTCGGTGTCCCGCTCCCCGGCTTCCCTCCGGAGGGGATAGGCCTGTCCCGGCGCCGCGGGGCCCTCGTGACCCTGGTGGAGGCCCCCCGCCCCGGGTGGCGCGCCACGGTCGTGCGCGTGCTCGACGCGATCACCCTGGACCTGGTGACGGACCCCGATGCCCCCGTCCCCTCCCGGTTCCCCTGCCGCCTCGGCGGCGTCGACACCGCCGACCCGGAGGACCCGGACCCGGAGCAGCGGCGGATCGCCGCCCTCGCGAAGGACTTCACCGAGGTCCTCGTCCTCGGCGAGGAGGTCGCGGTCCGCTGCACGGGGGTGAGGGACGCGGACGGGCGCGCGCTGGCGTTGGTCCACTGGCGGGACCCCGAGGGCAGCTGGAGCAACCTGAACGCGGACCTGGTCGAGAACGGGCTGGCGGCGTGGAAGGCAGACGAGGAGGAACCGGAAGCACCCTATTTCAAGGCGCCGTTCCTATCGACCCGTATTCACTCCACCCCACGGCGCCTTGAAATAGGGTACGGCCGGTCCCTCGACCAACCCTTCGCTTGGCGTTGCGCGAGGTTGGCAGGCGGAAGCATGTTCGGAGTCCGGCGGTTTGGTGTGGCGGTCGGCATTGTAGTCGTGATGGTGTTCTCGGCGGCTCCGGGGTTGGTGCGGGCCACCGGGGTGCCGCCCGTCGTCGTCGCCGACGCGGACAGCGGCACGACCGAGTGGACGGCGGTGCTCCCCGGCACCCCTATCCACTTCCGCTCGGACGGTTCTTCGTTCGGGACCACGCTCACATGGTACTTCGGGGACAACACCCCGTCCGTCGACGGAGCCGTCGCGGACCACGCGTTCGCCACGGACGGGATCTACGACGTCACCCTCGTCGGCCAGTCGCTCTCCGGCACGATGGCCCTGGACACCGTCCGGGTCTACGTCGCCTCCCCCGCCTACGGAACTGGAGGAAACGTCGCCGTCATCACCGCCACGCCCTCCGGGTCCGTGGAGGAGGACCGCGTTGTCCTCTTCGACTGCCGGGACTCCTGGCCCGCGGGCTACGACGACGCCCTGCTCGCCTGCGCCTGGGACTTCGGGGACCACGGGACGGCCTCGGGCCTGACCGCCAGCCACGCCTACGGCCACGCGGGCACCTACACGGTGCGCCTCGTCGTCCGCGACGCCGCCGGGAACGGGCACACCGCCACGACGGCGGTGACGGTCACGAACCAGGCTCCGCAGCCCCCCGCCGCCCCGGCCCCCGCGTTCGGGATCACCCCCGCCGCGCCCGCCGAGGACGAGACCGTCCTCTTCGACGCCTCCGGCTGGACGGACACCGCCACGGACGGCTACGCCCTGGAATACGACTGGGACTGGGGGGACGGCACGGGCGGGGCGAGCGAGCAGGCGATCCACGCCTTCTCCGCGGCGGGGACGTACACAGTCGGCCTCACCGTCCGCGACGACGACGGGGCGACGGCCACCGCCTCACGGACGATCACCGTTTCGAACCCCTCCCCGACCGCCAACGCGGGGAGTGCCATGACCGTCCCCGAGGCGCAGACCATCCTCTACGCCGGCACCGGGACGGACACCTCCAGCGACGCGGGCAGCCTGGCCTACTCCTGGACAGGCGGCACCGCCCTGACCGGCAGCCGCCCCACCCAGGTCCTCTACGACGAGACCACGTTCACGAAGACCCTCCAGGTCGCGGACCTGCACGGCGCGTCCGCCACGAGCCCCGTCTCCGTCACCGTCCAGAACCGCGCCCCCTACGCCTCGATCCTGAACGCGGTCAAGTCCGGCTCGTCCGTGATCGCCACGGGCGTCGTCCACGAGGTCGGCGCCGACTCCCTCACCCTCACCTGGAACTGGGGCCACGGGAACCCGCCGGTGACGGAAACCGTGGTGTACACGAACTCCGGCGGCGTCGCGCCCTTCCGCCAGCCGTGGTCCCGCACGCACACCTTCCCCTCCACCTCCACCTGGTATCCCGTCACCCTCACCGCCACGGACGGGGACGGCGGCTCGCACGTCGCCACCGCCAGCATCAAGGGCGGGGGGAGCGGCACCCTCATCGACAACAAGGCCCCCGAGGTCACCGCCGTCAACGCGGACCAGGTCTCCAAGGCCGAGGACATCCCCTTCAGCTTCACCGCCACGGTCGCCAACCCCGACGGCCCCTCCAACCCCCCGACCACGTACCTGTGGGACTTCGGGGACGGGACCACCGCCACCACGAGCTCGGCCAGCCACGCCTACGCCCGCGCCGGCACCTACACGGTGATCCTCAAGGCCACGGACGGGGTCGGGGACTCCGGCGCGAACAGCCGCCAGGTCGCCGTGACGAACAGCGCCCCCACGGCCTCCTTCACGCGCACCCCCGCCAACCCGTACGAGGACGACGCCGTCAGCTTCGATGCCTCCGCCTCCACCGACGGGGCCTCCGACCTCCCCGCCCTCGCCTACGCGTGGACCTTCGGGGACGGGACGCGCGGCTCCGGGAAGACCCCGTCGCACGCCTACCGCGCCCTCGGGTCCTACACCGCCTCCCTCACCGTGACGGACGACAACGGGGCCACCGCCACGACGACCCAGCAGTTCTCCGTGGGGAACCGCGTGCCCACGGCGGACTTCCAGGTCCTCTCCCCCTACCCGCCGACGGGCGGCGCCACCTTCGCGACCACCACCGGATCGCCGCCGCCGACGGCGAACCCGAAGGAGCGCCAGGCGATCGCCTTCGACGCCTCCCTGTCCTACGACGGCCCCGCCGACCTCGCGTTCCTCACCTATTCCTGGGACTTCGGGGATGGCACATTCGGGACAGGTCGGCGCGCGGTCCACATCTACTCCTCCCAGGGCATCTACCCGGTGATCCTCACGGTCACGGACGAGCACGGTGGCATGGATCAGGCCCCGAACCAGGCCTCAGGCCTCCAACTTACCGTGGACGACACCCCCGCGGTCCCGTTCGCCGGCCCCGACCGGTACACCTACGGGGCCGAGGCCCCCCTCCACTTCGTCGCCGCCGCCGAGGACGACGACGGGGAGCCGCTCACCTACGTGTGGGACTGGGGCCTGACCTGCGTCCCGCCCCTGCTCTGCCCCACGGGCAACGGCCCCGATGTCTACTTCGCCTACACGGAGACGGGCGTGTACACGGTCACCCTCACCGTGACAGACGCCTCCGGGCTCCCCGCCACGGACACCGCCACCGCGACGGTGAACATGGACTCCGACGGGGACCAGCTCAGCGACGAGAGCGAGGCCCTCGACTACGGGACGGATCCGAACAACCCCGACTCGGACGGGGACTTCCTCCTCGACGCCACCGAAGTCCTCGGCGGGACCGACCCCACCTCGGACGACTCCGACGACGACGGGCTGAACGACTGGGAGGAGCTCTTCCTCGGGGACGACGGGTACCAGACGGAGCCCCTCGACCCGGACACGGACGGGGACACGCTGGGGGACGGGATGGAGGACGGCCTCGTCGATCCTGTGGACCAGGGCTGGACCCACGGGACGAACCTGGGCTGCTGGTTGAATGGCCACCTGCCATGCGGCGGAGTCGTGTATGGACCGGACGCGGACGCCGGCCTGACGACGACGAACCCCACGGACGCGGACACGG
>Ga0209342_10004248_pt1 | contig 14933 bp, 12 predicted proteins | sample RifCSP16_2_FD_184023 | JGI IMG/M metagenome (GOLD analysis project Ga0209342, IMG submission 184023) | Soil microbial communities from Rifle, Colorado - Rifle CSP2_sed 16_2 (SPAdes) (version 2) | ecosystem: Environmental > Terrestrial > Deep subsurface > Rock core/Sediment | place: Rifle... | reverse complement strand
CCATTCAAATTAGCTATTTTCTTGTTGGCATGATTGTCTAGAAACGAAAGCCTGACCCCAAAGCCAATGTGATTCGCTGCTTAATAAGGGACTTGGGTAGGGTGGTAAAATCGTCCTGCCAAAAGCATGAGAGCTGGCCCATACCGATTGTTTGAGGCGCGATTGTGTTATATCAGCATCCTTTATGGAAAGATTTTTTGCCACTTGCCCCCGCGGCCTGGAAGAGTTCCTGGCAGAGGAACTGCAACGACTGAAGGCGGAAAACATTCATGCCGTAGCGGGTGGAGTCGAGTTCGGCGGTGAGTTTTCCCTGTGTTACCGGGCCAATCTGGAAAGCCGCATCGCGAGCCGCATTCTGTGGCAGGTAGCGACGGAGCGCTACCGCAACGAGGACGATATATACCGCACCGCTTACGCGCTCCAATGGAACGACTGGTTTGAACCGGAGCTCACGATACGAGTCAGCGTTACGGCCACCCGGAGTCCTCTCAGGAGTCTCGGTTTTGTTACCCTCAAAATCAAGGACGCGGTGTGCGATAAATTCCGCCGGCTCTCGGGACGCCGTCCCAGCGTGGACACCCGGCGGCCCGATATGCGCATCCAGGGCTATCTGACAGATCGCGACTTTACCCTATATCTCGACGCCACGGGGGATGCCTTGTTCAAGCGCGGCCGGCGCATGGCTCAGGGAGAGGCGCCGCTCAGGGAAAATCTCGCCGCCGGGGTCCTGCGCCTGGCCGGATGGGTCCCCGGCACTGTGCTGCTCGATCCCATGTGCGGCAGCGGCACGTTCCTGCTGGAAGCGGCGCAAATGGCCCTCGATATCGCGCCCGGTTCGGGACGCCATTTTGCTTTCGAGAAACTGAAAAATTTTGATAAGCGCCACTGGCAGGGACTGTTGCAGCAAAGCGCGGCCCGGCAAAAACCCAGCGTCCCGCTTTCCATTTACGGCAGTGATCTCTCCGGCGAGGCATTGAAATCGGCCCGCACCAACCTCGCGGCTGCCGGTTTGGAGGAAGTGGTGAGCCTGAAGCGGGCGGACATCCAGGAAATCTCCGCGCCGGCAAAGGAAGGCATCATCGTCACCAACCCGCCTTATGGTGTGCGCCTCGGCGAGCTGCAGGAGCTGGCGGAGCTGTACCCAAAGCTGGGCGATGTGCTGAAGAAAAAATTCAGCGGCTGGCGGGCCTATATTCTCAGCGCCGACATGCGCCTGCCGAAGCTCATCCGGCTCGCCGCATCAAAGCGTACGCCGCTTTTCAACGGCGCCCTCGAATGCCGGCTGTTCGAGTACAAAATGGTGGAAGGGGGAATGAGGCGCTGAATCCCTACTATGCCGAACGATATGCTCAATAGGTTGGTGGCTCACGGACCGACGATGGCCAGGACGTAGCGGTCCGGAGAAAGATACTGTCGGACCGCACGGAGGATATCTTCCGCGCTTACCTTTTCGATCCCTTCACGGTAGCGCTGCGCGAAGTCGCTGCCGAAGCCGAAAAGCTCGTTGAAGGTCAGATCGGCGGCTCTCGCTGCGTTGGTCTGGCGCGCGATCAGGTAATTCCCAAGAAGGTAATTTTTGGCTCGAATTAATTCTGGATCGGTGACTTTTTCTTCTTGGAGTCGCTGGACTTCACGAAGAATGCCCTCCTTCAACCCTTCGACGTTCGCGGGGTCGCCTGCCGCATAGAAGCCGAAAGCACCCTGGAACGGGTCCTCAAGGGAAAAAGCCCCCACCGAATAGGCCAGCCCCTGCCTGTCTCTCAGATCCACGAATAACCTGCCGCCAATCCGTGATAGGATCACCTCCAGCACCTTGAGGGTGAAGTAATCGGCATGCCCCTGTGCGGGGGCAGGATAACCAAGAACCAGGTGGGCCTGCTTGAGCTTCGTGGATTTTTTGCCCACCCGTGTTTCGCTGATCTCTACCTCGGCGGGAGGAGGGGTGAAGCTCGAGGCGCTTTGAGGCGGCTCCGAGAGTTTGTGGTGCAGGTGTCTCAAGATTTCTTCGCCGTCGATGTCGCCCACAAGGGTCAGAACTACTCTATCCGGAGAGATCAACCTGTAGTAATGGCTCACCAGGTCCTCGCGGTGAAAACGCAAGACCTGCTCCCTTTCGCCCGCTGGGGGGAGCCGGTAGGGGTGGCTGCGGAAAAGGGTTTGATAAAAGAGGCGGAACACCTGGGCACGGGAGCGTTCGTCGCGATTCTTTATCCGGAGGAGAGTCTCCTGTCTTTTCTTTTCGAGCTCTGCCTCAGGGAAAGCCGGATGGAGAAGGGTATCAAGGAAAATTTCCAAACCTTTTTCGGCGTTCTCGCTTGGAAAAATACCGGCCAGGCTGAGCGTGCTATTCCCCGCTGAGCCGTTCAGGCTTCCCCCGAGGTGCTCCACTTCGTGCACCAACTGGGAGGAAGTGAGGCGGGGGCTCCCTTGGGTCAGCATTGCGGCGATGAAATTGTGGATTCCATTGTTGGCATCGTGTTCGAGGAGCAGCCCGCCGATCACACCGGCATGGACGGCGAAGAGCGGCAGACGATGGTCTTCCTGAATGAGGATCCTCAAGCCGTTTCCCAAGGTGGCTCTGAGCACCCCGTTCTCCCGTGTCGCCTGCGGCGTGCCGGACGACCCCTGGAGGGAACGGATCAAGCTCGCGATCTCTTGGGGATCGGGCAGTTCGGCTGTCTCTTCGGGGACGAGCAGCGACACCGAGAGGCGGTCGGCGCGAAAGAAGGTTTGCGCAACCTCTTGCAGCTTACGCGCGTCAAGCTTCCGGATCGTCTCCAGATATGACTTTTCGTAGTTCGGATTGCCATAAAGCGCCTGAAACCTGCCGAGCCGGTCGGCCTCCCCTTGAACTGTCTCCTTGGTTTCGACAAAGGTGCGCTCGAAGTTGACGTGGGCGCGGCTTAGTTCCGATGGGGATACCGGCTCTTCCCGTAGGCGGAAGACCTCTTTGAGGGTGGCCTTCAAAGCCCCCAGGGATTTGACTGTCTCGAGTTGAGCTTCGATGAGGAAAAGGCCGGGGTCTTTGGGAGTAAAGGTGGAGGCGGAAATGGAATTGACGTAGCCCTCGGCAATCTTCACTTTCTGCGCCAAACGAGAACTCTCCCCTCGCCCCAGGATGAAGGCAAGGAAATCGACGGCCGGGGTCTCCGGGTTCGCCGCCCTGGGCATCGGAAACCCGATCACCAGATGCGACTGTCGGACCGGCGCTCGCACGACCGCGATGCGCGGCTCCGCTTGCGGTGGCTCCAGGGCACGATTTCGGGTGGGGGGGCTGCGCTCCGGGAATCCGCAAAAAGCTGGGCCAGGTTTTTTTTTCGTCTGCTCGCTCTCGACGTTTCCAACCACCACAAGCGTCATATTCGCCGCCGAATACCAGCGGGCATGAAAGCGGCTCACCCTCTCCCAAGTCATGCCTCCCAGCGTATCCGGAGTCCCGATAATCGGCCGACCATACGGGTGGTTGCGGTAGGCCATTTTGAACAGCTCTCGGCCAACTCTGGTCCTGGGATTGTCCTGTGCTTGCCTCCATTCCTCGAGCACCACTTGGATCTCGTTCCGGAGTTCCTGCTCACCCAGGCTGGGCAAATGCATCAGCCGCGCGAGGATCCCGAGCCCGCTTTGGACCTGGGAGGCAGGCACGACTAAGTGATAGACAGTGCGGTCGTGGGAAGTAAAACCGTTTATCCTCCCGCCCAATTTCTCGACTTCCCCTGCAAGCTTGCCTTTTCCTTCCTCGGACGAGCCCCGGAAAAGGATATGTTCCAAGAGGTGTGCCAGGCCGACCTCGTCGGGTGCTTCATCGGCCGCGCCGGCCTCCACCCACAGTTGCAGGGCTACCAGGGGGGACGAGGTGTCTCTTTTAAGGATGACTTTAAGTCCGTTGGGGAGGGCGAAAGACTCCAGTTCATGCGTTAAGGCAAGGGTTGGGCTCGGGGCAAGGATATAGAGAAGCAGGAAAACCGGCCACCACCCTAGGATGGAGAATCTTTCTATTGGGACACAGCTGCGCATATAACGTTTAACCATCCTACCGAGCTTGGCGCTTACCGTCAAGAAAGACGGGGGCGTTGCTTGACTTGAGAGATAGATCGGATAAAATAAATAGGTTTCAAGCGGGGAGATCCTGCATCCACCCAGGGAAGAGTGGGGGGTGATACGGAATTATGACTGGAGTAAGAGTCAGAGACAACGAGTCGATAGAGAGCGCGATTCGTCGCTTTAAGAAGCTCTGCGAAAAGGCCGGCATCCTAGCTGAACTGCGTAAGCGGGAACATTACGAAAAACCCAGCGTGAAGCGGAAGAAGAAGGCGATAGCGGCCAAGAAGCGCGCCTTGAGACGATCCCGGCACTACTTCTAACTTGGCGGGCTCAGTCAGCGCAGCGGTAGGCGAACGATGGAACTCAAGGCCGAGATTCAGGATGCCATGAAAGCGGCTATGCGGCGCGGGGACCGCGTCACTCTCTCCACCCTGCGGCTTCTTTTGTCGGCCCTCCACAACGAAGAGATCAAGGGTCGCCGAGAGCTGACCCAAGAGGAGACACTGAAAACCATTGCCTCCTTATGTAAACAAGGGCAAGAATCCATCGAGTACTTCCGCAAGGGCGGAAGGAGCGATTTGGTGGAGAAGGAAGAGGCGGAGCTTGAGATATTGCAGCGGTATCTTCCCGAGGCCTTGAGCGAGGATGAAGTTCGCGCCCTGATTCGGAGCGCCGTCGAGGAGGTGGGGGCCGCAGGGGTGAAAGACCTTGGAAAAGTGATGAAGCAGGTCATGCCACAGGTCACGGGCCGAGTGGATGGTAAACGGGTGAGTGAGATCGCTAAGGAAATACTGAGTAGCTGAGACGGTCGGAGCTGTTGCCTCAGCGAGTGATTATTCGCCCTTTTCGAAAACGGTTTTTGCCCGTTCGTGAGTATCATCGATCCGATCCTTCTGCTCCTCATGTCCCTATTCGCCGTGAGGGGATATTTCAAAGGGCTGTTCCGGGAGAGCTTTTCCCTGTTGGGTTTGATTATCGGCTTCATGGTGGCGGTTCGATATGACGAGTCCCTGGCAGTTCTCTTGAGCGGGCACTGGAAGTTGCCCCTCATCTTTCTTAAAGCCGTCTGTTTTGTTGGCCTTTTCCTCTCTGTCTACGTCGTCCTGAATCTGGCAGGATGGCTTCTCCATCGCTCTGCCAAGGTCCTCTTCCTCCAAAACCTCAATCGGGTCGGAGGCGTCGTGGTCGGCGCTGGCAAGGGGACGGGCTTGCTGGCCTTGGGGATTTTCCTGCTCCTTTCTTTCCCGTTAATTCCGCAGGGGGCCAAAAGAAAAATGGATGAATCGTTTCTTGTTCCTCCTCTTTACCGGCTGGCGCGCGAGCTCGTGCGGGTCGGAAAGGCCAATCTACTCCCGCGCGAGGAAGCGCAAGCGCGGGAGGGGAACAATCGCTAATTTTTAAGCCGCCGGATGATTCCCGAGCACAAGATCCTGGAAATTCGCGAGCGCGCCTCCATCGTCGAGGTCATCTCCGATCACTTGACGCTCAGGAAGGCTGGCCGAAATCACCTTGGAATCTGTCCCTTTCATGCGGAGAAAACCCCGTCGTTTACGGTGAACGAAGAAAAGGGCATTTTTCATTGCTTTGGCTGCGGCGTCGGCGGCAACGTTTTCCACTTCCTTATGCGCTATGAGCAGCTGACCTTCCCCGAAGCTGTCGAGCGGGTGGGGAGACGCTACGGAATCGTGGTGGAGCGCCAAGAAACGCCCGGCGCCAGGCGAGAGGCGGAGGAGAGAGAGTCGCTTTACCGTCTCAATGAGAGAGCCGCCGCCTATTTTCACCAGGCGCTCTTGGCTCAGGCGGAAGGCAAAAAGGCGCTGGGTTACCTTAAGGCAAGGGGGATCGACGAGAGCATGGCCCGCCGCTTCTATCTTGGCTACGCTCCGCCTCGGGGAGCAGGCTTAGTCGAATTTTTAAAGCGAGAAGGGCTATCGCTGAAGGACGCCGTGCGTTTGGGTTTGATCAGTCAGAGAGGAGCCACGGACTATGGGGAAAGGTTACTGGAACGCCTGATCTTCCCCATTGTGAATTCTGCGGGTCGAGTCGTGGGGTTCGGTGGGCGGGTGACCGCTCAAGGGTCTCCCAAGTATCTCAATTCTCCGGAGACTCCTCTATTTCGCAAGGGTTCCAATCTGTATGGCCTGTTTCAGGCCAAGGAAGCGGTACGGGCCGTCGATCGCGTGGCCGTCGTTGAAGGGTATCTGGATGTGATCGCCCTGGCGCAATTCGGGATCTCGTACGCCGTGGCCACGTTAGGGACGGCCTTGACTCCTGATCACGTTCGCATCCTGGGGCGCTTTACCAAGAATATCATTGCCCTGTTCGACGGGGATGAAGCCGGAGAGAAAGCGGCGGCGCGGAGCTTTGAAATCTTTATTGATGCCGGTCAGCTGGGTCGGGCCGCCTTCTTACCCAAGGGAGATGACCCGGACACCTTTGTTCGAGCGCGGGGAAAAGAGGCGCTGGAGGCGGTGCTTGACCAGGCGGTGCCATTGGCCGATTACGCCTTTAGCTGGTTGGAACGCCAACAGGGGACGAGCCTTGAAGGCAAGAGTCAGACGGCGAAGGAGATCCAACGACTCCTGTCGAAGGTCCGAAATCCTTTTGAAGCCGACCTTCTGGCCCGTCGCGCGGTTGACTCCCTGGGAATCAGTGAAGCGCTCTTGCGCCGTTCTGCGCGCCCCTCCGAGTTGCCGAGCGCCGCGCCACGTACGGGGAAATCGCCGGCGACGCTTCCTCCAGAGGCGCGGGAGGATCTGGCGGAACGGTCCCTGTTAAGCCTGATCCTTCACTTCCCTTCGATGGTCCAGGTTTTGGCCGCGCAGGAGGATATCGAGCTTCTCGTCGGTCCGCCGTGGAGGGAGATTATTCAAAGGATCCTCGCGGAGTGGCGCGAGCGCGGGGAAGTGGATCCGGGGCGCCTGACGCAGAGCTTTTCTGTGGATCAGGCATCGCAAATGGCCGCGTTGATGCTGGACGGTGAAAACCTGCCGGAGCAGGAGCGTGAAAAGGTGATGGCTGACTGCGTGGCGCACCTTCGCCGAAGGCATTTGCGGAGTTTGGAGAGAGAATTGCGCCGGGCGATCCGCACCGCCGAAGAGAAAAAAGATGAAAAGGCCAAAAGAGAAAGGATGCTCGAATGGCAGGAAGTCGTACGAAGAGAACGACAACTAGAACGCCAGAGACTCGCCACCAAGACGTAGGTCTTGCAGCGTCGGCGAAAGAGTCTCTCGGGACAGGCCTGACCGCTCACAAAAAAGAGGTCAAGAAGCTCATCGACCTCGGTAAGGAAAAGGGCTACCTAACCTACGACGAAGTCAATGACATGCTCCCGGCCGAGATCGTGTCCCCCGATCAGATCGATGATGTGATGTCCATCTTTGGCGAGATGGATATCGAAGTCGTCGATTCCCGCCAGCGGGTGACTCTGGCAAACCAGGCGGAGGAGCTGCCCGAAGAGGACGAGGAGGAGAAGGAATTCGATGCGGAAGCGGACGGGGACCTCGCGGGCAAGACCGGCGACCCCGTGCGGATGTACCTGCGTGAGATGGGGACCGTCTCCCTCTTGAGTCGCGAGGGGGAAGTAGAAATCGCCAAGAAGATCGAAGAGGGGGAAAAGCGGGTGCATCACGAGGTCCTCTCGAGCCCCTTCGCTCTCGGGTATGTCCTCGAATTGGGCGAAAGCCTCTCGCGGCACGAGGTTCGAGTGCGGGAAATTATTAAAGACGCGGATGAAGACCTGGATGACCTGGAGGATGAGGAGGTTCACGAGAAGAAGCTGCTGGACCAAATCTCCAAGTTACGCCGCCTGGCGAACGAGAAGCTAAAAATCAAAAACAAGCTGGAAGGTAAACGACTATCGGCTCGAGGGCGCAAAGATCTCCAGGAAGCCCTCTCCAAACAGCAGGAAAAGATTTATGCCGCTTTGAACGCCCTCCAGTTGAATCGAAAGCAGACCGAGGCGATCGCTGGCGGACTGAAAAAGGCTATGGATGAAATCCGCACCCTGGAGAATCGGGTGCGCGAGTTTGAGCGCCAGACCGGCAAGTCGTTCCCGGATATTCTCAAGCTGGTTCCGAGCGCCGACGGGCGAAAGAAGCAGTGGCAGAGGGCCGTCGGCTTTTTCCGTATCGGGCAGGAGGCGATCCGGCATATGGCCGAGGACATCCGCGGCTCCCGGCGCGACATGCGGCGGATGGAACGGGAACTGGAAATACCGGCGGAGGAGCTGAGGCGGCGGGTGCAGTCGATCGTGGAGTGGGAGACGAAAGCCAACCTGGCCAAGAAAGAGCTCATCGAAGCCAACCTCCGTTTGGTTGTCAGCATCGCCAAAAAATACACCAACCGTGGCCTTCAGTTCCTGGACCTGATTCAGGAGGGGAATATCGGGCTGATGAAGGCGGTAGACAAATTCGAATATCAGCGGGGTTACAAGTTTTCCACGTATGCGACGTGGTGGATCCGCCAGGCGATTACCCGAGCCATCGCCGATCAGGCCCGGACCATCCGGATCCCGGTCCATATGATCGAGACCATCAATAAGCTGATTCGCACCTCCCGTTATCTGGTGCAAGAGATTGGACGGGAGCCGACTCCGGAGGAGATCGCGGCAAAAATGGAGATCCCCTTGGACAAGGTACGCAAAGTGTTAAAAATCGCCAAAGAGCCGATCTCGCTGGAGACGCCGGTGGGAGAAGAGGAGGATAGCCACCTGGGAGATTTCATCGAGGACAAGCGGATCATCACGCCATCGGATGCGGTGATCAACATTAACCTTCAGGAACAAACCAAGAAGGTTTTGGCGACTCTCACGCCGCGCGAGGAGCAGGTTCTCAGGATGCGCTTTGGCATCGGCGAGAAGTCGGATCACACCCTGGAAGAGGTCGGGCAGAAGTTTACCGTGACGCGCGAGAGAATCCGCCAGATCGAAGCCAAAGCGCTGCGCAAACTCAGGCATCCGAGCCGCAGCAAGAGGCTCAAGAGCTTTATGGAGAGCTGATCTGCGGTGTTGGCGGTTTATCTCTAAACTTGCTATCTTCAGAACTCAAAACTAAAAACTCACAACTCAGAACTTGTTTCTTTCGACGGGCCCATAGCTCAGCTGGTTAGAGCCACCGGCTCATAACCGGTAGGTCCCTGGTTCGAATCCAGGTGGGCCCACCAAATTTTTGCGCAGCAAAAATTTAGAGCAATGGAGCATGGGACAATGGAACAATGGACAATGCGAAAATGCGGTCTACTGTTCTATTGTTCTATTGCTCACGCGCGTTTCTAGACCGTTGGAGCAGTGAACAATGGAACATTGGACCGGAGCGACATTGCGGTCCATTGCTCTACTGCTCAGTTTTTCCGAGGGACCGGCTCAGCGGCTTCTCATTCTGAACTGTTCGAAGAATCCTTCTTGAACGAGCTCGTCTCTGAGTGTTGCGTCGACGACCCGTAGCTCGGCAACGCTCATTTTACGCGCCCGATAGCAATACCTAAATATGCTTGTAATAAACAAGAGGCGGAAATAAGATCAACTACCCTTCGAACGGTGCAGAGAGGAGGAGAGCGATCATGAGCAGTGCGCAAAAGGCCACATGCCTGGCCCTGGGATTCGTCCTGGTCACGGCCCTCGTGAGTGCCTCAAAGATCTGTTTGGGTGCCGATTCCACTCAGACCCTGCGGTTGCGTGCGGTTTACAACGCGATCGGCGGGTCTATGGCTCCTATATGGGTAGCGCAAGAGGCGGGTCTGTTTACCAAGCATGGCCTGGAGGTTCAGCTCAACTACCTTGCAGCCACGACCTCAGTTCAGGCCATGGTTGGGGAGACTGAGGACATCGGGCTGGTCGGAAACCAGGGCATCGATGCCAATCTGGAGGGGGCAAACCTGGTATACGTGGCCACCGGAACCCCGACTTTTGTTTTCCACCTTTACGGCGACCCCCGTATCCAGTCTGTGGGTGACCTGAAAGGAAAGGTAGTGGCCGCCACCCAGGCCGCTGCCTCCACAGACTACGCCACCCGTATCCTGTTGGCCCGTTCCGGGCTGGTCCCTGATAAGGACGTAAAAATAATGTATGCCGGAACCATGCCCGCGTTGCTGAGCGCCGTAAAATCAGGCAATGCCGCCGCTGGCATCATGTCGGCTCCGACGACGATCCAGGCCAGGGCCGCAGGTCTCAAGCAAATTGTCGATATTACCAGCCTGAGGATACCGTTTCTCTTTGTGGGTCTGCTCGCCCATCGCAAGGTGGCCCGGGAAAACGGCGAGGCGGTCCTTCGATTCGTGCGCGCCCATATCGAGGCGATATCCGTTATCCGCAAAGACAAAGAGACCACAATGAGGGCAATGGGGAAGTTCCTGAAGACGGACAACCGGCAGATTCTTGAAGCGGTCTACGAGGAATACGCGGATGTTTTCCCCAAGGTTCCTTTGATGACAGCGGCGGAAGTGAAGGCTGTGCTGGATGTGGCTAGGAATCCCAAGGCAAAACAGATGAGACCGGAGGATTTCTTCGACAATTCCTTTGTGCAGAAGATCGAGGCCTCGGGGTTTATCGATTCCCTATACGCCAGGTAGCCGGAAGCGGCTGCCGGAAAGGTAGATAACTGGAATGCAGGTTCGCGTCATGCATTTTATGAATCAGTATTTTGCCGGGAAAGGGGGTGAGGAGAAGGCGAGCTTGCCCGTATCTCTGGTTGAAGGTCCGGTCGGTCCGGGCCAGCGGCTGAAAGTTTTACTCGGGGACGCGGCAGATATTGTCGTAACCGCGTACTGTGGCGATAACTATTTCAGCGAGCATCGCGAAGAGGCACTAGCATCGGTTCTTCAGATTGCCAGGAACTACGAGGTTGAGCTAGTGGTGGCCGGTCCTGCCTTTGAAGCGGGCCGATATGGTTTTATGTGTTCGGAGGTTTGCCACTTTTTGAGCGCTTCGGCCGGGCTCTATTGCGTTGGTGCGATGAGTGTCGAAAATCCGGGTGTAGAGGGATACAGGCAGTACAAGGACGGAAAGGTCTTCTTTTTCCCGTCGACAGAGAGCGTGGTGGGCATGGAGGGTGCGTTATCAAAAATGGCACGCTCCGTTTCGAAGCTGGCCGCCGGTTTGACTCTGGGCTCCGCAGCCGAGGAGGGCTACATCCCCCGAGGTATTCGAGCGGAGGAGGCCGTAGATAAGAGTGGCGCGGAAAGAGCTGTTCAGATGTTGCTGGTTAAGCTGACCGGCCAACCTTTTGTTTCCGAGATAGTCTATGAAACTCTTGAGCCGACCCCTGTCGCTCCCAAAATCACCAATTCGGAGGAGGTCCATCTGGCCCTGGTGACCACTAGCGGTGTGGTTTCGGAGGGGAATCCGGACAAATTGAAATCTATAAACAATACGCAGTTTGGCAAATACTCTATCGACAGCTTGAACTCTATGAAGGATAAAAGGTGGGATGTCCTTCACGCCGGATATGTTACCGGCTACATGGCCGATAATCCTAATTTCGGAATTCCCCTCGATGCATGTCGGGAATTGGAGAAGGAAGGGGCGTTCGCCAGACTATATCCTTTTTTCTACTCATCGCCAGGCGTTGGTGGAAAAGTTGCTGATATGATGGCGATAGGTAAGCGTATTGCCCGCGACCTGAAGGCTGCTGGCGTGAACGCCGCGTTAGTCGTCCCGACCTGAGGTACCTGTACTCGCAGCGGTGCTGTGATAGCTAAGGAGATCGAGAGAGAGGGCATACCGACGGGCGTCATCACCGCGATGGTGATGGTGGCGCAGCAAGCGAAGGCCAGCCGGATAATCCGTGGCGTCAAGATCCCGCATCCGTGCGGCGATCCCAACCTGCCTGAGGAACGTGACCGACTGGTACGGCGGGAAATTGTCAGGACCGCCCTCAGAGCTCTTGAAACGGATGTCAACGGCCCCACTGAATTTGTGCCGGACCTTGAGGTATTTTGATGAAGTTAGAACTGGCAGACTTCCCGGTGAGAAATGTTCGACTGGGCACGCGGACCGGCTATGCAAATGGAGTGCTGAGTTTTGATAAGGAAGAGCTGCTAAAACTCGTGTTGAATGACAAGCGAATCGCATCGGCCGACTTGGACGTGGCGTTCCCCGACGAGCAGACAAGGATCGTGAATGTTCGCGATGTCGTGGAGCCGCGAGTAAAGGTGTCGGGGCGGGGGTGTGTTTTCCCGGGGATTCTCGGGCCGGTCGAAACTGTGGGGGAGGGTAGAACCCATAGGTTATCTGGGGTGACCGTGATCGCATCCGGGCAATATCGCCAGACCATCCCAAGTGGGACAGCAGCAGGGAATACGGGAATCGTGGATATGTGGGGGCCGGCATCGCGGCTGACCCCACTGGGATCCACCCTCAATATTGTTTTAATACTGAAACTCATCGATGGCGTAAGCGAGCGAGATGCCCACAGCGCGTTTCAAATGGCCGAGTTCAGGGTCGCCCAGCGGTTGGCCGAGACTATCAAGGATAAGACTCCCGAGAGCACGGAGGTTTTCGAGCTGTTCAAAGTAGATCCTTCCCTCCCCCGCGTGGTGTATATTTTCAGCTTTATAACATTTCGTGTTGGCATGCATCAGGCCCATTCAAGCGTAGAGCTCTATGGGTTGCCGGTTGAGGATTCGCTGCCGACCTTCATTCATCCCAACGAGCTGCTTGATGGGGCTTTAACCAGAGATGCGCGCAGAGGGACTTCGAGCAGGGAAAGCACGTGGGGCTTAATGAATAACTCGATACTCCTTACCCTCTATAGAGAGCACGGGAAACGACTAAACTTTCTGGGTGTCATTCTGCAGAGGACCCGGTTTCTATCGGAGTTTGGCAAGCATGTTACCGCCGAAGTCACTTCCCAAATGGCAAGGCTATTGGGGGCCGATGGTGCGGTCACTTCAAGAACTAGCCCATCGGGGAACAATATGGTTGAAGTGATGCTCACGCTGAAGGCCTGCGAAAGGAAGGGTGTGAAGACGGTCATGGTGGGCCCGGAGTGGGGCGGTCGCGAGGGGACTGAGCCCCCGCTCGCTTTCCACCTCCCGGAGGCGGACGCTATCGTGAGCACATGCAGTCTGGACCGTAAGGTAAAAATGCCAGCACCGGCCAAGGTTATCGGACTTATAGATCATCAGTTCATTACAATTAATGGGGGAGAGTCTGTGTCTCCTTGGAGTGAGCTTCTACTGGACGGCCGATTGGGTATTACCGAGGGCCTCGATTGGTTTGGCCGGATGAACTACGCTTGCAAGGTGTACTGACAGTGGCCTTGACAATCCGATCTGCTTTCCTGTCTTTACTTATTTTCGTGACAACGCTTCTGGGCGGCTTAGCACCGGTCTATGCCGAGCCTCTGCGCATCGTTTACACGGCTATCAGCTTGATGTATGGCCCGCTCTGGGTGACCCAGGAGGCGGGAATTTTTAGGAAGTATAACTTTGATGTGGAACTTCTCTACCTTTCAGGAGGAACTCTCTCCACCTCGGCTCTCATCGCCGGGGATGTGCAGATTGCCTTTACCGGCGCGGGAAACGTGGTCGCGGCTAACTTGTCAGGGTCGGACGTGGTTCTCCTCGGCGCCACTATTGATCTTCTCCCGTTCGAGGTCTGGGCTGTCCCAACCCTTAAAGAGGCCTCTCAACTGAAGGGCACTAAAATGGGGGTAACCCGCATCGGGTCCACGACGCATTTCGTGGCGCGTTACGTTCTCAAAAAGTGGGGGTTAAGGCCGGAAGGGGATGTGGTTATTTTTCAAACGGGAGGACAGCCAGAATTATTTGCGGCTCTCAAGGGAGGCTCCGTCCAGACCGGTGTCCTCAATACGGGGCCCTTTACCGTCAGAGCTCAGAAGGAAGGGTTTACGCGCTTGGCCGATGTTTCCGCCATGGGCCTGCGCTATGTCTATGGATCGGTTGCCGCCCGGCAATCCTTTCTCCAGAGCCGGCCCGACGTAGCAAACCGCTTCCTGAAAGCCTTTACGGAGGGCATTCACCGTTTCAAGACTGACAAGCGCCTGGCCCTGGCTACCATTGAGAAGTACACCAGGGTCAAAACTACGCCGGACACCGAACAGGTTTACGAAATCTATGCAAACAGGTACGTCAAGCGGGCCCCGGAAATTCCTCTGGAAGGGATGCAGACCATTCTTGAGGAGATAGCGGCGAGCCGTCCGCTCCCGTCGGGGATAACGCCCCAGCGCTTTCTCGACTCCCGATATATCAGAGAGATCGTCGAGAGCGGCTTTGTGGACGCCCTGTATCGAGGCCACTGATCTTTGCGATTCGGTGACGCGTCTCATGTGCGGCCTGGCCACGAGGATCTGCAGCGTCTTTAGCTTTTTCTACGAGCGTTCTAGGCTGATTGTGCCTGCGAGTCCAAGGTCTTCCAGAATCTGGCGAATTTCCTGCTCCAAGTTTGGAGCTTGCCTACCATCGACCACGATGGAAAATTCCGCGCCTATTTTAAGCTCTGCGCCCCAGCGCAACTTTTGAGTTACAACTCGTGACCACGTAGAGCCAGTAGCAGTCGCGTCTACCTGGGCCGTGCCCTGCGCGGCAGGCAGGGCAGTCTTCGGCGACGCGGCGCTCGTTGGGTAATGCGTCTTGACATCCTCGTAAGATCATACCCTCACTAATACCCTTACTTAAGCGTACTACGCTTTCTCCCTTGATAGCGCCATCTGGCCGCCGGACCTTTCCCACGGCATGAAACCTCGCCCGACTTTTTAAGGTCAGCTAAAAGGACCCGAATCCACTCTCTGCCAACTCCTGGGCAAGCACGTTCTATATCGGCTAGGCGAAATTCTCCAGTCTGGCGGCGAATCGCATCAAGGACGAGTTCAGTCTTAGCCCCCTTGGGAGACGCCGTCTGCCCAACCCGCTCTTCGAACTCCTTGTACGCGGAT
>Ga0209342_10004242_pt1 | contig 14953 bp, 21 predicted proteins | sample RifCSP16_2_FD_184023 | JGI IMG/M metagenome (GOLD analysis project Ga0209342, IMG submission 184023) | Soil microbial communities from Rifle, Colorado - Rifle CSP2_sed 16_2 (SPAdes) (version 2) | ecosystem: Environmental > Terrestrial > Deep subsurface > Rock core/Sediment | place: Rifle... | reverse complement strand
CCTCAAATTTTTTATCCCACCAATTCAATTCATCGTCTGTCAGGTTATGGCGTTCATTCAGGGTCGCATACCACCCCCCATAAACCGATTGAATTAAATTCGATAAAACGGTATCTTTGAAATGAAACGACTTAGTGTAACCATATTTGGTAATCGCTTTTTTGAAAGTCGTCATGGCTTTCAAAATTAACATTTCGGTTTTTTCCGGTGGGTTCACCGCTTCCAGAAAATCAGCGATCATTGGAAAGTTGGTATATTTGCGGGATTGCACTACGCTATCAACGGATTTTTTAAATTCGTCAATGGTGAGTGATTTTAAGCCATTCCAATAAATTTCAATAATATTTGGGGATAATGTTTTGTTATAATATTCTCCTAGATGAGTAAGAATATTTAAAAATTCTGTTTTATTTTCCGATATCATTGGTCTCCCCTTTCCAACCATTGTTTTCCTATTTCGATATTGTGGGCGGTGATTTCAGAATAAGGTAATAATTTTTTATCTATCTCTGTTATAATTCGAGCAAACTTATCAGACCCGTCTTTACAGGGTTTACGTAAAGCTTCCGGGCTTCCAATATTTTTTGACCAAAACCAAAGCGGGTCATCGGTTAATTTCTGGATTATTTTTTCCAAATCAAAGATATCCCTTTTATCCCGTTCAATCATCAATCGGATAATATAAGCGTCTTTTTGAATATCCCTGAGTTTTGATTTTGGAAAGTTTTTTTTGATAGCAATAGATAGGTTCGTAGCTAAGATTAAGTATTCCGGTTTAATTTCCCCCCGTACCCCCCTATTAAAATCTTTACTATTTTCACTTTCAATATCAACTTCATTGTCATTGTCATTGTCAGATGTCATGAGGCTTTCGTTTTGCTTTTCCTTTTTTTTATCTTTCTGCTTAGGCTCGTGCTTTTGATTTGCTTTTACTTTTTTAGGTCTTCCACCTAAAGCACCTGCTTTTGATTTGCTTTCCATTAGCTTTTGTAACTTAACCATAAAACGTGATATAAGTTCAATATTACCAATATATTCACAAACTTTATTCTGCTTTAATTCTGTTATCCAAATATCGACATCTTGGTGGTTAAAACAGGTCACCATTGCAAGCTCTTTTAACGTATATTCGGTACCATTTGGCTTCAATAAATGACCTCTTATGGGTGAAAACCACATCCTACAAAGGCATTTTATCCAGAGAGCTTGGGCACCTGGAGAGCATAAATTCAATTCATCACTTGATATCCAATTATTTGGATAAAAAGGAAAATAAACCTTATTATCATTTCGTGTAGTTTCTTGCATAAAATTCTCCCAAAGATTTAAAGGGCCACAGATGTAAATGACGGCTGAAAACCTGGTAGGATTTTGACCGTTGCCTATCGTCACCAATAGACACATCTGTGACCGTTTCAATTTTTGGTATGATATGAAAGTTTTCATTTTTCATTTCACTTGTTATTATATCTGTTCCGGTCAGTTTGTCAAGAGAAATTTAAAAAGGCACATCCTCTTGATTTTCCATAGGAATCCGGTCTTTAATATATTGCTCCAGTTTCTCGTTTACCTGTTTGGAAATCTCTTTTCCTTGAAGAATAAAATCAAAGGATTTTGCCACGATACCCTTGTCTGAACCTGGTTTCAAATATACCCCGAATATTTTCAACATATCCTCATTATTCATAGAGGTATTTTTTTGAACGATATCCCAGTTCTCTTTCAGAGTCCGGGATCTATTTTCAACTGTTGCGGTAGTTTCAACTTCCTCTTCATCTTTCACGCTGGCTTTTAATTCCGAATCATCCGGGCGATTTTCCCTTACTGGCATTAAAGGTTCGCCGCTAAAATTCAAGAGGAGTTTTTCATTATTGCGAAGTTGGTTGATATCATCGATAGACCCGATATTCAATTCCAGCTGAACATTGTAATGGGTCAAAGATTTCCCGGTTGCCGATGATTTATAGGGTTTCAAAACCAGCTTCATAGGCACGCCTTGCAATGGGCGTTTTAAAATCTCTTGCAGGGCAAGGACGTTGCCTATCACGCTATCTTTTTTGGTAAGACTATGAGTTGATAGTTGAAACACACCGTTGAGCGTCACGCGGGGAAGGAATACGAATAACGTGATATCCCAGTTACAATCTTTTGATTTATATTGCGGACAGGTGGACCCGCAACAAATCGGTTGCCCGGCTCCGTCATCCCCAAATTTGGATACATCCCCAACCGGATAAAAAACCATCCGGTTAATTTCCTGTTTTCCTCGCATAGACTTTTCTTCCATTGCCCTCCAACCATTAATCCCATCGCCGTAGCATTTTACCCCTTTGGATTTTCCCCACCAGGCTAACCGGTGAGGGATTGTAATTTCTAAATTATCCGAGGGAAGAAATATATCCAATTCTTTAGGTTCTTTCCCGTATACCCGTTGTACCCTATCATCCACACCAAAATAACCGGCTTCTACGGGGTGCTGATTAGCCTGTCCTTTGTTCACCAAATATCCCAATTTGATATATCCGACTACCGGCAATTTAGGCCGGTGAGATTCTTCCATAATTACTGATGTAATCCGGGGTCGTCTTTGTTCAAGAGCCATAATTATTTTTCTCCTTTCTGTTTTTTAGGTTCCTTGATTTTTAATGTTTCATAATCGATTGATTCGACTGAATACGCATCCCGATGTACCATATTTCTTTCAACGATATCCCCGCTGGGAAGTCGGGCTGTCCGGGCTTCATTGGATTCCAAATAAGCGGTTAAAGTTTTTTTATCCGCCTCATTTTCTTTTTTTAATCGGGATTCTGTATCTTTTGTTATTTTATATTTCTCAATAAATATTTTCCAGTCGATATACCCGATAACCGCATCTTCCGGGACAACAAAATCAACCGATAATTCCTGAAATTCCTGTAAATATTTTTCGTAGCAGGGTTCCTGGAACCGGCATAGTTGGCATTGCCAATCATCCATCGTATATTCTCGCTTGGGAATGATTTTCTTTTGGGCGCAATCCTCCACCATCTGGAACTTAAAAGCGATTTGCCCGGTGATATTCTCATAACAATAACCTTCTGGGAAATAATAGGGCTCATCCGGCTTATCACTGAAGGTCATTTTGAGGAAATAAACGGTATCGGTTGTGTTGTTATATACCATTTCATAATCCAAATATTGACTGGAGTTTTTATTTTTCATCGTCAATACAATCCCGTTCATTTCGAGTTTATATTGTTCTCTCAATCCTTTTGCGTAAACGCAACATTGAGCGATATAGTCCCAGGGAATTTCATTTTTATTCCGGTAACTCTGCCATACAAAATGAGAAATCGCTTTGTGCTCCCAAAGATACTCACCGCCTTGAACATCCTGCAATATTCCGTCCATGTGACCGGCTACATGATCCTCTGGAATAATTTCACCGCAATGACATTTCCGGGTTATTAAATAATCCAGGTTCAAATTAATATTGACATGGAGTTGCTCGGAATGAATTTTGAAAGGGCTTTTTCGAATCCAGTCTTTTGTAAGTTCTTCGTGCCAACTGGAATCATCAAAAATAAAATAGGAACGCCCCGCCATTTCTGACGGGGTGAATCCTAATCTGTTATAAACCATTTGCCGGGTACATCGGGTCCCGGTGATTGTTTTACTGGCGGGTAGGCTAGCCAGAGAAGCCCGGACCGTATAGAACCGGGTATCTTTCCCCTGATTTTCTACAATGGGGATTTTATGTAAAATTTCTGCGATCATTTTTTCCCTCCAATCTCGAATCCATTTCACTTTCATAAAAACCCAAGAGGATTAAATTACAGAAATTGCTATCATGATTTCCCATAATACCGCAAACCGGACATTCCGAATCATCTAGACAGAATTTACAATCTCCATAGAAAAATTCTTTATGGTCCCGGGTATGCTTATCCAGTTGGTCTAAATCTTTGAGATTCTGAACCAGCAAAGATATGGTTTCATTGAGGGGTTTAAATTCTTTCTTGACATCAAACAAGGTTTGTTCCATAATAAAATCCTCTTGTAACTATCTCAAACGTGACCCGGTTTCCAAGCCGGGTTTTTTATTTCCATTTCGTTTGTTTGACTTCAACCAGTTCTTCCGGTTCAAAGAATCGGGCGGGATAATAAATGAATCCAATTTTTGCATTAGCTCGAATCCATTCATATATTTTTTCTCGATTATCAGAACCGAACAGGGCATCAAATGTATCTTTCTCAGTCCTCTTTACTAAAACCATATAAACTGGCTTACTTTTCCGTTCCCGTTTTTTCTTTCCTTCAGTCCCAGGAATGACAATTTGAGATTCATCTTCAGCGGCAACCGGTAAATCTTTACCGGATTTAATATCATCCTGTACCCGTTTGCAAAATATACATTCCAAATCTGAAAAAGCGGGTTGCAATTTCCCATGTTTGGCGATATGGGATTTATAGATTTTCTGTTCTTTTGGGGTTAATTCATCCAGATCAATCATTCTGATTCACCTCCCTTCCTGTAATTTTTAGAATTTGGACAATCCGTAAAATGTGCGATATGCCTGCCATATTCAAATAATAAATTCTCTGTATCAAAGTCAGTCATTGAAAGCGATTCCCGATTGACCGGAATCCATTTATCCTTTTTAGTTTTCAGGAACACAATTTCTTTTCCGCAGGAACATTTTTTAATTTTCAGGGACATCAACAAACCCCCAGATAAATAATCACCACACACCAAACGACAAAAGCAATAACCAAAATAGTGATACAGGTATCTGTAATTTTATCTCTCATGCGAATATCCACCAGATTAAAAATGCAAATCCTAATGCTGACAGGAAACAAAATAGAATCGATATAATTTCATTTAAATAATTTATACGAACGGGCCGGATCGGAATAAATTTGTTTACATAAATACCGCCCGACCCGTTGCGACCCTTTTTCTCCAGGAAGTAATGAGTTTTCTCATCACTGGGAACAGGACCAGAGGAGAGTCTGGTCGGGGAGTGAGAAAAAGGAATATTTAAATGCTTGCAGCACATTATTTTATTACCTCGATTGCTCTTGCTTTACCCGGAATTCTTTTGATGTATCCTTTTTTAATCAGGGCATTCAAAGCAGATTGGATACTCCCCGTTGATACTCCAAAATGTTCAGCCATTTCAACGATACTGGGAACGATAGGGTATTTATTGATTCTGTATCTAATAAATCTAAAGACTTCGTTTTGGTTATCCGTTAGTGTTTTCATGATAATTAATTATACATAAATATTTATTATTGTCAAGCGTTATTTTCTTTCGGAGCCGGTAAAAGAAATTGACCGTTATGGACAATCGTCTCATAAACAGTTTTTCCATTCGGCAATACAGCGTAAGGTAAAAATATTTCTTCCATCCTGATCAAATCAATATCAATCAAGGCCATTTGTGCCTCAATCCAATCCCGAATATTTGCCCAGGCGGTTCTGTAAGCCTGTTCCTTTTCATCCTTGGTCAACTCTACGTCACGCCAACGATATTTCCTCATTTGTTTTTTCTCTTTGATAAATATTTGTTCTACATTTTCATAACGTGCCGGCATACGGAAATTAACCGGATTCTCGTTCACTTCCAATAAAAATATTAAAGCAAAAATTCTACCGCTTCTGTCTTTTGAATATTCCCAGCTGATCCCGCTTACATTATGATTAATTAAACATTTTGTGATTCTATCAAATGTATCCTTGGCTTTGGATGTATAATTTTTAATCATTTTATTTTCCGTGTTCCTGCAAATGACAATCCAGACAAATCAATAATCCTTTGTCGGTTCGATAATCTTCATGATGAAATATTTCCGGTTCGTCCATCCGGCAAATCTGGCAATATTTAATATTTAAAAATCTTCCCAGCAGTCTCAATTTCCCGATTCGTACATGAGCACAATTCTTTTCAGGATTACGTATTTTCCATTTAGATTGCCGGGTCATATTTTTTCCTCGAAGGGTAGCATTTCAAATTCATTGATTCGCCTTTCTGCTATTTTAAAATATTTCTCACTCAATTCAATTAAAATATTTATAATAAGTTTTATTAGTTGTTAGTTCTGAAAAATCTTTATCGCTTATATCCAGAAAAACTGCATGAAATATTTTATCTGTCAATTTATCCCCCGGATTTAGTTCGATATTGCTTTTCAATAAAATATAAGAAGATATATTTGAGTTGGGAAAACACTGACGTTTTATATAAGCATATTTTGAATTTCCCAAAAAATTAACAATCATTTGCTCCCGATTATGACTGATAAAAGTTATCGAATCCAGATAATTATATTCAATCTGATAAGTTCCGTTGATTGAATAAATTTTATTTTTTATAATTTGACCGGGCTTCGGCGATATTGTTTTCCAGATAACGAGATTATCTTTATAATCTTTGATTTCATAATTTTTTTCGATTTTAATAAAAACTTCTTTTTCAACTCCATTAACGGGATATGTGATTTTTATAGACTGTATTTTATCCCATTCTTTATTCAGGTTTTCCTGTAATCCATTATCTCCACAACCACACAATAAAACCAATAAGACAATCGTTAAATATTTTTTCATACATCTTTTCCTCCTCATTTTGGAATTATAACCAGTTTACTTTCGTCTTCCATTTTCTCATCTTCCATTAAAGTATAATTATAGGGACTGATAGAAACAGATATTATCCGTCCGTTTCCTTTATTCACCGTAAATTGAATAAACCCGGAGTCCTTTTTCTGGACATTCTGGATATTATCAAAAACCATTGCCGTTTTATCTACAAAGAAAACTTTTAATCTACGCATTATTAATCTCCTCATAAATTGATTTATCAAACGATTCATTCCAGTTAGTTGCCCTGTCGATTATTTCCTGCTTTTCAACAAGTATATTTGCAATTCTTACATCTATAGAACCTTCTAAAATTAAATGCTGAATAGTTAAAGGAATATAATTTCCGTTTTCATCCATTTTACCCCTTAAAATTCCGTGTAGGCGATCTTCGCATTGATTCATAATACCGGGACGGGGGTCAAATTCTATAAATAATTCCAACGATGAACCCTGTAAGCTGATGGCCTCCCCGCAAGCCATAATAGAACCGATAAATAATTTTATATCCGGGTCCGAATAAAACCGTTCTTTGGAGTTTTCTCGTTCCATCACTGACATATCCCCGATTAATTTAACAGAACAATCTTTGAAAGCATTTTGTATTCCCTGAATCACATCCAAATGATGAGCGAAAACAACGATTTTATCATTTTCCTCCAGCATATCTTTAATATAATCTATCACAGCGGGAACTTTCGCCAAAGCTGTTTTATGCCGGATTTTAGAAAATTCACCAAAGCTAATCATCATTTCAGATTTTAATTGAGATAAATTCTGTTTATAGGATAAACTATTTTTATCCAGATTTTTTAATTGCATTTTTATATTTTCGTACTTATCATATAAATTAATTTCCTCTTTTAATAATGAAATATTTCCGTTTGATTGCAGGGTTATTATTTCCCTTGTTTTCGGGGGTAATTCTGTCAATACGTCTTTTTTTTCCCGCCGGATAAATCCATTCGCCCTTATTTTAGCCTGGTATTCTTCGAGATTAGAAGCACCGGTTATATCCATTCCAAAACGTCCCTGATGGGCATTACAATATCGACTCACAAATTTATACCAGTTGGGAAATATATCGGGCATAAGGTAATTGAGGATGTAAAAAGATTCATGCGGTTTATTAACTATCAGCGTCCCGGTTAATCCGATAATTCGTTTAGCGGATAATTTTTTTATTTCAGGAATATTTTCTTTTTGATTTCCTCTTTTGCCATAGATAACATAGGAACGCCTTGCTTTTTTTGACTTAATTTTGTGAATTTCATCAATGATAATTAAATCCCAATCAATCGAATTAATGGCATCAATATATTTAAAAATAATATCGTAATTAAAAATAATTGCATTAGCATAACTCATAATAGCGTAGGGACTATCCGGGGTCATCCTGATGATTTTTATTTTCTCCACCAGCCAGGATTTTAAATGTTCTTCCCAAATATAAGTAGATGATTTTGTTGAGATTATTAATATTTTATTTGGTTTTAAAACATTAATACAACCCATGCACATTACAGTTTTCCCGGTTCCCATGTCGTCGCCATTCAAACAATTTTTAAATTCCAGCATATATTTTATTCCGGCTTTTTGGTAAGGACGCAATTCATAAGGTTTTCCGGTTCTGGGATTGATTTTCTGTGGCAAGGGAATTTCGATATTTGCATCCATTGCCCGGCTCGCTTCAATGGAAACCTTTTTTTGTTCATTCCAGATTTCCAGCACTTTTTTGCAATCTTCATCGGCAAATTGAATCAGAATTAATGCTTTATCCGGATCCGCCGTCCACCAGCATTTTAAAGTTTTATCCCAAGAAAAACCCGCCTCTTTGGGAATTTCCTTTTCCTCAAATCGGGACTGGCAGATATATTTATTATTTTCAAACAGGAGTTTCATTTTTTATTTTTCTTTCTTTTAATAATTCCTGAAATTTTGACTCAATTTCTGAATCAATTAATTTCCAGTTTACCCAATTATTCTTTACTAAAAATGCAAACTTTGCTTGATTCAGAAATATAATCTGATTCGTCTTGCGATTAAACGTTTTTACTAATCGTGTTTCTATTACACTGTATGCCTTGTCGACGGGTTAATCCTCATCAAATTCAAAATAATCATCAATGTCTGCACAGTGTTTATGGTTTAAATGTGATTGCATGTCCAAATAAGTCGAGTCATTTGATGGAAATTGTCTATCGCAAATTGGACATTCGGAAAATGCTATATCGTTTTTTTTGGATTGGTATGTTTCCATAAACTGTTCACCTCTTTTCTGCAAAATGTATTCCAGAAAACCCTCTGATTCCAGAGGGCTTGATTGGACTACACTATATCAATATTTCCGGTAGTTCCGGAGAAATGTTGATTTCATACAATTTCTGGGCTGCCTCTTTCGTTATTGAAGTCATACCCCCTTTTTTCCATTCAGAATCAGATTGTGGGCAACAGGTGCCAAATTCAGCATCATTTTTCAGATTAATTTCATTCGCCCATTATTGTATGGTTAATTACTACAATCAATTATTCCATTTTGGTCAATAAATCTATGGGTTCTCTTCGTGGTATTTTTCATGCCCAATGATTGTGCGATTTTCCTCCACGAAGTTCTACCATTGTAAATTTTGCGTTTTTTTAATTCATCGATGATTGTCTTTTTAAGGGTTCCCGTCCCTTTCATTTCATAAGGTAAATTTAAGCAATCACAAATATACCTCTTGCATTCATTACGATGAATAATTCTTTTACCAACCAGTCCTAAAAAAGCTTTTTGGCTAAATCTTGCCATCTTCTCCACCTCTTTTCTTTTGGGATTTGTTAAACAATGTTTTCATATTGTTTCAAAAAAATTATTGTGGAATCAATTTCTCAATTTGCATTCTGATAAAATCAGCCAGATTCCTTTTTTCTTGTTTGGCTAATTTCTGGATTTTTTCATAGTAGGATTCGGTGAACCGAATACCTACGATTTTGTTTTTATTCTCTTTATTGTCTTTTTTCATCATAATTAATGATAACATTGTTTACATTGTTTGTCAAGGAAAATCGACATAAAATCTTAAACTAAATATAGTAACAAATGTTAGTATAAACCATGATAACATTGAGCAACAATGTTTGACAAAATCTGGGAAATCTTTAAATTATACATCATTGATTTAATTGATGTTATGATTTTACGATATTTTGAATTATAAAAACGTCTATTTATATAACATTGGTTTTGTTAGAGTTATATTAAAAGTTCGTTTTAAACGATTATTTTTTGAGATATAGCTTATTACTACTTTCCAATTAAAATCGATTGTGGGCTATCCTGAGATGGATTTTCCCAGGCTCAATGTACCAGATAGGGCCGGGATGGGATAATTCCGTAAATTGGGTCGGAATAAATCGTATTCACTGACCATATGGATTCGGTGAGGGCAAGATTCCGAGTTTTCGAATAGATGATAAATGTCCCGGTTGAAGGAACTGCAAATTGATAGGTTGTATAAAAACTAATCCAGGTGGAAGTTGTGGTATCCAGAGTAATTATTTGAAATGCTATCGGGCAGAAATTTGTGGAGGTTGAAAAAGAAAATAAAATATTAGTTGTATCACCTTGCGTAGAACTCACCGAAGGAATAACAGAATTAGGAACTTCCAGAGTGCAATAAAGCCAGCGTGACCCGGTTGATTGAGTCCAAAGAGCTGATGATTGATTATACGTTCTTACATGAAATTGAAAAGGGATCCCGGTTTGCAAAGAAAATACAACGGTATTAATTGAAACGGATGTTGTTTTTATATCCCAGATTACCAATGGAGTTTGATAACTGGTTGCCGTCCAATAGGACGGATAAAGTGCATATGCGACATACATTCCCGCAATGCCCCCCGTATTTAAAGTCGCCCAGGAATAAGTTAATATCGTAGAGTTGGACCAATCCTGTGGAATATTTCCGGCGACCGTATCCGTTGAAGATTGAGAAATAATCGGGATGAGAATTAATAACAACAGGATAATATATTTTTTCAAATCAGGCTCCATGCAATCAATATCATAAATAAATATCCTAAAATGATTCCTGATATTTTCGCTATTATGATTAATTTTACTACCAAGAGGGCTGCATCCACCAAGCGAAATGAGTTCCGTTGGCCAGCAATAAACCTTCATCACAAAGAATTCTGTAGGTTGTCCGGTTGGCTGTAAATGTACCGGAAAATTCCACAGAATAATGAGTATCAACTGCACGAGCACCGATAAATGCAGTTGTTTGAAATGATTGCGTACTGGCTAATCCAAACCAAGTTGAACCATCTGTAGAATTTTGCAGAATTGCTTTTTGACCCCCGCCAACATCAATATCTCGCCATTGAAAAAATACATTCATGTGACCCGTAAAAGCTGTAGTTTGTCCGGGCAAGGTAATATATCCCGAAGTTGAGTCATTGGTCAATGAACCATCCCAACTTCCACCGGCGATAATTTCATTATGCCGGATAAATGCGGTAGAGATACTTATGGTTCCATCCTGCATAGAATTTAATGTTGCAGAAGGAACCTGTTGTGAAGGTGCAAAAGTTTGAATCCGGGAAGTCATTAATCCCAGAATAGAAATAATAAATATTCCCAGCGTGAAAGAAATCAAAGCGATTTTAAATTTATTCATAAATTCTCCTTTTGTAGATTATAGTTTTTATTTATCATACTGTCAAAACATCCCCGGCTGTATCGGTTAAACTTTCTGAATCATCTGTGAGAAAATCATCGAATAATAAAAGATAACTTGTCCATGCCGGAATCGCTTCATCCAAAACATTTCTCACGTCGGCAATCAAATACCCGCCGGTTGTAACTTTCTCCCCGTAAATATGAATTGTAAAACGGAATACTTCGCTTTCCGGCTCCACCAATAAATCATCATCGGTCAATGAACCGGGGGAATCCGTTCTAAATAATTTATTTTCTTCAATATCCACCAGATAACCAAAAAACGGGAAGAGGATTCTTTGAATGGAAAGTTTATCTATCCCGCCGGGATTGGCAAGGAATTTTGACATGAGAAGTTGGCGTCTTTGTTGAATCGACTTATCAGTATTCACCGGAATTCCATATTCAATTTCCCAGTCTTCAATCGTATCTGCTGTGCAAGTATCCGGGAACATTTCAACGAGCAATCCGTTTATATCCGCAGAAATATTATCCAGCATGGCTCCCTGTGCGGATAATTCCAGATTAACCAATCCTTCCGGTTCATCGGTATATCCCAGTCCGGGAGGTTTTAATTTTATTAATAAATCGGAATGTGTAGGCATTTAAACTTTCCCTATCGGTAAGACGGTTAAAACTCCCAGCCGGATAACTTCGATTGCATCCACCGGGGTATCATTAAAATATTGGTCAACTGCGTTTACATTCCCGCCGGGGTCTGAAATATTCGCCTGGAAAATTCCAACACCGTCATCAATTAAATCTTGACAACGTGACCGGATAAAAGGTTCAAGCGGGTACAGTGGATTTATTTCTGCATCATTACCCTTAAAATAAATTTGAATCTTTTCGTAAATCGTATCGAATAATAACCCACCGGGATAAATCACATCACCGGGGGTTGGACTGATAGACAAATCATCGTCTAATACAAATGAATCTGTCCCGGAATCAACCGATATAACTTCCCGTTCTTCGCCATTAATTACTACTTTCATACCGACTTGAATATTTGCCAAATCACAATAAATTGTATTGACAATAATATTATTTACTGTTGATCCGGTTTTTACTGTGAGTGTTCCAAAACAAATATAATTTTGTAAAGGTGCAGTAGATAAATTACTGGCTAAATCGATATATTGATTGGCTGTAACTGTTTGAATTACTTTTAATTCCCCGTTAATAATTACATTTTGCCCGGCGTATAAATTGGATGTATCGGTCATAATAATTCGATTCACCGTTGACCCGTTTCCGATTGTTCTCTGTCCTGCGATATTATCAAATTCAAAACCGGATAATGCTTCGGCTTGAACATCAATATTTATTTCCCTTATTTTGGGAGCATAGACATGTAATCCTTCACCGGAATCCCAACCAAGCGGTCGTCTGACATCAATATAACTCCAGACAGTCCCATGAATTGTATCCGATGTAAAATCTGATTGCTGTCCGGCAAATGCAGGTGCAGTGGCCAACGGGACTTGTTCAACATTCGGTAATTCCCCGTCCTCTGCCATAACTACAACATCAACCGTTCCCAATCCTCGGCGATTGGCTCCATTGATCGCTTTTCCAAAACCGATACCAGGAACCTCTTTCGCCCAGGTAGCGAAATCATTATTATTTCCACCGGCGGGCGGTTTTTGTTTTCGATTTAAAATTCTAGTTCGGTAACTTGCATCCGATTCTATATCCGCTCCGCCGGTTAATGCGGTTGTAATTTTCGCCGTTGAAGCCAATCCGGTAGGGGGAGATTGAATCGTTAAAATAGTATTGATAGCTTTATTGGTTGCCGATCCAGTTGAAACCGATTCCACGTTTACATAAATCGTAGTCTTTCCCGTTGCAATTTGATATTGTTGGGAAGTTTTAAAAATTAATCCATCGGTTGAAGTCATTTCGCTGTCGGTAGGAATCACAGTATCCGCTACAGAATTTTCTATGAAAGCGATACCGGCTGAACCGACCGCAGGTTTGCGGGGAAGCGCAAATTCGTTCCCGTGAATATCTAGATAGGGAGCGTTATTATCTTCAAGTCCGCTGGCAGTGGATACAAATATTTGTTTGGATACATATTTTAAATTGAAATAAAGTCCATACAATCCCTCCACCCACATTTTAAGTTTTTTAAAGACATCGGAAAATCGATTCCTTGCATCAATCCCGTTGATTAAATTTTCGATAACAGTTGCGCAGGTATTAAAGAGTTCATCACGAGTTGGAATTTGTAAACTCATAGCCTGATATTCTACCCCACATTTGGCCAGTTGACAAAATTACGATAGGTATTTTTTGAAATATCAAATATCCTGATTCCAATGGTTAATCTTCGAGTTACTTTAAAATCCGGTTGTGTCTGGGAATTATAAAAAGCGGTTACATATCCATTTACATCTAACGGGTTGGTTGTGAATTTTTTTATGAGTCCTTTAGATACCAGGGGTTTTAATGCCGTTAAAATATATAATTCTGCTTTCCGAGGTTTATCCATCGTAGCTTTGGTTCGTTTCAAAAGGTAAAGCAATGATCCCGATTCGGGGTCCACCCACCAACCGATATTTTGTTTATCATTCGGGTTTTCATAATTTTTAGCGTCACACATCAGGGAAAGAAAAATTGCATTGGTAATATTATCTACCAGTTGGAATTGACCGACTGAATCTAAAACATAATCCCCCCCGATAAATTGTCCGGTATCATCAAAGGATTGCGGTTCCAAATAAAAATCCCGTCCGGTATATTCGGGAACTGGAACGGAGGATACGGCTATTGGGGTTAAATCGTCTCCTACTTCGGAGAACATGACCCCTCCAAATTGTGCCATACCAAAAAAAGACTGAAATGCTTTATCAGCCATTTATAAATCCTGTCTTTTCTTTTTCAATAAATAATTCCAGTTCAAATTCACAAACTGATGTAATAATTAAGACATGTTCTGAATTAATATATCGAACATCAACCATCTTTTGTCCGTCAATTTCATAGGTTGAAATTACTATCATCTGAATAAATTGATTACTTTTGTGGTTTACAATATCACCTTTTTTAAATAACATTATTTCGCCCTGACTGTAGTGGAATATTGACCTGTAACGAATGAACCAGAACCGCCATTATCACCACCTAGTGTATTATTAATTCCCAATGCAATTCCTCCATGGCGATGCTCCTTAATGGCTTTATCCAAATCTGATTTTCTTATCACTGCATTTTCTGCTGTCAAATTTTCGTCCATATCCCCTATATTTATACGTAAATTTTCTGATAAATGCAAACGATTCCCAAATTTATCATATAAAACTACTTCCCCGATTTCTAATTCCGGCGGGGGAAAATTTCTATCGAATGTGGCTAAGGCTATCGGATTATTGGCGTTCCCTCCCAAAAAATTTAATATCGCCTGTGCATCGGCTAATGGTCGGGATTGAAAACCATACTGCATAAACATTTCTATCCGGCTTATGATTTCATCCGGCAAGCATTTTCCGGCCAACGCATACGCATTATTAATTTCTGAAATGGTGGAACGTTGCGGGAACCGGAAACCTTTTTGTAATAACCGGTGATAAACATAATTAAATATTTGTTCTAATTCAACAGAGATCATAATACCCCCA
>Ga0209342_10004239_pt1 | contig 14958 bp, 13 predicted proteins | sample RifCSP16_2_FD_184023 | JGI IMG/M metagenome (GOLD analysis project Ga0209342, IMG submission 184023) | Soil microbial communities from Rifle, Colorado - Rifle CSP2_sed 16_2 (SPAdes) (version 2) | ecosystem: Environmental > Terrestrial > Deep subsurface > Rock core/Sediment | place: Rifle... | reverse complement strand
TTAAAAATTTTAATTTACTTAATTTAAAATAAACACTTCACAAAGCTATTGCATATAAAATCCTCTTTAGATATATCGCGAATTAACTAACCCCCTATGAGATGGATATCAAAACTCAACTAAAAATAACGCCGGGTCAATCTTTTCCCTTAGGAGTATGCCGAAAAGGGCATGGGATCAATTTTGCCATTTTTTCGCAACATGCCACCACGGCAAGTTTATGCCTCTTTACACCAGGCGCAAAGCTGCCTTTTGCGGAAATTGCTCTGGACGCCACGGGCCATAAGACCGGATGGATCTGGCATATCCACGTCGCAGGAGCTCCAGAACATCTTGAATATGGCTGGAAGATCGATGGGCCCAAAGACAAGCCCGGATACTTATTCAATCCGGATGTTATCATTTCCGACCCCTATGCCCGCGCTCTTTCGACGTCATATGAGTGGGATAATTGCCCACTTCGGCAACAGGAGAAATTTCAACCAAGGGGAAGAGCTGTTTTAGAACATCCCTTCGATTGGCAAGGCGACCACCCCCCAAACATCCCACCAGAACAGCTCATCCTCTACGAGATGCATGTGCGCGCCTATACTCAATCTCCCTCAGGCAGAGTCTACCATCCAGGAACTTATCTTGGGCTTGTTGATAAAATCCCCCATCTGAAAACATTAGGCGTCAATGCGGTCGAATTGCTACCCATTTTTGAGTTTAATGAATGCGAATATGACAAAACAAATTTAAAAACAGGCAAGCGTCTTTTAAATGTTTGGGGATACTCGACAATCAACTTTTTTGCTCCGATGCAGCGTTATTCCTATTCATCAGAATGGAATGCAGCCATAACTGAATTCAAAACCTTAGTCCGCGAATTGCATAAAAACGGCATCGAAGTGATTCTCGATGTAGTCTACAACCATACCGCCGAAGGCGATACCAACGGTCCGCTCTATTCTTTCCGCGGCATCGACAATACAGTCTATTACATGGTAAACCAGAAAGGACATTATTTGGATTTTACCGGGACCGGCAACACCTTCAACTGCAACCATCCCGTCGTCACAAGGTTGATTTTAGACTCTTTGCGCTACTGGGCAACGGAAATGCACGTTGATGGCTTCCGCTTCGACTTGGCCTCAGCTTTAACGCGCGACGAAGACGGCACTCCTCTTGCCGTTCCACCTGTCATCCAGGCGATCACTTATGATCCAGTGCTAGCCCACGTCAAGCTGATAGCTGAAGCATGGGACGCCGGTGGGCTATACCAAGTGGGAAACTTTCCTGGAGAAGGGCGCTGGGCGGAATGGAATGGCAAATTTCGAGACGTCGTGCGCAAATTTATCAAAGGAACTGATGGCCTGGCCGGAGAATTCGCCAGAGCCCTGGCCGGCTCGGACGATCTCTACGGCAAAGACCGCGCCCCTTACCACAGCATCAACTTTATCACCGCTCATGACGGATTTTCCTTACGCGACTTGGTAACTTACCAAGAAAAACACAATGAAACCAATGCTGAAGAAAACCGGGATGGAATGAACAACAACGACAGCTGGAATTGCGGGCACGAGGGTCCAACTCATAATTGGAAAATTCTTACATTGCGCGAAAGACAGATGCGCAATTTCCATACCGTCTTGCTCCTTTCCATCGGAGTGCCCATGTTACTGATGGGCGATGAATATGGTCATACCAGGAATGGAAACAACAACGCCTGGTGCCAAGACAATGACCTCAATTGGTTCCTGTGGGATGAACTGGAAAAAAACAGGGAGTTCTTCCGTTTTTATCAACAGCTGATCGCCTTCCGAAAAAACCACCCTATTTTGCAAAGAGAAGAGTTTTTAACCAGCGAAGACATCGATTGGCACGGTTTGGAACCGATGAAAGCTAACTGGGGGGCGGAAAGCCGGTTTGTCGCCTGCACTATAAAAGACCATGTTAAAAACGAGCATCTATATATAGCATTCAACGCCAGCTTTTCCCAAGCCCACATCAAGCTCCCGGATCCTCCTCACTACAAAAAATGGTACCGCATTATCGACACCTCGCTCCCACCGCCTCAAGATTTTATTGCAATGCCTAAAGGACACCCCTCTCTAAAGTCCACCTATAATATGGTCGATTACTCCGCATTCGTTGCCAAAGCTCTTTAACTGGAGTTTAGTCCAAACTCCAGTCTTTAAGATAGTAAAGAAAAAGACGCTTTTGCTATTGTAGAGATTATGTAGGGAATTGCAATTCCCTCTATGAGCTATTCCCAATGGAGGCTTAAAATGTTACGTATTGTTCTTTCCTGTGCTGCAATTTCCGGCGTGCTTATGCTTGCCAGCTGCCACAATGATAATTCGGATCAAAAAACAGCGCAAATTTCCGGCAAAGTCTCATCTAAACCTATTGTTTCCGTAGTGCCGATCGTTGACAGCACACAAAATGATGTGCCTTGGAATCTTTCTGATGAACTTACCGCTTTGGTTCAGTATCGTTTATCACAAAAAAACAAACTATTTCTTATCGATCTTCCAAAAGTAAGAGCCCAAGCTAAAAAAATCAAAGACAACTACAATCCATTTGGTCCAGACCTCAGCTGGGCAAAATCTGTTTTCCCTAATGACGAATATGTCGTCTTCATGGAACTCATAGAACATGAAGAGCTTTATTTGAACGACAGGAAAAAACCTGTTAACACGAAAGACTGCGCAGCCGAATTGAACTTGGGGATGCGCATACGCGTCATCGACCTTCGTGGAGAAAATCCCAAGGTTGTTTTGCAGGAGCTGGTACGCGATTCCCAGTTTCTTCCAAAACAGTTTACATCGACTAATTTCTATCAGATCCCTTGGGGAAAAGAAAACTTCACTACTACCCCTCTTGGACTGGCCCACGTAGAATTTACCAAAGATATAGCCTCTCGGATTGAAGATTATATTCTTCTTGCCGACAAGAACTGATTTTATAGGTCAACATGCCAGAGACGCCTGCCAAAGATGTGTATGGCGACTATATAGAAGTCATACTGATTTTTGGCGTTATCGCTGTTGTATTCAACTGGTATGCCTGGTCAAAGCGTTTTTTTGTCTTGTCCTGCTCTCCGCTGCCATCTCAACGGCAAGCCCTGAAATTTAAAGCGATAGCTTCTGTTTTTTTAATCTATCTTGGCGCCACCATGATCTTGGCCCCTGTTTTAGCGCGTTTGGTCGCCAGCTTCTATTCTTTGCATAACCCTTCCATTCCCCCTCCCTTAGCCACCATGGGATGGATACAAATGGCCGCACTGTTAACTACGCTTTTCTTATTTTATTTATATTGCAAGACCCAGGATTCTTCCATGATCAAGAAGATCTGGAAGGACAAATCCCTCCCCGGCTCATTGCCAATTCCCTTTGATTTTGCGCAGGGAGTGCTGACATGGCTTATCAGTTTTCCTGTCGTGATCGCAATCGGACAGATTGCCGATCTTTTGCTCTATTATTTCTTTGGAGTGTTCAATTACGAACAAGTTGCGGTACGCTATTTAAAAATGACCCTGTCATCTCCTCCCATGTTAATCGTCGCACTCTTTACAATTTTGATTGCCGCCCCTGTGATTGAAGAATTTTTGTTTCGCGGCTTTCTCCAGACATACTTCAAACACCATCTCGGAAAGATCCCTGCCATTTTCCTTGCCGGACTCTGTTTTGCCCTATTTCACTTGGCGCCAAGTCAGGGCTTGGGCAACATATCATTAATAGTTTCACTTTTTGCTTTTTCATGTTATCTAGGATTTATTTACGAGAAACGGGGGTCATTGTTTGCTTCAATCGGCTTACATATGACATTCAATGCGGTCAGCACATTCCGCATCCTGTTTTTCCCGGAGAGTTGAAGAGGATACAATCTATGCGGCGAGTTATTTCTATCTTAGGGTCAGCAATCCTATTGCATTCCACTATTTTCGCTGATGAACAACCAGATAATGTTTCTTCCTTTGTCAAAAGCAATAATTCATTTGCAGCAGACCTTTATACGCACATAAAAAATAGCAATGAGGATAACTTTGTCTTTTGTCCTTTTTCTATCTCATCTTGTCTTTCCATGGTCTACATGGGAGCCCGGGGCGAGACAGCAGCCCAGATGCGCAAAGTCTTAAGTTTGGATATCGATCCGAAGGTTCTTCCTAAAACAAATGCGGCTTTGATCTTTAGCCTAATGGCAAAATCCATGGAAGCTCCAGGTTATCAGCTCTCGATCGCAAATGGAATGTGGCTGGACCAAAAAATCTTTATCCTCTCCGGTTTCCGCCATATGCTCACCTCAGAGTTTAAAGCCAAAGTTGAAACGCTTGACTTTGCCCAGCCGGCCAAAGCTACCGCAAGTATCAACGATTGGATCTCCTCCGCAACACAGGAAAAAATCCCCGCCCTTCTGCAGCCCTCTGACATTTCCGCTGATACCCGCCTGGTGCTTGCCAATGCTGTTTTTTTTAAAGGGAATTGGGCCTCCCCTTTTAATCCCAAAGCCACCAAGCCGCTGCCTTTTTATTCTACTCCCGAAAATTCTTCCGATACCGCCATGATGAACCAGATCAATTTTTTTCCCTATTATGAGAATGATCTTCTGCAAGTGCTTGCACTGCCATTCATAGGCACAAATGCAGATGGCGGCCAGATAGCCTGCCTGATCGCTCTTCCTAAATCTGCCGAAAACCTTCCGAGAGTAGAAGAAGATCTTTCTTCTACCATCGAAAAATGGCTTAGCAATCTGGCTCGCGACCGGATAGATATCACCATCCCCAAGTTCACTTTAAATAACCGCTATGAACTGAATCAAACCTTGCAAAAACTAGGCATGGAAAATGCCTTTTTCCCTGGCGCCAATTTTGCCGGGATCGATGGCATGCGCGATCTGTTTTTAAGCAAAGTGCTCCACCAGACTTTTTTTGCCCTTGATGAAGCCGGCGTTACTGCCGCAGCTGCTACGGCCGCCTCCATCAACGTTACATCTACAGGACCACAAGCTCCTCCGGTTTCTTTTCTAGCCGACCATCCCTTCCTTTTCCTGCTGGTCGATCTGAAGAGCCACCTGGTCTTGTTTACCGGAAAATGCTCGCAACCTAAAACACAGCCATGATACTAATGCCATTTCATGTAGATAGTTTCGGCTGCTCAGACATTGGACTGGTTCGAAAAAACAATGAAGATATCTGGATGAGCGTACCCGAAAAGAACTTTTACCTTTTATCAGATGGCATGGGAGGGCACAATGCCGGTGAAATTGCTGCCAGAGAAGCCGCAGAAAGCGTTTGCAGCTCTATAGAAAACATGGACCTTGGCCTGTCCCTGGAAGATGCCTGCCGCTACATCAAAGACGCTATCATCAGCGCAAACCAGCATGTTTATAAACTAGCTTCCACCCACGACGCCTGGCACGGCATGGGCACAACCTTATGCTGTTTTTTTCTACATGAACAAACCTTGATTTATGCCCATGTCGGAGACAGCCGGATCTATCGGTTCCGAGGCAAATTGGAAAGAATGACGCAAGACCATTCGCTGCGCCAAGAGATCATCAACCGTCTGCAGCTGAAAAAAAATCTCGCTTCCCATCTGCCTTTTAAAAATGTGATCACCCGCGCTATCGGGACCTATCCAAAAGTAGAACCTGAAATGGCAACGACCGCTGTCCACTTGCACGACATCTATTTCCTCTGCAGCGATGGCCTGACAGATATGGTCAGCGATGAGGAAATTGAAGAAATACTGCAAAACGCCTCATCTCTCGAAGAGGCCTGTGACACCATGGTTGAATCAGCCAAGTGCAATGGCGGCAATGACAACATCACCATTTTAATGATCAAAATCGGCCCTCGATGAAGCGGATCTATTTAGATAACAATGCCACGACAGGCCTAGACGAGATCGTTAAGAATGCTATGCTTGAAGAGCTCGGCCCGCTTCCTGCCAACCCCTCCAGTGCACATTATTTTGGCCGGGAGGCCAAAATACGGCTTGCCAAAGCCCGCCAAACGATTGCCGATTTCCTCCATGTCAAGCCGCAAGAGATCATCTTTACCTCCGGCGGCACAGAATCTATCAACATGCTTCTACGCGGCCTTTTTCCTTGCGGCAAAACAGGCCATATCATTACTAGCGATGTCGAACACTCCGCCGTCTTAAATACTTTGCGGTTTCTAAAAAACCATGGATGCAAAGTGAACTTTCTTCCAGCTGGGCTGTGGGGCGCCGTGCAGCCAGAGGAGATAGAAAAAGCGCTGCAAAAAGAAACGCAGCTGATCATCTTAAACGCCGCTAACAACGAGACCGGCGTCAAGCACGACATTGCCGCCATCGCAGAGATCGCAAGTCGCGCTAAAATCCCTTTTATCGTCGATGCCGTAGCGCTCTTTGGCAAAGAAGTTTTCCACATCCCCAAAGGCGTCAGTGCAATGGCCTTTTCCGGACACAAGTTCCACGCGCCCAAAGGTTCCGGCTTCGCCTATATCCGCTCTGATTTAAAATTAGAACCGCTCCTAACCGGCGGAGAACAGGAATGGGGCAAGCGCTCGGGCACAGAAAATCTGCCCGGAATTGTCGGCCTGGCCAAAGCCGTTGAACTACTCTCTCAAGTTCTGCCTCAAGCGTCCGATCATATGCGCCGTTTAAGAGATAAATTGGAAATAACACTAATCCAAAAGCTAGGGTCCGTTCTCGTCAATGGCGCCGGCCCGCGCTCGGTCAACACTTCCAACCTTTCTTTTATCAAGGCTTCGGGAGAAGACCTCCTCATTGCATTAGACATGGCCGGGATTGCGGTCAGCCACGGCTCGGCCTGCTCTTCCGGCGCCTTGGAACTCTCCCGTATTTTAACCAATATGGGGCTGCCAAAGCATATAGCGCGCTCTTCCATCCGCTTTTCTCTAAGCCGCCAGACAACAGAAGAAGAGATCGACCTATGCATTAAAACCGTCTGTGAAATCGTCTTGCGCTTAAGAAACCTCTAGTACTCCGTCACGCTTAAAAAGGAAGAACAAGACTTGCTGAAAGGCCCTCTCATTTAGATAGCCATTGATAGAGAGGGATGAGATGAATCGCTTTCCCCTCCTTTAAGAGCACATCTTCCAAAGAAAGTGTTAAGATTTTCCCCGATGGAAGTTCTAAGGCCTGCAAACATTCTAGCATAGCATTGATCTCGCGGTTGCGCGTTTCTTGATCCTCAAGATCGGAGTAGCACACTTGTATTGCATCTACAGGTTTTCCCAATTCTGTGATTACAAAGTCGACTTCTTGCACTTGTTTATAATAGAATGCTTGTTTGCCCCTGCGCCTTAATTCTAAATAGACAGCATTTTCCGCCAAACGGCCCCAGTCCTCTCGATCGGATTGCAGGGATACTGTGCGCAGGCCTGTGTCAATCACGTAAATTTTTTTAGGGTCGCGGGCTTGTACTTTGAGATTGGGATGATACCGGCTCATTTCAAAGACAAGGAAAGCTTGTGTCAAATAACCTGTCAACGTTGAGGCTAGTTCAATCGAAATTTCAAAAGCTTTTCTCAGAGAATTGTAAGAATGTAAACAACTCAGGCCTGTTAAATAGAAACTAACTATTTGATGCAAAGCTTTTTGGTTTTTAATGGAGTGTCTTGCAACAACATCTCGTAGCACAATATCACTAAGATACTGTTTTAATAAAATGATCCGATCATTTTCGTCCGGTGTTAAGATGACTTTTGGAAAGCCTCCCCAACGCAGATAATTTTCTAATGCGCGTAACCAAGCCCCCTTCGTAGATGGCGTTTTACCCAAAAATGTTAAATATTCGGAAAAGGAAAGGGGCCAGATAGTTTGTTCGATAACCCGTCCGGAGATAGCTGTCGCGATCTCGGAACTCAATAAATGAGAAGAAGAGCCGGTTACAACGATTTGGTAATGCCCTAAGTCGATTGCTTTTCGCACCCACCGCTCCCATCCTTGGACATTTTGGATCTCATCCAAAATTACTAGCTTGGGCATCTTTCCTGTTTCTTCTTCATAGAGAAAGAGAAGTTGATCAAGTACTTCAACGCTGGCCCCTGGGAAAAAAATCGGATCCTCAAAATTAAAAAAGAAAGTCTCCTCTAATCGCCCCAGTGCCAATTGGACTGTCATAGAGGATTTTCCGGAACGCCTCACCCCAGTAAGCGCTAGGCAGAGATCCTTTTGTTGGCTAAGAAGGGAGTTCCTGGGGACGATCAAATGGCTATTTTTGTTCAGCCACTGCTGCCAGTCCTGTAAAGCTTTTTTTAATTCGCCTCGTGTCGCCATAACCTTATTTTAATCGATCAGTCGATTAAAAAAGTAAAAAATTAATCGATCTGCCGATTGATTTGTGTACGTGATTAATCGTTAGTAGGTTACGGACAGAAAAAGATTTGAGGATTTCCAGAGCCTGTGTATTGGAGCCAACCCAAAATGGCAAAATCACATCAGAAAACAGTTCTGACGGAGATCATCTTTGCTCCCAGCAAAGAGGCCTCTTCGACAATGAGTTCAAATTGATCGACGCGCACGCTCTCGCCTTTTGAAGGGAGATGTCCAAGGGCTTTTGTCATCAACTCTTCCAGGGTCTCGGCGCCATCAAAGCCCAAATGCACATGAAACTGCGCATTGAATTCTGCCAGCAGCATATCCCCGGGAAAAGAACGATCGACGATAATGTGATGGGTGCGCGGAACAACATCGCCGAAGGACATCCATTCATCTGACCTTCCAAAGATCTCGTCTACAATCTCATCTAGAGTGAGAACTCCTATGGCAAGACCAGCATCGTTTAAGACCACCGCCACGCTTTGATTATTGCGCCGAAATTGCTTTAAAATCTGTAAAATGGAGTTCTTTTCTGTGATAAACCAGGGAGGTCGCGCCTGTTCACGTACCCTTTTATTGTCTTGAATGCGCAGGAGGTCCCTGGGATAGGCGACGGCTACGATGTTCTGCGGCGAGCTGTGATAAATAGGCAGATAGGCGCTATATCTTGTGCTTAAGATAGCACGCATTTCACCAACTGTACAAAAGGAAGGGATCATCTGCACTGAAGTTAAAGGCTGCATCAGCTCTTTGGCTATCTTGTTTTTAAGGGAAAAAATATTAGCGACCACTGTATTAAATTCTTTTTTCGCCGCAGCAGGGACGACCGCCTCTTCTCTTTCCTCAATAATGTTTTGCAGCTCTTCTCTAGACAAATATTGGTCGGAGGAGATGGTATTGCCAATCAGATAATTTAACCCACGGCAAAGCAAATCTAAAACCCAAATGACCGGCCTCAAGAGGATGGAACAAAAATAAAGCAGAGGAATTCCCAGCATGGCAGCATGCTCAGCATACCGCCTTCCGGCAAACATGGGAGCGACCTCGGCAAAGATGATCACCAGCACAATTTGCGTAAGCGGCGACCAGTCCGGGTTAAACCCGAGGGAATCGTATAAACGGCGTGCGCATTCCGATCCCACCATGAGCGAGGTAGTAATTCCGATAAGGGCTGTTCCGAAAAGAAGCCCTGGGCGGTTCAAAAGGTAGCTCAACCAGATCGCGCGTCGATGATTTTTGCTGACATAATACTGTAGACGAACTTTGTTGAAGGAGACACAGGCCATCTCCATCATAGCAAAGAAACCTTGCGTTATAAGGCATAAAACCGTCAAAAGCAGGTAAAACTGCCAAGGTTTCAGCATCATCAGCTTTCCTTTTTCTTCTTTATGCCAGCAGACTTGATCCGGCGAATATAGATACGCCTGATCCTTCTGGAATCTGCGGCCAGCACCTGGAAAAGGAATCCTTCCCTGATCAGTTTTGTCCCCACTTTTGGGATATCTCCCAATTGTTCTGTGATCCATCCTCCCAATGTGACGAGATTGTTTTCACTATTGAGGGGATAATCGAAAATTTCCTCAAACTCAGCAAGCTCCAGTTTACCGCTGGCAATAAGAATGTCTTCGCCAGCTTTCGTATACCGGCTCTTTTCATCGCGCCGATCGGCGATCTCGCCGACCACCGCCTCAACTAAGTCTTCCAAGGATATCAAGCCGCAAACAGACCCATATTCATCGACCACGATAGCTAAAGACTCTTTCCTGTCGTACATCTGCCGCAAGAGAGCTTGCGCCGGGATCGATTCAGGAACATAAAAGGGCTTTTTTAAAATTGGCAAAAGATCTTCAGCAGTATTGAGGTTGTCGCGATAAAGGAAGAACAGGCGGCCGGTCATGATCCCAAGAACGTTATCAAGGGTGTTTTGACAAACCGGAATGCGAGAGCACTCCTGATCGACAAAGAGATGGACAAGTTTTGATAAAGGCTCATCGATATCAAAAAATATGACCTCTTCCCTAGGTCGCATCAGCTCTTTCACCTGTGCTTCCTGTAAACCTAAAAAACCCCGGACCAACTCAGCTTCTTCTTCATTCAAAATCCCAAATTCCCGCGATGTCCTTAAAGCATGCTGAAGTTCGTCGATGGATATCTCTTCTTCTTTTCGCAAGAAAAAAAATAACAGCCGGGAAACGAAGTGGGTAACAAATGTAAAAAGCTTGCAGACAGGTAAAAAAAAGAATTGAGCTGCATTGAGAAAAGGTGCGATGCGATATGAGATGGCAGCATTATTCGCCATTCCAATTGACTTGGGGATAACTTCGCCAAAGATCAAAGTCAACCCCAAGGGAAGCCCTATGTTGAGGGCCCATCCCGAAAAGTCACCAAAAATGCTTGAAGTGACGTTTTGAATGAAGATATTGATAATAATATTGGCCATGATGAGGGTCACAAGCAAATCACGCGGGCTGGCAAGAAATCCGGCGACAAGCTTTTTTCTCCAATCGCCGTCTTGCTTAAACGCTTTGACTTTCATCGAAGAGAGGGAAAAAAAGGATGTCTCGGCTGCAGAAAAAAAGCCCGAAAGGAATAATAAGATCGCCAAAGTGACGATTAACAATGCAATCACTTATTAGACCTCTTGCATAATTAAGGTTCTGTCGAGGGAATTGCAAAACTCCTGCGGTCCCAAATTCGATGATTTTTTCGTTGGATCCGGATTTTTCGCAAAGTGCCTATGGCCAATAGGATATGTCTATTGCTCTTCTTTAGTGAAGTATACCTTAACCTGGCCTTCTGGCACAACACCTAGTCCTTTCATCAGCATAAGCTGGATCCAGGAGGGGTCGCTTTGGCTGCCTACCTGCAAAAGAAGGTCGTCTCTATCCTGAAGTAGAATATCTTTTTCTGTTTTGAGATTGGCCAGATAGTTCTCTAATTCGCGATAGGCCTGATCTTTTTTGTGCATGGCATGAGAATAGACTAAAAAGCAGAGGGCCAGGAACAAAAACATCCACCACGAACGAAAAACCAATGTTTCGCAGGCCTTTTCTTTCCAATTTCTTTGACGAATCAGAGGCGAAGTTCGAACGCCTTTGATTTCACCCATGGGCTCCCCACGCCGTCTACTTGTGCCACCGTCCTGATTGTGGGAAATGAAACGATTTTTATCCAGAAAAACCCCTTCTCGGCCGCAAGCTGAAAACAAATGTCTGACATTAAACAACTTAAAACACGACAGGGCCTTGTTAAGCCCTCATTGTGGCAGGATGGAAAAGCTGCCTTTATGCTACAGGCAGTGTAATTTCCGTCTGTCTCATGTATTTCCCATTGCGGTCTGCATAGGAGACCTCACACGCCTCAGCCGCCTCGTAAAATAGTACCTGGGCAAGCCCTTCGTTGGCATAAATTTTTGCAGGCAAAGGTGTGGTATTGGAAATCTCAAGCGTCACAAAACCTTCCCATTCCGGCTCGAAAGGCGTGACGTTGACAATGATGCCGCAACGGGCATAGGTCGATTTGCCAATGCATAGAGTAAGAACATTACGCGGTATGCGAAAATACTCTATACTCCTGGCTAAGGCAAAGGAATTAGGCGGTACAATGCAAATGTCAGCCTCCATATGGACAAAGGAGTTTTCCCTAAAATCCTTCGGGTCGACAATTGAATTGTAAATATTTGTAAACACTTTAAATTCATTAGACACGCGCAGATCATAGCCATAGCTGGAGAGGCCATAGCTTACTACTTTCTTTCCATCCTCGTGGCGAACTTGCGCTTCCTCAAAAGGTTCGATCATGCGATGCGTCTTTGCCATTCGGCGGATCCAACGGTCAGATTGAAGGCTCATATTCCCCTCAGAAATTATGGCTAAAGTCCAGTTCAACCATTCAATCCCAGAGAACGGGGGTGAATAATTTTCAGACGATGACATAGGTATAGCGTTTGAAATCGATTTCTTGCTACAGTTTTTAACAAGACCTCTATTGAACTATTAACTGGTATGGATAAAGCTGCTATAGAATCCTCTTGGACCAAGCAAGACGAACCTTTCGAAATCCCTTTGCGACCAAAATCTTTAAATGATTTTTTCGGCCAGGATGCGATTCGCGAACGCCTTGATGTTGTCATTTCTGCCGCCAAACAGCGCGCAGAACCTTTAGGCCATCTTATTTTTCATGGGCCCCCAGGTCTTGGCAAGACCACCCTTGCCAATATTATAGCTAAAACAATGGGGACCAACCTGGTTGTCACTTCCGGACCTGTCATCGAAAAAGCGGGAGATCTGGCCGGCATATTGACAAATCTCAAAGAGGGCGATGTCCTCTTCATCGATGAGATACACCGCCTGAACCGCGCTGTAGAAGAATACCTATATCCGGCCATTGAAGATTTCGCTCTCGACCTTCTCATTGACAGCGGCCCTGGTGCCAGGAGCGTCCAGGTTAAGCTCAATCGTTTTACATTAGTGGGAGCAACAACTAGGGTCGGTCTGCTCAGCGGTCCCATGCGCTCCCGTTTTGCTATTTCCTTCCGGCTGGATTATTATGATCATGAGGTCCTTGCCACCATCATACGCAGATCTGCCCAGATCATAGGCGTCACCATCGATGAAGCAGGCGCCCACACGATTGCCATGCGCTCGCGCGGCACGCCCCGAATAGCCAACAATCTGCTCCGCTGGGTTCGCGATTGGGCGCAGCTGAAAACAGAGAACCGCATCGACCAAAAAACGGCAACTGCCGCCCTCGAAAAACTTGCGATAGACCATAAAGGGCTCGATGAAATGGACAAAAAGATCCTAAGCATCCTGATCGACCATTACCAAGGCGGGCCGGTTGGGGTCAATACTTTAGCAGTCGCCTTATCCGAAGAACCTCATACTTTGTCTGAAGTATATGAACCTTATTTGATCATGCAAGGCTTCTTAAAACGCACTCTGCGCGGAAGAGAAGCAACCCAACTCGCATATCATCATCTCGGGCGCAAACTGCCCGCAAAATTCAATCCTGGAGAATCACAATGAAAATTTTAAATCCCATTCTTATTAGTGTTATGCTGGCGGCTTTCGCCCCTGCGATCGTGACAAAGGCTTACTCTGTAGAAATCCCCACGGATATCTCAGAAAAAGAAAAGCCCGCAACAATCAAAGTTTTGATCGCAAACGGCAAAGACAAAGCCCTTTTGGAAATCAAGGGAAGACATCTGATCTACGATCCCTTCACCGGCTATAAAATTTCAGAAGGAGTTCTGTCCAAACGGAGCATGATCTATCCCAATGAGTCTGGTTTAAAATGGGGCGAACGTTTTCCGGGAATTTTACAGATGCGCCTTGTCCCAGGTGATTCTCAAAGCAGCATCCTGGTCGATGGCATCGAGTACAAAGGGTGTGTCGAAATCTATGACATGAAAGGTAAACTGCATATTGTCAACGAAGTGGACATCGAGCGGTATCTGAAAGCCACACTCTCTTCCGAACTTCAGAATGAATATGACGAAGATGTGATGGATGCTCTGGCAATTGTGGCCAGGACCAACGCTTACTATCTCGTCGGCCGCCAGCCAAGTGCCAATTGGCATGTGGAAGCGCCCGAGGAAGGATTTGCCGGCTATGCGATGACCCTGCAAAACGCCCAGGTTGACCGTGCAATCAATAACACCAAACATATGGTCCTTACCTACAACAACGCCCCTTTTGCCACTGCCTGGAACAAAAACAGCGCTGGAAAGACCGCTGATTTTGCTTCCATCTTCCGCAAAGAGGTCTCCGTTCCACCAGGAGTTGCAGCTCCATATGCGGAGCGCGAACGGCAAAAATTTGGCTGGACCCTTTCCATTGCAAAGCCACAGCTTGCCAGCATGCTCGGCGCCAATAAAATAACAGCGCTCGACCTTTATCAAGAAAAACAATCCGGCAAGGTCTATGCCGTCCGGCTAAAAGATGGAGCAGACACCAAAAACATCGATTTTTTTAAACTACAAAAAGTCCTTGGGCAAAAAAAGCTCCGCAGCAATGATTTTACAATCAAAGTTCAGGGCGACACGATTGTTTTTTCCGGATTTGGCGACGGACATGGCGTTGGTCTTTGCCTCTTCAGCGCCGCTGCAATGGCAGACAATGGAGCTGACACCAAGAAAATCCTTTCCACTTTTTTCCCTGATACTAAATTGGAGAACATCCGATCTTTTCAAGCGACATCGAATAGAAGATAGCAATTTTACAGACGAGGGGCTAGTTTTCTAGCTCCTCTGGTTCTTTTGCCTATGGGTTCATTTGCCGGTATCATTTCTGACGATCCCCTCGACAGCGCCAATATCGTCGAGCAAATGCTTTTAACTCCCGGCACACCCAAAAACCGGATCAGAAAAATCCTCCTCGATCGTGAAGCTGCTTTTGCAACAACTGAAGCACTAGAACCAATTGCAAAGGGGGCGCCAGCTGTTTTTTTTGACGGCATGCTTTTCAATGAAGACGAATTAAAGCACTCCATTTCCAGGGATCAATCGGCTCTTTCGACTGAAAGCTTGCTTGCGCACCTCTACGAGACATCACAAACAAATTTCATCACACGTTTAAATGGCGCTTTTGCCATCTGCATCTACAACTCCTTTGAAAAAGAACTATTGTTGATCCGCGACCGG
>Ga0209342_10004236_pt1 | contig 14974 bp, 11 predicted proteins | sample RifCSP16_2_FD_184023 | JGI IMG/M metagenome (GOLD analysis project Ga0209342, IMG submission 184023) | Soil microbial communities from Rifle, Colorado - Rifle CSP2_sed 16_2 (SPAdes) (version 2) | ecosystem: Environmental > Terrestrial > Deep subsurface > Rock core/Sediment | place: Rifle... | reverse complement strand
GCTGCTTGCCTGCGGTGGTGCGGTCCCCGCGGGTCGCGACGGTTTTAGCACCGAACTCGACCGCCGCGCAATGACGGCGGTCGGCGGCGCGCGCTACTCCTGCAGCGCGGCGAGCTTGCGCGCGGGCGCGCGCTTCCCGAGGACGCGGCGGAGGTAGCGCCCGGTGTAGCTCGCGTCGACCCGCGCGACCGCTTCCGGCGTGCCCTCCGCGATGATCGTCCCGCCCCCGTCCCCGCCCTCCGGCCCGAGGTCCACGACCCAGTCCGCGGTCTTGATGACGTCGAGGTTGTGCTCGATCACGACCACCGTGTTGCCATGGTCGCGCAGGCGGTGCAGCACCCCGAGCAGCAGATCGATGTCGTGGAAGTGCAGCCCGGTGGTCGGCTCGTCGAGGATGTAGAGGGTGCGGCCGGTGTCGCGCTTCGAGAGCTCGAGCGCGAGCTTCACCCGCTGCGCCTCGCCGCCGGAGAGCGTCGTCGCCGGCTGGCCGAGCGTGATGTAACCGAGCCCCACCTCGGACAGCGTCGCGAGCTTCTGCTTCACCGCCGGCACGGCGTCGAAGAACTCGACGGCCTGCGCCACCGTCATCGCCAGCACCTGGTGGATGTTACGGCCCCGGTACAGCACCTCGAGCGTCTCGCGGTTGTAGCGGCGCCCGTGGCACACGTCGCAGGGCACGTAGATGTCGGGCAGGAAGTGCATCTCGACCTTGATGACGCCGTCGCCCTGGCAGGCCTCGCAGCGGCCGCCCTTGACGTTGAACGAGAACCGTCCCGGCCCGTAGCCGCGCTCGCGCGCCGCCGGGGTGCCCGCGTAGAGGTCGCGGATGGGCGTGAACAGGCCGGTGTACGTCGCCGGGTTGGAGCGCGGCGTGCGCCCGATCGGGCTCTGGTCGACGCTGATCACCTTGTCGAAGTGCTCGAGGCCGGCGATGGAGTCGTGCGGGGCGGGCTCCGCCGTGGCGCTGTAGAGCTCGTGCGCGACCGCGTTGTAGAGCGTGTCGTTGATGAGCGTCGACTTGCCCGAGCCCGAGACCCCGGTCACGCAGACGAACAGCCCCACCGGCAGGTCGAGGTCGACGCGCTTGAGATTGTTGCCGCGCGCGCCGCGCAAGGTGAGGCTCCGCGCGTGGTCCGGCGGGTTGCGGCGCTTCGGCACCGCGATCGAGCGCTTGCCCGCGAGGTACTGGCCGGTCAGCGAGGTCGCGGTGCCCTCGATGTCGCCGGGCGCGCCTTGCGCGACGATCTCGCCGCCGTGCTCGCCCGCGCCGGGCCCCATGTCGACGACGTGGTCCGCGGCGCGGATCGCCTCCTCGTCGTGTTCGACGACGATCACCGTGTTGCCGAGGTCCCGAAGGTGCTTCAGCGTGGCGAGGAGGCGCCCGTTGTCGCGCTGGTGCAGGCCGATCGACGGCTCGTCGAGCACGTACATGACGCCGGTCAGCCCGGAGCCGATCTGCGATGCCAGCCGGATGCGCTGCGCCTCACCCCCGGAGAGCGTCTCGGCCGAGCGGTCGAGCGAGAGGTAGTCGAGCCCGATGTTCACCAGGAAGGTGAGCCGCGCCGCGATCTCGCCCACGATCTTCTCGGCGACCGCGCGCTTGCCCCCGCCGAGCTCGAGGCCGCGGAAGAACTCGAGGCCCGCGTGGAGCGGCAGCGCGCTCACCTCGTAGATCGCGCGCTCGTCGCCCTTCGGCCCGACTCTTACGTGCCGGGCCTCGCGCTTCAGCCGCGTCCCTTCGCACTGCGGACAGGGCTTGACGTTGAGGTACTTCGCGAGCTCCTCGCGCACGACGATCGAGTCGGTCTCCTTGTAGCGGCGCTCGAGATTGGGGATCACGCCCTCGAACGCGTGCTCGCGCACGAACGCCCGGCCGCGCTCGTTGAGATAGGAGAAGGCGATCGGCTCCCGGGTGCCGTAGAGGACCGCCTGCTGCACGTTCTCCGGCAGCTTCTCGAACGGCTGCTCGACGTCGAACTTGAAGTGCGCGGCGAGGCTGCCGAGCATCTGGAAGTAGAACTGGTTGCGCTTGTCCCAGCCCTTGATCGCGCCGGAGGCGAGCGCGAGCTCCGGGTGCGCGACCACGCGCTTCGGATCGAAGAACTGGATCGCACCCAGCCCGTCGCACCCGGGGCAGGCGCCCATCGGGTTGTTGAACGAGAACAGACGCGGCTCGAGCTCCGGGAGGCTGTAGCCGCACACCGGGCACGCGAACTTCGCCGAGAACACGTGCTCCTTGCCGCTGTCGGTTTCGATCGCGATCGCGCGGCCGTCGGCGTGGCGAAGCGCGGTCTCGAACGACTCCGCGAGCCGCTGCTTCTGGTCGGCGCGCACCTTCAGCCGGTCGACGACCACCTCGACCGAGTGCTTGGTGGTGCGGCCGAGCTTCGGCGGGGCGTCGAGCTCGTGGACCGTGCCGTCGATGCGCACCCGCACGAAGCCCTGGGCGCGCAGCTCGTCGAGGAGCTCGGTCTGCTCGCCTTTGCGTCCGGCGACGACCGGCGCGAGGATCATGAGCCTGGCGTCCTCGGGCAGCGCGAGCACGTGATCGACCATCTGCGCGACCGACTGCGCGTCGAGCGGGAGCGCGTGGTCGGGGCAGTAGGGCGTCCCGACGCGGGCGTACAGGAGCCGCAGGTAGTCGTGGATCTCGGTGACGGTGCCGACCGTCGAGCGCGGGTTGTGGCTCGCGGCCTTCTGCTCGATCGAGATCGCGGGCGACAAGCCCTCGATCAGGTCGACGTCGGGCTTCTCCATCAGCTCGAGGAACTGCCGCGCGTAGGCCGACAGCGACTCGACGTAGCGGCGCTGACCCTCGGCGTAGAGCGTGTCGAAGGCGAGCGAGCTCTTGCCCGAGCCCGAGATCCCGGTCAGCACGATCAGCCGCTCGCGCGGCAGATCGAGGCCGAGGTTCTTGAGGTTGTGCGTGCGTGCGCCGCGGATGCGGATGAATTCCATGACTCGCGTGTCGTCCGGTCTCCCCCGGCGGCTCGAAAGCCGGGCGCCGGGGAAGCGGGGGAGGAAACTAGTGACTATACAAAATTCCCGGGTCGCGGCGCCACTCTTTCGCACCCCCGGCCGTGGCGGGGTGCCCGAAACGGGCGGTTCCGGGTGCCCCCGGCGGACCGTGTGGGGGCGCCTGCTAACATGGGGCCGCCCCCACCTTCTCCCGATGCGCCCCCCGCTGTCCGCCGGCCGAATGTCGGCCCAAGAGCTTCACGCCGGGATCGCGCTCGGCTCGCTGTTTGCCCTGCGCATGCTGGGGCTCTTTCTGATCCTTCCGGTGTTCGCGGTGCACGCGCCGAACCTGCGCGGCGGCGACGACCTCCTGCTCGTCGGGATCGCGCTCGGCGCCTACGGTCTCACGCAGGCGGTCCTCCAGATTCCGTACGGCATGGCCGCGGACCGCCACGGCCGCAAGCGCGTGATCGTGTTCGGGCTGCTCGTGTTCGCCGCGGGCAGCTTCCTCGCCGCGGCCGCGCAGGACATCTGGCTCACGATCCTCGGGCGGTGCATCCAGGGCGCGGGGGCGATCGCCGCGGCGGTGATGGCGCTCGCCGCCGATCTCACGCGCGAGGAGCACCGCACGAAGACGATGGCGATCATCGGAGCGTCGATCGGCCTCGTGTTCGCGCTATCGCTCGTCGCCGCGCCGGCGCTCTATCGGGCGATCGGCATGGCCGGGATCTTCGTGCTGACCGGCGGGTTGGCGCTCGCCGGGATCTGGGTGATCCTGAAGGGCGTGCCGCCCGAGCCGGCGGCGCACGCCGAGCACGGGCCGGACCTCGGCGCTGCCGCGCTCGGCGCGCTGCTGCGGGACGCCGAGCTCCTGCGGCTCAACTTCGGCATCCTGGTGCTGCACAGCGTGCAGATGGCGATGTTCGTCGTCGTGCCGCTGCTCCTCGTCGAGCGGGGCGGTCTGCCGGTGGACGAGCACTGGAAGGCGTACCTGCCCGTGGTGCTCGCCTCGTTCGTCCTCATGGTGCCGCCGCTGCTCGCCGCCGAGCGGCACGGCCGGTCGCGCCGGCTGTTCCTGGGGTCGATCGCGCTGCTCATGGCGGTCGAGTTGGGGCTCACCTGGTGGGCCACTGGCTTGCTTACCATAGTGACCTGGCTGCTCGGGTTCTTCGTCGCCTTCAACCTGCTCGAGGCGGCGATCCCGTCGCTCGTGACGCGCGTGGCGCCGCCGCGCGCGAAGGCGACTGCGCTCGCGGTCTACAATACGACGCAGGCGTTCGGGCTCTTCGCCGGCGGGGCGCTCGGCGGCTGGGTGGCGAAGCACTTCGGGGCCGAAGGCGTGTTTCTCGGGGCCGCGGCGCTGACTCTGGCGTGGGCGATCGTGGCCGCCGGCATGAAGGTGCCGCCGCCGGTCGCGACCCGCACCGTCGCCGTGTCGCCGGCGGTCGATCCCGAGGAGCTGCGGCGGCAGCTGGTGTCGGTGCCCGGCGTGCGCGACGCGGTGGTCGTCCCCGAGCAGGGCGTGGCGCATCTCAAGGTCATGCCGGGCTGGGACGAGTCGAGAGTGATGAAACTCGTGGAAGGAAGGACCTAATGGCCTCTGTAAACAAGATAATCCTGATCGGCAACCTCGGTGCGGACCCCGAGACGCGCTACATGCCGAGCGGCGACGCGATCGCCAACATCCGCCTCGCGACGACCTTTCGCTGGAAGGACAAGCAGACCGGCGAGAACAAGGAGGAGACCGAGTGGCACCGGATCGTGTTCCGGGGCCGGCTCGCGGAGATCGCGGGCGAGTACCTGAAGAAGGGCTCGCCGTGCTACGTCGAGGGCCGCATCCGCACCCGCAAATGGCAGGACAAGGAAGGCCAGGACCGCTACACGACCGAGGTGATGGCCGATGCCATGCAGCTCCTCGGCAGCCGCGCCGGCGCGGGCGAGCCGGTGACGGCGCGCGAACCGGCCGAAGCGGCGAGCGGTGGCGCGGCGAAGCCGGCGGCGGCGAAGAAGACGCCGGCCGGCGGCGTCGGCGACATGGACGACGACATCCCGTTTTGACGGCGCGGGACGCGATCGTGTAGCGTCCGCCGCGGGAGACAGGAGGGGCGCCGGCAGTGCCGGCGCCCCTTTTTCGCCTCGGCGACGATCGAAAGCCAACCCATGCGCGGACTTCCGATCATCGGCAGCGCCCTCGCGCTGCTCGCGTCAAGCGCAACGCCGGCGCAGGATCGCCCGCCGATCCGGTTCGACAACTGGCTCTACTTCCAGAAGAACACGGATGACAGCGAGCGCTGGCAGTATCGGCCGCGCTTCTACATCCCGTTCAACTTGTCCGGCGGATGGACGTTTACGCAGCGGTTCGACCTCCCGGTCTATTACACCGACAAGGTCGGCCCTGCGAACCCGACCGGCGAGTGGAAGGCCGGCATCGCCGACTGGTTCATCGAAGAGGCGTTCACCTCGCCCGAGGTCGCCAGGAACCTGAAGCTGCTCGCCAGCGTGCGCTTCGTGTTCCCGACCGGCGGGTCGAGCCCTTTCGGCTCCAACCAGTACCAATGGGCCCCGTCGGTGGCCGCGATCTACACCATCCCGGAGCGCCACATCACGATCAGCCCCCAGGCGCGCTACTTCATGAGCTTCCACGCCACCGAGCCCGGCGCGGCGCAGGTGCGCCGCCTCGACCTGTATCCGGCGGTGAAGTTCGGGCTGCCCGACAACTGGTCGCTCGCCGTCTACGACGAGAACGCAATCGTCTACAATGACGTTACGAACAAGTGGTTCGTCCCCATCGACGTGTTGCTCGTCAAGCGCCTGACGAAGACCGTCGAGTTCGCGTTCGGCGGGGCGTACGGCATCGTCAAGGACGACCCGCAGTACAAGTACGTCATCAACGGCCGCCTGACCTTCTACTTCTGAGGCCGACGCGGGGCGCGCGTGACCGAGGCGTCGCGATTCTCGCCGGGGCGGCACGAGGATGGCGCCGGCGCCCCGGAAGCGTCGAGGCCACCACTTCGGCGACAATAGCGCGCCCGTCCTTCCGCGCGACCGATCGTGCCGAACACCAAGGGAGCTTCACCGAACCCGGACCGGCCACGCCCTGCTCTGACCGCGGTGCGCGGCCCGGCGCTCACCTTCACCGGCGACCCGTTCCAGGACGGGCTCGAGCGGACGATGGTGTACGAGTCCGACGCCATCGCCGCGATGGCGGACGGCCGGATCACGCACTTCGGCCCGGCGGAGGTCGTCCGGCCGCAGCTGCCGCGCGGCACGGAGCTCGACGACTACGGCGCCGACTCGCTCATCCTCGCGGGGTTCGTCGACTGCCACGTCCACTATCCCCAGACGCAGATCATCGGCGCCCGCGGCCGCCAGCTCCTCGACTGGCTCGACCGGTACACCTACGCCGCCGAGCAGCGGTACGCGGACAAGGCCCACGCCGCCGAGGCCGCCCGCGTGTATCTCCGGGAGAGCCTGCGCAACGGCGTCACCACCGCCGCGGTGTATGCGACGGTCCATCCGCAGTCGGTCGACGCGTTCTTCGAGCAGGCCGAGCCGCTCGGCGTGCGCATGATCGCCGGCAAGGTGCTGATGAACCGCAACGCGCCGCCTGCCCTCCTCGACACGACCCAGACCGGCTACGACGACTCGAAGGCGCTCATCGGCAAGTGGCACGGGCGCGGCCGCCTCCTGTACGCGATCACTCCGCGCTTCGCGGCGACGAGCACCCCGGACCAGCTCGAGGTCTGCGGCGCGCTGAAGGCCGAGTTCCCGGACTGCTTCGTCCAGTCGCACGTGTCCGAGAATCGCGGCGAGATCGCGTGGGTGAAGGAGCTCTTCCCCAAGCGCGCCGGCTATCTCGATGTCTACGCCCACCACGGGCTGCTCGGGCGGCGCACGATCTACGGCCACGGGATCCATCTGACCGAGGAGGAGCTCCAGGTGGCGCACGAGACCGGGACGGCGATCGCGCACTGTCCGACATCGAACCTCTTCCTCGGCAGCGGCTGCTTCCACCTCGGCAACGCGAAGAAGAAGGCTCGCCCGGTGCGGGTCGGGCTCGCGACCGACCTCGGGGCGGGCACCTCGTTCTCGATGCTGCAGACGCTGAGCGAGGCCTACAAGGTCGCGCAGCTCGGCGGGTACTCGCTCGCCGCCGGCCACGCGTTTTACCTCGCGACCCGCGGCGGGGCGAACGCGCTGTATCTCGACGACGCGATCGGCAGCATCGCGCCGGGCATGGAGGCCGATCTGGTCGTGCTCGACCTCAAATCGACGCCGATCATCGCCTACCGGATGAAGCACACCCAGGACCTCGACGAGGCGCTGTTCATCCAGATGACGCTCGGCGACGACCGGGCGGTGCGCGCGACCTACGTCGCCGGCAAGCGCGTCTACGAGCGGCCCGAGCAGCGGTTCAGCTGAGTTGATCCGGGCGGCGACTCGAACAGCCGCCGGAATCCGCCGAGGGAGTCCTCCTCTTTCTTCGGACCGCCGAGGACCCGGCTTGCCGAATCGGCTCGACTACGCCTTTCGGCTAGGTCCAATCGGATGGGTCCAATGGATGATGTGCGAAATCGTCGCAGCGCGGATAGTTCGCAGTCACACGTCTGTTACCCAAGCCGGAATACCTCGCCGATGGCAAGGACGAGTCGCGACGGGGCGCGACTCGATGACTGCCCGAAACTGAGATCGAGAGACTCGAGCATGAGAATGCCGCATGGATTGGCCGTCGTCGTGGCGACAGCAGCCCGCCCGACGGGAGCCGCCCCGATCGTCTCAGCCGAAGCAACCCGCGCTCGCGTCATCGCGTTGAAGGCGCCGACGGCGAGCGCCCGCCCGCACGATATGGCCGTGACCACGACCGTACTCGAGTCTGGCCCGAAGACGAAGCTGCCCCCCGCTTTGTTTCCCGAGCGTCGAGGAACGGCGCTCTCCTCAGACGCCCCCCGGATGACCGCCTTCATGCTCCGCTCGTTTCACGTCCAGGTCGACGACGTGCCGATCGACGGCTGGGTGAGTCACAAGGCCAAGGCGGTCCTCAAGCTCCTCCTGCTGGATCGCAGCCGTCCGGTCTTGAAGGAGGAGTTGATCGAGCGCTTGTGGCCGGAGACGGAACCCGAGGCCGGTAAGAACAACCTGAACGTCGCCGTTCATCATCTACGCCGGACGCTCGCCCGCGGACATCCGGATTTTCCGTTCGTGGTCGTCCGGAACGGTTCGTACCGCTTGGACGACCGACTGATGGTTTGGACGGACATCGAGGCGTTCGAGCAGCACATGCGGCGCGCCGGAGAGTTGGAGCGCATGCAGCGCCCGCTCGAGGCAATGGGCGAGTACGCGAGTTGCGTCGCGCTCCATCAGCACGAGCTGCTGGCCGAAGACCGATACGATCGCTCGCTGGTGCCGCTCCGCCAGCGCTTTCGTGACCACTTCCTGGACGCGCTCGACCGGCTCGCCCGCCACCATCTCGAAGGCCGCGATCAGGTTGCCTGCACGAGCGCGTGCGCGAAGATCCTGACCCTCGATCCGTGCAATGAAGCCGCGCATCGCACGTTGATGAAATGCTACGCGATGCTCGGGCAGCCGAATCTCGTGCAACTGCAGTATCGGAGTTGCGTGAACGTTCTCTTGCGGGAGCTTGGCGTCGCACCGAGCACCGATACGACCGCGCTCTACCGGGCGCTCGCTCGAGGCGAAGCGAGCGCACCGCACTAGTGAATCCGCGGCTCCGCCGGCCGATCCTGCTCCACTTCCGCTTCAATGCCGGCCAATGCGCCCCCCCGGTGCTGCGCCATCTGATCGCCACGATAGAGCACCCGCATGACACCCTCCGCCCGGTCGACCTCCACGCAGCGCTGACAGATCGGGCAGCTGTAGACGACCGTGCCCAGGTCCTCGCGGACCTCGGTGTTCATGATGTGAATGGCCACTGTGGTCGCCTCTCCGTATCCGTGGTCGAGCTCGGTTGATCGAGGTGCCGACGCGCTGCGACCCCGCGGCGGTCGGTCGATTATATCAAGCCAGGTCGCAGCGGCATTCCGCGCGCCCGGCTCACCTTAACACGCGAGCCACCGGAGCTTAAGCCCGCATCAATCGCGGCTTAAGGTCAGCCGCGTAAAAAGTCTCCTGACAGGAATCCTCTTGTCACTCGATGCGATCGGTTCGAATGGTCCGATCGATTGCCGCGAGGAAACTTTGGTAAAGGAGAGCAACATGAGTATCGAATGGGCCCCTTTGGGCTTTGAAAGCGACATGAGCATGGAAGTCCGCGACAACACGCTCGGTGAGACCTACGTCCTCGACTCGAGCGTGCCGTTCAACGTCAGTGTGCGTTTTGAGATTCCGCCGCCCGTCATTCCCACGCTGGGCGGAAGCTTCAGAATTCGCGTCTACGCCGAGAGCGTGGGACCCGGACCCGAGCAGCAGATCGGTCCCACGGCGCTGGTGCCGGTCACGGGCGCCCCGAGCTACACGCACGTCCTCGCCATTCCGGCGAATACGCTGCCCGGCGAGGGCCAGGCCTCCGGAGGCGTGATCGTCTCGGGTGTCTACAAGCTCGTGGCGGTGCTTCAGCATCTGAACCCGGGCGCGAACGAGGTCTCGGGCTATGCGGAGTCGACTGGTCTCATCCAGATGCGCACGCCGTAATCGTTGTCCGATCGGCCCCGGAAGCTTCGGCAGCCGATGCGGCACTCCCGCCGCGGCTGCCGAACCGGGGACTGAACGGCGGGTGGCTTCCCCGGTTCCATCACCTAGCAATACGCAGGAAGGGAAGGGCCCATACCCTTCCCTTGTCCGCTCTGCGCCGGGTGCTGTTGGCCTAGATGCCGGCCAGGTCGATCAGGCTGCGGGTGTGGTAGTCGTCGCCGTACTTGCCGATCGTCGACGGACAGGAGACTACTGCGTGCGAACCAGCGGGCAGCCCGGCGGCGACGCAGCTTTCTTGCGCTCGATGATTTCCGCGGCGTAGCGCTGGAGGTAGTGGGCGATCGTCTCGACGCGGATCTTCACCGAGCCGGCGGGCTTCGTCGAGTCGAGCTCCTGGAACGAGAAGAAGAGAGTGCCGGAGCGCTCGACGATCTGCTGTACCGGGCTGTAGGTCGGCTGGTCCATCCCGCACTCGTAGCTCGCGAGCCGGATCACGCCCGCGATCCACGGCATGCGCGCTGCGACCTTCGCGCCCCAGAGGATCTCGTTGGTGTTGGCGCTGTACGAGGAGGGCCACACGTCGGCGATGTCGAACGGCGACTTGATGAGCCCCTCCCGGACCTCGGCGCCGAACATCCACTCGAGGAGATCCGGGTCGGTGGGGAAGTACTGCGTCCACAGCACCGGGTAGCCGTAGGCCTGCAGGTCCACCTCGATCTCGTGGCCGATCCCGGGGTCCATGTGGTACGGCCGCGCGACGACGAGCAGGCACGGCCGGTCCTCGGCTGCGCACCGCTCGAGTATCTGACGGCCCTGACGTCGCGCGCGGGTGTTGAAGGCGTTGAGCGTCTCGTAGCCCTTGGCGACCGCTTCCTTCGTCTCCTCGAGCGTCAGGCCCGGGAGGAACTCCTTCAGCGCCGGGAAGAGCTGCTTCGGCACGAGCGGCGGATCGGCGAGGTTGGCGAGCGGCGCGCTGTACTTGATGCCGCGGGCCGCGAACGCGTCGTTCTCCTTCAGGAACCCCGCCTTGATGTTCTCCGGCGCGGCCATCACGCGCGGGCAGGCGAGCGACTCGAGGACGTGCCCGTGGAGATAGGACGGCAGCGAGTAGATCATCGGCGAGAAGAGGACATCGATCTTGCGGTGCTTCTCGCGCGCGAGCAGCTCCCCGTAGTGCCCGGACATGCACTTCACCGGGTAGCAGCAGTCGACCGTGCCGCGGCCCTTGGCGAACTGGCGGGCCTGGTCCTCCGAGGAGTCGGAGGAGAACGCGATCCGCTGGGGATCAACTCCCAGCGCGCTGAACAGCCCCACCCAGAACTGGTGGGTCGACCACATGTTCAGCACCCTCGGGATCCCGATCCTCAGCTTCGCCCTCGAGTCGCGGGCGCTTGAAGGCGTCGTTCCGGACCATCTCTGCAATATTGGGATGTACACGCTTGACCTCCTCGAGCCGCGCCTTCACCACGCGCATCTCGTTCGCATCCTCGAGCAGCCCCTTCGGGCACGAGTTGCCGCTGATCACCCGCTCCCAGCCTTCGGCGACCGGGACCTTGCTCCACGACCGGCCCTTCGCGCCGGGCAGCACGACGTCGATGAACGTGCGCCGGCAGTTGACCGGGCACCAGTGGCACGTCGTCTTCTCGTTGGTCGTGCTCTTGTACTCGAGCGCCGCGATCGTTTCGAAGCCCCGGAACCGCGTCTGCTTCCCGTTGCGCGCCCAGTCGATGGCGCACAGCGCGGCGCCGATCGCGCCCGCTTCGCCCGGGTACGGATGAACGACGATCTCGGCGTTCGGCACCTTCTTGGTGACGAAGTCCACCTGCGCCTTCACCACCGCAAGGTTGCGGTGCGTCCCACCCTGCAGCACGAACTTCTTGCCCACGGTCGGGAGGTTCTGCAGCTGCCCGGCGTAGACCCAGACGTTCAGGGGCAGCACCGCGACGAGCGCGGCCATGATCTCCTCGGCCGACCAGCCCTTGCGCTGCTGGTTGACGATGTCCGACTGGAGGAACACCCCGCAGCCCATTGCGAGCGTCGGAATCGAGCGCGCCTGGAACGCCTTCTCGGCGTACTCATGGAGCGGCGTGTTGTAGCGCTCGGCCACGCCCTGCAGGAACGCGCCGTTGCCCGAGGAGCACTGCGAGTTCAGGCGGAAGTCGGAGACGGTGCCGTGCCGGAGCAGCATGATCTTCACGTCGCACCCGCCGACGTCGCAGATCACGTCCGCGTCCGGGAAGAAGTGGAGGGCCGCCGTCGCGTGGGCAACCGTCTCGACGATCCCGACGTCGGCGCCGACGATGTCGAGGAGCAGGTCCTTGCCGTAGCCGGTGATGGCGAGGCCGCCGAGCTGTTCGTACCCGGCCTCCTTGACCTGCCGCAGGATCGCCTTCGCGTCCTCGATCGGGTTGCCCTTGGACTGCGCGTAGCAGTCGAAGAGCAGCTCGCGCTCGGGCGACAGCACGACCGCCTTCGCCGTGGTGCTGCCGAAATCGCAGCCGACGAACACCGTCTGCGCCGCGGTCGCCGGCGCCGCGGCCGGCTGGCGCTTCACGCCTTGCGGCCGACCGTATTTCTCCATGAACGCGCGGAAGTCGTCTTCGCCGGCGATCAGACCCCCCGAGCCTTCCTTCGCCTTCTGCTCGTGCTGGCCGACGTCGATCCACCAGCGGAGCTTCTCCGTCCCCTGGTACATCGCGACCCCTGGCTGCTCGTCCTTGCCGACCTCCACGCAGCCGAAGCAGGCGTAGTAGAGCGCGTCGTCCGGGATGAGGATCAGGTCGTCCGCGCTCTTCCCGCCGGGCAGCGCGATCTTCCGCTCGGTCCAGAGCTTCTTGAGGTGATGGCGCCAGGCCTGCTTCAGACCCTCGAAGAAAAGGTTCGGGCCGCCGAGGAGCAGGACTTCGGGCTGCGGCGTGTTGCCCTTGGTCAGCGTGGCGAGGTTCTGGTACACCACCGCCTCGTACAGGCTCGCGATGATCTCCTCCACCGGCACGCCCGATTTCACGAGCGTGTTCGCGTCGGCCTCGGCGAAGATCCCGCACTTCGAGCTGACCTTGTGCAGACTGTAGTTCGCGTAGCCCATGGCGGCGAGGCTCTCGGTCGGGATCGAGAGCTTGCGCGCGGTCTTCTCGATGAACGTCCCCGTGCCGCCGCTGCAGGCCGACTGCATGAACACCTGCTTGCTCTTCCCGTCTCCGGCCGGGGTGAAGAACACCGTCTTCATGTCCTCACCGCCGATCTCGGAGACGAACCGGACGTCCGGGTGCAGCTTCTCGACCGCGGCGGCCACGGCCACCACCTCCTGGATGAACTTCGCGCCGACGAGCGGCGTAAGGAAGCCGGCGCCAGACCCGGTGAAGAAGATCCGGTCTCGCTGCGGCGACACGCCGCACTCGGACTCCATCCGCGTCAGGAACTCGAAGACCTTCTCGGCCTGCTTGGTGTTGTGCCGCTGATAGTCGCGCCAGAGCGTCTTGCCATCTTCGACCGCGATCGCCTTTACGGTCGTCGAGCCGACGTCCATCCCGACGATTTTCATTGCGCGCTCCGCGCCTTGAGATGGAGGACGAGGTTCGCCGCGGCGCCGGTCGCGTCACCGTGCGGCACGCGGTAGGTCGCCGACTTCACCTCGGGGAATCGCTCCACGAGGCCGATCGCATCCTCGGGCGAGAGGCCGGTGCGCTCGAGCACCTCCTCGTACTCGCGCTGCGCGCGCCGCTTCGCCTCGGTGAGGATCATCTGGCAGCGGGAGAGCGCGTGCACCTCCGCGTCGCCCTTGATCTCGAGCGGCGCGTAGAGGATGTCCGGATGCTTGCCGAGCACCGCGGCCATGGCGCCGATGCTCATCGTGTTCGGCATGCACGAGTACGGCGACAGCTCGCACGTCATGTGGGCCTTCTTGTGCTGATGGGCCCAGATCGCCTTGCCGATCAGCATGTCGCCCTCGCCGCCGTTCAGGCGGCTGTGATAGTAGGGCGCGGCGAGCGCGCGCAGCTCGTACTGGTCCGGCATCTCGTGCGGGAGGCTGCCGAGCGCCTTGCGCATCCGGTCGTAGCTCCAGCGCAGGAGCCCTTGGGTGCTCTTGATCGCACCGAGCTTGAGGCGGGCGTAACGGTCGATCCCGATGTGATCCTCGAACTCCTGGCCGGCGAGCCGCAGCAGGTAGTCGAGCCAGATCGCGGTCGCGGCCGGATAGACCTCGGCGCCCTCGGCCTCGAGCCAGCGATGGATGTTGTAGTTCGGCTCGCCCTCGACGGTCTGCAGGTAGAACTCGCCGGTGATCTTCACGATCGGCCGCACCCGGAGGCGATCCACCTCGACGCCCGAGAACCGGCGGTGCACCTCGCGCAACGCATTGTTGTAATGGCTGGTGGTGAGGAACCACAGCGGCGCCGTCCACTTCCCGTCCGGCATCGGCGAGCGGCGGAACACGTCCGAGAGATACTCGACGCTCTCCTTGACGACGCGCTCGGTCGTGCCGGGCGTCACTTCGTAGGGCCGGATCTGGTATTCCAGGTCCTGCAGCACGTCGGCGGCCATGATCGACCAGATCGCGCTCGCGACGAACCGGGTGTTGAGCTCCAGGCCGTCGCCTGCGGCCGCACCCTCGTCGATCCCGTCCTGGGCGAGCAGGAACATGCGGAACTGTTCGAGCCCGACGTTGCGGAGCGCCATTTCGTAGCTCTGGTGGTACTGGCCGAAACGGCAGGCGCCGCAGGACCCGGCGGTAACGTAGATGTACTTCTTCGCGACTTCTTCGGGGCCGATGCGCTTCGCCTCGCCGCGGAGGAAGTTCGCGAGGTTTCCGGTGGTGAAGCTGGTCGGGCAGCACTGACCGATGTCGGCCACCTCGCGCCCGGTGAGGAGATCCTCCTTGGTCGCGGTCGGGAGGATCTTGGCGTTGTAGCCGAGGCGCTCGAGCGCGCCCTGGATCAGCCGCTCGGCCCGCCACTGCAGGCCGCCGAAGAGCACGGTGACGTGGTCGCGCTCGGCTTTGGTGAACGGCTGGGGCTTGTACGCGCGGTAATGCTGAAGCGTTGCCTGGTGCATGGACGTTCTCCTGGTGGCGCTGAATCGACCCTATTAGTAGTGTTCTATCAAAGGCCTTGGACACCGGCAGCGATCCGTTTCGGATCCGGCCGCCCCGGCGTTCCCTGACCCAGCGGGGCTGCGGCAGGATGATCGCCGTCCGCCGCGCGGAAAACAACCATGACATCCGCATGGATTATCGCGGGGAGCATTTATCGTCCGGAAACAGAAAGGCTTGGCGCGGCGCGCACGCCGGCGGGGCGTCCTGCCCATGCCCGGTGCGGTCGGCGCCGCACGGCGGCGCGTTTGGTTTGCTGATGGCCGCGCCCGGATGGCG